>ERZ1643250.518-NODE-518-length-40821-cov-9.542609_pt1 | contig 40821 bp, 44 predicted proteins | sample MGYA00579262_ERZ1643250 | MGnify/ENA primary metagenome ERZ1643250 (study PRJEB29033, sample SAMEA4952265) | chicken gut metagenome | biome: Broiler Chicken; feature: Gastrointestinal Tract; material: Caecum | place: Ireland | collected 2018 | study: Broiler...
ACTGATCTTGGAATTACCCGCACTATATACTGGCGGAATTCACACAAAAAGGAGATTTTCCAAAGCCGCGCAGAATCTGTATATATCGCAGCCCTCGCTGAGCGCCGCCGTCAAGAAGATTGAGAACCGCATCGGCGCCAGCAATCTTTTCGCGTCCTACGTCCTGCCTTCCTGCATCAGTCGTTTTACCCGCAGATATCCTCATGTTGACATTCATCTGGCGGAGGCTAATTCGCCCATTCTTACGGAACGGCTCCTGGACGGTTCTCTGGACCTGATGATCGACAGCGAAGAACTCAGCGGGAGCATATGTACCGGATATCCGCTCTTTACGGATCAGGTTCTGCTGGCCGTTCCTGAAAAATATCTTCCCGCACGGCAGCCTTCTCCGGAACCTCTGACATCCGCAGATATCCTGGAAAACCGCCACAAAAATCCTGATGATCCTCAGATATGCCTGCAGACGTTTGAGCATGCTCCGTTCCTGCTCCTCCGGCGCGGAAATGACACCCGCCGATGCGCAGATATGCTGTGCAGGCAGCAGGGATTTTCACCGGATATCATCCTGGAGCTGGATCAGCAGGCTACCGCCTATCATCTGGCCTGCTACGGAATGGGAATCACGTTTGTCAGCGATACCCTGATCCGAAAGGCGCCTGCCGGCCCAGGCACCTTTTTCTTCCGGCTGGATCCCGTTCTCTCTGTGCGTACGATCTATTTCTATCATAAAAAGGGGAAGTACGTGACGCGCGCCATGGAAGAATTTCTGAAAATGGCCAAAGAGGATTTATCGTGACGGCAAACAGGAGAGCCCTTTCGGGCTCTCCCGTATTTTTACGCTTCTTCCGCGGCGTATGCCGCCTGCTTTTCTTTGTAATGATGCGCCTCTTCCAGCATCATATCCTTTACTTTCATCAGCCGGATCTGGGTGGAACGTTCATTCTCATCCAGTTTCATGGTAATGTATTTGATATTCGCCTGTGCCTCGGGAATGATCACATGCTCCAGCGCGTTCACGCGCCGGCGGGTTTTCTCGATCTCCGACGCCATAAGCTGGCACGCTTTCTCGGTCTCCGCAAGCCGCAGCATATCCGGCAGGATATCCGCCAGGGATTTTACCGCGTCGTCCAGATCACTGGACGTAAAGGCAAATCCGTAAGAATAGATGTCGTTCTCATCCGCGGTCCTGGTCTTATAGTCAAATACCGGAATATCCACACTCATGACATTTTTATTATCCACATCCAGGTAGACTTCCTGCTTGGGCGCCATCAGCGCTGTATGCAGCGTTTCTTCCGACATGGCTGCCTTCGCCACGACAAAATTGATGTTCGCGCTGCGGATCCCCGCTTCCACCCGCTGCCGGAGCGCCATATTTTCGCGGACCAGTTCCAGGAACTGGCGCATCAGTTCATCCCGCTTATCCTTCAGAAGCTTATGGCCTTTGGTTGCCGTCGCCAGTTTTTTCTTCTGGCGCCCCAACTCCATCCGGGTAGGGTTCACCTGTTTAGATGCCAAGTCCAGTCACCTCTTTTCCTTACACTTTGCCGTAGTACTGATCCAGGAACTTGTCGTCGATTCTCTTCAGCTCGCTTCTGGGCAGAATCGAAAGAAGTTTCCATCCGATATCCAGCGTCTCCTCAATACTGCGGTCTGACTGGAAGCCCTGGGATATATATTCCTTCTCAAATTCATCCGCAAATTTTGCGTAAATCAAATCTATATCGGACAGCGCCGCTTCTCCCAGGATCGTCATCAGCTCTTTGGCGTCTTTACCGCGGGCATACGCCGCGAAAAGCTGGTTCATGGTATTGGAATGATCCGCTCTGGTCTTCCCTTCTCCGATACCCTTGTCCTTCAGACGGGACAGAGACGGAAGCACATCAATAGGCGGATTCACACCCTTGCGGTAAAGCTCACGGCTCAGGATGATCTGGCCTTCCGTGATGTATCCGGTCAGGTCCGGGATCGGATGGGTCTTGTCATCCTCCGGCATGGTCAGGATCGGAATCATGGTGATGGAACCTTCCTTGCCTCTCTGACGTCCGGCGCGTTCATAGATTCCCGCCAGACTGGTGTACATATAACCGGGATATCCGCGGCGTCCCGGCACTTCCTTGCGGGCGGCCGATACCTCCCGGAGCGCGTCCGCATAGTTGGTGATATCCGTAAGGATCACCAGCACATGCATATCTTTGTCAAATGCCAGATACTCCGCCGCTGTCAGGGCCATCTGCGGTGTGGCGATACGCTCCACCGCCGGATCATTCGCCAGGTTCATGAAAAGTACGGTACGGTCAATGGCGCCGGTCTCCCGGAAGCTCTCCACAAAATAATTGGATTCCTCAAAAGTGATACCCATGGCAGCAAATACCACGGCAAATTTTTCGTCTTTGCCGCGCACTTTCGCCTGTCTGGCGATCTGAGCGGCCAGCTGCGCATGGGGCAGACCGGATGCAGAAAAAATCGGCAGCTTCTGTCCGCGCACCAGCGTATTCAGCCCGTCGATGGCGGAGATACCGGTCTGTATAAACTCATTTGGGTAGCTTCTGGCTGCCGGATTCATGGGCAGACCGTTGATATCCATCCGTTTTTCCGGCAGGATCTCCGGGCCGTCATCGGCCGGACGTCCCATACCGTCAAAAACGCGTCCCAGCATATCTTCCGATACGCCCAGCTCCATGCCTCTTCCCAGGAAACGTACTTTACTGTTGGACAAGTTAATACCTGTAGAGTTCTCAAAAAGCTGTACCAGCGCATTGGTGCCGTCCACCTCCAACACTTTGCACCGCCGGGTTTCCCCGTTCACCAGCTCGATCTCTCCCAGTTCATCATAAGTAACGCCTTCTACTCCCTGTACCAGCATCAGAGGACCGGCCACTTCCTGTATGGTTCTGTACTCTTTCGGCATTTACAAGTCCTCCTTTCCGCATGCGTCTTTTGTCTGGATTTCCAGCGTACTCATCACATTTGCATACTCTTTTTCCGCGTTTTCTTCCAGTGTGTATTTAAAACGCCCGATCTGCTCGCGCACGGGCAGATTGATCAAATCATGAACTTTCGCTCCGTTCTGCAGCGCTTCTGCAGCTTTCTCATAATATGCCAGCACCAGTTTCATCATCAGAAGCTGTTTTCTCAGAGACGTATAAGTGTCTACTTCATGGAATGAATTCTGATGCAGAAAATCCTCTCTTATAGAGCGGGCAGCCTCCATCTTCAGCCTGTCAGGCGCGGACAGCGCGTCCATACCTACCATCTGCACGATCTCGTCCAGTTCCGCCTCTTCCTGAAGCAGCCGCATCATTTTCTGACGGTCCTCCATCCATTCTTCGGAGACATTCTGCCCGAACCATCCGGAGACATTGTCCAGATACTGAGAATAACTGGTCAGCCAGTTGATTGCCGGGAAATGGCGTTTGTACGCCAGATTGGAATCCAGTCCCCAGAACACTTTGACAATGCGCAGAGTCGCCTGGGACACCGGTTCTGAAATATCTCCTCCGGGCGGGGACACGGCGCCGATTACCGAAAGAGCGCCTTCTCTTCCATCTTTGCCCAGATTGATCACATGACCGGCGCGTTCATAAAACTGCGCCAGACGGGATCCCAGATACGCCGGATAGCCTTCTTCACCCGGCATCTCTTCCAGACGGCCGGACATCTCGCGCAGAGCCTCTGCCCAACGGGACGTGGAATCTGCCATCAGCGCCACCGAATATCCCATATCACGGAAATATTCAGCAATCGTAATTCCTGTATAAATGGACGCCTCACGGGCGGCCACCGGCATGTCGGAAGTATTGGCGATCAGCACCGTTCTCTCCATCAGGGATTTCCCGGTTTTCGGGTCCTTCAGTTCCGGGAACTCATTCAGCACGTCCGTCATCTCGTTGCCGCGCTCTCCGCAGCCGATGTATACCACAATGTCTGCTTCCGCCCATTTTGCCAGCTGATGCTGAATCACCGTCTTGCCGCTTCCAAAAGGTCCCGGCACTGCTGCCACACCGCCTTTGGCGATGGGGAAGAACGCGTCGATTACTCTCTGTCCTGTGACCAGCGGCATGGCAGGCGGAAGTTTCTTCTTATAAGGACGTCCTTTACGGACCGGCCATTTCTGCATCAGGCTGATCTCCCGGATTCCCTCCGCAGTCTCCACAGACGCCACAGTCTCTTCCACCGTGAAATCTCCTGCCTTGATCTCCTTGATCTTTCCTTTGACTCCATAGGGAACCATAATACGCTGCTCCACCACCGATGTTTCCTGTACAGTACCGATGATGTCTCCTGCTTCTACCTCGTCCCCGACTTTTGCCGCAGGAACAAAATTCCACTTTTTCTGACGGTCCAGCGACGGCACCTCTACTCCCCGCTGCAGATTATTTCCACAGATTTTCATAATCTCGTCCAGCGGACGCTGAATACCGTCATAGATGCTGGCGATCAGCCCCGGGCCAAGTTCCACAGACAAAGGCATCTCCGTAGACTCAACCGGTTCCCCGGGCCCGAGCCCCGCAGTTTCCTCATATACCTGAATGGAAGCCTGATCCCCATGCATCTCGATAATCTCACCGATCAGCCGCTGGCTGCTTACACGCACCACGTCATACATGTTGGCGTCTCGCATGCCTTCCGCGATCACCAGCGGGCCGGCCACTTTCTTTATCGTACCTTTACTCATGAAATGGAGTACCTCCTTCTACTGTTCTCCAAACAAGATATCAGAACCTACCGCCTGTTCCACAGACTTCTTTACTCCGGCCACGCCTGCTCCCGTATTCCCGGCCACACCGGGGATCTGGATCACCGCCGGAAGTGTCTGCTCCCGATATCTTTCTATGGCATGGGGAATCTCCGCCGCCAGCGCTTCTGTCACATAGATCACCGCGTATTTACCCGATGCCAGCCGATGCAGCGTTTCCTCACCCTTCTGCGGATCGGATACCGGAAATGTATCCAGCCCCAGCGCGGCAAAGCCGTAGATACTGTCATACGCCCCGACGACTGCTATCTTATACATACATCTCCCTTATCCTTTCCCGGATCGCCTCATCCGGCAGGCCGTTCTGCCTGCAGGTCAGGATGATTCTCACCGTTTTAATTTCATTTTCTCTCGCGATCACATACGCTACCAGCGGCCCCGCCGAAAATGAATTGTATTTCTGAGGTCGGATCGCGTGGATTATCCGGTTGTCACACCACCGTTCAAACGCCGATGCGGATTCCCTCAGAGCGTCCGCCGCCTCCCCAAAGCCTTCCGCCTGAAGATATTCTATCACGGATTCTTCTCCGGCAAGCGCCGCATGGGCAAGCCGTTCCACATCCAGTCCCGGACATGGAACCATGGCGCGTCTCATAAATTCCAGTGACTTTCCGGTCCTGGCGCAGCGGACGGCGATCTTGATATTCGTTACCGACACCGTAGACCTGGCGTAGTCCCGGACCACCTCTTCTTTGGATCTTTCTCCTGCATCCAGGATCGCTTCCATCGTCGCCCGGTCGATGATCACATCGCAGAGCTGCCCGTCACCGGTACACAGCAGAGTATCCACTGCTTCCGCCGCCGCTTCCCGCATAGACTCCGGCAAAGCTCCATAATCTTTTTCACGAATAATCCTGAGCATCTCTTCTTTCGGGATCCGCGTCCTCTCATAGAAGACTGTACCCCCGCTCTTCCCGGTGCATACTTCTTTGACTGCCGCCTTCAGGTTATGGAAATCGCTGGTATAAGACAATACGTCGAATACATCCATGTTCACATGCATTTCACCGATGGTCTCCCAGATCTTTTCCCGCTCCCTTCCAAGGATCGCGTCAGCTTCCAGCGGCACGTCCGGTCCGCCCCAGCCTTTATCCGCCAGGAAGCGCAGACATGCCTCTTCCTCTTTACAGGCTATCAGCTGTTCAATGGTCGACGCGGAAAACAGAGAGACTTCCAGGGCACGGATTCGCGCGACTGCATAGGCATATTGATTTTTTGACATCATAACCCTCCTTCTTACGCGAATCGTCTGTTACATGAACAGAATCTCGTTCACTCTGTCCTGAAGCCTGTCTTTCTTCGCATCCATCAGAGCCTCCCATGTGCAGTTTTCCTCCACACCGCCGTAAACCAGCAGAAAACCGTCTGCAATGTCTTTCGGCTCCTTCTGAAGCACCAGGCTCCCGCCTTTCTCTCTCGCCGCCGCCTGAATCTTCTTCTCAAATCCATCCGGCATTCTCTCGAGATCTTTTGCCGAAAAATAGATTTCCCCATCTTCCGGCAGTACATATTTCTTTAATATTTTTTCCATATTCAGGAAATAACCAGCCGTATCTTCTTTCCTCAGCCGCTCCAAAGCTTCCTCCAGAACTTCCGCGATAATCTCCTGCTTGGCGCGCAGAAGAGCCAGCTTTCTGGATTGTTCTGCCGAAGAAGCTACCCGGCTGTCATAACTCGCCTTCATCGCCGTAATTTTCTCTGTTGTCTCTGCATCCACGGAATCACAGACAGTCCTCGCCTCTGCAAGTATCCGGTCTGCTTCCGCTTTTGCCGCTTCCAGTCTGCCGGCTGCGGCGGCGTCTGCTTCTTCCTGAATCCGGTTGATTATCTTTTCCAGTCCGGTCATTCTTAAGCACTCCTTCTTTTTATCCGTTATACGGGGATACTCGTCACCGCCAGAATTGAGATCAGAAGCGCCAGGATCGCATAGGTCTCAACCATGGCCGGGAACAGCATGGCTTTACCGAACTGATCCGGTTTCTTCGCCACAACCCCGATGGCCGCTACTGCCGTCTTCCCCTGATGGTATGCGGAGATCAGACCGACGATCGCGATAGGCAGACACGCCGCCAGTACCATCAGGCCGGTCTCTACAGAAAGCTCTGTTCCGCCGCCTCCCAGAAGGCCGAAACGGGAAAGCGTGACAAACGCTACCAGAAGGCCGTAAATGCCCTGCGTACCGGGCAGAAGCTGGATAACCAGAACCTTTGCGAATTTGCTCGGATCCTCCGTCACAACGCCGGACGCCGCCTGTCCTGCCAGACCTACGCCCCACGCGGAACCGCATCCCGCCAGAGTAGCCGCAAGAGCAGCTCCCAGAAGTGCCCATCCATTACCAGTAATAGCGCTTAACATAATTCTTTTTCCTCCTTAATATCCACATATTTTGTTTCTCTATGGAACGGATGGAACTCCCGTCCACCGCCCTCGTAAAATTTGCCGAAAAACTCCACATACTGGAGACGGCAGGTATGCACATACGCTCCCAGCAGATTAATTCCAATATTGAACGTATGTCCTACTATAAATACGACTATAAAAATGATGACCCCTATCACGCTCTTTCCGCCCATAGAACCCATCTGATTGATTACGGAAGCGATGACGCCGGTGGCAAGCCCCAGCGCCAGCAGACGGGAATAGGAAAGCACGTCGCTCAGCCAGCCGGTTACATTATAGAGATCATAAGCTCCCAACGCCAGCCGGACGCCGATATTCTTTGTCCCTCTGCCCGACATGAGCACGATACCCACGGCTCCAGCAACAGCCATCCATTTAGCCGTCGTAACAACCGGGGCGGGAAGCGCGATCTGCTGTCCCGCGATCCCTGCAAACAGCTCTGTGGGAAGCAGTATCCCGATCAGGCCCAACAGGAGCATAAACCACAGCACGCAATCGCAGAAGAAATCCAGGTACCGCCTGTCTCTCAGGCAAATATACCCTTTCAGCGCCAGTCCGGTGAAAAGATGTATGACGCCGAACAGCATGGAGTACATCAGCATCCTCATGGGCTCATTCAAAGGTACAAACCACAGTGCCGGGATCGTGATCTTTCTGCCAAAGAAAGTTTCTGATACAATATCCACCACATCCCCAAAGTATCCTCCGAAAAGAATTCCCCATACAATCGTGGAAAGCCCGCACCAGAAGAAAAGCTGTATGGATTTTTTCATGTTTTCACCCATCCGCGGAAATTTCAGCAGCATGGCGCCGCATGCCGCAGACACGATAAGTCCGTAAGCCGTATCCGAGAGCATAAGTCCAAACAAAATCACATAAAAAATCGATGTAAAAAATGTGGGATCTATATCATCTTTTCCCGGAAGTCCGAAAGATTCGAGCACTCCTTCCACGCACCTGGAAAAACGGTTGTTTTTCAACACTACAGGAACCTCTTCTTCTTCCCCGATAGGTTCTGCCTCCACCATGGCTCCATATTTTTCTGTCAGTTCCCGGGTCAGCGCTCCTGCCTTGCAGGCCGGAATATAACCGCTCAGCGCAAAAGTCTTTTCTGTCTGCGGAATTCTTCCCAGAACCTCATATTTATCCGCCCTTATACGATAATAATCCGATACCAGTCGAAGTTCCTGCCGATGGTCCGCATACCCTGCGATCTCCTCCTGCAGTGCCTGAAGTTCTCCTTCTTCCTTTTTGGCTTCCTCTTCCAGGTCCCGGCGGTACTCGGAGGGAATCTTCCGGATCGTCTGCGACGGTCTGGAAAATCCCCCGGACCGGAGCGCCTCTTCGACTCTCTGAACTTCTTCTTTCAGGCAGGTCACCGCCACATAGGTGTAATCTTTATCCACAGAAATAATGTCTGCGTCCACTGCTTCGATCTCCGGAGCATATTCCGCCAGTATCTGGTAAATATTGTCCGGATTCAGATTGCCGGCAATAGTCCCGATCAGGCATGAAGTATACCGCGTCCCGGCATACCCCATGGATACCGGCAGTTCCATCCAGGGCGTCAGCGCCTGGATACGATCCTGAATCTTCAGAAGCGAAGCCTTTTTCTCCGCCACCTGTTTTTCCAGTGTATTCAGCCTGTTAGCAATCTCCATGTAATTGTCCTGGCAGACCGCCGCTCTATTGAACGTCTCCTGGTCAACCAGGGGCTTGCCTTCCAGGGAAGCAAACATGCCGGTTTTTTCCGGCACATACTCCTGCAGAATCTCCAACGCGTGATCCGCTGTATGAGCCTGTTTTTCAAATATGGCTTTGGAGCCGGCCACATCCTGCAATTCGTATCCGCTGCTGTCTTCCAGTCGGATATCGATCTCCATGGCTCCGAATTCCTGCAGACGTTCCAGGATCGCCTTCCTGTTCTCTTTCAAGGCACAGATACTGATCCGCTGCATCTGCAATACTGCCATATCCACATCCCTCCTTCCTTATCCGGTGTCGTTAAACCAATGCGGAAATTACGGCTTCCACGGCTTCCTCCCGTTTGGAGGCTGCCAGACTCCGCAGCGCTTCCACTTCTTTCTTCGCTTCTTCCTCCGCCTCTTTCAGACGTCTTGCTCCTTCTTCCTGAGCTTCCTCCTGCTCTTTCTGCTTTCTGGCCTTCGCTCTCAGAGAAGCGTCTTCGCTCATCTGCTGAGCCTTTTCCCTTGCCTCCGCCAGGATCGCCTCCGCCTTGCTTTCCGCTTCCCTGACAGTCTGACCGGCTTTTGCCTCTGCCTCCTTCACCGATCTTAAAGTATCTTCCAGCACATTTTCACCACCTTATACTTAAGCTTTTTGTTTCCATGATACCCACAAAAATCCAAAGTCATGCATTTGCACCTAAGCACGAAAGCATGACTCTCTGTTTTTGATATTTTCACATATTATAGCACAGGATTTTCCGGTCGGCAATAAACGATTGTTAATCAATTAACAATTTTTTGTCACAATTCTAATGTAACCTGCCGTCCCAGGTTCTCATACCGAGTAAGCTTCACGCCCGCCGCCTTCAGCATCCTTCTGGAAGCCAGCGTACCGGGCGTGCCATTATACTTGTCGTCTGCATACACAATCTCGGCAATTCCGGACTGAATGATCGCCTTAGCACACTCATTGCATGGAAACAGCGTCACATAAAGCTTTGTCCCCTCCAGACTGCCGCCCCGGTAATTCAGTATCGCATTCAGCTCGCTGTGGGTGACATACGCATATTTACTGTCGTAAAGATCCCCTTCCCGGTTCCAGGGAAATTCATCATCGTCGCATCCTCTGGGGAATCCGTTATAGCCCATGGAAAGGATCTTGTTGTCCTGACTTACAATACACGCCCCCACCTGGGTATTGGGATCCTTGGATCTCATGGCTGACAGCTTCGCGATTCCCATAAAATACTGATCCCAGGTAATATAGTCCGTTCTTTTATTTCCCATAGTTCCTCCTATTTCGTTCCAAAAATGCGGTCTCCGGCATCTCCCAGTCCGGGTACGATGTAACCATGCTCATTCAGATGATCATCCAGAGCTCCGATGTACAGATCCACATCCGGATGTTCTTTTTGCATCCTTTTTACGCCTTCCGGCGCCGCGATAATACACATAAACCGAATATGGCGCACTCCTTTTTCTTTCAGCATTGCAATAGCCGCAGAAGAAGAACCGCCTGTAGCCAGCATGGGATCCACCACAAAAACCTCACGTTCCGCGCAGTCCTGGGGCAGCTTGCAGTAATATTCCACCGGCTCCAGCGTCTCTTCATTGCGGTACAGCCCGATATGTCCCACCTTTGCCGCAGGAATCATGGTCAGCATGCCGTCCACCATACCCAATCCGGCACGCAGGATCGGCACAACCGCCAGTTTTTTCCCGGCCAGTTCTTTCGCCGTCATGGCGCACATGGGCGTCTCAATCTCCACGTCTGACAGCTTCAGATCCCGTGTCGCCTCATAACACATCAGCATGGCGATCTCCCCGATTAACTGGCGGAAATCTTTGGAGCCGGTCTCTTTTCTCCGGATGATTCCGATTTTGTGCTGAATCAGCGGATGATCCATAACAGTGATTTTCGACATTTTCTTATCCTCCTGTATTTTTTCTGGCATATGCTTCTTTCATTTTCCTTATGGCAGCCTCACGCGCTGGTGTCCCGCCGCTTTTAAGAGCCGGTTCATGATAGCCTGTCCCAGGCCGGGCGACTCAAAAGACTCGGAAAAGATAGCGTCCACCCCGTCTTCGTCAAATTCTCTCAGGATGGCGAACAGATGGCTGGCGATAGTGTTTTCATCCGCCCGGGAGCCGATACATTTCACATCTCCGTATGGGTATCTGTCCCTGGTCTCTTCTGTGCAGATGATGCCCGGCTTTTTCTTTTCAGAAGCCTTCTCGTTTATATAGGCCACCACGTTCTCTACGGGCCCTTCTATGATCTTCAGGTCTGCCTTCGGCGCGTAATGGCGGTATTTCATGCCCGGCGCTTTCGGGTGGACACGGGAATCTGACGAGATCAGCCCTTTGTCCATCTGCACATCCCCCAGCACGTCCCGCACCATCTCCAGTGTGATGTATCCCGGGCGCAGAATCGTCGGGACGCGGTCCGTCAGGTCCACAATCGTGGATTCCAGCCCGATCTCCACAGGCCCGCCGTCCAGGATCAGCGGGATCTTTCCTTTCATATCCTCATATACATGCTGCGCGGTGGTGGGGCTTGGGCGTCCTGAGGTGTTGGCGCTGGGAGCCGCCACGTAACCGCCGCCATGAAGGATTAATTCCCTGGCCGCCGGGTCTGAAGGCATCCTTACCGCCACGGTATCCAGGCCGCCTGTAGTCCCATAGGGCACGCATTCGCTTTTCTCCATGATCAGGGTCATAGGCCCCGGCCAGTAGCGCTGCGCCAGCTTTACCGCCTCTTCCGGTACCTTTTTCACGATCTTGCCCAGATCCTCCATCCTGGCGATGTGTACGATCAGCGGATTGTCGGAGGGCCGCCCCTTCGCCGCGTAGATCTTGCGGGAGGCCTCCTCGTCCAGGGCATTCGCCCCCAGACCATAGACCGTCTCCGTGGGGAATGCCACCAGGCCGCCTTCTTTCAGTATCTGCCCCGCTTTTTTAAACGTCTGCATATCCGGATGGTCTCTGTCTATCTTGACTACTTCTGTCTCCATGTTCTCACCTGATTTCTTCACTGCTGTTTTTCCCAGTGTAACATCAGAAAACAGAAAAATCAACGAATCAGTTCAAATAGGCCAAAATCCCCATGGATACGGCCCATGCGACCCTGCTCTGATATCCCTCGTCCTGAAGCTTTGCCGCTTCTTCCCAGTTGCTTAGAAATCCGCATTCCACAATAGCGATGGGCGCTTCTGTCTTTTTCAGCAAATAGTAACTGTCGTTGGCCTTTGCCTGACGATGATTCTCCGGATCCGCATAGGAGACCAATTCGCTCTGCAGCGCTTCCGCCAGAGCTTTCCCTTCGGCAGAACTGCTGTAGTAAAAGACCTGAGCCCCGCTTACGTATTCTTCGTGATAACTGTTCTGGTGGATGCTGACCACACAGTCCGGCTCGGTCTCATTGATCAGGGCACAGCGGTTCTTCATGTCCTGTACCTTCTTATTGGAGGTCTGCTCCTCATAAAGTCCTTTGTCCGTATCCCGGATCATGATCACTTTTATATCCTGCTGCTCCAGGATCGCCTGTACTTTTTTTGCGATCTCCAGGTTCAGATCTTTTTCCAGACATCCGTCCACGCCCACCTTGCCGGGGTCCCGTCCTCCATGGCCGGCGTCTACAACCACCACTTTCTGATCTGTCCCCTCCGTTACCCGTTCCCCCAACGCCATCTCCCAGCCTCTTCCGGCCAGAAGGAATGCGCACAGGATCAGCGCCACCGACATGATCAGTTCCAGATGCTCTTTTTTCCACATAGAAAACCGCCGCACATACTCTCTCTAAAAGTATATGCGGCGGCAGTTTTCCTATTCCCGTACCCTTTAATTCACATATCTCAGGATCACATCCCAGATAGTGGAGTGTTCATAACCCAACCGCCAGGATGCCACACCTGCCAGATTATACTCCCGGATCAGCGTCATCTTTTCTTCGATGGAACGCTCTTCCTCCAGCCAGATCTGATAAGTGCTTCCTTCATATTCAAATTCTGCGTAATACTGCCGGGTTTCTTCATCCCATACAGCCTCTGCTCCATTGTTGGCCAGACGTTCATCCGCGGAATCCATGCCGAGCGCTTCGCTGGTCACTGTGCCGTCCGCGTCCGTCTTCCAGAAACGGGTATAAAACGGAACCGCATTGATGACCTTTTCTGCCGGCACTTCTTCCAGAGTCTTCTGAATACCATTTTCCACAAAACTATAGGATGCCACTGATCCGGCTTCCTCCGACCCTGCGTAGTGCTCATCATACCCCATAATGATCACATAATCCGCAAAGACTCCCTGTTCCTTCCGGGAATAATGATCGGAAGACGCTGTCGGTACATAATTGTCCACAGAAAGAACGATTCCGTTAATCCGGCACATAATCGACAATTCCCGGATAAACTCAATATATGCTCTTGAGCAGTCCTCTGTGATCATCTCAAAGTCCACATTGATGCCGTCCAGCCCGTACTGGATCGCAGCGGCAATCAGCTGATTCACCAGCCGCTGGCGGCTGGACGTCCTGGAAAGTGTCTCATAGGTGCTCACACCCTCTGTAAAGTTATCTACCAGCGCCCAAACTTCCAACCCTTGCTGATGAGCATAGTTTACGTATTCCTGGCTGGCAAGAGAAGAAATATTGCCGTCTGTATCCGCGATGGAAAACCAGGTGGGAGAAATCGTCGTCAGTCCTTTGGTATTGGCAATACGGTTCAGCAGTTGTCCGTTCGCGTCCTGATTGGTCACCTGGTGCCAGGACAGATTAATCTTATAGTCTTTGGAAATGCTGGTATATTCCGGTTCCTCAAACTCCGGCTCTTCAATCGTAGTCTGAGTAACTCCCGATATCTTGCCGTCCCGGATATAGCCGATATATCCGTCCGGTGTCAACACTCTGGTCCATTCATCAATCTCCTCCGGTTCCTCCAGCTTATAGAGCACCGTTCCCTTCTCAACATTTGTCAGAATGGGGCTTTTGATGCCGGCTTTATACCGCACCGGAGCATTGGTCTGGGCCGTCACCACATCGCGCGTTCCAAACTCATTTACAATATAGACACGGTTAGGCTCCTCCCAGAACTCGTATGTGAAATTTGTATAGTTTTTCAAAAAATCAGCCGCCACATAAGCATTGCTTCCATCAACACGCAGGATTACGTAATCGACACTCTGAGTGGATCTGGCTACCGTATACTCGCTGCTGCCCACACCCACGCTGACCAGTTCCGTCGGCAGCGCATAGAGATACAGATTCTCCGCAGCATCCCAGTAGTAACGCTCGTCCAGATACTGGTACACCGTCTCCACATTCAGATATACCCTGCCGTCGATCAGCCGGGCTTTATCCTCCAATATCTCGTCATTCAGTATCACCGCCATATCCTGGTCGTCCGTCAACTGAAAATACTCGTTCAGATCTGCCATCTCTTTCGACGGCGAATATCTCTCGTAGAGCATCCTTCCGCCTATGAACAGGCAGACTGCCAGAACCAGAAGAATCCCTGCCAGAACCAGAACTGCTTTCGGATTCAGCCGCCGTTTTCTTTTCCTGGGTCTTCTTCGCTCACGGATCTCCCTCTCCTGTCTCTCTCTTCTTGCCATCGGTACCCTCCAGATTTTTCTTATGTACACGGGCTTGTCGCCTCATAATCCGTTCCTATAAAGTCGATTTTACCACAAAGCCGCCATTCCTACCACAACAATCTTGGACACAGATAAACTTTTCTTCATAAAAATCTGTTATATACCCCTTTCCCCTGACAGCTCTGTCCCTGTCTCTCTGCCGTCTGCACACATTCCAAAAGGAAGATTCGTGATATATTATGGCATGCAGGCAGCGATTTCCGCATCCCCCCTTATGTACCTTAAACAATGGAAACTTTCACGATCTGTGAAAAGAATTAAGAATAAAGACTTACAGCTTCATTATACATATCGGCTGCTGTTTTTCAAGGCGTTTTCATAAAAATTTCAGATTTTTTCCTTTTTTTCACAAGTACCCAGACTTTACATATTTTCCTTTTTTGTTTATACTATATTAAACTATAAAATCAACAGGTTGTGATCGCATGAGAATTGAAAAAATCAATGAAAACAAAATACGTTGTACACTGACCCGTGATGACCTGGAAGTCCGTCATATGAAACTCAGCGAGATTGCCTACGGTTCGGAGAAAGCCCGTTCCCTTTTCAGGGATATGATGGAACAGGCTTCCCATCAGTTTGGATTCGAGGCTGACAACATTCCGTTAATGATCGAAGCGATACCCATGCCCAATGAGTGCATTATATTAGATATTACCAAAGTATCCGATCCGGAGGAGCTGGACACCCGTTTTTCCAGATTCTCCCAGGGATCTCCGGATCCGCAGGATGATCATGTCAAGGATTTTCTTCCCGACGGCGCGGATGAGGTACTGGATCTGTTCCAGAAGCTGATCGAGCACAGGCTTAAGAATTCGCCCAAAGATAACCGAGATCAGCAGGCCGCTGAAATCGCCAGCGAGCTGAATCTCCAGAAGCTTTATCTGTTTCCTCAGATGGAGCCGCTGCTGGAGGCTGCCAGAATTCTCCGGGATATCTATCACGGCGATAACCGGCTGTATAAAAACCCGGAAAGCGGCCAGTTCCATCTGGTTGTCTCCAAGTCCGGCCACACTCCGGAAGAGTTCAACAAAGTATGCAATATTCTGTCGGAATATGGTTCCAGCGGAAAATACACGCCCGCCAATGAAGCCTATATGTCAGAGCATTATACACTTCTGCTCAGGCAGAACGCTCTGGAATCACTTTCCAGAATCTAACGGGAAACAACGTACCAGAAAACAGAAACCGCAGAGACTGATCCCCATAAGGGAAAAGACTCTGCGGTGTTTTTACTCTTCAGAACCGATTATTCTTCTCCAAGAAAGTTGTTCAGTCTCGCAACCAGCACATCCGGATTCATGCCGTGAACCAAGGCAGCCTCTTCCAGGGTTTCTCCCTGCGCGGACGGGCATCCGATACAGTGCATTCCCTCTCTCATAAGAATCGGTATAATATTCTGATCCATCTTTACCAGATCTGCAATGATCATGTCTTTGGAAATCTTAGCCATATTCAATAACCTCCTGCATAAATTGTCGAATAGTTACCACTTCGCATTATACCCCTATTTACTTGCAAAATCAAGGGAGTATGATATAATTTATAAGAATCGTACAATTTCACAGGTGGAGGGATGTGTATGGATACCAGGCGTTACATGATCTCCGACGCTGCAAAAATGGTGGACGTAGAAGCTCACGTTCTCCGCTACTGGGAAGAAGAATTAGAACTCCCGGTAGAACGCAACGAAATGGGTCATCGCTGTTATACAGAAGAGAACATCCGCATATTCCATCAGATCAAGGCGCTGAAAGAACAGGGGCTTCAGTTAAAAGCCATTAAAGCGCTTTTGCCTGAGATGGAACAAGGAAAAGTACCACCCGTCGTTGTCCGTGAACCGGAACCTGTAAACGACAAAATGGAACAGTTTCAGCTGATTCTTGGAAAGGTCGTCTCTCAGGCTATCCGGGAAAACCAGCAGGAGATGGGCAAAGAGCTCAGTCATCAAGTCTCCACACAGGTAGTCAAAGAAATGGACTATTTGTTCCGCCTGCAGGAGGAACGGGAAGAGACGCATTACCGAAAACTGGACGAGCTGATCCGCTCTTCGCAGGAGGAACGAAAAAAACTCGGCAGAAAAGCCCGAAAAAAAGAAAAAGAGCCAAAGATCAAAGCGGCCAAGATTAAGGAACCACGAAAAAAATCCTGGTTCTTTGGCGCGAAAAAAGATACTGTTACAGAATAAATATCAGACAGGTACAGCAATACCCCGCAGAAAACTGCGGGGTATCTCTCTGTCTCATAAAGAATTCTCATTATTCACCTGCAGAAATCGCTCCGGTCGGGCACTCTGCTTCGCAGGTTCCGCAGTCCAGGCATGCATCTGCGTCGATTACATACTTTCCATCTCCTTCAGAGATCGCTTCTGCCGGACAAACATCTGCGCAGGAGCCGCAAGCTACACATTCATCAGAAATAACGTATGCCATGATACTCATCCTCCTTATACAATTTGAACGCTCTAGGCTGGTTCTCCACATATTTTAATATAAATAGGCACAATATACAAGTGGAAAATTTGTCATTACGGTCATTAGGGGCATTGCGGTTTCTGCTGCACAGGATTTAACTTACACTAATCTCCCGAAGTTTTTTCCCTTCGCCGTTCCAAAAATCACGCAGGCATGATATTTCATCATTAAGGCAGAAATCTCTTACACCAAGTTTTTTATAATATTCGGCTTCCTTTGCTGAATGTATCTCGCAGCGCGGCCTGACGCCATGTGCCAGGGCTGCCTTGATCATCCTGCGTTCCGCTTCTTTGCACTCCTCCGGCCTATTTCCTCTGTCAAAGCCTTGATTCATCCCCCAATCTCCAGATCCGAACTGTACCATGTCCACGCCCGGCACAGAACAGATTTCATCAATCTGGTTCAAAGACGATACTTTTTCTATCATAAAGCACCGGACAATCTTTTTGACCCGTTCAGCATGCGTCATCGGACTTACATGCGACTGCGCCCCTATGAACCTGCGCATGGGATATCCAAATTTTCCTCCGCACTCCGGCGTGGCGGGCGTCGTAAGACGAATACTTTCGCGGACTTCTTCCGCAGTTTCATGATCCGTAAACATAATGCCCTGAAATCCGGCGGCCATGGCCTTTTGAGCCACATATCCGCGATTCTGATAGTCAAGCTTTATGATTGTACCCATTCCGTACAGTTCTGCCGCCCGGCATATATTTTCCAGGTCTATCTGGCTAAAAGCTGCGTACTCTGCCGCAAATTCCAGATAATCAAAATTTCCGCTGACTCCTACCAGTTCTGTAACAAAAGGATTCGTACTCCATATGCGGGTAGCTACCGTAGGTTCCCCGTTATCAATCTTCTCTCGCAGCACATTCTCCCGAATCATCTCCGCTCACCCTCTCCTTTAAACCCGGGAAAGTTCCCTTTTTTATCTGATACATAACTTCCGGATCATTATTTTCCGCAAAAAAACGCTGTTTTCTCGATTCGTACTCATTGATTAGGCAGCTTCTGCGGTAGATCTCCTCCAAGTACCCTGCCGGAAATTTAACCGCACCGTTCTCATCCATATGTATGATCTCTCCAGGATTGACCTCCATATCGCAGATTTCGACCGGTGTATTGACTGCCTTGATAGAAAAAGGGCCATGTCCCACGGCGGTTCCTGTCAGCATGTACTGTATTCCCAGCCCTCTTACCTCATCGATGTCCCGGGACGGACCGTCTGAAATCACGCCTCTGCAGCCCAGTGATTTAAATGCTGTCATCATGTTTCCGCCTGCAAGCCCGTTTTTCTTTTTCAGCCTTTCCGGGAAATCCTGTTTTATACATAAGATGGACGGTCCCGGCGCTTTGGCCAGCGCCTGATATAAATCTTTGAAACTCAAATGATCCGTTTCCGGATCCGGCAATCCAAAAGTCACTGTAACCGCATAGCCTACTGTTCTTCCCAGTTCCGGATAGATGCATTTTAGATCAGAATTCGTATACCATTTATCTTCCCAGGCGTCATATAATGCCAAGCAAAATTCTTTCTTTTCCGGATATGCGGCGACCACGTTGGCAATTGTCGGGGTATCAAACTGTTTTAACTCATCCAGCAATATATTCACTCCTTTTTATATGGAAGCTTTATCACAACTTTACGATAAGTATGTCTGTTTCCTTCTATATTCCGGCAGGGCATATGCGCATCCTCCGGAAACAGGACGCAGCACATACCTTTCGGAATCCGCACACAGACACTTTCATCTTTCCCGCCCTCATACCAGGCTATATCTTTCTCCTCATCATACTCTTTTCGCGTTTCCAATTCCTCTACCGGCCGATAATAGATCATCTCTTCTCCGTCGATCATATAATGAATATCTGTATATTTCCTGTGCGCTTCAAAATCCCCGGGATAATAATCCTTCGTTTCTCCTTTCTGAACGGAAAATATCAGTCCACTTATATCCATTTTCCCTGACGTATCCATCTCTTTGTTCAGCCGGCGTAAATCTTCCGCCAGCACATCCGCTTTCGGCAGCAGCGGCAGATAATTTTTCAGATCGCTTAATCTGCACACAATCATCTTCTGTTTCCCTCCCAGAATCTGCTTACATTGTCAGAAGCGCCCTTCAGAAGCATTCCAAGTTCACTTCCCATACTGAATATGTTCATGCCTGTCTCCCTGCACATCTGAAGATACGAAAGATTTGATGCCACGGTTCCGCAGTGTTTCCCTCTCGCGGCTGCCGCTTCTGCCACCTTTTCAATGCACTTTCGCAGTACAGGATTGTTCAGGTCTCCGGCGACGCCAAGATCTGAAGACAGATCCGACGGACCGACAATCAGCGCATCTATCCCCTGTACCATTGCGATGTCTTCCACATTGGAAACCGCTTCCTTCGTTTCTATCTGCACAAGAAGAATTGTCCTGTGATTGGCCGTTTCCATGTAATCCTTCAGCCGGGGCGGATGATAATTTGTATGAGCCCTCGTCGTAGATATGCCCCTCTTTCCGACAGGCGCATATTTTGCGTACTCCACAAGTCTCTCTGCATCCTCCGGGGTATTAACCATAGGAATCAAGAATCCTTCCGCTCCCATATCCAGTACTTTTGTAATAAACCCCCTGTCAATTCCCGGCGCGCGCACCAGTACGGGAAACTGGATACTGTTTCCAAGCGCTATCATTTCCGACAGCTGAGTATAATCAAATGGTCCGTGCTCACAGTCAATAATTGCAAATTCATATCCGCCCGCCTGCATGATTCTGACCAGATTAGAACATCCAAATTCAGAAATCATAGTGCCCAGCACGACTTCTCCCGCTTCTATTCTGTCTTTCAGCAATTGATTCCCTCTTTTCTTTCACGCTAATGAATACATGGCGCATTCCTCCGTATCAGAGCATATCCGGCTGCACAGCAGACTCAGATAGTACATTCCTGCCAGCGCTTCGTCTTCCATAGGAGACAGGCAGCACTCCTTCCCTGATATCTTCTGCATAAACTTGATGAGTTCCGGGCTCTTCCAGCTTACGCCTCCGGAAAATATGATTCGCTGTATGTCATCCTCCGACTCTTTTAGTTTATGTATATAGTGCCAATACGTTTGCGCCATATCTGTATATGCCGCACAGAACAATGTATCCACATGAAGATTATTCTGATTGATTCCTTTTATTGCTCCCCCGTCAGGGAAATACGGATTCGCATAAAATCCTGTTTCTACCTGCAGCCCGGCCGCCGTGTCCATGTCGGAAGCATGTACCAGTTTCCATATATTCTGTATGTCCACCGCATGCGCCGCTGCCTGTTCTGCTGTTTCATGCAGAAAATTCACCAGGACATCCAGATTGCGTCCACCCGGCATATTGGAAATCGTTTTCAAATAACTGTTTTCAAAATACGGACGGTTCTCGTAATCACCGGCGCAAAAGCCGGGCTCACGGCTGATCACCTGCGCCCCGGTTCCCACATTTACGGCAACCTCTCCATTTTTCAGGCCGCTTCCAAGCATTGACACCTGCATATCGCCATAATCCGGATAAACTTTTATTTCGCATCCGTTCGACTCATATATACCGCACACCTGATAATCTGCGGCCGCCAGCTTCGGTTTTTTTATCGCGTCCATCTCCAGCTTTCTCAGGAGATCATCATCCCATTTTTTATTGGGAAGATCGACGATCCCCAGCGGCGCTGCATTTGTAATATGGCAAATGTTCATACCTGTAAGCGCATGTATAATATAAGATCCCAATGTATATAATGTGCCGCCGCGCGGTATGGAAGAATCTTCATCCAACAGGACATACAGATTGCATATGCCCAGCGACGGCTTTAAGTAGACGCCGTTTTTCCTCATATCTTCCTGAGAGATCTGTTCTCCCAGATAAGCCAGATAGCTTTTCCCTTTGCCCGGCATTTCGTCCAGGCAGCGCATATCCTGCCAGGAAACATAGATATCCTCCATATCCGGCACAGAGTACACAAATCCGTGCATCTGCGTCGATATAATCAGTCCTTCCACATCCGGGTATGCCTGTGTGTACTCATCAATCAGTCCCTTTATCTTGTCCACATACGCAACGGCAGAAACCTCATATTTATTTATGTTCGGGTTTTGCAGTTTTTCAGGAGAATGATATTTTTTCTGAGATACAATCCTTTGTTCAGCCGGATCGAGAAGCACTGCTTTTATGTAAGTACTTCCAAGGTCTACGCCGATATATTTCATGATAAAACCGCTTTCTGTCTTTCACCGTTTTCAGTATTCTTATCTCTGGCTTTCTGTATCGCCAGGATAAAGTCTTCCAGAGTCGCCTCCGCCGCATGGTAGCGGATGTATTCGATAACCTCCGGATCTTTTTCCATCAACATTTCAGCAATCTTTTTATGTGCTTCATAATAACCATGGACATTCAGCTTCAAATCCAGAGTAGCATTCAGTTCAGCAATCGCAGAAAGTATCGGGGCAATAGTCCTTCTGCACTGCATAAGAGATACGTTCTGAGCCATGACAAACATCTGGTCGTGGAACTTTTCATTTAACTGAGACAGCCGCAGTGATCGCTCACTTCCGTGCTCCATCTGCTGCGCGGAAAAAAATTCCCCGACTATTTTCAGCAATGCAGAAAAATCCGGATTTTTCTGGCACATGATCAGACGTCCTGCCTCACATTCCAGTATGCTTCTTGTAATACAAAGGTCTTTAATATATTTCTGATCCACATTTCTCAGAATTTTTCTTCCATTTGGCTGTATTTCCAGCAGGCCGTCCCGTTCCAGATCCTGGAATGCGGATCTGACAGAACTCCTGGAAACCTGATACTTATTAGCCACCTCCGCCTCGCTGATCTGTCTCTCATCTCCATATGCGCCAAGAAGTATATCGCGGCGCAATCCAGATAACACAGCCGCCACTGTAGCCTGTCTGCTTTTTTCACAATCCACAGTTATATCCCCCTTTTTCTACTTGTATTTCACAGAAAATCCCCCTTTATGCTTACCTCTCTATACGGCGCAGGAAAGAAATTCCACACGTACATTTTAAATGCTGCATTTTTGAAAAGCAACAAATACCGGCAATATTTTCCTAGCCCGGATATTACCAGACCTTATGTCCCCACGAGAATTTATTCAGTTCCTGCGGCCCTTTTTCCGTTATCTCAATTACCCGTTCCAGTCTTACGCCTATGCCTTCCCCCGGATCACCATACTGCTGCGGTTCTATGCACACAACCATCTGCGGTTCCAGAATGTCATGTTCATAACACACAATCCGTCCTGGTTCATTTACGCCGCACCCTATTTGATGGCCTGTATACACCTGCGGTTCCATACCGTATTTTTTATAGACCTTTGCTTCCGCTTCCGCAGCATCCGATAACTTCTTCCCTGGGATCAGACATTCTTTAACCGCCTCATACGCCTCTTCTACTACCTGAAAATAATATGTCTGCCTTTCATCCGGTTTTCTGCCCATTACGACTGTGTTTGTGCAGTCGCACCAATATCCATGATAGCGAATAGAAATATCCATCCTGCACATATCGCCGGCTGTTCCCCGGATGCCGGAAGGGCCGCCCAGTCCGTCTCTTATTTCCGCGTTCAAGCCGAGCGCCAATTCTCCCGAAATCCTGGCCACTTTGCCTGCGGCCTCGTTCATTGCCTGCGTAATGCCTGACCACATTTCAAAATCGGTCTCGCCATGATAATTGCGGGCGTATTCCAGCAGACGGTTCTGCCCGCAGTCTTCGATTTCCGCACTTTTTCGTATCTTGATTATCTCTTCCGGCGTTTTGATTTTTCTCGCAAACTTAAGCGTTTCTTCCGCATCTATCACGTGAAAGCCTGTCAGGAGTTCCCCGATAATGACCGGGCAGGATCTTTTTTCAATCCCTGCGGTATAACCTTTTCCATTCTCAGGCAGAAGTTTTTTCAAAATTGCCTTCAGGCCGGCTTCTCCATCCGCTTTTCTAAAATGATTATAATTTTCAAAAAGAAATACCTTATCCGCTTTTGCATATTTCGTATAGTTTTCAAAAGCGCTGGAACAAATCAATGTTACTTTTCTGTCCTTAACCGAGACTACACTGTAGGCAAGCGGCATGCCGCCCCCGTAAGCGAACAGGGCACCATATGGAACCGGAACTCCCATTCCGGAAGTATAAGATACATTTTCCAGCGAATCCAGGATCAGAAAATCAATATTTTTCTCTTCCATGTACTGAAACAGTCTTTCTTTGTTCATCCTTGACCCCCTATTTCATCTTCTTCTCACGGTTATAAACCAGCAGGACAATCAGAATAATCAGGCCATAAATCATTTTTTTCCCGGAGGCTTCCATCTGCATATTATTCAGCATACTGGTCACCAGGTACAGCATAATGGCCCCCGCCACCGTTCCGGTATAGCTGCCCTTTCCGCCCAGGATCGAAGTGCCCCCGACAACCACCGCAGCGATGGATGGAAGTTCATAATTTTCCCCCATGCTCAGATAAGAGTAGCCAAGATAACCGGTAAACACCAGGCCCGATATCATAGCCGTTATCCCGCTGATTGCATAGACTGCAATCAGCATTCCCTTTACATTTATGCCCGACAAATACGAAACACTCACAGAATTTCCCACGGCATAAAGCCGTCTCCCAAAAGCGGTTCTGCTAAGAACAAATGCTGCCAGAACAGCTATCAGCAGCCAGAAGATCAGCACATTTCTCAGGCCGACCGTATATCCCGTGGAAAGCCACCGTAGCCATTCCGGCGACTGCCCCCTTGCGTTTCCATCTGTATATACCATCGTTATGCTGTATACAATGCTCTGCGTCGCCAGCGTCATCACCATCGGCGGTATTTCCAGGAAAGCAACCCCTATCCCGTTAAAAATTCCTATAGCAGCGGATACTGTCAATGCCGCAAGCACTGCAAGCACAGGATTGCGCCCGGAATACTGGAACATACATACGATCACCGCCGCCAGGTTCATAGTCCAGATAATCGACAGGTCAATACCTCCCGTCAAGATTACGAACGTCTGCCCAAGAGCCAGGATGCCAAGGATCGAAGCCATAACCAACGTATCAACCAAATACTTTGCCGACAGATAATTGGGCTGGAGAATACAGGAGACTGCATAGACCCCCAGCATAGATAAATATACTTTGATAATAATAGATCCTTTTATACGGTCAAGCATATTCTCCATCCTCCTTTTTTCTGAAGCTGATTCTGTCCAGCATGTTTATAGCAACCGCGATAATCAATATAGCTCCTTTAAACAGACTCTGGTAATACGCGTTTACACCCCAGAAGATCAGCAGTCCCAAGATCAGAGAATAGATAATGATCCCGGCGACAGTTCCTGTATAGCCGCCTTTCCCTCCTGTAAGCGATGTTCCGCCTAGTACAGATGCCGCTACTGCATTCATTGTAGCCGAATCACATCCGGTTGCGCTTCCGCTCTGGTTGAACGCTGTCAGGATCAGTCCACCCAGGGCGCAGACAAGCCCTGAAAAAATATATACCTTCAGTTTTGTCCGCTCCACGTTGATACCGGATGCATATGCCGACGCTTCATTTCCGCCTATTGCATATACAGATTGTCCAAACCGGCTTTTTCTGACAGGGATCCAAATGCATAGGAAGGCAAACAAAAGCCAGATAATTCCCATAGGGAACTTCGTCCCAGGTATGTACCTGGAAAGTCCGGCAAATTCACTGTATACCTCTCCGCCCGATGTCGGCCTGATATAAAGCCCTATTCCGGTAAACACAAATGATGTGGCCAGCGTCACCACCATCGGCTGTATCCTTCCTTTGACAATGATCAGTCCATTGAACAGCCCCATGGCAAGTCCCGATAATAAAGTAATGACAGAAACAATCAGTATGCCCAATACGGGACTGCCCAGCGCGTCGCCTATAGGCACCATATAAGTCGCCGCGATACAATTAGCCACCCCAATCGCCGCTCCGACAGACAGATCGACCCCTCCGGTCAGGATTACAATCGTCTGCGCAAGCGCCGCATAAGTAAGCGGCTGGAACTGATCAAATGTTGATTTGACGCCGTACGCAGAGAAAAAATTAGGCTGACTGGCCACATAAAGCACAAATACACAGAGCATCATGACATATGCGAAAATGACTGATTTATTCTTTTCATAAAAAAATGTTCTTCCATTTTTCCTCATGCTTCGCTCTCCTCCTGAATCCCAAGACTTGCTTTCAGGATTTCCCGTTCGGTCAGGGTCTCTCCTTCCAGTACGGCCACAATTTCTCCGGCCTTAAAAACCGCCACACGGTTGCACAATCCTAACAGTTCTGTATATTCTGTCGAATAAAGCAGGATCGTGATCCCCAAGTCGGCCAGCCGATGAATCAGCTGATAAAACTCCGTCTTTGTCCCAACATCAATGCCGCGGGTAGGATCCGCCAGAAGAAGAATATCCGAATGCGTCAATATTGCCTTCCCCAGCACGATCTTCTGCTGATTGCCGCCGGAAAGAGTACCGGTCGCCTGTTCCGGCCGATCCATTTTTATCTTCATCAGCTCAGTCATTTCATCGATTCCTTTATTTTCTTTGGCCGGTTCTATAATACCCAGTCTGCTGATTTTATCGAGAACCATCAGAGAAATATTTTCCCTGATTGATCTGGTCAGCAGAAGGCCGTCGTTTTTGCGGTCCGCAGGAGTCATGGCAATTCCCTGCCGCAGCGCTGATTTGGGACTGCGCACTCTTATATTTTTGTTCTTAAATGTAATCGTACCTTTATCCAGTCTCTCTGCTCCAAATAAAGCGTTCAAAAATTCTACCTGTCCATGTCCGTTAAGACCCGCAAGGCCGAAAATCTCTCCTTTGTGAACAGACACTGACACATCCTTCAGCAGATTTTTATAACAAAGATGCTCTGTTTTCAGAACGACTTCATTTTTTGACACATCCCTTTTTTCAGGAAAGCTGCTTTCTATTTTTCTTCCTGCAATTGCGCTGATGATCTCATCATTGGAATATTCGCCCCAGCGGAAACTGACAACATAATGCGCGTCTCTGTAAATGGTAGCCCGGTTCGCAATCTCTGCAAGTTCATTCATCTTATGCGAGATAAATATAATGGATTTTCCATTCTGCGCCAGGCGGCGTATGATTGCGAAAAGATTTTCCACCTGCTCCTGGCCGAGCGCAGAGGTCGCTTCATCCATGATGAGAACTTCCGGATCTTTTGACACTGCTTTCGCGATTTCTACTAACTGCTGTTCCGCCAGCGAAAGCTGCCGTACAAGCGCTCTCGAATCAATATTAAAATTAAGACTGTCCAGGACTTCTTGGGCATCCCGCGCCATTTTTTTGAAATCAATCAAACCATTTTTCTTCGGCTCACATGCCAGATAAATATTTTCTGCAACCGAAAGATCCCTGATCAGGGACAATTCCTGGAAAACAGGGACAATCCCCCGCGAGGCGGCGTCTGAAGGGCTTTTAATGTCTATTTTTTCCCCTTTATATATAATTTCTCCTTCGTCCTGACGCTCAACGCCGCATAAGATTTTAATCAGAGTGCTTTTGCCAGCCCCATTTTCCCCGATTAAAGCGTGGACTTCACCCTTATAGCAAGTCAGATCGCATCCGGCCAGCGCCTGGACGCCGCCAAATCTTTTGCTGATCTTATTTGCCTGAAGAATCATTTCCTCCAAATCATTACCCTCCAAACTTTTGTGCCGGTGCTTGTTATTCAGAGGATCAGAGCCCGGACGCATGCCAGGCTCTTTTCCTTTATCTTAGCTGCTGCCTTCCGTTATTCCGATACCATATCATCAGGAATTACATCTTCCAGAGTCAGGTTCCATGTATTGGCTTCATCTGTCCATCCATTCATAAATGTATCCGGAAGATCCGGCTGATAGTACTCTGCCGCGTCTGCCGCATCGATGACCGGAGGATCAATGACTGTATTTGCTTCTACTTCTTCCCCATTCAGTACGCTCAATCCAATATCCAGCGCGGCTGCCGGGAGGTAACACGGAAGTCCTTCTATGAATGCATTAATGTCATATTCCAGGATCACACGGAAAAATCCATTCGTATACTCTCCTGTCATAGCCACTGTGCCTGGATCAATTCCATGCTGGACTAAGGCTTCCGTCATAGCCACTTCCCCATGGCCCTGCTGAATGATTCCGTCCACTTCGACATCCGGATTTGCCGCAAGAAGGTCATTCATAAGCTGTGAAGTCGTACCTGCGTCCCAGCCGCCATATCCTTCTGCGATCACGTGAATATCCGGATACTGGCTGAGTACTTCCGTCCAGCATTCGTATCGAATATTATCGTTGTAGCTTCCTTCAAGGCCCCTGATCAGATAAATATTCCCTTCCCCGTTCAGAGTCTCGCACATCCACTCTGCCTGCTGGGTCGCATATTTCACTTCATCGATTCCTATCGTATACAGCCCTTCTCCTTCCACACGGTTATCATAAGATACTACAACGATCCCTTCCGCCGCGGCTTCTTCAAGGACGGGTTTCAAAGTATTGGAGTCTGCCGCATTTACCAGAATGATGTCATAGCCCTGTGAAATCATATTGCGCAGCTCATTGATCTGGTTCTGGGCATCGTCGCCTGCACTGGACGCATAATATTCGGAAATCACGCCCTCTGCTTCCAGCTGCTCACAATAAGAATTAAAAATCTTGATCGTCTGTGACCGCCAGGCATTTCCGGAAAATGAATTGCTCAGCGCCACTCTCACGCCGGTTGCCTGTCCTGTCTGTTCTTCCGCCGCTTCCTCCCCTGTGTCGGCATCCGCTTCTTCCCCGTCTGCGGTTTCCGCCTCCTGATCGGGCGTATCCGGACTCTGTTCTGCAGAGCCGCATCCTGCGATCAGGCTGACCGCAAGAATGCCAGCCGTCAGCAATGCCATTAGTTTTTTCTTTTTCATCTCATTTACCTCCTTTATTTTGGCGTATTTAAAATACGTGCCATTCCTTCTTATTGCATCAGATTTCCCTCATAGTCAAACGGAAATGCAAACGGTCCGTTTATCACCTGTATGTTATCTGTGTGCGCAGCGCTTTCCATCAGCGCTTCTGAGATCCACATAGTTTCCAGATGCAGCGTATCGTGAACCCGCACAATCCGAGGATTCCTCCTTTCTATCCCGCAGCAGGTTTTCAGCGCTATCTGAATCGCTTCCCGGTCATTCTCTAATATCATGGGAATTTTTGCCTGCACGACCATTTTGCTGGTAATAGCATTAGGATATGTCGCTTCCAGATTGATTTTATCGAACAATCTTCGGGTAATAAAATCGGCCATTCCCACGCCGATTGCACATCCATGCGACGCATCTGTCAGATCCAGAACGGCAACATGCTCCGCATGGATACCGCCCCTGGCATATGGAGAGCAAAAAGTACCTGTAATATTGGGATCCATGCCGTCTCCGCTGATATCTTTTCCTATCTGGTCTACAATGAGCACGTCCACCTCCGGAAAAGGTATACGCGGCATCAACGATCTGGCTTTCTCCAGATATACCGGCTCTTTTTCAATAATTTCCTGCGGGTTCAGCACAGCTATTCTCCATGTCTGCTCCTTCGCGTTTTCCACCGTCCCCACGCCGCATATGACCGGAGCATTTTTTAATATAACCTGTCCAAAGCTTTCAATCCTTTCCGCCATCTTTCCAAAACCATCCAAATGGCATATTTCAGCTCCCTTTTGCTTCCCCATCCCGATTACCATCATTTTCATCAGGCCGCTTTCATATTTTCCCCTGAAAGCGGTATGGGGCTTTATCCTTCCTACTACTATGATTCCGTCTGATTCTGCTGCCATTTTGTCAATATATATGGGAGTACCATCATCCGACGTCCCAATCTGTTTTACTTCCATAGATGAGTGCACTGGGCATCCTATTATCTCCTCTGTAACACGATAACTTGCCAGAATATCTCTCTGGCCTTCCGCTGTAGCTCCGCCATGGCTTCCCATCGCCGGAAATACAAAAGGCTGCGCTCCTCGTTTTTTTATTTCATGGACAATCGTCCGTAAAATGACCACGATATTGGCAACACCTCTGCTTCCGCAGGTGACAGCGATACGCATACCAGGATGTATTCTTTGGCTGATATCGTTCCGCGCAAATCCTCTTTTTACAGTGTCTTCAATCTCTGTACCGTCCAACGACTCAGTTTTTATATTTTGACGCACCTCGTACATTTTGGGCAGATCTGTACCGGAAGCCAGCTTTGATATTACAGTATCTCTCATGCATTCCTCCTAATCATAGCTGCAAGCAATAAGCGTCCGCTGCATTTTTCCAGAAAATACGTTCTTCCTCTTCGTCTGTCAGCTCACCATCCAGGTAACTGTACAATTTGTCATAAGAATCATAGATAGCTACTCCAGGCGCATCGCTTCCCCAGATCAGCTTTTCACTCCCCAGAATTTTTTTTGCCTCCTTTATGTACTGCAGCGCCTCTTTAAACGGATACGGCGCCGGCATTATATTCCAGGGGACTGCCGAAATGTCGAACCATATATTGGGCATTCTTAACAACTGCAGTTCTTCCGTCAAATAGTTCTGTTCATTTTTTTATGGGCCATAAGATGGCAGATTATAATTCTCAGGCGAGGATGTTTTTGGGCAATTCTAGCCACGGCTTCCGGCTGATAACTGTTCATTCCCCTGCTTCCAATATCCAGCACCAGCGCAGCTCCCGCGCTTTCAATAATCTCATACATAATTTCCATCCGTTCTCCGTCGAGTGCAAAACGCGGATGAAAGGACATCAGACCGCAGTTATCGCTGCATTCAAATTTTGCGGCGACATATCCTTTCTCCAAAAGGCGCTGCAGCAGCTCCGCCGCATGAAGCGCAAAAGGATCAACTGCGCAGGCTCCATAGAGCCTGTCCGGATATTTTTGGATGCTCTCCAGGATATATTCATTTTGAAAACCATACAAGTTGCCCTGCAGAACAATCGCTTTAGAAATATGATTCTGATCGAGCAGACGAATCAGCGTTTCCGTCCGAAATCCTGTATCCCCCATCCCCTCAGGAATAAGCTGAACGGTATCCCCATTCGCCCACCTGGCATATCCATCTCCAATAGGTCTTAGTTCTCCGCGGCCTCCATATCCATTTATGGTTTCATAAATATGAACATGCGCGTCTATTTTCATTTTCACTTTTCTCCTCTGCCCCGGTTAACTTCTTCGTAGTTCAGGCACCATGTCGGTGTCTTTCCGGAAAGAATCTCAAGAATTCCTTTTGCTCCGTCATAACTCATATTTGCCATAGCTTCATCTGTCAGCGCAGCACAATGCGGGGAAAGCAGCACATTATCCAGGGCGATCAACGGATTGTCCTCTCTGGGCGGCTCTGTAGAATACACATCCAATACTGCCCCGGCAATCTCGCCGTTCTTCAAAGCTTCTTCCAATTCCGCTTCTTTCACCAGAGCGCCCCGTGCCATATTGACAAATACAGCGCTTTTCTTCATTAATGCAAACTGTTCTTTTCCCATCATTCCAATGGTCTCCGGGGATGCCCCCAGATGCAGGGACAGAAAATCTGATTCCCGCAAAACTTCATTTAAATCTTTTGTCAGGCGTATATAAGTAGGAAGCGCTTCTGCTTTTACGTATGGGTCATATCCTATTACTTTCATGGAAAACCCCGCTGACGCCATCTTCGCCACTCTTCTTCCTATATTCCCAAGTCCCACAATTCCGATCGTTTTACCCAGGACTTCATGCATGCCGCCGCAATTCTGGAACTCAAAATCGTGTCTTTTTACTGCCATATGCTGCTGTATTGTTTTCTGAGAAAACGCAAGTATCCCCCCCAAAGTACGTTCCGCTACCGAATTAGAATTTGCGCAGGGCGTATTGACCACATAAATTCCTCTTTTCGTTGCCGCCTGCAGATCCACAACATTGTCGATCCCCACTCCATGTTTAGCCACAACCTTAAGCTTTTCGCCCGCATCAAGAATATCTTCCGTAAGAAAAAAAGTTTTAGAAAATGCCGCGTCACAGTCTGCAATTAGTCCTGCAATTATTTCCGGATCCTCTTTTTCTGCAAAAACCAGTTCATACCCATTGTCCTCGAGAAGTTTTTTCCCTGAGTTATCCATATCCTGTACAAATAATACCTTCCCTTTCATTGCAGCCTCCTTTTTGTCGACATTTATATATTTTTGTCGACATATATTTCTATCTGTAAAATAGCACTTTTTTATATAATCGTCAATATTAAATGCTTTTTTCTTTTTTATTTGGAGATTATTCACAAATACAAGGATGCTTTTTTATTCAAAAGTACAACAGGCTCTGCCCTGGAATTATTCCAGAACAGAGCCTGTGATTTTATGTATGCTCTAATTGGATCCCTCTCAGGCGCGCCCGCGCCTCCCGGTACTTCGGATACCATCTTTCTACTTCCTGCCAGAACGCTTTCGAGTGATCCATGTGCTTTCGGTGCGCCAGTTCGTGCACCACCACATAGTCCAGAAGTTCATCCGGCAGATAATAAAGCTGATAATTGAAATTCAGGTTCCCCTTTGCGCTGCAGCTTCCCCAGCGGGTTTTCTGATTGCGGATCGTGATCCGCCCGAACGTCACGCCCATCCTCTCCGCGTGATAAACAACCCTTTCAGCAATTTTGGTTTTGATCCTTTCTATTTCCCCGGCTGTCAGGGAAGATACCGGCTTCGCGCCTGTCGTCTCTCCTGCCTTTTCCTTCCCATCTCTGGCCTCCAGTTTCTTAAGAATCCATCTCCTGTGTTTTTCAATAAATTTTCTCACTTCCATGTCCGGTATGCGCCGCGGCATACGGGCAAGCACTTCTCCCTCCGGCCGGATCTCCAATCCCATCGTCCGTCTGTCGGAATAAATAATATGGACGGGGATCTCCCGATCTCCGTCCGCAATCTTGTATTCTTTCATCATACGCTCTTCGTCAACCTCCCTATGCGGGGCTTCGGTCCATGTCGCTGAACTTGGTCAGCTCCGGTATCCACAGCAGGTTTACCGTACCGATGGGACCGTTTCTTTGTTTGGCGACGATTACTTCCGCCACTCTCTGCTCCGCCTCGGACAGATCCCGGTTGTAATATCCTTCCCGGTAAAGGAACATGACCACGTCCGCGTCCTGCTCGATGGCTCCCGACTCTCTCAGATCGGAAAGCATCGGGCGATGATCCGGCCTCTGCTCCACCGCCCGGCTGAGCTGGGACAAGGCCACCACCGGCACATTCAGTTCTCTCGCCAGCGCCTTCAGTCCTCTGGAAATATCAGAGATCTCCTGCTGCCTGGACGCCGCGCTGCTGTTATTCGTACCGCTCATCAGCTGCAGGTAGTCGATGATCACAATCTGAATATCCTGCTCCATCTTCAGTTTTCTGCATTTGGAACGCAGCACCGGCAGTGAAATGCCTGGCGTATCGTCGATTACCAGCCTGGAATTGGCAATATTTGCCGATCCCTCCACCAGATTCATCCATTCCTCGTCCGTCAGCCGGCCGGTCCGGATTTTCTGTGCGTCCACGTGGGATTCCAGAGACAGCAGACGGTTCACCAGCTGTTCCTTGGACATCTCCAGACTGAAGATAGCCACCGGAAGATTCTTCTTGAACGCCATATGCTGGGCAATGTTCAGCACAAACGCCGTTTTGCCCATGGACGGACGGGCTGCCACAAGGATCAGATCCGAGGGCTGCAGGCCTGAAGTCTTATAATCCAGATCCATAAATCCGGTCTCCAGTCCGGTTACGCGGCCTCTGGTCTTGGAAGCCGCGTCGATTTTTTTCATGACGTTGATCACGACCTGACGAATCGGTACAAACTCGCTTCCGTTTCCTCTCTGAGCCAGATCGAAAACTTTTTTTTCCAGATCCGCCAGAGTATCCTCCAGTTTCTCGGAGCCCATGTATAAAGTATTGGCGTTCTCCTCCAACATCCGGATGGAACGCCTTGCCACCGATTTTTCCGCCACGATTTCCGCATAATATTTGATGTTTGCGGAAGTCGTCACCTGATCCATCCATCTCAGAATCTGATCTACCCCGCACATCTCTTCCGGGATTCCCTTCTCACGGAGACTGGTGTGAAGAATGACCGGTTCTACAGGTTTTCCGGCATTATACAGCTCAACCATGGTGTCATAGACCAAGCCCATCTGTTTCTGATAAAAATCCTCACCCGTGATCATCTCCGACGCAACCATGATCGCTTCATTATCCAGAAGCATTGCTCCGATCACAGAACTTTCCGCTTCCTCATCATGAGGCATGACACGCTTGATCAGCGCTTCTTCCATCTTACGTCTCTCCCGTCTTATGCTTCCTGCACGATCACTTTTAATTCACCTGTCACTTGAGGATGCAGCTTCACCGGCACATCCGTCGTTCCGATCGCCTTAATCGGATTAGGCAGCACCAGTTTTTTCTTATCAATCTCCAGGCCAAGCTGTTCTTTGGCTGCTTCCGCAATCTCCTTGGAAGAAATAGAGCCGAACAGTTTTCCTCCTTCTCCGGCTTTTATCTTCAGCGTAACCTGAAGACCTTCCAGCTTCGCTGCGAAATCTTTTGCCTCCTGCAGTCTCTGCGCAGCCAGCTTATCCTCATGCGCTTTCTTCAGTTTCAGGTCGTTCAGATTCTTGGATGTAGCCTCCAGACCAAGCTTTTTAGCCAGAATAAAATTTCTGGCATACCCGTCGCTCACATCCACGATCTGTCCCTTTTTCCCCAGAGATTTTACATCTTCCAATAATATCACTTTCATCACAAGTCTCCTTCCGCAAACATGCTGTCCAGCATCTCTCTCACCTGTTTCATGGCCTCATCCAACGAACATTCCAGCTGCACGCCTGCCATATTCAGATGGCCGCCGCCGCCCATCTTCTCCATAATCACCTGTACGTTGACTTCGTCGATAGAACGGGCGCTGACATAAATCTTTCCATTATATTCTGTAAGAACGATGGACGCTCTCACTCCTCTGATATCCAGAAGTTCATTTGCTGCCTGTGCGCCTACGATCGTAGGACTGGTCAGCCCTTTACTCGGGCAGACCGACAGCGCGAATCCCCGGTATACTTCAGCATGACGTACAGTCTCCGCTTTTGCTTTGTATTCCGCCATATCGCTTCGGAATAATTTGCGCACTCTGGTCACATCCGCGCCGCACCTGCGCAGGAACGCCGCCGCTTCAAATGTACGCACTCCGGTTTTCGTCAGGAAATTATCCGTATCGATAATCATGCCCGCATAGATACAATCCGCTTCTCCGCCCTTCAGCCGGATATTATCCGCGAAATATTGAAGGATCTCCGCCACCATCTCACAGGCAGACGAAGCGTTTGGTTCAATATATGAGAGCACCGCGTGACTGATAATCTCACTGCCTCTCCGGTGATGGTCAAAAACCACCACGGTAGGCGTCATCCGCAGAATATCCTCGCACTCTGTATAACTGGGACGGTTCGTATCTACCACAACCACCACTGTATTCCGGTCCACGACTTCTTTTGCCTGGCTGCTGTTTATTACAATCCCCTGTTCTGAATTATTGGCTTCAAGGAACACGTCCAGCATGGGACGTACAGAAGTCGTCACATCGTTGACCACAATATGGGCTCTTTTATTCAGTGTTTTCGCCGCTCGATAGATGCCGACCGCAGCCCCAAAGGAATCCACATCCGTCATCTTGTGCCCCATAACCACGACTTTATCCTTGGTCTCGACGATCTCCCGGAACGCCTGTGCCTTGACTCTGGCCTTGACTCTGGTGCTCTTTTCCACCTGCTGCGTCTTACCGCCATAGTAAGTGATCTGATCCTTGGTCTTCACCACCGCCTGATCGCCGCCTCTGGCCAGAGCCAGATCCATGGCACTGCGGGCATATTCCATGCAGTCCATATAGGTATTTCCCCCTGAACCGATACTGATACTCAGGGTAATCGCCATCTCATTGCCGATATTTACCGTCTTGATATCCTGCAGCAGATCAAACTTGTTTTCCCGGATCTGTTCCAGCGCCTTTTCCTGCATAACCACAAAAAACCGGTCTTTTTCCAGCTTCCGGACAATGCCGTCGTAGGCATTAAAATATTTGTTGATCTTACGTTCGATCAAAGCCACCAGCAGAGAAGTACGGACGTCTTCCACATTCTCCAGAGCTTCATCGTAATTGTCAATATAGACCAGCCCCGCCACCATACGCTGTTCCCGGTTCTCCCGTATACAACGGTTAATCTCCGTCGTATCGAACAGATAGACTGCGATCATCCGGTCTATAGCCTCTTCAATCAGTTCCTGTCCCTCTAATGCGTAATCCACCGAGATCAACTTCATCTCTACCCGGTAATCGGCTTCTCCATACTGAAGATCCACCGATACATCCGGGACCTCGACCGACGGGAACACTCCCCGGTTCAGCTCGGGAAATATTGTGTTGATGCTTCGGTTATACCTGCGATTTTTCCCCGTGACGCTCATAAACTCCTGATTCATCCAGATCAGCTTGCCGTCGGTTCCTATCAGGGCATAAGGAATCGCCAGATCCCTCAACAAAGTCTTCTGAATCTGTCCATACTGTGTGGCAAATGATACCATTTCTTTATAGATGGCTGACCGATTCCGAAGATACAGCGCGCCCGCTATGACCGCATATACCAATACAAAAAGAGCTGCCACAATCCCTGCCGTGGAATTTGCCAGATACACGGCAACGCACATGCCAACCAGCAAAATGGTCAGATAAAACGGCCATCTCATATATAATCGGAGCGGTCCTTTCAAATCTGCTTTTTTATTCATAGCACTTTCCTTATCCGTAATTTACCCTGCAGTGCGCGCTCGACTTCGCTTCGCTCCGTCTCGCTCACGGGCTTCGCCCTATGAAATCCGTTAAACTCAGCCGCTTTCATGCAGGCATGACGCGTCCTAGCTTTCCGTCTGCCGCACTGCCTGGGGTTTTACTCCGCAGTGCGCGCTCGACTTCGCTTCGCTCCGTCTCGCTCACGGGCTTCGCCCTATGAAATCCGTTAAACTCAGCCGCTTTCATGCAAGCATGACGCGTCTGACTTTACCGTCTTTCGCACTGCTCATTGCTTATTTGTACATTATACCATCTTATATACGGAGGGACAAGTTTAAGATGAAAAACGGGCACCGCCCAGGATAGCAGCGGTGCCCGAAAAGTTGTTCTTATTCTGCAATATACGGCATCAGCGCAATGTGTCTTGCTCTCTTGATAGCTACAGTCAGAGCTCTCTGATGCTTTGCACAGTTTCCGGTGATTCTTCTCGGAAGGATCTTTCCTCTCTCGGAAACGTATCTTTTTAATTTATTTACATCTTTGTAATCAATCTCATTGTTCTCTTTGCCGCAGAATACACATACTTTTTTTCTTCTGCGTCCGCCCCTTCTCATCTTCGGAGCATCGCCTTTTTCATTTTTCGTGTAAGCCATGATGGTTCCTCCTTCTCACAAATCTTTATCATTCCCGATTGTTAATTGAATGGCAATTCCTCATCGATCCCGTCCGGAATATTCATGAAACCGTCTCCCACCGCTGACGCCGGACTCGGCGCCGGTGCGCTCTGGTATCCGCCCGCATTCCGGTTCGCTTCTGAAGCGGCTTTGCTCTCTGCAAACTCCTGCTCCTCCACCACCACATCCGTGGTATATACTTTCTGTCCGTCACGGTTCGTATAACTGCCGGTCTGGATACGGCCGCAGATCGTCACGCGCATCCCCTGGCGGAAATATTTCTCAATGAACTCTGCATTTCTGCCAAATGCCACGCAGCCGATAAAATCAGCTGTCTGGTCACTGTCTCTTCTGGCAAATCTGCGGTCCACCGCCAGCGTAAATCTGGCAACCGCCGTCGCTGTCTCTCCGCTGGAATAACGGACTTCCGGATCCCTGGTCAAACGTCCCATCAAGATTACTTTATTCATTAACAATCACCTCTTATATGCTCTTCTTATGCGTCTTTGCGAACACACAAATAGCGGATGACATTATCCAGAATACGTACGCGTCTCTCTACTTCTGCCGGGCAGGTAGACGGAGCGTCGAACTGGATGAAGTAGTAGAATCCCTCTTTCATATGCTGGATCTCATATGCGAGTCTCTTCTTGCCCGCATCTTCCACTTCCGTCACAACGCCGCCGAAACGAGTGATAATCTCTTTCGCTTTCTCTACGGCCGCTGCTCTTTCGTCATCTTCGATTTTTGCATTCACAACAAGTGCAAGTTCGTATTTGTTCATGCTTTTTCCTCCTTCTGGTCTCTGGCGCACCTCTTGTAACCGATGCGCAAGGAATGTTGCTCCTGTGGAGCCATAATATATCACGAGATCCTACTATAACATAATTTCCCTGGATTTTCAAGCTTTTTTTTGAATTCCGCGGGTATTCTTTTCCACCAATTTTCTCGGTATCATAACCTGGTGTCCGCACCCCAGACATTTCAGACGAAAATCCGCGCCCACGCGCAGAATTTCCCATTCCTGGCTTCCGCAGGGATGCGGTTTTTTCAGTTTTACAATATCCCCTACCTGATATTCCATACGCTCCTCCAATCTATAGCTGACTGAAGATCTCCCCGATACTTCCCTGGATCAATAAATCCGCCCTGGAATCCAAGGGCGTTACAGACCTGTTGATCAGCACCAGCCGGTCTCCGTCATAATAGTCAATCAGTCCTGCCGCCGGATAGACCGTCAGAGACGTGCCTCCTACGATCAGCAAATCCGCATTCCCGATCGCCCTGACAGCGCCGTTCAATGTGGCCTGATCCAGTCCCTCCTCATACAGCACCACATCCGGCTTGATGATTCCTCCGCATTTTTCGCAGCGGGGAATCCCCGTTGTGCGCAGCATGTAATCAAGATCATAAAACGCGCCGCATTTCCTGCAATGATTTCTGCGCACGGAACCATGCAGTTCATAAACCTTCCGGCTGCCCGCCGCCTGATGCAGTCCATCAATATTCTGCGTTACCACCGCGCTGAGCTTTCCTTCCTGCTCCCACTGGGCCAGCTTCCGGTGGGCAGCGTTGGGTTTCGCATCCGGAGCCAGCATCTTCGCCCGGTAAAACCGGTAAAATTCTTCCGGTTTCCGCATATAAAATGTATGGCTCAGGATCGTTTCCGGCGGATAATCATACTGCTGATGATAAAGGCCGTCTACGCTCCGGAAATCCGGTATCCCGCTCTCGGTGGAAACGCCTGCTCCCCCGAAAAATACCATGCGCGCGCTCTCATTTACCCATTGTTTTAAAATCTCCAGTTTCTCCTCCACCGCAACCCCTCCTTATAAGTATTCTATTTTCGGAGCCGTCTCCATATCCTCCCCGCACACAGCCGCCAGATATCCCGGATCTTCAAACGGCAGAAACCGGCAGACGTATTCCGTGTTTCCTTTCAGTTCCCGGACAGATGCCCCATCTCCCCGAAGCCGCACCGCAAAAGAATCCAGCGGAGCATAAAATCCGGTCCCTTTCATCTTCAGGAAACTCTCTTTTGCGGTCCAATAACGGTAAAAAGTTTCCGTCTGTTTCTCCCGGGGTTCCCGCTCCCACTCCTCATATTCCGAAGGACGCAGGATCCTGCGTATCAGCCTTTCACCCGGAGTTTTTGACATCTCCTGAATGTCAATCCCCACCTCCAGATCCGACACAGCGCAGACCGCGTATTCTCCGGAATGTGACCAGTTGACGAAAAATCCGCACTGAGTCTCCAGATACGGCTTGCCGTACGGAGTCCTGACAAAACGTGCCGGCAGTCTCACATCCGCTCCGACGATCTCCAGGGCGCGGTTCACAAGCGCCTCCGCTCCCAGATACTGCTGCCTGGCGTCCGTCTGCCTTCGCCGCGCCGCCGCTCTCTTTCTCTCTTCCGATAAATACGGCGTCCAGTCGCTGTCCAGAAAATCTTTGCCGTTTACACTCATGCTAAATACTCGGATCATCTTTACTTCCGCCGTCCTCACCTGACTGATTTCAGAAATCTGAAAATACAGAGAGGATTCAGCGCCTTCACCTGCCACATAAATACTTCCCGTCCTTCTTTCTGGAAAAACAGGTTGATAAACATCAGGGACGCCGCCTGCGTAATCACAGTTGCCAGGGCTGCTCCGTACATTCCCCATACCTGAATCATAAAAAAGTTCATTACTACATTGGCTATCACGCTGACGATCTGTGACCAGGTCAGAATGCTGCTCCGGTTAATCACCGTAAAGTGTCCGGCGCGGAGAGCCGCGTTATACATGAAAAAAGTTCCCAGCACATGAAGCCGGTATACCGGAAATGCCTGCGCGTATTCCTCATTCAGGAAACGGAACGCATACGGCAGTATTACGAAAGAAAAAGCAACGCCTGCGATGTAGACCCAGGTCAGGATACTGGAGATCTGTATATACCGCTCCGCATACTGCTTCCGGTCAGAGTCGTACAGATGCAGCAGCATGGGAAATACCGATTCTCGGATCGGCGCGATGGCGATCTGCACAATATTGATCAGGCTGACAGAAATGGAATAAATCCCCACCTCCGCGGAAGTCATCATGGCTCCCAGCATGATGCTGTCGCACCGGGTATATATCACGCCGCAGGAACCGGCTATCCCCAGGGGGAAGCTCTCTTTCAGCATATGTTTCAGCAGGTCTTTGTCCAGAAGCTCCGGCTTTAAACGGCCGAATTCTGCTTTATACTGTATCCAGATGATGAAAAAGCTGATCAGCGTCGAGGTAAGCGCGATCAGCGCCAGCGCGGTAAGCGGCCAGGAATACTGTACCGCAACCAGCTGAAGCACCGACGCGGTCAATGCCGCCAGATCGGACGCGATCACCACTTTTTTCGACTTCATCAGATACTCGAAACGGTTCGCCATTCCGAACTTGATGCTGCCCAGCGCCATATTGATCAGAAGCAGCATAAAGATCACGGTAAATTCCGGACCGTCCCTGTAGATCAAAATAAAGACGATTCCCATTAAAATAGAAAATACCGAGAGCAGAATCCGGGCCATGGTTCCTGTCAGCACCACGGTCTCCGGGTCATGGTCCAGGTACTTTTTCTTCACCACCCGGCCGTCCACAAATGTGGTCAGGATCTCAAAAACAGCCACAATGCTGACCGCGTACTGATACGAGCCATATCCCAGCGCTCCGTAATGATTGGCGATCTTTACGGAGACAAACAGGCTCAGCACCAGCAGAAATACTTTGTCGAATACCATCCATGCCGTATTTGATAATATTTTTATAAAATCACTGTCTTTTTTTAAAAGCTTCATCTCTCAGGCAACCTTCAATTCATTACGTTAGAGGCAATTCTTCCCGTGAAGAACTTTATTTATCTTATCATGAGACCATACACAAATCAATATGCCGCCATTTCTTAGAAAGGATTTTTGTAATCCCATACACCTCCCATCCGGCAGTCCCGGACGGTTTTATTGGCCTTGCCAGAAAGAGCGGGAAGCCTTTGCTACAGATGGTGCGGAAGAAGAAATGGAACGAAGAAGGAAATAAAAAAGAGGAAGATATTTTGTTTACTTAGAGCAGACATCTTCCTCTTTTCTAGTCTCTGAAATATTTCAGCATCTGTACCAATAGGTCATTGCAAGCCGCTGTCGGGCAAAGCCAATAGCCTTTGACTGTATAAAATTTTCCACATCTATATTTTGGGGACATATGAAACGGGAGAGGATAGACTGCAGCTTATCCTCTCCGTATATGTCGAGCATTTCTAAAAGATTCAGCTCTATATAATCCATTATAGTTTATCTCCGAAAAAAGCTTTGATATTTTTTGTACCTTTTAATTCCTTTACGCT
>ERZ1643250.520-NODE-520-length-40809-cov-64.580900_pt1 | contig 40809 bp, 38 predicted proteins | sample MGYA00579262_ERZ1643250 | MGnify/ENA primary metagenome ERZ1643250 (study PRJEB29033, sample SAMEA4952265) | chicken gut metagenome | biome: Broiler Chicken; feature: Gastrointestinal Tract; material: Caecum | place: Ireland | collected 2018 | study: Broiler...
ACCGGATCTTTACCTCGCTGGAATCAAGCTTGCAAATCTGTTTCGCAATTACCTATTGAGGCAATCCGGCTGAAATATCCGGATTACTGCCGGGAACTGCCTGCCATGAAACCACAGACCGCACAGAGAGAGCGATAGGAGGGGCACAGATGGAGACAGCAAGACAGACAGTATTGATGGAACAGCCGGAGATCGTGGAACTGTTCCGGGTATTGGAAGGGAATGGACTTACAAAAGAACAGAAAGAAGTGGAATCCCTTGTAAAGTATCTGGACGGAATGGAAGTCCAGTTTGGACAGGTGCTGGAGGAGTTGCGGGATGTGAAGGAACAATTATCTCAGATCCAGGACGGAGGCGTGAAGGCGTCTGTTCTGCGGATCGCGGAACAGGCACAGGGAAAAGTGCAGGAAGTGGGAGGCCAGTTAAACACGGTGCGGAAAAATCTGATCCAGTCCGCAGGAAACGCTTTGCAGACGTTTAAGGAGAAAGGAAAGGACGCTCTGCAAAAAGCAGTATCAGCGATGAAGATCCCGTCCGCTCTTGCCCGGATACAGGAAGGGCTTCACGGGGCGGTGGAGAGTATGAACCGGCAGGCAGATAAAATGGAAGTTTTGAACGGGGAGCTTCACGCTGCAGGCGGCCATATCAAAAACGTGGGCAGGATTTTCCGGGGAAAAGAGCAGAAGAAAGTTGAACCACAGGCCACAGACAGGGGGATTACAGCAAAAATCCGCAAGTCATTTTTGACGATCAGCGGCAGGCTCTCCAGTATGGAGCAGACCACAGAGAACCTGCGCCGGCGTCTGGAACAGTTCGTGCAGAAAGAGGAAAAGAAACCGTCCGTGAAGGTGGAACTGAAAAAGCTGAAAGAGGAAAAGAAAATGGTTCCCCAGTTGCCGGTTCCGGTCAAACAGCAGGCAAGAGAATAAGGAGGAGAATTGCAGAATGAAACATCAGAAGATCAGAGGGAAATGGTATCTGGCAGGACTGGCGGTATGCGTCCTGCTTTTTGGCGTGTCGCTGTTTCAAGTGATCAGCCATTATGCGGGCGCACAGAAAGCGGAGGAAGAATTTACCGAACTGGCAGAGATCGTGGAGCAGACAGAGGATACGCCGGAGGAAGAACCGGCAGGAGAGGAGCAGGAAGTCGTCTCTCCCTTAGAGCGGTATGCCGAGCTGTTTGCCATGAATAATGATATGGCCGGATGGATCCGGATTGAGGATACGCCGATCAACTATCCGGTCATGTATACGCCGGACAACCCGGACTATTATCTGAAACACAATTTTTACAAGGAGTCCAGCGCCTATGGTGTTCCTTATATCGCAGAGCATTGTGATCCGATGGAACCCAGTGACAATGTAATCATCTACGGACACCACATGAATAACGGTTCCATGTTCGCCGGACTGATGAACTATGAGGACCGGGATTTCTATGAGCGGCATAAAACGGTCCGTTTTGATACGCTGACGGAAACTGCGGAATACGAAGTGATCACAGTATTCAAGACCACGGTCTATGACGATACCGGATTCAAGTTCTATCTCTTTTCTCATGCAGAGACGGAGAAAGAGTTTACGGACTATGTGGAGCAGTGCAGGGAACTTGCCCTTTATGATACGGGAGTGACCGCAGAATATGGAGACAAGCTGCTTACCCTGTCTACCTGCGAATATTCCAATACCAATGGAAGACTTGTGGTTGTAGCAAAGAAGATCTGAAAACCCCATATCCGAAAGGAGGGCAGGCGATGGGAAGAACGATCAAAACCCGCCACGTCCAGAAGGATATCAAAGTATTGGATAAAACTGTGACAGCGGCGGAGCATATGAAAGGGGCCTATATCCGGACAAGAGACAGCGCAGAGCAGACACAGGGAAGAGAACAGGGAACCCCGGTAGGTTATGCCGAAGACCAGATTATGGAGAAGGGGGAGAGAGCCGCCCGTGGAACGGTTCAGCAGGCAGGAAAACAGGGAGAAAAGGTAATCCATGCTGTCCGGGAGAGGGGCAGAGCAAAAAAAGAGGCAGAGACTTTCCGGGAGAAGAACGGAGAGCCTTCCGCCTCTTCTTTTTCGTCCGGTACAGAAAAGACTTACCAGCCGAAAGAGCAGATGAAAAACCGGACAGGAGCGCAGACCGGGCGGACAGCCGGAAGGCAGGCCACCGGAGGAAGGGAGACGGGAAAGAAAGGAACGCAGATCCGGGAACTTCCAAAGCAGACGGTCAAGACGTTTGATCGGGGAGAGAAAACAATCAAAACAGCCCATGCTTCTATAAAAACTTCCGGGAAAGCCGCAGTGAAAGGCACGGGCAGGACGATCAGGACAGCGGAACGGACCGGGCGCAGTGCAGTCCGGACTACGGAGGTGGCTGCCAGAACAGCAGGACAGGGAGCAAGGGCTGCGGTGTTGACCACGCAGCGAACCGCCGCTGCCGCAAGACAGGCGGCGATTGCGGCAGTGCAGACCGCAAAAGCGGCGGCAAAAGCTGCCGCAGCCGCAGTAAAGGCAGTCATTGCAGCTACCAAAGCGCTTGTCTCTGCTATCCTTGCAGGTGGCTGGATCGTGGTGCTGATCCTTATAATTGTAATTCTATTTGGAGCGTTGTTCAGCATGGTGGGAGGAAGTAATTCCAGTACTGTTACCCCTGTCAGCGCAGAGGTGGAAGCATATGAGCCGCTGATCCGTCAGTATGCCAGACAGTATGGGATTGAGGAGTATGTGGAACTGATCAAAGCGGTCATGATGCAGGAGAGCGGAGGGCAGGGAAGTGATCCCATGCAGGCGTCCGAGTGCGGATATAATACCAGATACCCCAATACGCCAAACGGGATTACAGATCCGGAGTATTCCATTGATGTAGGTATCCAGAACCTTGCGGCTTGTCTGCGGGAGGCAGGTGTAGAAAGCCCGGTGGATATGAATCATATAAAACTCGCCCTGCAGGGATATAATTATGGGAACGGCTATATTTCCTGGGCGAAAGAGAATTACGGAGGATATACCTATGCCAATGCGGTAGAATTCTCTGAAATGATGGCGGAACGGAACGGTTGGAGCAGTTACGGGGATAAGGAGTATGTATCCCATGTGCTGCGATACTACGTGTTTGGACGTATCCCCACGGGAACCGGGAGCCAGGCGATTGTGCAGGTGGCACTGACTCAGGAAGGCAATGGGGGAGATACCTACTGGAGCTGGTATGGATTTTCCAGCAGAGAGGAATGGTGTGCCTGTTTTGTAAGCTGGTGCGCTGATCAGTGCGGATATATTGAGGCAGGAGTGATACCAAAGTTTTCTTTATGTTCTGCAGGTATGGAATGGTTTGAGAGCCGGGGGCAGTTCATGGACGGCAGCTATGTTCCCGCCTCTGGAGATCTTGTTTTCTTTGACTGGGGAAATGACGGAAGTGTGGATCATGTTGGAATTGTGGAAAGTGTGGTGGATGGAAACATCTATACAGTGGAAGGAAACAGCGGAGATAAAGTGGCCAGACGGAGTTATCCGATAGGTTATGGGCAGATCGTGGGATATGGAGTTCCGGCATATTAATAAGATCAGGTAAAGGCATAGCTGAATTAAATGCTGTGCTTTTGCCTGAAAATTATATAATTAGATAGATTTGAAAGTAGAGTTGAAAAAGTGATTTTGGTAGAGTATGATGAAAATGCTAATGCTTTTCATGTATGTAAACTTTTATTATTATGTTGCTTTTGAGAACATTGTGGGTGACGTTAAATTTTAAATATTAAAAATGAAAATATGCTTTAAAGGAGACTGAGAATGAGAATTTTGCTAGTCGAAGACGATGCTCAGATGAATGAAGCACTAAAAATATTTTTCTGTAAAGCAGGATATACAGTACTGCAGGCGTATAACGCAATAGAGGCAGAGAGGTGTTTGAATAAAAATCCGGATGTCATAATTGCAGATATCGGACTGCCAGGAACCTCAGGAATTGATTTATGCAAGAAATTTTTGAAATATAAATCAATACCTGTAATCTTTCTGACAGCGAAAGATGACGAGGAAGATATATTGGAGGGATATGAAGCCGGATGCCAGGAATATGTAACCAAGCCTGTTTCACCGAAAGTTTTATTAAAGAAGGTTGAAGTGATCTTAAAACGCAACAGATCAGGTAATATCATGGAGTATAAGGATTTGCGGATTGATTTTGACAAGCGAAAAGTATGGAACTGTGACAAGGAAATTAAACTTACGATAAAGGAATGGAAAGTTTTGGCTATTTTAGCAGCAAGTCGGGGAAATATTGTAACCAAAGAAATGTTGCTGGAGAAAATATGGGATGCTGACAATAATTTTGTAGATGACCATGCTCTGACGGTAGTTATCAATAGATTGAGAAAAAAAATAGAATCTGCTCCATCCAGTCCGGTTTACGTTAAAAATGTTTTTGGGGTTGGATATACATTCGGAGAATAAGAGGCAGGTAATGATGAAAAGAAGCATATTGGGAATTAATGCAGTTATAATTGTATGTTTTACGATAATTTTGGTCTGTCAAAAAAATTGGATACTATTATTTTTATTGGCATTACTATTGGCGGGATTATACTTTTTATGGATTGACCGGCAGAAAGAATATCAGAGTGAGTTGGGAGAAATATCGGGTTATCTGGATGATTTGCTGCAGAAAAAAGATATTTCTTATTATTCTGTTCAGAATGATACTCTTACATCCAAGATCTTTTCGCAGATACAGAGAGTGCAGAAAATGTATGGAGGGATCACTGCACTTGTGGAGAGTGAACGTGATGGCATTAAGAAATTATTGGCGGAAATTGCTCATCAATTACGAACGCCGTTATCCAATATGGAAACATATCTGACACTGCTTGAAGATAACAGAATTGAAGAGTCAGAAAAAGAGACATATATTAAAGCTGTGGAGAAATCAGAGAATAAGCTTCATTTTCTGATTGAAAAATTCATTGTAGCGGCACGATTGGAAAATCAGATCATCCAGATTCACAAATGTGACAGCAATCTGAAAGAAACGGTAGCACAGGCTGTATTTCAGGTGCGGAAAAAGGCAGAAGAGAAAAACATCAACATCATTGTACAAGGGGAAGATGTGGATAAAAAAGTAATACATGACAGAAATTGGCTCTGTGAAGCGATATACAATTTGCTGGACAACAGCATAAAATACTCCCCGGTATCCACCGATATTGTAGTGACGTTGATTTCCAATGAGATGTTTTCGGAAATTCGTATTGAAGACAGCGGAACAGGGATTGAAAAGGGAGAGGAAAATAAAATATTTCAGCTTTACTATCGGGGAAAGAATGTTTCTAATGAAGAAGGTTATGGCATAGGGCTGTTTATAACAAGAGAAATTGTGCAGAAACATGATGGATTTATGAAAGTAAAACGAAAGGACTCTGGTTTAATTATGTCGATTATATTGCCAAAAGCGGGAACTTGAAAATGGTTCCCGCTTTGTTACTAATTTGAGAGATTTATCTGTTATTCTGTGCGTAAAGGAGGAATTATGTGATGAATATTATTATAACGAAGAACGTACGGAAGATATACCGTATGGGGGAAAATAATGTTTATGCCTTGAATGGAGTGGATTTCACTGTAAAAGAAGGTGAGTTTGTTGCCATTGTAGGGGCGTCAGGCAGCGGAAAATCAACATTACTTAATTTACTTGGGGCGATGGATTCGCCCACAGAAGGAGAAATATTTGTGCGAGGAATACCACTGGCGCAGATGTCACAGAATGAGCAGACAATATTCAGACGTCGCAATATCGGATTTATTTTTCAGGATTTTAAATTACTTCCTGTTTTGAATGTCTATGACAACATGGTCCTGCCGCTGAAATTAGATGGACGTAAAATAGATCGGGAATTCGCTGAGATGCTCCTAAAGTCACTGGGGTTGCAGAATAAAAGAGAGCAGACCCCATATACTCTGTCCGGGGGCGAACAACAGCGGGTGGCTATAGCCAGAGCGCTGATTACCCGTCCTGCTGTCGTACTGGCTGATGAACCTACAGGAAATCTTGATTCCCGTACCGGCATGGAGGTAATTGGATTAATGAAAATACTTGCACAGAAATTCTACCAGACATTAGTAGTTGTCACACATGATGAAGAAGTCGCACAGACGGCAGACCGTATCGTACACATAGAAGACGGAAAAATCTGCCAAGAGGGAGAAAACATATGAGTACACGTAACAATAATCAGTTGGTTATTAAAGAACTGGCACAGGCTTATTATAAAGATAATAAAAGGCAGAACAAAGTTTTAATTATTGCGATTGCTATGTCAGTGCTTCTACTCTATTCTGCTTTTTCCATTGCATATGGTAAAATTCGTTCTGATTATCTGATTGATATACGGGGAATGGGAACAGTTGCTACGGTATCATTGGAAAATGGGAGTGAGGCACAATATGAGCAAATGAAAAGTCTCCCATATATTATAGATACCGGGATTCAAAAGACTGTAGGATCAGCCACATTCCAAGATTATTGGGAAGGCCAACTTATTTATCTCGATGATAGCGCATATGAAAAAATGATGATGCCGGCATATACAGATATAATTGGAAGTTATCCTCAAAAAGCCGATGAGATCATGTTATCGGCTTCCAGCCTGCAGCAAATGGAGATCGATCATCCGGTAATTGGAATGGAGATTGAGCTTAGAACAATACTGTCTGAAGGAGCAGAAGAAACAGATTTATTTTCATTAAGCGGATATTACACAGATTATGTTGATTTCTCGGTAACGGAGCCAGAAGCATATGTTTCAAAAGCCTTTCTGGATCAACAGGAAATCTCCGCCTTTCCAGCAGATAAGATCATGGCAGTAACAGGTTCCTTACAGGATGAAAGAGGCATTGAAACAAAACTGTATTCAGATCTGACAATGGAATATGCCGCACAGCAGGTATTCGCTGAAAATCCAATGGTAAAACAAAGTGTGGAAGGTGTATTCGGGAGTGTCTCTATTGCAGTTGGATGCGGAATCGTGGTAATCCTCTGTGCTTTCATGCTGATCTTTAATGTAGTGTCTATTACAATGGGGAAAGAAATCCGTCAGTATGGAATGCTGAAAGTACTTGGCACGACAGAGCAGCAGTTAAAAAGAATCGTATATTATCAAAACATATGGAATATCCTCAAAGGGATCGGTATAGGAGCTGTGGCGGGTATTGTTATCGTAAAACTATTTCTTCCGACCGTTTTACAGAAATTGTTCATGCAGGGTCTGGGTGAGAGCGATGTTACAGGTTTCTATCCAGTATTTATGGCAGGAGCCGGAATCCTAATGTTTGTAACGTCATTTTTTGCAACAGGACTTGCACTTCGACAGGTTATAAAATGGAATGCAATTGATTCCATCCGTTATATCGAAACAGGGAATAGAACAAAAAAGAAACAAAATTTAGCAACCAGATTTCTGATATTAGAAATGGCCTGGCGGAATATTACAAGATCCAAAAAGAGATTGCTTATTAGTGTGGGATCACTGTTAATCGGATGTATTACTGCTTTAGGTGCAGAAGTTATTATGATAGGAACAGATATTACGAATCAGATCGAACAAAATCCTGATTTCAGGATTGGGATACTAACCGGGATATTCCGGTTCCCTGAAATGGTGCCTGATCAAATAAACGATGATACGCCGGTACTTTCATCGGAAATGCTGGATACGATTTACAAGATGGAAGGAATAAATGAGACTACGATAAAAACTGCTAAAGGCAGTTACGCAGTTATTGACTTCCTTGCTGATAAAGCCCTGCAGCCCCGCAGACAGTCGTTGGATGATCCGGAGAAGACACTGGCGTTTGCAACACTTCAGATCGTGGACAAGTCATATGTTACTGAATTGGAACGCTATGTTGCTGACAATAATTTGACTGTTGATATGAATCGGTTTGCATCAGGGGAAGGATGTATTTTACTGCATCATAATGAAATGTCGCAGGAGTTGGAATTGCGGGCGGAAAAGACATTGGGCGAACCTATAACATTCTACTCGCTTGACGCTTATGGGGCTCAGGAGAGCAATGCAGCAAATTATGGAAAAGGCAGTCTTGCTTGTGCAGGATACATGGATATGACCGAGAAATACTTTCCTGAACTGCAGACTACTTCCTTTGGAAATAGCATCAACTATTTCATTATGACGGAAAAAGCGTTTGAAGAACTGGGATTCCCGGAAAAGACATTTGACATCTCTTTCGATATTGAGGAGAGCGAAGATGATGCGGTGATCAATCAAAAATTAGTACAGCTTATACAAAAAGAAAATCAAAAAGTTGGGATAATGGACACATTTTATCTGGAGGCAAATTATACATTGCTGGAATCCGAACAGAACAGGATTGATACGGCAAACATTATTTTAGGCGGATTATCCCTGGTTATTTTAGTTATTGGAATCATGAATTATGGAAATATGCTGTCTGCAGTACTATCGGTCAGGAGAAAAGAGATTGCTGTAATGCAGAGCCTTGGGTTGACCAAAAGCCAACTGTGGAGAATGATTTTCTATGAGGGAATAGGATATTGGGTAATTCTTATATTGGCGACGCTAATAGCAGGCAGTCCGGTTATATGGCTTTTAGGGAAAGCAATAAAGAGTAAATTATTGTATTTTAAGTTTATATATCCATGGAAGTTACTTTTTATAATATCAGTGGTTATGTTTATAATATGTTTTATGTTTTCAAGTGCAACATATTTGAAAAATAGAAATCTTACAGACGAATTAAGAAGAACTGATGACTAAATATGAAAGTATAATAAGGAGATTTATGGGGAGACTGATCATTGCAGAATTCAAGGATAATGAAACACATCCTTTTGATGAAATCATGGAAGTGTTTCGTAAATATCCAGATTTTCAAAAATATGAAGTAGATTACACACCGACAATCTCTTTTCCCGATCTTGAAATACTTCCGGATCAAAGAAAGGTATATTGCGGGAAACGGGAAGTATCTTTAACTACAAAAGAATTTAACCTATTATATTATTTTGCTGCCAACGAAGGGAGGGTTCTTACATACGAGCAGATTTATCAAAAAATATGGGGCAATTATGTACAGGATATAGAGAACAACACGATTGGCTCCCATGTATGCAAATTAAGAGAAAAACTATACAAAGCCTGTCCGGATCGGAAATTTGAGATCCGGTGTGTGCGTGAAATAGGATACTGCTTCGAGGCTAAGTAGGATGAAAAACAGTCTGATCTTGACGGTTGGGCTGTTTTTTGTTGCCATTGGCTCTTTTCTAAAATATTTATTACGGCGAGGACGAGGAAACCGCCGGGGAGGAAGATCTGGACGAGGACGCAGAGGAAGAAATGGACGATGAGTTTCCTATGGATGCGGAGCCGGAGGATGAGAAGCTATGAGATATTTCACCGACAACCCTCTGGAGCGCATGATGATGCAGGTCCCCCGCCAGGAGCGGGGGCCTGACCCCTCCCGTCCGGCCAAAGGCCACCTTTGCCACGGCTGCAAACGCTACGGGGAGGGCTGCATCCTGCCCTGTTACCGGGGCGTGATGGAACCGGCGGCAATGAAACCCAAAGAAAGGAGCGTGAACCCATGAGCCGACTTGTGATTGCAGAGAAGCCCTCTGTGGCACAGAGCATCGCCTCTGTGCTGGGGGCGGGGAACCGAAAAGATGGCTATCTGGAAGGCGGCGGGTATCTGGTGAGCTGGTGTTTCGGCCACCTGGCGGAGCTTTCGGATGCCTCCGCCTATAACCCGGACTATGCCAAGTGGCGCTATGAGGACCTGCCGATCCTGCCGGAGAAATGGCAGTATTCGGTGGCCTCCGACAAGAAAAAGCAGTTTGACCTGCTGAAAAAACTGATGGAGCGGTCTGATGTGACCGAGGTGGTGAATGCCTGTGATGCCGGGCGCGAGGGAGAGTCCATCTTCCGCACCGTTTATAACCTGACCGGCTGCAAGAAGCCCATGCTCCGACTATGGATTTCCAGCATGGAGGATGCCGCTATCCGGGAGGGCTTTTCGGCCCTCAAGCCGGGCAGCGACTATGACGGGCTGTATGCGTCCGCCCTGTGCCGGTCCAAAGCCGACTGGCTGGTGGGGATCAATGCCACCCGGCTTTTCAGCGTGCTGTACCACCGCACTTTGAACATCGGGCGTGTGATGTCCCCAACGCTGGCCCTGATCGTCCAGCGGGAGGCCGAGATCAGCGCCTTCAAGCCGGTTCCGTTTTATACGCCGGTTCTGGACTGCGGCGGATTTTCTGCCGCCGGTGAGAAATGCGCCGAGAAAGCGGCGGCCCAGGCGGTGGCGGATGCCTGCAAAGGCCAGCCCGCCCTGGTCCAGACTGTGGAGCAGAAAGAAAAATCGGAAAAGCCGCCTGCCCTCTATGATTTGACGACTCTCCAACGGGACGCCAACCGGCAGCTTGGCTACACGGCCCAGCAGACCCTGGACTATCTCCAGGCATTGTATGAAAAGAAGCTCTGCACCTATCCCCGCACCGACAGCCGGTATCTGACCGCCGATATGGAAGGGACGGTTCCGGCTCTGACGGCTGCGGCGGCGAAGATCTGCGGGGTGGCTGTGCCGGACACCGTTCTGGCCGCCCAGGTATGCAACAGCGCCAAAGTCACCGACCACCATGCCATCGTCCCCACCGAGGGAGCTGGCCGGGCGGATGTGGAGGCCCTGCCTGCCGGGGAACGGGAAATCCTGCGTCTGGTGGCGCGGGAGCTTCTGTGCGCCACCGGCTCCCCTTACCGCTATCAGGAAACGGCTGTCACCCTGTCCTGCGGCGGGAACCAGTTTTCCGTCAAAGGAAAGGCCATCACCGATCCGGGCTGGAAAGCCTATCAGCGGGAAAAGGCAGACCCGGCAAAAGAAAGCGTCCTGCCGGACGGACTGACAGAAGGAATGACGCTCCCTGTCACCGCTGTCACCATCAAGGAGGGCAAGACCACCGCCCCCAAGCACTACACCGAGGACACGCTGCTCTCCGCGATGGAAACGGCTGGCGCAAAGGATATGCCGGAGGATGCGGAGCGCAAGGGCATCGGCACACCGGCCACCCGCGCCGGTATCTTAGAAAAGCTGGTATCCACCGGCTTTGTGGAGCGCAGGAAACAGAAAAAGGCCACCAACCTCATCCCCACGCAGATCGGCGTTTCCCTGATTACCGTCCTGCCGGAGCAGCTTCAATCGCCGCTTCTGACTGCGGAATGGGAACACCAGCTCAAAGAGGTGGAGCGCGGCGAAGTGAAGCCCAGCGAGTTCATGGACGGTATCTGCAATATGCTCCGGGACCTGGTGGGGACCTACAAGGTGATTGACGGTTCCCAGGTGCTTTTCCCCTCTGACCGGGAGACGGTGGGCAAATGCCCCCGCTGCGGCGGGGCTGTCACCGAGCGCAAGCAGGGATTTTTCTGCGAAAACGCTGGCTGCCGGTTTGCCCTTTGGAAAAACAGCAAGTTTTTCACCGCCAAGAAAAAGAACCTCACTAAGTCGGTGGCCGCCGCTCTCCTGAAGGATGGCCGGGTGAAGCTCACCGGCTGCTATTCGGAGAAAACCGGCAAGACCTATGACGCAACGGTGGTGATGGAGGACACCGGCGAAAAGACCAACTTCAAGCTGGTGTTCGGGAATGGATAAGCCCCGCATGACGGAGGGGCAGCTTCGGCGCGCCCGAAAGCTGATCCGCCGCCTGTGCGCCAACTATGACGAGGGAAACTGCCTGGCCCTGGATGAAGGCGAGGGATGTGTCTGTGTGCAGAGCATTTCCTACTCCCTTCTCTGCCGGTATTTTAAGGAGGCGGTCCTGCCTGCGGATGCAGAGCTGAGCGCGGCCATCGGCCAGGGAGCCGATGAGCTGAAACGCTGCCGGTCCTGCGGCAAGCCCTTCCAGGCCAGAAGCAACCGGGCCTTGTACTGTCCCCGCTGCGCCGCCTTTGAACAGAGGAAGAAAACCCGTGAACGGGTGCGCCGCCACCGGGGGCAGATGTAACGCTTTCGGGGCCGGAAAGCCCAGGTATTTCAAGGCATTTCCGGCCCCGTTTGTGCGTTGCCGTATGTTTTCCCCTTAACCCCTCAAAACCGTGTTTGAAACCGTTACATTTCCGCCCCCGCAAGGGATGAGTTTTCTTCCCCTGCGGGGGCCTATTTTTTCAGGAAAGGAGCTGAACTCTCATGGCTGATAAGCCCACCAACAAGGAACGCCTGAAAGAACTGGGTGAGAAGATCGAGGCAGGCATCCGGGAAGTGTTTGACAGCGGCAAGTATGCCGAGTATCTGAAAGTCATGTCCCGCTTTCCCACCTACTCCGTCAATAACCAGATGCTCATTCGCTTACAGCGCCCTAACGCGACCAAAGTGGCCGGTTACAACAAGTGGCAGCAATTTGAGCGCCATGTGAAGCGGGGCGAACATGGCATTACGATTATCGCCCCCACACCCTACAAAAAGAAAATCGAGGAACAGAAGCTCGACCCGGACACCAAGGCCCCGGTGCTGGATGCCAACGGCAAAGTGGTGATGGAGGAAAAGGAAATTGAAATCCCCACTTTCCGGCCTATCAAAGTGTTTGACTACGCACAGACCGAGGGAAAGCCGCTGCCCCAGCTTGCCGCCGACCTGTTCGGGAATGTCCAGCACTACGAGGCTTTCATGGAGGCCCTGCGGCGCACTTCGCCGGTTCCCCTGACCATCGAACCAATGCAGGACAACATGGACGGCTTTTTCAGTCCCACCGCCCAGCGCATCGCCATCCGGCAAGGGATGAGCGAGGTCCAGACCGTATGCGCCTGCATCCATGAGATGACCCATGCCACCTTGCACAACTATGAAAAGCAGCGGATGGAGGCCGCTGCCGGGGACCCGGACAAAGAACCGCCGAAGCCCAAGACACACCAGATCGAGGAAATCGAGGCGGAAAGCACTTCCTACATGGTCTGCCAGTATTTCGGCATCGAAACCGGGGAGAACAGCTTCGGCTATGTGGCCTCCTACTGCAAGGACCGGGAGCTGTCGGAGCTTCGTGCCTGCCTGAATACCATCAACAAAACTGCTGGCAGCATGATTGCCGGTATCGAAAAGCACTTTGCCGAGGTCTGTAAGGAACAGGGCATTGACTTGTCCGAGCAGAAAAATGAGCCGGAGCAGACGGTTCCGGCTACGGAAGAACCGGCAGCGGAGGAAACCGCCGCGCCGGAGCTGGACCCCATCGACCAGCTTGCCTCCGACATCGACCAGTTTGCCTTTGAGTTTGACCCTTATGAATATCGGGACCAGGTGGAGGACCGGGAGGCTGCGGTGAAAGACCTGGCGGCTTCTCTCCGGCATGGCGGAGCGCATAGTGTCCAGGAATGGCTTCAAAGCGTCCTGGATGAAAATGAGCCTGGGGAAGATACCGCAAAGGCTGCGGAGCTGATGCAGCGGCTGGATCAGCTTGCGCCTGTACAGGAAAAACTGCTGCTTCTGGATGAGGCGGTGTATCTGCATCTGCAAACCACCGAGGGCGGCTATGACTACACCCTCTATGACAAAGACACCCTCCGTCAGATGGATGGCGGCCAGTTGGATGCGCCGGAACTGCCCCTGTCCACCGCCGCCCTGAAAATCTGCGAGATGCACGACCTGGGAGGCCAGTCCATCAAGTATGCGCCCCTTGCCATGATTGAAACCTTGCAGGAGGCGGCCTACCAGCAGATGCAGGAGGCTGCGGCCCAGGCCGCCGCCCCGGAAAGTACCATGCTGCCGGATGCCCCGGAGCAGGCGCTGGATGAGTACCCCATGCCGGACCCGATGCTCACGCTGGATGATCTGGAAAAGTGCGGCTACCGGGACGGGGATATGCTCCCCCTCTCCAAAGAGCGGGCGATGGAGCTTTACGAGCGGGATCTGACCGTGTATGCGGTGGTGGATGGCGGCAGCGCGGAGATGCTGTTTGACCGGGAGGAATTTGACACCCAGGCCGCCGGGACCATGTATGCCGTTTCCCGCGAGGAATGGGAGGAAAGCCCGGAGTTCGATGCGCGGGTGCAGGACCGCCTGAACCATCAGGAAGAACGGGAACGGGCATTTCTTTCCCATGAGGGGGACTGCTTCGCCATTTACCAGGTGGCCGAGAATGACCCGCAGAGACTTCGCTTTATGAATATGGACTGGCTGAACGCCCATGACCTTTCTGTGGAGCGGGGCAACTACGATCTGGTCTATACCGCTCCGCTCCCGGAAACCGGCAGCATTGACGGGCGGCTTCACAAGCTGTTTGAACAGTTCAACTTTCACCGTCCGGCAGACTTCCACAGCCCATCCATGAGCGTCAGCGACATCGTTGCGATAAAAAGGGATGGCGTGGTATCCTGCCATTACTGCGACAGCGTTGGCTTTCAGGAAATCCCCGGCTTTCTTCCGTCCAATCCGCTGAAAAATGCGGAAATGACCGTTGAAGATGATTACGGCATGATTGACGGCATCATCAACAACGGCCCCAAAGCAACGGTGGCGGAGCTGGAGGCGCAGGCAAAAAGTCTACGACCCTGCCGCGCCGATTTACCATGTAGGCGATACGGTCTATCTGGACAATCAGGAATACCAGATCACAGAGCTGCGGGAGGATACGGTACAGCTTCTTCCCGCTGGCATGGCTTACCCCATCTTCCGGGCCGAGAGCCGGGAACGGTTTGAGCAGCTTCTGAAAAACGACCTGCGAAACGGCCCCATTACCGAGTTTCTTTCCGCTGACCCGGAGAAAGCGGACCAGGACCTGCGGGAAGTGCTGACTTCCGGCCTGTTTACCTGGCAGGACAAGGAGTACATTTCCCGCTGGCTGCGGGATGGCGAGGGCAACACCCAAATCGCTAAACGCCTTTCCGAGCTGTATTCCGGGCGCGTGGAGACGATGGACCTTGTGACCGGGGATATAGCGGACTACCGCACCTTCACCACCAGCGTTGAGGTGGAGATCCTGGACCATGAGGAACGAAAACTTGCGACCCTGGCATACCGCTGGGAGGAACTTGCACCGCTTCTGCGGGGGCTGTATGTAAAGGAGCAGGACGGCTTCTTCCAGGACCCGGAAGGCTTCGCAGACCGGCACACCCCTCCCCTGGAAGGAACCCCGTCCTACCAGGTGGGCGACCATGTGACGCTCCCCGCGCCCGACCACCCCATCACCGGCACGATTGATGCCATTGAAGAAACAACGGTCCGCATTTACACCGGGCCTTATGCCTGGAGCTATGATGTCATCAGCCGGGAACAGTTTGAAATCTGGCTGCGCCAGGATGAGCGAAATGCCGGATTGTTCACGCAGGAGGAAAAAGAAACCCCTGCGCCGGAAATTACTTCCGAGCCGGTAACGGTCTATCCGGGGGACAAAAACGGACTTCCCTATGATGTGGTGGTGGAACGGCTGCACATAGACGAGCCGGAACCCACGCCGCCGGAACCGGCCCCATCTGCGGAGCAGGCTGACCATCAGGGAAACACGGACCAGCCCCGCCGAACCGGGCAGAACTTCCGCATCACGGACGACCACCTGGGGGAAGGCGGACCGAGGCTCAAATACCAGGCCAATATCACCGCCATCCGGCTGTTGAAGGAGCTTGAGGCAGCGGGCCAGCAGGCCAGCCCGGAACAGCAGGAAGTGCTGTCCCGCTATGTGGGCTGGGGCGGCGTGCCGGAGGCTTTCGACCCGTCCAAAACTGCCTGGGCCAAGGAGTATGCCGAGCTGAAGGAGCTTTTGACCCCGGAGGAATACGAGGCGGCCAGGGCCTCCACCCTGAACGCCCACTACACCAGCCCTATGGTGATCCGCGCCATTTATGAGGCCGTGGAACAGATGGGCTTTCACAGCGGCAACATTCTGGAACCGTCCTGCGGCGTGGGCAACTTCTTCGGGATGCTCCCGGAGAGCATGGGCGAAAGCAAGCTGTACGGCGTGGAGCTGGACAGCATCACCGGGCGCATCGCCCGCCAGCTCTACCCCAATGCCCGCATCGAGGTCAGAAAAGGCTTTGAAGAAAATAAAAACCAACGCAAAAGAGAGAATCATAGCAATACAGAAAACGAATGGAAGCAGAGCCGGTGAGCTTGCAATTAGGGATTATAACAGCTTTGTCATGGGGATACAGAATTATTACAGCATGGCAACATGCGTAAATCCAGATATGCAGACTTTAGCCTATGAAATTAAGACAAGTATAAAAATCAGATTAAATACAAGAGTGAAACGCAGAACTAACGAAGCACTAACACCATATCTTTCAGAAAGATATGGAAAAAGTAAAGAACTGCGATTTATAAACGGTGTGCCATTAGTCCCAATAGGATATGTGCAACATCGTGTTCCTCTCCATAAAAAGGCTGTAGTAAATAAATATACAGCTGAGGGAAGAAAAGAAATACACAAACAATTAGAAACTGTAGATATAGAGAGGGTGCATGAGCTTATGAGAAACCCTATCAGTAATGAAACTGTAGAATTTAATGATAACTGCGTTTCGCTGTTTGTGGCACAAAGAGGAAAATGTGCAATTAGCAAGCTGCCTCTAACTCTGGAAAATATGCGGTGTGTCCGTAAAATACCAAAATCTTGTGGCGGTGATGATAAATATAATAATCTGATTATTGTGCATAACGAGAAGGAAAGGCTGATAAAAAGTCAGGACAGCAAAGAAATCAAGCGTATTCTAAACAAATACAAACTGGAAAGTAATCAAAGACGGAAAGTAAATACCATAAGAAAAAATGCAGGATTAGAGGGAATAGACGTAAAAGCACTTGATAAGGAACTGTAAGTTACGATGTTAAAAAGTAGAAGTTACTGATGATGGAACGCCGGATGAGGGGAAACTCTCACGTCCGGTGTGAAGTGGGGGAAAATCTGGAGACAACATCAAAGGATTACCTATCACTATAGGACCGCCTTGTGGCGCTGCATGACCTGGACTGTCCCTGGCGGCCCGGCGACCTGGCCCAGCGCAAAGGCCGCATTGAGCGCCAGGGCAACCAGAATGAAAAGGTCCATGTATTCCGCTATGTGACCGAGGGGACCTTTGACGCATACCTCTGGCAGACGGTGGAGAACAAGCAGAAATTCATCAGCCAAATCATGTCCTCCAAATCGCCGGTGCGAAGCTGTGATGATGTGGATGAAACGGCGCTCTCCTTTGCCGAGATCAAGGCCCTTTGCGCCGGGGACCCCCGCATCAAGGAGCGCATGGACCTGGATGTGGATGTGTCCCGTCTGAAGCTGATGAAGGCCGACCACCAGAGCAAGCAGTACCAGATGGAGGATAACCTGCTGAAATACTTCCCGGAGCAGATCGAAAAGCACAAAGGCTTCATCAAGGGGCTTGAGGCAGATATGGAAACGCTGGCCGCCCATCCCCACCCGGCGGACATCTTTGCCGGGATGGAGGTGCGGGGCGATACCCTCACCGACAAGGAGAACGCCGGTGCCGCCCTTTTGGATGCCTGTAAGGAAGTGAAAAACGCCGAGCCGGTCCAGGTGGGAAGTTACCGGGGCTTCGCCATGTCGGTGTCCTTTGATGCCTTCCGCCAGGAATACACTCTGCAACTGAAAGGCCAGATGACCCATCAGGCCACCCTGGGCGCAGACCCGCGCGGCAACCTGACCCGCATCGACAATGCCCTGGCGCAGATGCCCCAGCGGTTGGAAAGCGTGAAAGCCCAGCTTGATAACCTCTACCAGCAGCAGGCCGCCGCAAAGGAAGAAGTCGGCAGGCCCTTCCCTTATGAGGATGAGCTGCGGGAGAAATCGGCCCGGCTGACGGAGCTGGACACGCTGCTCAACATCGACAGCAAAGCCCCCGGCCAGCAGGAAACCATTGTTGCCAAAAGTACGCGCCCCTCCGTCCTGGAGGGGCTTCGCCGTCCCATGCCGCCAAGAGCGGCAGACAAAAAATCCAAAACCCATGAGGAGGTGCGATAACCATGACACAGGAAGAAATGCTGACAGCCCTTTATGAAAAGATGGCTGCTGAACAGGACAAGTACCGCGACTGGCTGAAAGGCCAGCCTGCGGCGGAGGTCTTAAACCATGCCTACGAGTACACGGTCCGGGAGGACATCGTGATGTGCATGGAGGAATTGGAGCTGACCGAGGCCCAGGCAAAGGCGCTTCTGGCTTCTCCCACGCCGCTGGCCGATGTTTACAAGGACTTTGAGAAGCTGGAAACCAGCTACATGGATGTGATCCGGGACACCATCGAAACCAGGGCAAACGAGCTGTATCAGGCCCAGGAAAAACTGAAAAACACACCCCTCTATCCCCATTCGGCGGCGTATGCGTCCGAGCATGGGGAGATGGCACAGTACAACGCCTCGTTTCAGGCAAGCCATGCCTGCAAGGAGGCCATCGAGCAGGCAATCGGCCGCCATTACAGCAATAACCGGCTGGATGCCGAAGCCGCTGTAAACGATGTTCTGGAACAGTTCGGGCCGGACCGAGTGCAGTATGTGCTGGCCAATACGGTCCGGCATAAGGAATGGGATGGGCGCATCTCCCGCGACAATAAGGCATGGGCCAGCACGATGCCCATGCCGGAAGGCAGTCCCCAGGACCGGCACAGCGAGTATCTGGTGGTGGACCGCTGCAATCCCGGTCTGACCGACCTGTTTCTGAAGCAGGTACGGCAGCTTGCCGGAGAGCGGGAAAAGCCCTCTGTCCGGGAGAAGCTGCAAAAGGCTCCGGCGGCTCCCCGGCGCTCTGCCCCGGCCAAAAAGAAAGAGGCGGAGCGTTGACATGGCGAACCGGGAACGGGAAATCCAACTGAAATTCCGCGTCACGCCGGAGGAAAGGGAGCTGATCGAGGCAAAGATGGCCCAGCTCGGCACACAGAACATGGCGGCCTATCTGCGGAAGATGGCCCTGGACGGGTATGTGGTCCGTCTGGAACTGCCGGAGCTTCGGGAGATGGTATCCCTGCTGCGCCGGAGCAGCAACAACCTAAATCAGCTCACCCGGCGCGTCCATGAGACGGGGCGCATCTATGATGCCGACCTGGAAGATCTGCGGCAGGGACAGGAAAAGCTGTGGGAGGCAGCGGAACACATCCTCTCGGCATTGGCGGCCCTGAAATAAGGGTGCGGGGCGGCGGCCAGAATTTTGGCTTGCCGCCCCGCTTTCTTTTTTGGCCGCATCCTTGCAAAAAGAAGCTGGGGCCGCTATGCTGAAATCAGAAACGAAAACAGCGCACGAGGTAAAGGAGCTGATTGCGATATGCTGACACACGAGAAAGTGCTGAAGGTGTTCGGCCCGTATCTGGATGCCGACCCTGACTATGAGGTGGTAAAGACCAGCCGGGGCTATACGCTGCTGGCCTGGAACAACCGCCGGGAGGAATGGTTCAGCGCCGAGTTCTGCAAGACCCCGGAGGACCTGCGGGATGCCCTGTTAGATGCCTATGTGAATTACCTGGAATATGTTGTCACCGATGAGGACCGGGACCCCACCGAGCAGGAAATGCGGGAAATCCAAAAGAAGCGGCAGGCGATGTATGAGGAATGTATGAAGGAGGGACTGTGATGAGACTGATTTTGAAGATTTTGGCCGCGCCCCTGGTGGTCGCCCTGACCCTGTTCGTCTGGATTTGTACCATCCTTTTGTACTGCACCGGCATGGTCCTGGGGCTGGCCGCTTTGGTGGTGGCCCTTTTAGGGGTGGCTGTGCTTGTGACCTACTCCCTGCAAAATGGTATCATCCTGCTGGTGATTGCCTTTCTTATCAGCCCGATGGGGCTGCCGACTGCGGCGGCCTGGCTGCTGGGAAAGGTCCAGGGCTTGCGGTATGCAATCCAGGACCGCATTTACAGGTGAACGCGCCGCCCGGATATGGTATAATCGGAACATGGAAAGGCGGTGGCGGCATGGGAGCCAGCAACAAGGTCTGCCCGGTCTGCGGCAGGAAAATGAAACAGCAGTTCATCGGCTTGCAGCACTGTAAATGCGGCATGAGCTGGAAAAAGGACATCGGATTTTTTGAGCGCACCAGCGACATGGTGTTTGCTCTGGAACGGCGGACGGAGGGCAAAAAGGTAAAACAGGTTCCCGTGATCCGGCATAAGGACTAAATAAAAGCAGGTGATATTTATGAAAATTTTTATCGTAGAAGATGAAGCAGCTATCCGTGAAGAATTGATACAGATGCTTCAAAAATATGGGTATGAATGTGAAAGCTCTGATGATTTTCAGAACATTGGAGAAAAAGCATTATCTTCAAAAGCTGATTTGATTTTGTTGGACATCAATCTTCCTTACCAGGATGGATTTCAGGTTTGCCGCTATATCCGCCAAAAATCCAATGTGCCCATTATCATTCTAACCAGCCGCAATACGGACTTCGATGAATTGATGGGCTTAAACATTGGCGCTGACGACTTCGTTTCCAAACCCTACAACGGACAAGTGCTGTTGGCTCGTATTCAGAAAATACTGGCCCGGACGTATGAAGTGCAGTCCAACACTTTGCTTACCCACAAGGGTCTTACGCTAAATTTGCTTCGTGCAACCATAAGCCATAATGGGAACGAAAAAGAACTGACAAAAAATGAGCTTGGCATTCTGCGACTGCTGATGTTGAACAAAGGAAATATCATTCCCAGAGATGCCATTATAGATGAGCTTTGGCAGAGTGAGGAATTTATTGACGAGAACACGCTTAACGTCAATGTTGTTCGATTGCGAAAAAAGCTGGCTGAAATTGGTCTGCCTGATTATCTTGAAACGAAACGTGGTATGGGGTATAGCGTATGAAATTGACCGATTATATTTCCGACCGTATTGTTTCCATCGTATGCTTTGTTATTGCGGAAGGTCTGTTGTTCGGGCTGTTGTGGCTGATTGAAGTCCCATCGGTGTTTATTGCATTTGCAGAGATTATTTTTCTGCTTTTCTTTCTGGTTCCATTCATTTGGGACTTTCATAGAAGAAGCAGCTATTATAACAGGCTGCTTAGATTGCTGGAACAGTTAGACGAAAAAACACTCCTAATGGAAATTGCGGAGCGCCCCACCTTTTTGGATGCTCAAATTATTTCTAATATTCTGCGCCAGAACACGAAATATCAAAATGATAAAATTGCCGAAATGCAGAGGCAGAGCCGCGATTACCGGGATTTTTTAGATACATGGGTGCATGAAATCAAAACCCCTATTACATCGGCCCGGTTAATTGTAGAAAATGAAAAGAACCCCACAACACTCAAGATAGATGACGAGCTTCGTAAAATTGATGCCTTTGTGGAATTGGTACTATATTATGCCCGGAGCAGCGATGTGGAAAAAGACTTCAAGGTGGAGGAAACCACATTGAAAGCCCTTGTCAGCGCAGCCCTAAAAACCTATTCCAAGCCAATCATTCAGGCCAGCGGGCGCATCCAAATGGAAGGACTGGACATTTCTGTTTGTGCGGATTGCAAGAGTTGTGCCTTTGTGATCGGGCAGATCATATCTAATGCGATCAAATACCGACAGGATAATTTTTGCCTTACCTTTACATCTGATACAGAGAAAAACAGGGTACTCTTAAAAATCCACGACAACGGGATTGGGATTGATACAGCAGATCTGTCCCGTGTCTTTGATAAAGGATTTACCGGCGAGAATGGCCGCCGCTTTCCCAAATCTACCGGGATGGGTCTGTATCTTTGCAAGAAGTTGTGCGGCAAGATGAATATGGACATATCTATCAGCAGCGAGAAAGGGAATGGCACAACAGTAACTTTATATTTTCCAACAGAAAGTTTTCTGAAAGGGGCGGGCGTATGACCCGCCTTTTTCCAACCTTACATTCTGGTAATCTAAATGTAATCTAACTTAATGGCACATCCTAAATAGATGTGATATTGTAAAAATGCAAAGAGAGAATTTCTTTGTGAAAGGAGCTGAAATCTATGAATGATGTAATCTTGCGGGTAGACGACATCCAAAAATATTACGGCAATAAAGGCAGCCTGACAAAAGCTGTGGATCATATCTCGTTTACGGTTGATAAAGGAGAGTTTTTAGGGATCATGGGGCCGTCCGGCTCTGGCAAGACCACCCTGCTCAACTGCATTTCTACGATTGATACTGTAACCAGCGGCCATATCTTTGTAGAAGGACAAGATATTACGACGCTGCATGGCGGACGGCTCTCTGATTTCCGTGGCCGAAAGTTAGGATTTATATTTCAGGATTTTAACCTGCTGGACACATTGACAGCTTATGAAAATGTTTCGTTGGCACTGTCTATTGCAGGGGTCAAACCTGCGGAAATCCAGAAGCGCGTAAAACAGATTGCCGAGGCGCTGAACATTTCCGAAGTGCTGTCAAAATATCCTTACCAGATGTCGGGAGGTCAGCAGCAGCGTGTCGCGGCAGCCCGCGCAATGGTTACAAATCCAGCAATCGTACTGGCAGATGAACCGACCGGCGCATTGGACTCCAATTCTTCACGGATGCTTCTGACGATGCTGACAGAATTGAATGAACGGCTGTCTGCAACGATCCTTATGGTTACGCATGATGCTTTCTCTGCCAGTTATTGCCGCCGTATTCTTTTTATCAAGGACGGGAAAATCTTCCATGAATTGAACCGCGGTTCTGACAGCCGGAAGAATTTCTTTTCTAAGATACTGGAAGTGGTGTCTGTACTGGGAGGTGAGCAAAATGACCTCTTGTAAGCTGATTTTCAAAAACGTGCATAAGAACCTTCGGGACTATCTGATTTACTTTCTTACCCTGATGATCTCTGTCAGCTTGTTCTATGCGTTTAACTCCATTTCCGACCAACCGGCTTTTTCGGAAATGGGAATGACACGGACTTTGTTGTACGACCAGCTCGGTATTTTGCTCTCTGCCCTTTCCGTGTTAATCGCTATTGTGCTTGCATTTTTGATTATCTATGCAAATCAATTTCTCTTAAAGAGGCGAAAGAAAGAGCTGGGTATCTATATGATGCTCGGCATGAAAAAGGGACGGATTTCGCGTATCTTTGCAGGCGAAACATTCTGTGTTGGGGTGATTGCTCTCGCGGTTGGCTTGATTCTGGGATTTATACTTTCACAAGGTGTTTCACTGATTGCCTTGAAATTATTTGCTATTGAACTGGATAAATACCAGCTTGCGTTTTCGATGGGAGCTTTTCGACAGACGATCATCTGCTTTGCGTTGATTTTCTTCCTTGTTATGCTTTTTAATGTCTGGTCTGTTTCCAGCGTTCAACTGATCGACCTGTTGACGGCCAGTCGGAAGAATGAACGACTGAAAAGCGAAAATCGTGTACTTCCTGTTTTGATGTTTCTGCTGTCAATTCTCTGCATTGGTATTGCCGGAGTTCTTTTTTACAAGAACGGTATATTGCCATCAAGAGAAAATATGTCTTTCCAGATTGCCGGACTTGCATTAGTCGTTGGAACCATTTTGCTGTTTTACTCATTTGCAGCGGTGTTCATTCAGCTTATGCGTTCCAATAAGGGATTTTACCTGAAAGGCTTAAATACTTTTCTGGTACGACAGATTGGCAGTAAAATCCGTACCAATTATTTTGTAATGACGGTTGTTTGCGGCCTGTTGACCATTACAATCTGTGCTGTTTCCATTGGAGCGAGTACCGCATTGGCAATGAATAAGTTATCCCAAGCCGCAACACCGTATGACCTGACTGTGATTTCTGATGTTTCCATTGATGGTGACAGCGATATTACCGATTATCTGGCTACTTGTGATGTGCAGATGTCGGACTATGCAAAAAATATGGAGCAGATCAGTGTATATGATGCTGATATGACTTACGCAGACCTCTTTGCCGGGCAGGATTTGAATTTGTGGCCGATTGATGAAGCCGTTCCCCAAAGCAGGGTGTCCGTCATTTCTATCTCGGATTTTAACCGGGCTTTAGCGATGCAGGGCAAAGGGCCAGTTACGCTAAATGAAGGGGAATACCTGCTAAACTGCAACTATGAAGGTACTTATCAGTATGTGATAGAGGCCCTGCGTATTTATTCTGAATTGTCAGTTGGCGGAGTTGCTTTGCAGCGTGCCTCTGATGAAGTCCTTCAAGAAACTTATGTCATGACCTCTGTTGGCAACAATGACCGTGGGACTTTAATCGTGCCGGACAGCGTTGTGACAGCCCTGCCGAAAGATGTAAATGCCCTGCTGGTGCAATATAAAGAAGAAACTAATCCCGATGAAGTGTTACAGAAAATGATCCCCATCGGTTTGGATGAAACCCACGGCTACCGTTATTCTGAAAAGAATATGCTGTATGATATGTTTTATGGTATCAATGCACTGGTAACATTTATTTGCTGCTATGTCGGACTGATCTTCCTGCTAATTTGTGCGGCTTTGCTCGCGCTTAAACAGCTAACGGAAACGACAGATAATATTTTCCGCTATGGCCTGCTTCAAAAATTAGGAGCAAAACGGCAGCAAATTAACCATACCCTTTTCGTGCAAACGGGTGTATTTTTCACCGTTCCTTTGGTAGTAGCCGGGCTTTACTCTATTCTGCTGATTGGAAAGGGAATGGAAATCGTTGAAGAATTTATGAACATCCATATTGCAACGAATGTGTGGCTTACTGTTATCCTTTTCCTTATTGTGTACGGGAGCTACTTTATCGCAACTTATCTATCCTGTAAACGGATGGTTACAGAGCAAAAAGAAATGGAGGTGTAACTATGTTGCCTGAAAATATCAAATGGGATGCTGTGTTCCAGAGTATTGTTGACACATGGCTCCCCCTGATCGGAGTGGTTGCCGCAATCATTGTAATTGCTGTGATCGTTCATGTGATTAAGAAAAAGAGAAAATAATTATAATCTGCCGGACGACGGCAAAAGAAAAAAGCCGTCGTTCAGCAGGCAATCATCATGCCATCATTATATATCGCGGCGGCTTTGAATAAATCAGGGCCGCCGCTCTTTTGTCCCTCAAAGGAATGACGACCACAAGCTAAAGATCACGGCGGCTTTAGGAGGGAGCCGCCGTGAAGCGAGAACAGCTTCGACATAATCCGGCAGGAATTTACCTGTCAAAAAAAGCCTGTCCCCGGCAGCGGGGACATATACCCAAGAAGATGAACTATACCATGTAGGTAAGCAGCAAAGCACACCAGATAGCGTCTGGCTGGCGTATGACCAGTCAGGCGTTTTTTGTCGCATCCTGCGGTTTTCCGTGGGGTGTCGTTCTCCACCGTCCCCATTTCAATTCACCCGTCAACCCCTGAATTGAAATGGAGGACAAGTATGTTCAATAAGAAAAGTGAATACGCGCAGAATAAGCGCGAGAAAGATAGCATCATCTACATAAGTGTGAATGGACGCATCCGGCTCACCCGCGCAGACTTTTCCAGTGAGGAAGAATTTCTCCGCTGGAAACAATGGTCCGATGAGGATTATTATGAGACGGAACGCCAGGGGCGCGGCTACTATGACAATGGGGTTCCTCTGGACGAAAACATAAGCGCGGCAGGTGCGGTGGAGTCTGCGGAGGATGCTTATTTCCGTGAGCAGATGGCTGATGAAATCGAAGCCGCTCGGAAGGCTCTGTGCCAGGAGCGCATGGCCAAGGTGAAGGCCCTTCTGACCGCCAGGCAGTACCGCCGGATCTGGATGTATTTGGCCGAAGGAAAATCCATTACAGAGATCGCCAGGGCTGAAGGACTGTCTAAAGCCAGCGTGTCCCGTTCTATTGCTGCGGCGCTCCATAAGCTCCGCAAACTGCGTTAAGGCAGAATAAGAAACTATCAACAGGGGTGGCCTGCAGATGCAGGCCACCCTCATCATGGAAGGAGGTTATTTCATGGCAACCACGCGGCTCATGCCCCTGCACACCGGCAAAGGCCGGACGGTGGGGACAGCCATCAGCGACATCATCGACTATGTTCAAAATCCGCAGAAAACAGACAACGGCAGGCTCATTACCAGCTATCAATGTGACAGCCGGATTGCGGATGCGGAGTTCCTTTTCAATAAGCGGCAGTACATCGCCGCCACCGGCCGGGTACGGGGCGAGGACGATGTGATTGCCTATCATCTCCGGCAATCCTTTGTCCCTGGTGAGATCACGCCGGAAGAAGCAAACCGGCTGGGCTGCGAGCTGGCGCGGCGTTTCACCAAGGGGAAACACGCCTTCATTGTCTGCACCCATATTGACAAGAAACACATCCATAATCACATCATTTTCGATGCCACCGCTCTGGACTACCAGCGGAAGTTTCGGAACTTTTGGGGCAGCACCCGCGCGGTCCGGCGGCTCAATGATACCATCTGCATAGAGAACGGATATTCCATCGTAGAGAACCCGAAGCCGCATGGAAAGAGCTATAACAAGTGGCTGGGTGATCGGGCCAAACAATCCCAGCGGGAGACGCTGCGGGTGATGATCGACCAGGCCCTGGAGCAAAAGCCCGCCGACTTCGATGCCCTGCTGAAGCTGCTGGAAGGGATGGGCTGCGAGGTGTCCCGCCGTGGGCAGTCGTACAGCCTCAAAGCGCCTGGCTGGGACAATGCCGCCCGCATGAGTAAGAAGCTGGGCAAAGGGTACAGTGAAGCCGAGCTTCGTGCGGTTCTGGCCGGAGAAAAGGAACATACCCCCACCAGGGCCACGCCCCAGCCGGAGCCGAAACAGGCTGTGAGCCTGATGGTCGATATTCAGGAAAAGCTCCGCGCTGGCAAGGGGGCCGGTTATCAGCGATGGGCCACCGGCTTCAATCTGAAGCAGATGGCGCAGACCATGAATTATCTCTCCGAGCATAAACTGCTTGATTATAAAGTGCTGTCTGAAAAGACAGCGGCAGCCACCGCCCGGTACAATGAATTGTCCGCACAGATCAAGGCGGCGGAAAAGCGAATGACAGAGATCGCGGTCCTCCGCACCCACATCATCAACTACGCCAAAACGCGGGAGGTCTATGTTGCCTATCGCAAAGCCGGATATTCAAAAAAGTTCCGCGCCGAGCATGAGGCGGACATCCTTTTACACCAGACCGCAAAGAAAGCATTTGATGAGCTGGGAATGAAAAAGCTCCCCACCGTCAAGAGTTTGCAGACGGAATATGCGGAGTTGATGGCACAAAAAAAGGCAGCCTATTCCGGCTACCGGAAGGCCCGTGATGAGATGAAGGAGCTTCTGACCGTCAAGGCCAATGTGGACCGCATCATGGGCTATGAGGAAGAAAAGCAGACAGAGAAAGACCACACCCAGGAGCAGAGCCAGGGACGATGACCGGCTCATGAATTTGGGCTTTTCGGGAGGGAAAGCCTGCGGCGGCTTTCCCTCTTGTCTGCTCACCGGCGCAGGACGGAAACCGGGTCAAGAGTGCGAAGCACCGCCCACCGGCGGCTTGCTCTTGATGCGGGTTCTGTCCTGTGCTATCCATCGTCTGGGCGATGGAAAAAGCGTTCCATCGGAACGCGTAGCCAGCTCCAGAATGGAGCTGTTTATGGGGGCTTGGGGGCAGCGCCCTCAACAAGCAACCTGGGATCTTCGCGCCAGCGAAAATCCCAGGTTTGGCCTCGGTGGGTCCCACGAGGCATTGCTTGCCGGTTTCTCGTACCCCGTATTTATGCCCTTTCGGGCGGTATTTCTTCAAATGAGAAAAGAGGACGCTTACACATCCTCCTTCTCATCATCCGCATCTTTCAATTTGATGGCTCCGTCAATGACACCTTCCACAATGGGCAGATACTTCTCCGGGCAAAGCTGTAATTTGTGGCTTGTCCGCTGGCGCTGCTCACTGTCCTCCCGAAGCAGCTCCGGGTTGAAGTAGCGTTCTGCGGGCAGCTTGCAAATGCGGATGAGCTGCATCACAACCGGCACGCTCGGTATTGTGCCGCACAGCTCAATATTTGCAAGATAGCGCGGGTCGATGCCGACCTTTTCGGCCAGCTCCCGGCGGGACATTTTCACAGCTTCACGCGCCTGCTGAACATCTGCTCCGAAGGTTTCAAATCCAGGGCAATCTTTTACATTCGGCATATCACATCACCCTATTACATTCTATTGTTCATAGGATGTGCTGGGAATGATATGATATGCGCTTTAGGTTCATTTTATAATTCACATATAAGGATTTGTTTTTCCTCTCTAAAGAAGTTATAATTGTTTTAGACAATCGAGAGAGGAGTTTTTTATGAGCGGTACTTTTGCATTTCATAACATATATACAACAAAAAATGAAGTCGAGAATATTCAAACGGTGTTGCATGAAGGAAATGAGTCAGGTGAAGGAACGATGCGGCGTTTTGAGGTAGCACCTGGCATTCAAATTACCTATAACGATTTGAAAATGGACTCCTGTTTCCGTCCCATCCGATTTGAAAAAGATTTCCTGCAGATCAATCATTGCCTGGAAGGTTGCTATGAGTGTGAACTGGAAGGTGGTTCAGTCAGCTTTTTAGGTGAAGGCGACCTTTGCGTGGATTACCTCTCCAAAGATAAACAGGTGTTCCTTGGTTCCCGGATTCCTCTAAAAAAATATCGAGGCATCACTGTATTGCTGGAAATGGAAATAGCACAGCAAACTTTAGATCAGGGCTTTCAGCAAGCCCACATAAGTCTGGAACAAATCAGAGAGCGATTGTGTACGGATGGTCGCTCCCTTATCATCAAATCCAAGCACGAAATCGACCATATCTTTAGTGAGCTTTACTCGGTAGACGAGCGTATTCAGGTTCCATACTTTTGGATTAAGGTCATTGAGTTACTGCTGTTTTTGAGTCTCCTGGATGGCAGCGCAGTTTGTCGGCCGCAACAGTTTTCTGCGGACATCTCCAAACGGACACAGGAGGTTTACCAGTATATCATTGAAAATCCCTTTACCAAAGATACCATTCAGGATCTGGCCTGTATGTTCGGACTGGCAGAGTCCAGCTTAAAAAGATGCTTCAAATCTATTGCCGGGGCCTCCATTGGCACCTTTGTCAAGACGAAACGCATGGAGGCCGCTGCCGAAATGCTGGTTTCAGAGCCAACTTTGAGCATTGGGGAGATTGGAAGTGTGGCGGGATATGAAAATCAAAGCAAGTTTTCTGCCGCATTCAAATCTGTTATGGGAGTGACCCCGCAGGCATATCGCCACAAATATTGCTGACCTGATTGGAGTAAAATCCGGCCCATTCGGTTATAGAATGTACCACCCTGGTATGCTATCATTATTGATGTGCCAATGGTGAGTACGCTGTGAAGCAGCCGCTGAACCGCGGCTGCTTTTTTTGACCAGCGGTTAGCATAACCTAACTAAAGTTTGGAGGGATGTACTATGCGGATTGCGGGAGGAACCGCAAAAAGAATTACCAAACGCATCATCAATTTTATCCTTGTCATTTGGGGCGTTGTTACTCTTAGTTTCTGCCTGCAAGTTTTCACTGGAACCGATCCGGCAGAGATGATTGTCCGCAAGGTCAATGTCTTTGCAACAGAGGAGCAGATTCAGGCTGTGCGAGAGGAGCTGGGACTGGACGCTCCCTTTCTGGAACGCTACACCGACTACATAAAGGGCGTGTTGACCGGTGACCTTGGAACCGCAATCACAAACCGTCAGCCGGTCATCGAAAATATCAAAGATGCCCTCCCTGTGACCTGTATGCTGGTAGTTATGGCAATGGCTTGGGTCATCATCTTCACGGTACTGATTGCCGCCATCTCTGTCATACGAAAAGGCGGGATTTTCGATAATGTCATGCGGATTATCTGTATCATTGGAATTTGCGTGCCGAGCTTTTGGCTGGCGCTGATCCTGCTGACCGCCTTCGCGGTTCAAATCCCCATTTTCAGCGTGATCTCGGACGGTAGTTTCAAATCTTTGATTTTGCCATCGGTGGCAATGGCGGTCCCTATCATCTGCATTGCGGCCAGAGTGCTGCGAGCGGCAGTGCTGAATGAACTCAAGAGTGACTATGTGACCTATGCCAGAGCAAGAGGGTTTTCCAATGCACAAATCGTTTATGGTGAGGTGCTGCGAAATGCCCTTCCCGCAGCCATCACTCTTTTCGCTCAATACTGCGCTGCGCTTTTTGGAACCTCCGCGTTGGTGGAAAGCGTTTTCTCCATCCAGGGGCTTGGTATTTACCTGATGGAGTCCTGCGAGAGTATGGACATCTATGGGATTTCTGGCTCCATCCTGGTGTGCGGCGTGTTGTTCGTCCTGTTCAACACCCTGGCAGATTTACTTTCGAGTGCTATCTGCCCTGCGTATAGGAGGAAAGCGGCATGAAACGAAAAGGACAAATCATTGTTGGATTGGCTCTGATCCTGGTTTTTATTCTTATGGCTCTGGCGGCCCCGCTACTGGCCCCAAATGATCCAAATGCCACAGATCTTGCGCTGAAAAATGCTCCGCCTTCTGCGGAGTACCCTCTTGGCTGTGACCAAATGGGCCGTTGCGAACTATCAAGACTTCTCTATGGAGCAGGGTACTCTATGGGGCTGACCATTCCGGTACTGATCGTGTTGGCTGCCTTCGCTCTGTTCGTGGGATGCTATTCCAGTTATAAAGGCGGCCTGCTGGATGAAATCATGCGGATACTTTGCGACATCCTCATGGCCTTTCCACTCATCGTCATTGCGATGGCGTTGGTGTCGGCAGTGGATAATTCTGTGGCAAGTGTCATCATTGCCATCGGGATTTCTATGCTGGCGTGGTTTTTGCGGATGGTACGCTCTTATGCAAAAACTGAATGCGGAAAGGAATACATAGAGGCAGCCCGGATTTCCGGCGCTTCTGGCCTTCGCATTGTACTTCGCCACCTAATCCCAAATGTGTTCCCGCAGTTTGTGGTGTACTTCACCACTGGAATTGCCACGGCGATCATGTCGGTGTCCAGCTTTGCTTTCCTGGGCGTTGGGCTGATCGCTGGAACCCCGGAATGGGGTGCGATGCTCAATGAGGCCCGAAACAGTGTCTACTCAAACCCTGCGCTCCTGATTTATCCGGGCATCTGCCTCATCGTTTGCTGCGCAGGCTTCAACCTGCTGGGCGAGGGCCTGCGGGATGCCATTGGGAAGGAGGATGATATTCGTGTTGCTTGAGGTCAAAGACCTGAATATCTCTTTAACTTCCGGGAAAAGCGTGGCCGAACATATATCATTTCAGTTAGGCCAGGGGGAAATGCTCTCCATTGTTGGCAGCTCCGGCGCGGGAAAGACTACCATCTGCAAGGCAATTATGGGGCTGCTGGGAAACGCTTATCGTGCTGATGGCGAAATCCTGTTCCAAGCGGAAAATTTGCTCAACCTGCCGGAACGAAAGCGGCAAGCTATCTATGGGAAAGAAATCTGCTTGATTATGCAGAACCCAATGACCGCCTTTAATCCGTCCATTCGAGTGGGGCGACAGTTGGAAAAGACCTATTTGCTCCATTATGGAAAAACGCCAAAGCAGGAAATGCAGCGTCTATTTGCTGGCATCTTGCAGAGGCTGGGGCTGGAGGATACCCAGCGGATTTTGAACAGCTATCCCTTTACACTGTCTGGCGGAATGCTCCAGCGGCTAATGATTGCGGCAGCGCTGATGTGCCAGCCATCCCTCTTGGTAGCGGATGAAGCGACCACGGCCATTGATGCCTGCAACCGGATCGGGCTAATGAGGGAACTGAAAAGTTTCTGTAAAGATGGAATGTCTGTGCTATTCGTGACCCATGACCTGCGCTCTGCCTCGGTGTCTGACCGTATCCTTGTGATGGATCGCGGGCGGATTGTCGAACAGGGCAAGACAGAGCAGATACTAAACACCCCCAAAGAGGACTATACAAAATATCTGTTGAACGCCTGCCGGCTGGAAAGGAGGGAGATGTCTTGATTGAACTGAAAGAGGTTAGTTGTTCTTTTTCTGACGGCTTTGGTGGGAAAGGACTATTTACTGCTGTGTCCCCATTGAGCGCCCATTTCAGTGATGGCGGCCGGTATGCAATCGTGGGAGAGTCCGGTTCGGGCAAAACAACCCTGGCGCGGATGATTGCAGGATTACAGCGGCCAAGCGGCGGTTCGGTGTTCGTAGATGGCGCACCCGTCTATGGGCGGAAACGAGCAGGGAAAGAACATTTCAGGAAGGTGCAGATCATTCAGCAGAACTCCGCATCTGCCCTGGACCCCAAGATCCCGGTGGGTAAATCCATAGAGGAACCGTTGCTTTGTTTTTTTCACATGGAGAAAGAGAAACGGCGGGAACGCTGCCGGAACTTGATGGAGCTTTGCAATCTATCGCGGGACTACTATACCCGCCTTCCATCAGAGCTGTCCGGTGGAGAACAAAAGCGGGTGGCAATCGCCAGGGCATTGGCCGCTGAGCCGCAATGCCTGATCTTCGACGAGGCCACCAATGGATTTGACTTGCCGCTGCGGAAGAAAATCATTGATGAAATTATAGACCTGCAACAGCAGCTTGGTTTTACGCTGATTTTCATAACCCACGACATGGAACTGGCAGTGGTCGTGGCGGACGAGATTTTTGTCATGCGAAATTCTAATCTGGTGGAGTGCGCCGCGTTCTCCGGTGATTATTCTGTATTTCACGATCCATACAGCAGGATGCTCTTGGAGGCAAGCGGTTTAGTGAACACTTCAACAGACTGGAATGATAAAACGAAAGAAAGGATTGATTTGCAATGAGACTGAAACGAATTGCCGCTATGCTCATGGCGGCGGTCATGGCGGTATCTCTGGCCGCCTGCGGAGGCAACGCCGACACCAATACAGAGAGCAGCCAGAACCCGCAGGAAAGCACTGAGGCTCAAGCCGTACATTTGAATTTGGCGGAGAGCTGGGGCTTTGAGTATTTTTACACCATCATCACCCCGGAGGTATCCTCCTCCAGTTACGACATTACCTACTATCTCACCAGCTTCTATGACACCCTGTTTGAGTACAATTCCGAGGGCGAGGTCGTGGGCGTGCTGGCCGAAGATTGGTCCATGAGCGAGGATGGAAAAACCTATACCTTCCAGATCAAGCAGGGCGTCAAGTTCTCCGATGGCTCTGATCTGACCGCCGAGGATGTGGCAAAGTCTATTTTGGCTGTTCCGGTCAATCTGGGCCAGTACAACGGCTCCTATGGCCGCCTGTCCACGATCATTGAGGATGCGGTAGCCACCGATGAGTACACGGTGGAGCTGCACCTGACCCAGCCCTACTACAACACCCTCCGGGAACTGTGCCTTGCTAACCCCTTCGGCATCGTGTCCAGCGAGCAGTTCAATGAGGATCTGACTGCCAAGCAGGAGAGCTTCCGCAACACCACTTATGGAACCGGCCCCTATATGTATGCCGGGGATAATGACGGGCAGACCTGGAATTTTGTCCGCAATCCCAATTACTGGGGCGATGCTCCCGAAGTAGACAGTTTCTCCATCAAGTATATTCCTGACAATGACGCCAAGATTTTGGCAATGCAGAATGGTGAGGTGGACTTCCTCTCCGGCATCAAGAATGTTTCCGCCGAGAGCTATGCTCAGATGGAGCAGACAGATGGTTTCGGCGCTCAGGCCGATGAAAAATCCTTGCAGACCTACTATGTGGGCTATAATCTGAGCAGCGAGATCTTTAGCGATCAAGTGGTTCGGGAGGCCATTTCTTCCGCCATTGATAAGGATGCCGTGGTAGAAAATATCTACGGCGGCTTGTTCGACAAGGCGGATACCTTCTTTTCCCGTGACCTGCCCTACTGCGATGTGGAGCAGACGGTGTACGGCTTTGACCTGGACCATGCCAATCAAATTCTGGATGAGGCCGGTTATGTAGATACCGATGGGGATGGCATCCGCGAAAAGAATGGTGTGAAGCTGTCCGCCGCTTTCCTGTATCAGACCGGCACCGCCTCCGATGATAATATGGTTGTCTACATTTGCGACCAGGCCAGCAAGATCGGCATTGAGCTGACCCCGCAATCCGCACAAATGATGGACTGGTATGCCATGATCCAGAGCGGTGACTATGGCCTGACCATCTTCAAGACCCAGGGCGGCTACTATGATCCGGCTATGGTCATTACCAACATCAACCCGTCTACCTCTATGGACCCCATCCTCATGCAGATCGGGGCGTCCCAGCCGGAGCTGGCGGCGCTGGTAGACGAACTGGACTCTGCTACTGATGAGGGCCGTATTCAGGAAATTTACAACACCATCCTGACTACTATGGCAGACCAGTGCCTGACTACACCGCTGATTTATACCCGGCAGCTTGCCATTTACAGCAATGCGGTAGCAAACTATACCTTTCCTACCGATGCCAGCTTTACTTCCGTTCAGAATATCCATCTGAATTAAGCCATTCAAATTAACTGATAAAAGGAGCAGGCCCATCCATTCGGCCTGCTCCTTTCACTTGGTCTGATTGGAGTATAACATACCCGATAGGTCGTAGACGATGCCAAACAAAAGAAGTACACTTAAATCAAGAGGTTAGCAACAACTAATCAAAGAATTGATAAGGAGGTCTTGTATCCATGAAACAAAAATCCGGCGGGATCAAACGGTTGATGGAGTTCACGGGAAAACACCGTGGGCTGCTCACTGTTTCCCGCATCCTATCCGGCATCAGTTCGGTCTTTATCCTTGGACCGTTCCTCTGCGTTTACTTTGCAGCGCGTGACTTGGTGGGCGTATTTGCCGGGACGCCGTTAGACACGAACAGTCTTGTTCGCTGGGGCCTGCTTGCTCTGGGGCTGGAGTTGATTGGTCTGCTCCTTTATTTCTCAGCATTGCTCTGCTCCCATGTCGTAGCGTTCCACACAGAGAAAAACCTGAAAATGGCGGCACTGAAACATCTCGCAAAAATGCCTATGGGATACTTTGACGCAAATCCCAGCGGAAAACTGCGGAAGATCATCGACGATAACAGTTTTCAGACCGAGACTTTCATCGCTCACCAGCTCCCCGACTTGGTGGGAGCGCAGGTCACGATGATCGTGAGTTTGGTGCTGATGCTGGTCTTTGACTGGCGTGTAGGTATCCCTCTCCTGCTGCTCTTCGGCATCGGTTTCTTCTTGCAGGGGTCCCTCATGGGGAAGGACAGCATGAAATTCATGCAGACCTACCAGGACTCTCTGGAAACGATGAACCATGAGGCGGTGGAGTACATCCGGGGCATTTCGGTAGTCAAGGTGTTCGGACAGACAGTGCAATCTATCACCAAGTTTAACGATGCCATCAAATCCTACCGGAAGTTTGCTCTGGCTTACACGATGTCCTGCAAAAAGGGAATGGTGGCGTTTAACTCAGTCATCAATTCCAGCTTCCTGGTGCTGGTGCCTACGGCGCTTATTATCGGGTTCGTTTCCAACGACCTGATCGGCTTTATGCAAAGTTTTCTGTTCTATGTGATTTTCTCTCCTGCCTGTGCAGTTATGCTTAACAAGATCATGTATATGACCAGCTACAAGATGCAGGCGGAGGAGTCCATGCGCCGCATCGACATGATCTTGACTGCCGAACCGCAGGCGGAGACTTCTGCACCAAAACATCCCAAGACTTACGATGTCTCCTTTGAGGATGTGACCTTCGCATACGAAAATACGGATCATCCGGCGGTATCCCATTTGAGCTTTACTGCCAAAGCAGGAACAACTACCGCCCTGGTTGGGCATTCCGGCTCCGGCAAAAGTACAACGGCCAGCCTGATCCCCCGCTTCTATGATGTGCAGCAGGGAGCAGTCAAGATAGGCGGTGTGGACATTCGGGAAATTCCCCATGCTGACCTGATGAAGATGGTTGCTTTTGTATTCCAGGACCCCAAATTGTTCAAGGACACCCTTCTGGAAAACATCCGGGCAGGCAGACCTTCCGCCACACGGGAGGAGGTCTTGCAGGCGGCGCATCTGGCCCAGTGTGACGATATTCTGGAGAAATTCCCGGATGGCATCGACACTGTGGTAGGCAGTAAAGGCGTGTATCTCTCCGGCGGCGAAACACAGCGCATTGCGATTGCCCGCGCTATTTTGAAAGATGCCCCCATCGTGGTCTTAGATGAGGCGACCGCCTACGCTGACCCGGAGAACGAGCAGCAGATCCAGAAAGCCTTTGAGGGGCTGGTCAAGGGCAAGACGGTCATTATGATTGCACACCGGCTCTCCACCATTCAGGACGCTGATCTCATTCTGGTAATGAGGCAGGGCGAATTGGTAGAAAGCGGCACTCATGACGCGCTGGTGAAGCAAGGCGGCGAGTACGCCAAAATGTGGAGCAACTACACAAAGACTACCAAGTGGCACATCGGAAATGAGGTGAAAGTATGCTGAAACGGATGTTTGCCCTGAGTGATCAGGGAGCAAGAGATTTGAATAAAGGAATTGCGGCCACTACACTTAGCAATCTGTGCCTGATTGCCCCGGTCAGCCTGCTGGTCATGGTGATATGGGAACTGCTGAATGTGATTTCCGGGCAGGAAAGCAGTATGCGGGATCATGCGGCCTTGTTTATTTGCGGCACAGTGGTCATGTTTATCATTGTGTTTCTGACCCAGTGGCTCCAGTACAACAAAACTTATACCGTAGCGTATGAGGAAAGCGCCAATCGCCGGATTGTCCTGGCAGAGAAGCTGCGGAAACTTCCGCTGTCCTTCTTTGGCCAGCGTGACCTTTCTGACCTGACCACCACCATCATGGGGGACTGTACGGCCCTGGAGCGCGTATTTTCCAATGCGATCCCGCAGCTCTTTGGAACGATTTTCATGTTTATTATAACGGCCATCGGCCTGCTGGTGTTTGACTGGCGGATGGGCCTTTGCATTGTAGTACCAGTCCCTGTGGCGGCTTTGGTGGTCTTTGCGGCAAAGAAAGCCCAGTCCAATGCCGAGAGCGCCAACATGGATGCCAAGAGAGCTGCCTATGACGGTGTACAGGAATATCTCGATACCATCCAAGAGCTGAAATCCTGCTCCCGTGAAGAAGAATATCTGGAGGGACTGGAAAAGAAGCTGGATTATGTGGTGAAGTGTTCCTTCCGCAACGAGATCGCTCCCGGTGCCGCTACAACTACGGCTCAATTCATCCTTCGGTTTGGCCTTGTGGCGGTTATGCTGGTGGGAGGCATTCTGGTGACAGCCGGTTCGTTGTCCATCCCCATGTTCATCCTGTTCCTGCTGTTTGCCGGCCGCATTTACGACCCCTTCACCAGTTGCTTCATGCTGATGGCAGAAGTGTTCTCTGCCCTTGTCAGCGTCAAGCGGATGAAGCAGATCGACGCGACCCCGGAGCAGACCGGCACCAATGTCTGCAATAACAAGGGCTATGACATTGAGTTTAAGAATGTGGTGTTCTCTTACAATGAGGAGCCGGTTTTGAAGGGCGTATCCTTTGTGGCAAAGCAAGGCGAGGTTACGGCGCTGGTAGGCCCGTCCGGCAGCGGCAAGTCCACCGCCTCCAAACTGGCGGCACGCTTTTGGGATGCGGACTCCGGGACCATTACCCTGGGCGGCGTGGATGTCAAAACGGTAGAACCGGAAACGCTGTTCAAGAACTATGCCATCGTGTTCCAGGATGTCATGCTCTTTGATGAGACTGTCATGGAGAATATCCGGCTGGGCCGGGGCGATGCCACCGATGAGGAAGTGATGGCTGCGGCCAGAGCCGCCCAATGCGAGGAATTTATCCAGCGCCTGCCCCAAGGGTATCAGACGAACATCGGGGAAAACGGCAGCGCCTTGTCTGGCGGCGAGCGTCAGCGCATTTCCATTGCCCGCGCTCTGCTGAAAAATGCTCCCATTGTCCTGCTTGATGAAGCAACTGCCTCTATGGACGCCGAGAGTGAAACGCTGGTGCAGGATGCCTTGTCGGTGTTGCTGAGGGATAAGACGGTCATGGTGATTGCCCATCGTATGAGGACGGTGGCAAATGCTGATAAGATTGTTGTTCTGGATGATGGCAAGGTCAGTGAGATGGGTACACCCGCTGAATTGATGGCGAAGGGCGGCCTGTATTCTCACTTGGTAGCACTCCAACAGGGACGATAACCATCTGCCTGGAGAAGAAAGGATAATATGTTTTCTTTACTGGTACGAATGGCATGGGAGGAACACATGGAGAAAAAACGACATACCACCGCATCCGGTGAAGATTATTTGGAGGCTATCCTCGTTCTCCGAAAGCAGAAAGGTATGGTGCGCTCCGTAGATGTTGCCCGACACATGATGTACAATCAAAGAAATGAGAGAGGAAGTCAAAAGGATAGTAGGAAGTCCGAGTGTTCATAGTACCGTAGAAACCGCTAATCACGGTGGAGGGAAGGGACACCCCTTATGTGGATACATGGAGTTGTTGTATGGACAATAGAGAGCCAGAGAATGCAACGTTCTCAATGTAGAGTATAGGGGTAAGCCGTATGCGTTAATAGCGCACGTACGGTTTGAATGAGGGATATGGGCAGTAATGCCCATATCTACTTAAGAAAGGCGGTGGCGGCATGGGAGCCAGCAACAAGGTCTGCCCGGTCTGCGGCAGGAAAATGAAACAGCAGTTCATCGGCTTGCAGCACTGTAAATGCGGCATGAGCTGGAAAAAGGACATCGGATTTTTTGAGCGCACCAGCGACATGGTGTTTGCTCTGGAACGGCGGACTGTGGGGAAAAAGGTAAAACAGGTTCCCGTGATCCGGCGCAAAGACTGAACAGAATACCATCAACAAAGGCGGCCTGCAGATGCAGGCCGTTTTATGTTGAGGTTAATTAAAGTGGAGGAATATATCCCAACTGGATAGATTTTGTGACAGCTTCTACCGCCGAGGATACTTCTAATTTTTCAAATATATGTTGCAGATGATTGGACACGGTTCTCTCGCTCATAAAAAGCTGTTTGGCAATTTCTTTCCTTTTAATACCACTGGACAGCATACGCAAAACCTGCTTTTCGGTTTCTGTCAGTTCCTCTATATAGACCCCATCTTTTTCAAAGAAGGTGGAGCCATTATTTATTGCTTCCAGAATGTGCAACAATTCTTCTGGCTCAATATCCTTGTTGATAAAACCTTTTGCTCCCAGCTTCTTAGCTTCTTTGCGATAAACCGGCAGGTCGTAGCCTGACAAGATAACAATTTTTTGGCGGGGATACTTTTGCAAAAGGTTCTGTGCCAGAAGCAAACCATCTTCTTCAGATAGTTTTCCAAGATTGATGTCCATCAGCAGAATATCCGGCTTGTCCCGTTCAATCGTTGCCTCTATTTCATCAACAGATCTGATATTTGAAAATTGTTCGATGGATGGAAAGTCAGATAATACAATCGCCAGACTTTGAGCAAAAAGCGCATGGTCATCGACCAACAAAACTCGCATAGGATTCATCTCCTTTCATGAGTATTTGGATGTCAACACTTGTCCCACCTTCTGGATTTGCTTTGATTGTCATTTGCCCATTCAGAAAAGCCACCTGTTCATTGATAGAAGATAGCCCATGATGAAGGGACGGATTGTCCGCCGTTACTGAAAATCCATCACCATTATCGGATACTTGCAGGGCGATCATGTCATGCTCTTGTTGCAGTTTTACTTCAATCCGTGTTGCATGAGAGTGTTTGAGGGCGTTTACGGTCAATTCCCTCGCAAATCGGCAAATCAACATGGTATATGGCTCTACCAGAAAAATATCGCCCTTACAATCTAAGGCAACGGTGGTGTTATTGTCATTAGTGATAGAGTCAAGGACACTTTGCAAATTTTCCTTGAAGGTCAAGTTCTTTAACAACTTTGGATGATATGCCTGCATTTGAGAACGTATGGAAGATGTCAGTTTCCGCAGCGTATCATCCAGCAGTCGCTGAACTTCAGACTGTCCGGCTTTGTGCAACAGGTTTTTCATCGAGAGGATGTCCTGCAAAATATCATCATGCAGATAATTGGTAAATTCCTTTCTCAACGCTTCTTCATGTTTGAGCTGTGCTACGGTATATTCGTAAAAAGAAGGAACTGCATCTGAGGCATAATTATCCGATTTGCTTGCTTTCCAAAACAGTAGCAGGCGATAGATCAGTCCACAGAAAATGAGCAAGTAAAGTAACGTAACTGCCGTTAAAATGGGCAAACCAAACAGCCATACGAGCAGTACGAAGCTGGCAATGCACATAAAAAGGAAAATGGCTGTTATAGGCCAGCTTAATGTAAAAAAAGGCTTCTGCGACTTCGCCCGAAAAATGATACTGTGGATACTGACAAATGTAAGTATGACAATTAAGTATAGCCCCATTTGCTCAACATAATTCTCTTTTCTGGAAAAAGCTATCACGTAGCAGATAAATGGAAGCAGAACAAAGATTGCTGAAAATAGCAGTTGCTTTCTTTGACTTTTTAAAACAAACCATACTCTTTTTCGATGAATTACAGATATAGCAATGCACCAGGCAAAGGAAACCAGAAATTGAATGTTGTAGAGAATGTAAAAAGATTCTCTGTCAATAAAAAAACTAAGGGTTGCTGTAAAGCAGAGGATGGCTGTCCCGGACCGGAATATCCTTCTTTCCTTGTAATTGGCTCCTTGAAAAAGAAATGCCTGCACAAAGTTCATCAGTTGATATAAACAAATCGGAAGAATAGCAACGGAGGCTGTGTCTGCAAGGGAATAGGAACTAAATAGCGACAATCCAAAATACCATCCAAATAGTATCAGGAGAATTGCAAATTGTGATAAGACAGGATTCCCTTTTATGTTTTTACCGGATATATAGTAGCCGTCCCAAAATAGAAATGTCAGAAGTACAATATGAACAGTATTTTCCGCTGGTAGTTTAGCTCCGACAGCATTCATTACACAAAGAAACACGATAAGAAATAGCTGATTGAGTATCATCAGACCT
>ERZ1643250.522-NODE-522-length-40745-cov-7.539617_pt1 | contig 40745 bp, 39 predicted proteins | sample MGYA00579262_ERZ1643250 | MGnify/ENA primary metagenome ERZ1643250 (study PRJEB29033, sample SAMEA4952265) | chicken gut metagenome | biome: Broiler Chicken; feature: Gastrointestinal Tract; material: Caecum | place: Ireland | collected 2018 | study: Broiler...
AGTATAATTGTATCATACACTTTGGCTTAATTCAACTAACTTGGAGAAGAACCATATTTTTGTGTATTTTTCGTACATTTTTTACGTTTTTGAACATTTTTTTAAAATAACACATTTAAAAAAAGAGAATATAATACATTGGAATATATAAAGGAGGAATATATTTTGAAAAAGAAAATAATTACCATTTTGATTGCTATCATTTTAATCGTTGTTATTATTATCACATCAATCAAATTAACAGACAAAGATGAAGAAAAGAAAAATTTAACAACAATAAGACTTGCCGAAGTAACCCATAGTGTATTTTATGCACCATTATATGTAGCAATTGAAAATGGTTATTTTGAAAGTGAAGGAATAGAAATAGAACTTATTTTAACCCCAGGAGCAGATAAAGTTAGTGCTGCAGTACTCTCAGATACAGTAGATGTAGGTTTTGCTGGTACAGAATCATCTATTTATGTATATACTGGCGGTGAAGAAGACTATTTAGTAACATTTGCAGGACTTACCAAAAGAGATGGTCAATTCATATTAGCTAGAGATTGTTCAAGTGAATTTGAACTAACTGACCTTTATGGAAGTGAAATTCTAGTTGGTCGCGCTGGAGGAATGCCTGCGGTAAACTTCTTAAATGCAATGAAAAATGCGGGAATAGACGTTACAGAAATTAATGTAAACTACTCTATTGATTTTGCTTCATTATCAGGATCATTTATTGGTGGCATTGGAGATTATGTCAATTTATTTGAGCCTACAGCAACAACAGTAGTAAATGTAACAGATGCATGCATAGTTGAATCAATTGGAAGTTTATCTGGTGAAGTACCATATACTGCTTTTTATGCTCGCAAAAGTTACTTAGAAAATAATGAAGAAATACTAGATGGTTTTACCCGTGCTATAGCAAAAGGTCTAGAATTTGTTTTAGAAAGTGATAGTACTACTACCGCTGAAGTCATCTTACCACAATTTCCAGACAGTGCTCTAAATGATATTATTACTATTATTGATAATTACAAAAAATACGATTCATGGCTATCTACTCCATACATAACAGAAGAAAGTTTTACTAACTTACAAGACATGTTAATAGACAATGATTTACTTGGATATTATGTCCCTTATAGTGATTTAATTCATAACTTATATGAATAAACTATTAAGTATTAAAAATCTATCTAAAGTTTATTATAATAAAAAGGAAGAAACCGAAGCTATAAAGGATATCTCATTTGATTTATATGAAGGAGAATTTGTATCAATCGTAGGACCATCAGGATGCGGTAAATCTACCCTTTTAAATATACTTACCAATATGGATACTTTAACTAAAGGAAAAATCGAATTAAAAGATAATTTAAAACTAGGATACATGCTTCAAAGTGATTCGATGTTATCCTGGCGAAAAGTTATTGATAATGCTCTATTAGGTTTAGAAATAAAAAAAGAAAAAACAGAAGAAAATATTAATTATGTTAAAAATTTATTTAAAAAATATGGATTAGCAGAATTTATGGAAAAACATCCATTCGAACTTTCTGGTGGAATGAGACAAAGAGTAGCGCTTATTCGTACTCTTGCTCTAAAACCAGACATATTAATATTAGATGAACCATTCTCAAAGCTAGATTATCAATCAAGATTAAAAGTAAGTGATGATGTTTATAAAATGATTAAAAATGAAGGGAAAACAGCTTTAATGGTAACTCATGACTTAGCAGAAGCTATTAGTATTAGTGATCGTGTAATTGTTTTAAGTGAAAGACCATGTGAAATCAAAAACATTTATAAAATAAAAAGAGAAAAAGAAGGAACACCTATTGAAAATAGAAAAGATAAAAACTTTGCTTATTACTATGATTTAATTTGGAAGGATCTCATGTTCCATGACTAAAGAACATAAAGAATATTTAAAAAAATATAAAAGAGAAAAAGTAATTGTTATATCTTTTCAAATCTTAATCTTAATAGGATTCCTAATTATTTGGGAATTATTAAGCAAATACAAAATAATTAATCCTTTTATTTTCTCCTCTCCATCTAAAGTAATAGAAACTATTATTAACCTTTATTTAAACTATAATTTAATTGGTCATATCTTAACTACACTTTACGAAACATTAATCGCTTTTATTCTTGGTATAACGCTAAGCTTTATTATAGCCATTGTCTTATATGAATTTAAGACACTAAATAAAATAGTTGATCCTTACTTAACTATGTTAAATAGCTTACCTAAAGTAGCACTAGGGCCATTAATTATTATTATCGCTGGTGCAAATACCAAATCAATTATTGTCATGGCTCTATTAATTAATCTAATTGTAGGTATAATGTCAATTTATAATGGTTTTAACAATATAGATAAAGATTTAATTAAACTATTTAAAACTTTTAAAGCAACAAGATTAGATATACTATTTAAATTAACCATTCCTGCATCTTATAAAACCATTATCTCTAGTTTAAAACTAAATATCTCTATGACTTTAATTGGAGTAATCATGGGTGAATTTTTAGTAAGTAAAAGTGGTCTTGGTTATCTAATTATTTATGGAACACAAGTATTTAATCTTAACATGGTAATGAGTGGTATAGTTATACTAATTATTATTTCTTTTGTTCTTTATAAAATCATTACTTATATAGAAAAAAAGTTACTAAAATAGCAAAAGCATCTCTAATTTGAGGTGCTTTTATCATACTATTTTTTGGATAATAAACTTTTTCAGCAATTCTAATTATTACATTCCAATTTGCTTTACTCTATTAAGTAAAGCATCTATTATAGTTTTATCACTAATTAAAGTAATAGAAAATGTTTTGTATCCTATTCTATTTATACTTGCTCCACAATGATATACTGTAGTATTATCTAGTATAAAATACCGATCATGAAACGTACTGTCATATTTTACTGTTAAATTATAATACTGTTTATTATATCTTGTTATATCTTGCTTTGTTAATAAATTATCTTTCTTAGTTATAATTGTTACTTTTATATTTAATCTTTTAATTATGTCTAGTATAGCATGGTCGGCATAGCCATCAATAATTATTAATTCTTTTTTAGCATCCTCAAATATTTCTAATATCTTAGAATAAGCATCATAGATTTGTCCATCAAAATAAATTTCATTTGTTTTCTTTTGTTCTTCAAACTTAACAAATGAATCTTGCAACAGTTTTATTTGTGAATCATGTTTTAATACCATATTATTTATATATTTTTGTTCTAATAAATTATTTGATATGTATTTACGCATAGCAACAAAAGCATCCATTATTTTGATACTTATTTCTTCGGCAACTGGTGTTCTAAGAATTGTGGCAAGCATAGCAACACCTTGTTCTGTAAAGACATATGGCAAAGCTCTTGACATATTATTTCTTTTTGCGGTCCCAATTTGGGACCACAAATTATTATATTCATTCTCTGTCAGTTGAAACATAAATCTTTCTGGGAATCTATTAATATGTCTTTTAACTGCCTGATTTATTGTCTTCGTTCCATTGGCGCATTCATAGAGTCTTGCTAAATCACTATCAAGCATTACTTGAACTCCACGTATTTCATAAATTAAATTTTCAATTACAACATTATCTTTTAATGCAATATCACTCATTACAAAACCTCCTGATTTCAAATACAAAGTGAAATCCTTATATTTTTAATACAATAGCATTGTATCAAACATTTGTATGAAAATCAATATATTTTTAACTTAAAACAGTTATTAATTTAACTTACTAGTTAATTTCTCCCCTTCTTCATAGGTTAGTAATTTTTTTTCTAAACACTTACGAATTATTTCTTTAATTTCTTCATCTGAAAATATGCCAATTTGATATCCCGTTTGAACAACTTGATCAATAAAATCTTTATCTAAAGTATCTATTATTTTATCAATAAGTTTATCTTTATTTAAATCTTCCTCAACAGCACTAATTAACTCAGTTAAATAATAATCATCTCTTTTTAAAATAAAATAATCCTCAATTAAAGTAAAATCTATTTCTTTATGATTATAATTAAACGCTAATCTCCATAAATCTTCCCGCATATCCCTTTTTATACCAATACGCACTAAATCATTAAACTTATCTTGAGTAAGTATTGGCGGCATAGGAACAGAAATATATTGGGTAATAAACTCTAACAATTCTAAATCATTCATCGCCTTAGCATACCTACCTATCAAATCATGATTAGTAAGTAAATCAAAAATAGATTGAAATAAAACCCCTCCATCATAAACTTTATTTTGGTCTTTAAGAAACTGTGCCTTCTTTTTTTGAACAAGCTTTTTTAAATCATCATTTAAATCAGTATTTTCGGCTTGTTCAATCAACCCTAAAAAGTGTTCAATATTCCCTAATCTTTTTCTTTCAATATCATCAATTTCATTAGGAGTAGTATTTTTGATATTTTGAACATCTAAAATAAGTTGTTTTATCTCTTGTTCTTCTTCCTTAGAATAATGATTTAATTCTAATTTTTTTAATTCTTCTAACAACTCATCACTATTAATAAACCGATTAATATATTTATACATTAAATTAACTAAATCCATAATGAGTCCTCCCCAACAAAAATTTTAATATAAAAAGAAAGAAGATTCTACTCTAAAGATGCTTTTATCTCTGCAATAGAATCTTCTAATTCACTAATTTCTCTTTGATAAATTGCTATTTCTTCATTTGTTTCATTTATACTATTATTCGTATCACTAATTAGATTCTGCCACTCTTCTTCTGTTCTAGTACGTGCTTCCAAATCTTCTTGTTCTTCCTGTAATTTAGCTAATTCTGTTTCTAACATTTTTATTTCTTCGCTTAAACTTTCAGCTTCTCTATGTCTTTGATAACTCTGATATGTCTTAATCGATGTAGGAACAACAAAGAGAAGAAAAATAACAAATAAAACAATAACAAATAATTTATTCTTCATAATAAAGTGCCCTCTTTCCGAATAAATTATACATCTTCTCAAATTGATCTCGATCATAAGTCTCAATTTCCCCAGTATAGGAATCACTTGTAATTACACTTTGATAATCATAACCAATAACAACTAAACTATGTAAATCACATATCCAATCAACGTTTTCTCCTGTATCCTCATCTATCCAACTAACACAGACATCCGTATCTTCCATATTAATAGATGCCCAAACTTGAACAGGATGTCCATCACGAACAAGAGCTAAAACATCATCTAAAGAATGTCCTGTATAATTAATGATTCCTTCTTTAAATTGATTAGCAACCTCTATAATTGGTTCTTCAAATACACCATAACCAGTATAAAGTCTTGGATCCCCAACAAATTCTCTTAAAGGATTACCCGCATACAAAACACCATTTATCCGATGCGGACTACTTCCTTTAGGCAATGCTTCGACAATTTCTTCAACAGTAACATCGACATGATAATATTTTAGAAGAATATATAAAGCTACACTCTCACAACCATTAGGATAATCAGGATATTGATGATAAGTGATTACCCCATCAATCAAATAAGAAGTCTCATCATACAAAGTTTGATATTCTTTATCTAAATCATTATATTCATTTTCTAAACTGGTTAAAAGATTGGTATTTTCTTTTAAATCACTACTCAAACTTTTATATTCATTATCATAATCACGAATTTCTTCATCACTAAGCACTTGATCAAGATCTTCTAAATCTTCTATACTGCTATTTTTTAAAGCAATATTATCATTTAAAGCATCGACATTTTCTTCTAAACTAGTAATATCTGTCTCTTCCTCAAAATTCTTAGTAACTTGAAAAAATAGTAAATTTACACTTCCAATAAGAAAGAAAACAAAACAAACAGCCATAATTTTTCTAAATAACTTTCGATATTTCTTTCTCACATTCCCATAAAGAGCAACTATTCCCACAAATACAAGTAAACTAATAATGATGAACAATAAATAGATTAACACTTAATTTCCTCCTCAAAATAAACTTCATACCAAATAATAAAAATCAAAATAATATAAATCTGAAGACCATTTTTCTTTTTATTTTGATAGTGTTCATCAAGCATATTTAAAATATAATCTACATTAAAGAATTTAGAAACAAAAGGCATACTAAACTTTTCTTTTACCATTTGATAATATTTTTCTTCTCTAAGCCATTTACCTAAAGGAACAGGAAAGCCAAGTTTCTTTCTTTTACTCCACTCTTCTGGCATTTTCTCACGAGCAATTTCTCTAAACAAGTACTTAGTCTCATTATCTCGAACAAAATATTTTGTAGGAATTCTTCTAGCACTCTCAAAAACAACTTTATCAAGTAAAGGAACACGAAGTTCTAAAGAATTAGCCATCGACATTTTATCTGCTTTAAGTAAAATATCTTGAGGAAGCCAAAAGAACATATCGATATACATCTTTTTCGTAACATCATCAGCACCTTTAATTTCATCATACACTGGTTTTATTACATCACCAATTGTCTCATCTGTTCTAAGATAGGATGCTAAAATATTATTTGCTTCTTCCTCAGTCATATAAGATCCATGACCAATATATCTTTCATAAAAAGGTTTGCTATATTTAATTAGAGTATTCTTACCAGGAAAATGAGGAAGTGGCTTAATCACTGTTGCTAATGTTTTTCTTAAAAAAGAAGGAACTTTAGTATAAATTCCTAAACTACGAGGTTCTAAATACTCTAGATAACCTCCAAACATTTCATCAGAACCCTCACCAGATAAAACAACTTTAACATCTTGACTAGCAAGCTTACTTAAAAAATACAGAGGAACAGTGGATAAATTTGCATGAGGTTCATCAGTATGATAAACAATAGTCGGTAAAATATTAAAGAATTCATCAGCACTAATATGTTTACTTTTATTCTCAATATGAAGAATATCAGATAAATCCTTAGCCATCTTCGTCTCATCATAACCATTTACATCAAACCCAACGGTAAATGTCTTATTTGGCCTAGCAACACTTACTACATATGAAGAATCAACACCACCAGAAAGATAGCTACCAACCTCAACATCACTAGTAATTTGATGAGCTTTAATAGATTCTTCTAAAATATTTTTAAGTTCATTTTTATATTCTTCCATACTTTTTTTGGAAGCATCATAACTAACTTTAAAATATTCATGAATAGTTAACTCACCATCTTTATATTTAAAATAATGTCCAGGCTTTAATTTAAAAACATTTTTAAAGAATGTCTCTTCATGAACAGAATACTGAAAAATCAAATACATCTTTAAAGCATCGTAATTCACTTCTTTTGAAAAGTTAGGATGTTCCAAAAAAGCTTTAATTTCTGAGGCAAACATAAAAGTATCATCTTTATGATAATAATAAAAAGGTTTAATTCCAAAGATATCTCTAGCCCCAACTAATTCTTTTGTCTTTTTATCATAAATAACAAAAGCAAACATACCTCTAAGTTTAGTAAATATTTCTTCTTGATACTCCTCATATCCATGAAGAATAACCTCAGTATCAGTTTCTGTTGTAAACTTATGTCCACATTTAAGTAAATCTTCTTTAAGTTCTCGATAATTATAAATTTCTCCATTAAAAACAATTACTTTATCCTTATTCTCATTAAATATAGGTTGATCTCCAGTTTTTAAATCAATAATAGATAAGCGTCTATGTCCTAGTGCTATATCACTATCTGTATAAAAGCCTTCCCCATCAGGTCCACGATGTTTAATACGATCAGCCATTTTTTTAATGATCATTTTCTTATCTGTAACTTCTCTATCGACAAAGCCGACAATTCCACACATATTTATTCCCTCCAATAACTATTCTTATATTCCTGGTAATATCTAAATCCTCTTTTCCTAAGCATCAAAAAACGTTTCAAACTATAATCCTTTGGATAGTCCATCGGATTTACTCTCCTATTCCATAGTCTTAATGCTTCACTCTTAAATTTTTCATTAGATACATATTTTTTAACTACCCCTTTAGGTACAAAAGAAAGTAGTACTTCTTGATCTAACAATAGAAAGTCATTTCTTTTATGATATACACAATCATCTACTAAAACTTGCACTAAATTTTTACCCATCATTGCAAGATAATAACTGCATCTCCCTTGTCTTGCATTAATTTCTAAAACTTTAAAAGTATTATCCCTTGGATCATATTTCATATCAACTTCCGCAAAACCATGATAGTGAATACTTTCCATAAAATCTTTTAATATTTGAACTTGTTCTTGTACGTCACCCTCAGTTGTATTAAAACCATTAATTAATACTGCTGCATTACCAACCATCTGCGTAGTTCGCTCTTGCAAACCTATTTGAGCAAAAGTCATAAGTTCTACTTCACCATCTTGATTTGCATAGATAACAGCATCAAATAAATGATCATCCCCACCAGGAATAAACTCTTGAATAATTAAACGGTCATGATATCCACCTTCACGAATAATAGATATAGTTTGTTCTAATTTTTCTAGATTATCTATTTTATAAATCTTATTTTTACCTGGGAAACTAAGATGATTATAGATAACTACATTCGCTGGTTTTACAATAACAGGAAACTGTATATCTTTAGGTATTTTAATTTCTTCTATATCTTTTAAATAAATAGTTTTAGGAAACTTAAGAGAACTCTCTTGATAAGTCCGATAAAACTTCTCTTTATTGGTAAAAGTCTCAATAATCTCCTTAGTTGGATAATTAAAATAATAATATTCCCTTAGCTTTTCTGCATTCTTACTAATAAATTCCCCATAAGTTTCATTTGTAGCAATTAAAAAATTCTTTCCCTTATGTTCCTCTGCAAAATCAAGTAACAACTTCATGAATGCTTCCTCATCCCACATAAGAGGGCAATAACTAACATGCATAATATTAGAGTAATATGTAAAAGGAAGTGGCATCTTACCTACAACATAAGGTTTCTTATGATATGCTTCATGTACACATCTAGCCATATAATAAGCATTAGGATCAGTTCCTAAAATCAAAAATTCAAAATCAACACTATCATTCTTTTTCATTTTCTAACTCCTCATAAATAATTGGAACTCGACTAGTAATTCTTGTAAATAAATGATAACTATTTGTGCCAAGTGCACGTGCTACATCTCGAACACTTCTATTAGGTCCAATTATTTCTACTAAAGATCCTACCTTTAAAGACTTCTTACTAAAAATCATAATCATATCCATAGTATCAGCAACAATTGGATAATACTCTCCATCGATAACTACACTGCCAAATTCTTTAGTTACCCCATCAGCATAACCAATCTGAATAGTGGCAATATATCCATCATCTAATACTTGATAGCTAGCATTATATCCGACAAATTCACCAACTTTAACTGGACGCACAGAAATAATCGAAGAATAAAGCGAATAAGCAGTATTAAGTTGTAAATTATTTTCTGTCGTATACTCATGAATAAGTCCCTTTTTTAATAACATATTTCTTCTAACTTTTCTTAAATAGTTCTTAAGTCCTCTAGTATTTACACGAACACTTTCATTAAAACCATACATCATAATCCCTAAGCGAATTCCATTAGAAAAATTTATCTTCTTATGACTAACAAACGTAATACTGCGATCAAAATGACGAATCGGTATTTCTTCATAAGGAATAGCACTTAATAAATCTTCTAAACACTTAAGCTGTCTTTCATAAAATATATCTCCTCTACCAGATGTAGCAAAATGAGTATATATTCCTTCCACAACAATGTGTTTATTTTCTTTAAGCAATGAATAGGCTTCTTCTAAATCATTTTTATCTTTAAATCCTAACCGATTCATTCCTGTATCTAATTTAATATGAATTAAAAGCTTATCTTTGAGCCTCATAGACACTAATTCTTTAACAAAATCTAAAGCATCAACAGTAATCGTAATTTTATTTTCTATAGCAACAGAAATATATTGAGAATCAATTGGTTCTAAAACCAAAATAGGAATAGAAGAATATTTTTCTCTTATCTGCATTCCTTCATCTAAACTAGATACACATAAATAATTAATACCGCCAGCAAGCAAGGCTTCTACTGCCCCTATACCATGATGATAACAATTATTTTTTACTACTCCAAAATAATACTCATAATCTGGGTATTTTTCTTTTATTTCTCTTATATTATCTTTTAAACTATTTTTATTCACTAACGCATAACTGTTCCGATACATTTTTTCCCTCTTCTACTGTCTTATTTAAGAAAAATACTTCATACCATTTAATAAATGTATAAATTCCCCATACTTTCTTATAAGTAAAATCTTTTTTTTCACAAGCCACATCAAGTAAATGAAGAGCATAATCTTGATTAAAAAACTCTTTAACAAAATCTTGTTTAATAGTAGAAGCTATCTCTTCTTTATAATCACTTTCAGTAATCCATTCTCTTAAAGGAACAGGAAAACCTAATTTAGGTTTCTTATAAGCGCCTCCAGGAGTTACACTTTTAGCAGCCTCTCTTAAAGCTATTTTTGTACTTTCTTTACTAATTTTTTTATTTTCACCAAGACTACTAGCTACATCAAATACTTCTTTATCAATAAAAGGAACTCTAAGTTCTACTGAATGGGCCATTGTCATACGATCTGCTTTATGCAAAATATCTTTGACAAGCCAAAAATTTAAATCAACAACTTGCATCTTAATTAAATCACTTTCTTTAGTATAATCCTTCATCACAGGATATAAAATATCTTTTATTTTGATTGGATTTGGTTGAGCAAGAAGATGTTTACACTCCTTTTCACTAAATAAGCGATTTGTACCTACATAACTTTCCTCTATTTTTTCTCCTCTTCTAACCAAAAAATTACGTCCTCTAAATTCTGGCAAACATTTTAGAATCACAGCAATAAAATGACGAATCGGATAAGGAATTTTATTATAAAATCCCATATCTACAATTTCTCGATAAGGGCCATATCCTGCAAAAAACTCATCAGCACCCTCACCTGATAATACAACCTTTACATCCTTACTAGCAATTCCTGACAAAAAATACAAAGCAATTCCTGCTGGATCACTAAAAGGTTCATCCATATGATACATCACTTTAGGCACAATTTTCAAGTATTCTTCTTTTGAAATTAACTTAGTAATATTTTTAATATCAAGTTTTTGAGCTAAATCTTTAGCATAACTAATTTCACTATATTTTTGATTTTCATAACCTACAGTATAAGTTTTATCAGGTCTAGCTAAACTAACAATATAAGAAGAATCTACTCCACTAGATAAGAAAGAACCAACTTCAACATCACTAATTAAATGGCTTTTAACTGACTCTTCCATAACATCTTGAATTCTTTTCACACTTGAAGAAAAATCTTCTTTTTCTTCTCTAAATTCCATATGATAATACTTTTTAATTTCTAAATTGCCACCTTGATAAGTTAAAGATGAACCAGCATCTAAACGATTAACATTTTTAAAGAAAGTTTCATTAGTCGGTGTAAAACTAAACTGTAAATAAGAACCCAAAAGATCAAGATTTAATTCTTTCTCAAAGCCTGGATAAACAAGCATTGCTTTAATTTCTGATGCAAACAAAAAAGTATCATCTTTATGATAATAGTAAAAAGGTTTAATACCAAAAGGATCTCTTGCACAAAATAATTTTTGATTATTCTTATCCCATATAGCAAAAGCAAACATACCTCTAAGTTTACTAGGAAGATCACTCCCCCATTCTTCATATCCATGAACAAGTACTTCAGTATCACAATTAGTTTTAAATTCATACTTTTGCTCTAATTCACTTTTTAATTCAGGATAATTATATATCTCTCCATTATAAACAATAACTATATCTTCCCTATCATTATACATTGGTTGAGCTCCACCATTTATATCAATAATAGATAATCTTTTATGTCCTAATGCAACATCTTGATCAACATAATAACCTTCTCCATCAGGACCTCTATGATTAATCGTATCTGCCATTTCTTTAATAATCTTTTTCTTTTCTTTTGCATTAGTTACAAATCCAACAATACCGCACATATTATGCCTCACTTTCAACTTTATCTTATTATACCATAAATGTGGCTAGTAGCCTATATAATTTTTTGTCAAAAAAAGTCAAAATATATTAGGGGTGGTTATAATTACAATCTTAGAACCTAAAAACCACTTAGATGACGAATACTACTACAAAATTATCAGAAAAAACATTAAAAAGTATCGAAGACTAAAAGGACTAACACAGCAAAATCTAGCCGACCTAGCAGATATATCACGTGAATATATTTGTGATGTTGAAAATGAAAGTAGACACAAACATAGCTCTATTGCCTGTCTATCAAGAATTTCTCAAGCCCTAGACATAGATATTTCTTTATTTTTCAAAAATTAAAAGTAAGATTTTCTCTTACTTTTATGCTTTACTAACTTGATAAACCTCTACTTCAACAGGTGTTTCTTGACCAAATAAATCAATTAAAACATTCAAGCGATTATTTTCAAGATCAATACTATCAACTTTACCCATCATACCTTTAAATGGACCATCAATAATGCTTACCTTATCTCCAACAACCATTTCAGACTCAATATTAACACGACTCATACCCATACCAGCTAAAATTTTATCAATTTCAGAAGGTAGTAATGGAGTTGGTTTTGCACCTTTACCACTTGAACCAATAAATCCTGTTACTCCAGGTGTATTACGAACAATATACCAAGCTTCATCACTCATAATCATTTCCACTAATACATATCCAGGAAACATCTTTTTTTTCTTTTCTTTTTTTACGCCATCTTTAACTTCTACCTCTGTAGTTTCTGGAACAATTACTCGAAAAATATAATCTTGCATTCCCATAGATTCTGTTCTAGCTTCCAATTTTTCTTTTACCTTTGATTCATGACCAGAATAAGTATTTACTACGTACCATTCTTTTTCCATTAGTTAAAAACCCCCTTTATTCCTGACATAATTAAACTAATTAACACAAAAAATAACACCAAAAAGATAATAAACACCAAAGTAGCAATTGTATATTTTAAAACATCCTTTTTAGTAGGCCACTTTACTTTAGAAAGTTCTGTTTTTACTCCAACAAAAAAACTTTCTTTTGGCGTTTTCTTTTCTTTCTTCTCTTTTTTATTTGTTCTTTTTACCTTTTTTTCTTTTTTTACATCTTTTTCTTCTACTTTTTTTGTCATTTCGATCCCCTCTAATTTAAAGTATTAAAAAAACACTTTCGTGTTCACACCTATAATTTACCACAAAAAATCATAAAAAGCAAGTAAAATCAACTCAAAAACAATATCATTTATAACTTTTTACTCAATTATCACAAAAATATCCAACAAAAATTCCTATACCCATAACTAACACTAAAAATAAATTAGCACTACCACTAACATTTAAAAAAAGAAGAAAAATAGAAGCAATTGCAAAAGCAAAAACAATAACATTAGTTTCTTCTTTTTTCTTTTTAAGTAAATAATACATTAAATAACAAGTAATAATTACTCCTAAAACCATACCTATACCATATAAAAGAAAAAGAAAAGAAAAAGGATGACCCAAAATACTCAAAACAAATTCATAAGAACCAAGCATCATAAATATTGCTGTTCCACTAATACCAGGGACAATGGAAGTAAAAGCATCTAACCCACCTAATAATATTGTATATAAGTAATGAATAAATGTATTTTGAAAAGTATAAACTTCTCCATTATCTAAAAAAGGAATTAAAATCATAACACTTAAAGCAAGTAAAAAAATAATTATATTTTTTTTAGTAAAAGAAACTTTTCTACGAAACTTAAAAATAGTTCCAGTAATTAAACCTAAAAAAAGATAAATAGTAATATCATAATAATTGTTAAGCAAAAACAAAATAACATGGCTAAACAAAACAATAGCTATAAATAAACCAACCAAAAAGTTAAAAAGCAACCAAAAATGTTTCTTCTTATCCCCAAAGAAGCAAGTAATCGCTTCCATTAAATCTTCATATATTCCCATAAACATAGCAAGCATTGCCCCACTTACTCCAGGAATAATCTTTCCAATCCCCACAATAAATCCCTGTATAATCAATTTTAAATTCATTATATTCACCACTAAAATATATGAAAAAGGACTAGTTATTAAAACTAATCTACTACTTCAAACGGACTTTCTACTGTTCCACTTCCTGTAAATTGAGTATCGGCTTTTAAATTTATGACAGGACGCACACCATACGTGTAATCCACCCAGTTGCTGCCGAAGCTGCCATACGAATCCACAACGAACACGTAAGCAGCCGGATAGCCACGCGGAGACATGGTCCAATAATGCTGTCCTGTATAGAGGGAATTATTGGTTGTACCTCCACTCCATGAAAGCCCTCCATATACTACTTCATCGGCTGTGATGAGTCCTACTGGTATTTTTAGAATATCACTACTATTACTACAATCTAAACTTGGTCTTACATTATTACTCTGTGTTAATCTGTCTCTTGCTGCATAATAAATTGTACTACTTGGCTCGCTACTCCATGAATACCCACTTGCCATCTCTCTATCACTACAGAATCCTACATTTGTATCGATATATTGTGAATATTGACTTGCTGTTAGTCCACTTGTATTGGTATACCAATCATCTAATTCTGTTAATATGGTACTTTTTGTATTTGTTCCATGTTGACTATTTTGTGTATATTTTAATCCTACATATTCACTTCGCTCATAACTACTATTAAACTCACTTTCTTGGATTTGTGTATTTGTTCCTGTTGTATTTGCACTTGTTCCCTGATAGATCATTCTAATTGACCCATCACCATTAATCCTTATGATTCTCCAATAGTATCCGCCAAACTGTACCCAATTATTACTTGGATTTCCAGCAAAGTAATAGGTTGTTCCTTTCCAATCCGTTGTTTGATAAATATCTCCTTTTCCATTTGTTCCTTCTACTATAGTTGTGTCTGTAAATGGTAAGCTTCTTGTTTGTACCGTTCTTCCCGCACATTTAGTTCCTTTTGTTGTATAAGGAGTAATACTTAATCCTTTTGTATTACTATCATAGCTAATAATTAAATTATCTATTGTACTTCCATCTTTATATGTACATATACTTTTACTTGTATCTAATACATAGTTCTTAGTACTATCTAATTCTTGTACTTCTTCTCCATTTACATATAAACCAATAATATTTAAATCAGGTAAAGTATAATTTATCTCACTATGGATTAAAGGCGTTGTTGCTACACTTCTATATTTTGCTCTAGTAAAGTTTAGTATAATTGCGCTTATTATAAGTACTGCTATTATTCCTATTAGTATATTTCTTTTAACATGACTTTTCTTTAATACCTCAAATTCCATAACTCTTATTCCTTTCTGTGAAGTTTTACTTCATTTAAATTTGCAAAGATATAAGCTATGATTAGATAGTCTCCTAGCTTATATTTAAATTATATTATCGCCTAGACAAAAAGTCAAGAAAAATCTCATTATTAGGATACTTATAATTAAATAATCAATGAATTATGAGAAAATTTTTACGGTGATACAATTATGATGTATGGAAAAAAATTAAAAATAATAAGAGAAAGAAACGGCTTAACTCAAGAAGAATTAGGAAGTTATATAGGTATTACTAAACAAGCTTTTAATCATTTTGAAAAAGAATATACAATTATACCAATTAAACATTTAAACACTTTATGTAATTATTTTGGAGTTTCATTAGATTATATTTTTGACTTTACTAGTAAAATAAAATACTCAAATACAAAAGCTGATATTGATTTAAATATTGTTAAAAACAGATTAAAAGAATTTAGAAAAGAAAACAATCTATCTCAAGAAAAACTAGCTAGTATTTTAAACGTTGCTAAAGGAACAATAGGAAATTATGAAAGTAGCAGAAGCTTAATTGCTACTCCTTTTCTCTATACAATCTGCAAAAAATACAACATATCTGCTGACTATCTTTTAGGAAAAACAGAAAATCCCAAGTATTTAACAAAATAAACTTGGGATTTTTTAATCAAAAAAGAAGACTAACAACATCTTCTTTCATAAATATTTTGTACATCATTTTCTTCACAGCAAGAATAAGCAGGCATATAAGTATGACGATAAATATGATGATTAATAATTCTTGTATTACAAGGTATAATATGTGGTACTTCATGACAAATATATCTATGACACACAGTCTCTTGAGGACACTCATAAACTGGTGGACATACTACTCCTGGAAGTGTCTCCCCCATCATATGAGGCATATATCCCATACCCATACCTACATTCATATCACAGCATCCAGTTTGTGGATATTCTCCTTCTTTTGCTTGATAATTAGCACTGTATTCTCCTTCTTTTGCTTGATAATTAGCACTGTATTCTGCTTTTATTGATTCATAATCACGATTATTATTTACTTTCAAGATAATCACTTTCCCTTTCTAGTGTATCTTATGACAAAGCTTTAATCGTGCATAGGTATTTATCCCAATTTTTTCATTCTATTAGAAAGAAAGTAATTAAATAGACATATCATAATATTTATTAGTATCCCATAATAAATGGTACTAACAATAGTTAAAAACGCTAAAGTAGTAAGTGTTTCATTAGGAATAATAATAATCAAAAATACAGGCACTATAGCTCCTAATATAACATTAGATATTGTCATATAATAAATATACTTTTTAGCTTTCATTTCTATTTTATTAAAAATAAAGCGAATCAAATAATAAAACAAAAGAGCAACAACAATTAATCCTAAAAAATGTACTACTAATTTAAGAGCCTGATTATTAATAGGAATACTACCAATTAACACCATAAAAAATGTATAGAAAACAAATTCAAATATTGAGGATATTACTACAATAAACTTCTTCATAATACTCCTTAAAATGGCATCTTCATATTACCACTACTAATCTTCTTCATCATGTCTTTCATTGATTCAAATTGTTTTAATAAGCGGTTAACTTCTTCCACACTAACGCCACTACCTTTAGCAATTCTCTGTTTACGACTAGCTTTTAAAATATCAGGATTATGTCTTTCTTTTGGCGTCATCGAACTGATTATTGCTTCTACATGAGCTATTTGTTTAGGATCAATATTAATATTATTAAGTCCCATTTTTCTAGCACCTGGAAGCATTTTCAAAATATTTTCTAGAGGTCCTAATTTTCTAATTTGTTTAATATTCGTAAGAAAATCTTCTAAGTCATATTTTCCTTTTCGCATCTTAGCAACTTGATTTTTAGCATCATCTTCACTAATTAATCCTTCTACTTTCTCAGCAATTCCAAGAATATCACCCATATCTAAAATACGTTCAGCCATACGCTCAGGATAAAACTCTCTTAATCCATCCATCTTCTCAGAATCTCCAACAAACTTAATTGGAATTTGAGTTAAATGACGAACAGATAGAGCAACACCACCTTTAGTATTACCATCCAATTTAGTAAGAATTGTACCTGTAAGTTTAAGCTCATGATTAAAACCATTAATTACATTGATAGCATCCTGTCCCATCATTGCATCAATAACTAGTATTGTCTCATCAATTTTAAAATTAGTACTAATATCTTTAAGCTCTTGCATAAGAGCCTCATCAATCTGAAGTCTACCAGCAGTATCTATAATAATATAATTTAACTGATTGTCTTTTGCATAATCCATTGCCTCTTTAACAATTTCTACAGGATTAATTTTACCTTTAGTAAATACAGGTATATTTAAACTTTTACCAATTTCCACTAACTGCTCAATCGCTGCAGGTCTATAAATATCACAAGCCACTAATAAAGGCTTTTTATTATGTTTTTTTCTTACATAATTAGCAAGCTTACCAGCAGTTGTTGTTTTACCACTACCTTGAAGTCCGCAAAGCATCAAAACCGTAGTTCCACTATTTACTTTTAAAGGTTCATATTCTCCACCAAGTAACTCTATTAATTCATCTTTAACCAACTTAATAAATAATTCATCTGGTTTTAAACTTTTTCCAACATCAAGTCCCAAAGCTTTCTCTTTTACATTGCTAATAAATTCTTTTACAACTTGATAATTTACATCTGCTTCTAGTAAAGCAAGTCTAATTTCTCTCATTGCATCGCTTATGTTTTCTTCGGTAATTGTTCCCATTCCCCGAATATTTTTTATTGCTTTACTAATTCTATCTCCCATATATTCAAACATTGATAATCATCTCCAATAAAAATATTTTATCATAGAAAAAGACTAAACTCAAGTTTAGCCTAAAGTAGTATTACGAATATTATCAATAAAATCTCTCATGATTGTAAGATAAGTTTCATTATTACTTGCTTCTTCATCTGTTAAAGTATAAAGAGTATCAACGCGAATAATATTAGCATCATAATCACTTTCTAACAAAGAAATAAAATCTGTTTCCTCATCAGTATCACATAAATAAATATCAGTAAGCGTTCCTTCATCAAATGCATCTTCAATACTCTCTTCACTAATATCTCCATCTAAAGAAATTATATTAAAACCATAATTTTCTAAAAAAGCAAGCTTATTACTAGAAACAACCAAAGTTGGATTTCCATCACTTTTAGCTTCTGTTGCTACACTTCTAAGTTCAGCATCCATAAAAGATAAAGTTTCTTCTATTTCAGCATATCTTGCTTCAATAGACTCAATTAATACTGTACTATTTGTATAATCAATAAAATTATCTCGAATATTTTTAGCAAGCATCAAAAAATTATTTGGACTCAACCACAATTCTTCAATCGCATATTCAAAGTTTAATCCATAAGAAACATCAATAAGTAAAATATCTCGATTATTACTCAAAAATTCTCTAGCTAATTCTTTTTCATTAGTAAGACCATTATAGACAAATAATCCTCCTTGGCTATAATTTTCCTTCTGCATATCTGTAAGCTCATAATCTTCTACATTGGCCCCTCTAGGATAGATACTACTAACATTTCTTTCTTCACCATACAAGTAATCAGTAAGATACTCTATAGGATAAATAGTAGCATAAACTTCATTATTTGTAAGCTTATCTTCACTGCAACCAGACAAACTAAGCATAAATAACCCCACTATTAAAACTTTTAAAATCTTCTTCATTTATAGTCCTCCATGACTATTATTATTTTAAAGGATTTTTTCAAATAAATCAATATAAACATTACTCCCATTCTAGCAAAAGTTGATTAATTTTTTCCTCTGTAACTTTTATTTCTTCTTCTATTTGTTGATATTTCAAAGGATTACTATAAACTTCTTCTAAAAATAATTGCTGTTTTAATTTTTCCAATCTACTTTCTAATTTACAAATCTCTTTATCAATATTTATATTCTTTTTATTTTCTTTTTTCACTTTTATCTTCTTTATAGGAGTTTCATCTAATTCAATTTTCTGCTCCTTTTTCTTCTCTAAATAATCTTCATAGCTATAATCATAATAAGTAATCTTTTGTAAAGAAAAATCTAAAATAGAATCAGCAATTTTTTTTACAAAATATCGATCATGAGACACAAATAGAATCGTTCCTGGATAATCTTTTAAAACACTTTCTAACTTTTCTTTAGATAAAATATCCAAATGATTAGTAGGTTCATCCAAAATAAGAAAATTAGCCCCACTAAACACAACTTCACAAAGACTAAGTCTTACCTTTTCTCCACCAGATAAAACTTCTATTTTTTTATTTATATCTTCATCATAAAAAAGAAAACTTGCTAAAGAAGAGCGTACTTCAAAATCATTCATTTCTGGAAACTTCTTTTGAAACTCCTCATAAACAGTCAAATTAGAATCTAAATCGTCAAATTGTTGATCAAAATAAGCAACTTTAACATGATAACCAAAACTGAAATCTCCATCCAAACTAGGAATGATTCCCATAATTGTTTTTAAAAGTGTAGATTTACCTGTACCATTTTCTCCAACAATACCAAGTCTTCTTCCTTTTTCTAAAGAGAATGTTGCCTCTCCTAAAACTTTCGTATAACCAAATTGTAAATGATCAACAGTTAAAACCGTTCTTCCACTCTCCAAAATGTTGTTAAATTTAATGTGCATTGTTCTAGTATCTTCTTTTCTAGGTTTATCAATTTTTACTATTCTCTCAATCTGTTTTAATTTAGACATTGCCATACTAGCCTTAGACGGTTTATAGCGAAAACGATCTATAATTCTTTGTAATCTTGCTATTTCTTTTTGTTGTCTTTCATAAGATTTTTCTTCTATTTCACGTCTTTTTTTCTTCTCTTGTTCGTAAGTATCATAATTGCCACGATAACAAATGGTACTTCCATAGGAAATTTCGTAAATCTTACTTGCCGCTTGATTGATAAACATCCGATCGTGAGAAACAACAACAAAAGTTTTAGGATAATTTTTAAGATAATCTTCTAACCATAATATAGCCTCTATGTCCAAATGATTAGTTGGCTCATCTAACACTAATAAATCTGGTTTACTAAGAAGCAACTTAATAAAATTAATCTTTGTCTGTTCTCCTCCCGAAAAAGAAGACATCTTTTTATCCAAATCATAAAATCCATTTTTATTTAAAGCAGTTAAATATTCTTTTTGATATTCATATCCTCCAATATTCCGATAATACTCTTGTAGTTCCAAATATAAATCTACATCTTCTAAAGTAGAAGTTCCCTCTTCCATTTTTTCTTCTAACTTATGCATCTTTTCTTCTACTTTGATAATAGGCTCATACACTTCAAGTATCTCTTCTAAAAGTGTATAATGATCATGATTGGTTTCATTTTGTTTTAAATATCCCACTTTAGGATTACCCAAAATAGTAACTTGAAACTTTTCTTCTGAAACACCTTCACTAAATAAATCAGGATCTATTAAAGCCTTTAAAAGCGTTGATTTACCTGCCCCATTTCTTCCAATTATAGCAATATGATCTTTATCTCTAATTTCAATATTTACTTCTTCAAGCATTCTTTTTTCCCCAAGATCTACTGCTCCATTAACCACTTTAAAATACATAATCATTCCTTCTTTAAACCATATTGTACTAAATTTAAATAAAAATGTCCATATATCGACATAGTTCGCAACAAACATATTCTTATACCCATTATAATATAGAAATAGTTAAGAAAATACATTATAATGAGAGTATGAAAGCAATAAATTTATACATGGATGAATCAGGAAACTTAGGAACAAACGGAAGATATTTTTTAATATGTGCCCTAGAAATTAAAGAACAAGATGCTAAATCCTTAGGAAAAAGAGCGGGACGAATAATAAACCGTTTTAAAATAAAATACAATATTCCCAAAACCAGAGAAGTAAAAGGATGGATGCTAAATCATAAAGAAAGAGTACAATTAATTGAACACATTCTCTATAGAGGAATAAAAATTAGATACATCATTCTAGATTTAAATCATACCACTATGCTTCTAAAAAAAGCGGATGATAAAAATGCTTGTTATAATTATCTAGTTCAACTAATTATCAAAAAACTTATCCAAGATTATCCCCAATTAAAAAAAGTAAATATATATTTAGATAACCGTTCTGTTAAAATAGGAAACAGACTATCTCTAAAACCCTACCTATATAACAAACTAGTACTAGAACAACTTGAAACTAAAGAAAATGTTAATAGAATTGAATTTCAAACTTATTATATGGAGTCCAATAAATGTTATCTAATTGAATGGGCCGATATTATTGCTAATGCTATTTACAAAAAATATAACAGTAATGTAGATGAATATTATAAACAAATAAAACCATTCATTATTTTTGAAAGTAAATTTCCCTCTAAAACTTTTGGAACTGAGACACAAAAGAATTGACAACTAAAGGAAGTTAATGCTAAAATAAAAGTACAAAAGAAGTGGCATATAAGCCTTAATTGATTTATTCTTTAATATAAGAGTTATGGATTAACTCAATCAATTAAGCTCTGCCACTTCTTTTTCTATTTACCAAAATAACCCCTTTAAAGCATTAAACAAACCTGAAAGTCCATTCGTCATAACTTCACTAATTCCATTAGATATTTTATTTCCAATTTTAGTTATTCCATTAGAATAATCCACACTTTCACTTTTCAAATAATCATTTACATCAACAACTTCCCCATTTTTAACATCTTCCTCAAATTTATCCATAGCCTCTTTAGTTAACACTGCCCGATTACTCATTCTCGTCTCATAATATCCAGATTCATAAGCAATTAAAAGAGCAACAAAAACCAAAAAGAAGCAAAATAATATCCGAAAAAAATATTTACTTTTCTTATTCTTCTTCATTTATATCCTCCAAAATATACTGAGCTATTACTTCCCCAAGAATTTTTAAAGATCGATTAACTTCATCAATTGTATTATCTACACCCCCAATTTGAACGAGCAAAGTATTAGGAGAAAAATCCTGATTATAAACTCCATGATAACCATCTCCTCCCCTTAAAGATACTCCTCTAGATAATTCAGGTTGTAATACTTTTAATTTTTCATCTAAGTTAACCGCAAAATTTTGATTTTCCTTAAAACTTCCATACTCTGTACCAACAACAAACAATATTTTAGCATAACTTAAACCATCAATTTCTACAGTAGTAGAGCTTCTCTCTTCACTAGACAATTGTAAATCAAAATAATAATTTAAACTTGGTATGTCTTCTTTCTTTCTTTCTAATAATATTCGCGAAGCTCTATAACTATACGTATAAGCAATATCTTCCTCCTTTCTTATTTTAGCAACACTTTCTTCTTCTACAACACTACCAACACCATACTTAGCCAAATATTCACTTAAAATAAAACTAGCCTGAGTAACAAAAGAACTTACACTATATTTATTAAAATAATTACTTTTATATTTATCTGTTTGAAAAGTATTATATAAATAAACAACTTCTTTTAATTTTGAAGAAATGACTTCCCCCATCGAACCATACTCTCTCATAACTGTCTCATCAGTATAAGTAGGTATTCCAAAAGTATTTTGATAAAAATAATCCTCACCAAAATTTGAAAGTTGATATTCCATAACATTTCCAAAACCATTTCCCAATAAAACATTTAAAAACTTCTCTTGATCCATATATCGAAAAACTAGATTAAAAATTAGATTCATAAAAAAGATAAGAAATATACTAATAGCAAAAACAAAATAATAAAGCTTATATCTTGGAATTTTCACTCTTTTTTTACTAATAAACTGTTTCATATTTCTTCACCATTATCATTATATAAAATTTAAAATAAGATTATTGTCGAAACAAGAAAAAAAGAAGATAAAATCTTCAAAAAAATAATTCATTCAATGCTTCTCCAATAATAGAACTAGATATTCTTACAACTTCCCCTACATTAGGTGTTGTATACATTTCTTTATCTATTTGTAAAACTAAAGGAACCCCTATGGCAATAACAGGTATGCCAAAAGTATTTCGATCAATTTTTTTATTATCTTTAATTGCACTCCCTGGAATAATTCCTGTATTATTAATTTCAATACAACTATTTAAGTACTTTTTATTATTAGTAGCTAAAGAGTCAATCATAATAATTACACTAGGTTTTAATTTTTTTACTACCATCTCAATCAGACTATAGGAACTAATCCCTGTTTTTTCAACTACTTCAGGATTAAAAAGAGCAACGCGAGGAATATTTAAAAAATCAGTAAAATGATTTGTTGCCATTACTTCATTTGTTGTCATAACTCCTAAACTATCACACAAAACACTAGAATTACCAAGTCCAATAATAAGCGGATCAGTAGTTTTCAAATCTTTAAACAAAACTCTAAGTATCCGAACCAATTCTCTTTTAAGCATTTTACTTTTTTGATGCATAAAAACATAATCAAAAGAAATCGTATAATAATCTCCTTTAATCCTTTTAACAAGCTTCTCGCTTCTATAATCAACGCAAAAGTGACTTACCTGATAATCTCGATGGTTCTTCTCATCTATTTTAAATCGATTATCCTTTAACACCTTAGAAACATCCATAAACGCTTTTTTCATTGATAACACCCTTATTATTATGGAATAAAAAAAAGAAGATATACTTCTATAGAGTCTTTCTTTCCTGATAAGCTTTTATACAATAATAGCTTTCAGTAATAAAAGTACTCATGACATCTTCAAAAGAAATAATTCCTCTTTCCCTAATTTTTTGCTCTTTTTCTAGTTTGTATTTTCTATATTCCTCTTCACTAAAGCCAAGCTGGTAAAAACTTTCTTCAATCACTTTCATCGCTTCCAATAAAACTTGAACTTTTTTTAAATAGTTACCTTCCACTTTTATATTTGATCTATTTCTTGGATACTGTTCAAATTTTCTTTGCAACAATTGAAGATCTTTTGCTACAACCTTATTCATATCACTATTATGAGAAATTTTTCCTTTAAGGTAATCAACTATTCTATTTCGTCTTTCTAAAGAAATTTTTTTTAATAAAGTATTTAAAATCTCTTTATCTTCTTCTGAAAAATTTTCTTTTATTGAAGCAAAATATTGATATAAAACCATTTTTTTATACTCTTCTGGAAATTTACTTGTCTCAACATATTTTTTAAACTTATTTTTTAATAAAGATGCTACCTTATATGTTTTTTCATCTACAGGATAAAGCTGATGGTGCTTATATCGAATATACTGAATTATTTTCTGTTGATTATCCTTAGATAAAGTACTAATTAAAGCATCAATAACTTCTTTATCTTCTAAAGTAAGTTCTTTTTTAACTGTAGAAAAATATCGATATAATATTTCATTAGAACTCATTTTTGTTTCTTGGTATTTCATAAATTGATATTGCAATAATTGAAGATCTTTTGCTGCATTTCTTCCAGCTTTCTCTCTTTGATGATAAACACCATCAATATATCCTTGAATTCTAGCCTGTCTTTCTTCAGATAATCTTTTAAATAGCATATTTATCACTTGTTTATCCATATCTGTCAATTCCACACTATATTTCTTAAAATAATTGTATAATTCTCTTTTAGACACTCTTCTTTCCATTTAAGCCATCCCCCAAAATGATTCATAAAAATAATCTTTAAAACATAATATTTCTTATAAATTAATGAATTTATTGTAACATTTAACCAGTTATAAGTCAAATTTATACTAAAAAACTTGAAAAACGCCAAATATTTTGATAAAATGAATACTGACAAACAAGAGAGGAGTTTAAAAATGGCAAATATTAAAAGCTCTAAAAAAGCAATTAAAGTTATAGCAAAAAAGACTGAAAACAATCATGAACTTAAAGCTAGAGTTAAAAATTTAATTAAAGATACTGAAAAAGCTATCGCAGCAAATGATCATGAAAAAGCTAGTCTTTTATTTAAAGATGTTCAAAAATACTTAGACCAAGCCGTTAGTAAAGGTTTAGTAAAAAGCAATACATCTGATAGACAAAAGAAAAGATTATCAGCAAAAATTAAAAATATGAAGTAACAAATGATTGTTGGCTTCATTTTTTTTTGCTATACTTATAGTAAGGTGATGAAATGAAAAAGTTATTAGTTCCCATAATTTGTTTATTTTGTATTTTAGTTGTTTTATTAAATATTGATGTAATAACAGATAAATTAATGTTTTTCTTAAATCAAACAACAACTAACACAATTGAAATAAAAAATGATTATTACAAAAGTTCAAATTATATATTTATATCTAACACCGAAAACTTTACTCCCTACGGAATAGAAGATATCTTAAATATTATGTATACCATCATTAACAGTGGTACAACCAACTTCACTTTTTATTGTCCGAAAGAATATAGTAACTGTGTAAATGATATGAAAGAAATAACAAAAGATAAAACTCTTTTAACTCATTTAAATAACTTTGTTCATCCTTTTAATTCTTTTTCAAGTGTTGAGGCAAGTATATCAGATTCTGGAGAAATTATCATAAAAGTAAATTATTTGTATACTGAAGAGGAAAAAAGCAAAATCAATACAGAAGTAGATAAAATAATTAATAATGTCATTACTGATGATATTACAGAAGATTATGACAAAATTAAAGTAATACATGATTATATTATTAATAATACAAAATACGACTTAGAAAACAGTGAAGAGAAAAAAAGTTATAAGGCATATGGACCACTATTTAATCATGTAGCAACTTGTAATGGATATACCGATTTAATGGCTATTTTCTTAACAAAAATGGGTTATGATAATTATAAAGTCGCCACTACTGAAGAAGCTAGCGATAGAACAGAAGGACATGTATGGAATGCTGTTAACGTAAATGATGAATGGTTACATTTAGATCTTACTTGGGATGATCCTGTAAGTAGTGATGGAGAAAACTATTTATATCATAAATATTTCTTAATTGATACTGAAGAATTAAGAACTGCTGATGCAAATATCACAAGTAAAGATCATATTTTTGATGAATCTATTTATAGTGAACTAAAAACTAAGCCCGAATAAAGCTTAGTTTTTTTATCTTAACCAAAACGGCCACCGCCGCCGCCTCCTCCGAAGCCTCCTCCAGAAGAGAATCCACCACCAAAACCACCACCACTAGATGAACTAGAATGAGTATTAGCATAATTAGCCGCTTGTCTTTGATAAGCATTATTTATCGCTTGATTAAAACTAGTATGAATTAGAGGACTAATATGAATATAAGTAAATACAGGATAATACCCATCAGGTAAACTAGACATATCCATCTCACTAATATAAACATTCATGCTTTCTTCAACCTTATCAGCTAAACCAAATACTGTAGCATAAACCAAATATCTTTCCCACAAAATAATCTCAGGTAATTCTTTAAGTTCAAAAGAACCAAAATCATTTAAGAAATTTTTAAAAGCTTTCCATCTTGCATAATGTTCACTACCCTTTTGTGTCTTTTTATAAACAGCCAAAGTATAAATAAAGAAGATAACTGCAAGTAAAATAGCAATATAACTAGGAATGTAATCGATTCCATTATTAATAATAAACATAAGCAAAAAGATAGAAACTACCAAAATAATAACACCAAATATTTTAGGCACACCACTAGTCTCAAAAAACTTCTCATCAATACCCTTTTGTAAAACATTTTCCTTCCAAGCAGTATAACTTTTAATAAAAGTATTACATGTCTTAGTTCCACTTGCATAACTCTTTAAATCCTTAGTTGTAAAAGTTTTTTCATTGTTTTCATTTACTTTCCCTTTTCCAACAGTATCAAATAAGAATTCTACAAGCATAACTTCACTATCATTAAGTTTATCCAGATTAATTAAAGAAAATTCATAATCTTTAGATTTCTTTTTAGAAGATGCAATTTCCTTAACCCTAACATTTTTCTTATAAATAAGATTCATAATAGAAGCAGATAAAGCATTAGGCCCAATTTTTCTAGTCGTTAAATAATCGATAACTTCTACATTATAATCATCAATAAACTCTCGATTATATTTAGAAAAATAACTAGATTTAGGGCTTTTACCATATTTAAAATAGATAAACACTCCCAATAAAACTATACTTCCAATTAAAATCCAAGAAATCCAAACAGCAGTATTTCTTTTAGCTAAAAGTTCTTCACGCAGCTGATTAGCAACATCTGCTCTTTCAGTTTCCACTTCAATGATTTTATCTAAAGCTGTAACATAACTGTGCTTAGTAATATCATCATTTACTAAACTTGGATCAAAAGTAAGACGTATATCTACAGACTCTCCAGGTAAAACTTCACGAATTACAGCCCTTACTCCACTATTATCTAATTTAGATATCTCTCCATCTAAATTTCCATGAGCCCAAAACCGAAAGTAATCACTTGTATCACTATTTGGCAAATGAACTTCCACTTGTACATTCCTTAAAGTATCTTCAAACCCATCAGGAACAAAAGTCCAATAAAGCTCTGCTACATCTTCATGAAGTACTACTGCATCTTCAATTGTATATTTGATATAAAAAGCTGTTTTACTATTATCAGTATAATAATATAATCTATATCTATAACCACTTGTAATTGTATTAAAGGTATATAATCCAGTATCCCCATCAGAACCATAACTAACTAAATTAAACTCTGTAAAATCAGTATCTTTAAAAGTATCAAAAGAAACAGTATCTACTTCTTTGGCTCTAACTTCTACACTCGTAATATCAGTAGCATTATAGATCGCATTATTAGCAAAACTATCTTTAGATGATAAAGCACTATTCGCATACAACAAATCTCTTTCAAAATAGTTAAAAGTACCATCAGCAACAACTAATTCATGAACCTCTACATCCCCATTTTCCAAGATATAAGCATCTACCAAATAATCCGTTACTTCCACACTAGCAGCTTTTACAAATACAGGTACTAAGAATAATAATAAACTCACAATAACTTTCTTCATAAATATATCCTTTCAAAAAAAGGTATACCTTTTGGTAACCTTAAAATTGTACTTTAACATTTTCTTTTTCAGCTTCATTTACTTCAAAGAATTTTTCTTGCTTAAACTTAAATAATCCTGCAATAATATTTGATGGTACCATCTCAATCTTATTATTATATTGCATAACAATATCATTATAAAATTGTCTAGACATAGCAATCTTATCTTCAGTTTGTTGTAATTCTTGTTGTAATTGTTGGAAGTTTTGATTAGCTTTTAAATCAGGATAATTTTCTGATAAAGCAAATAACTTATTAATTGCATTAGTTAACTCTCCATCTGCTTTTAATTGATCTTCAGGCAAACTAGCAGATAAATAAGTATTACGAGCTTGAATTACTTCTTCTAAAGTTTCATTTTCATGTTTCGTATACCCCTTAACTGTTTCAACCAAATTAGGGATTAAATCAAATCTTCTTTTCAATTGAACATCAATTTGACTCCAAGAATCTTTAACTCTATTTCTAAAATCTACTAAAGAGTTATAAGTTGCAATAGCCCAGAAAATGATTAATACAACAATTACAATAATAACAATTAGAATCCACATAATAAATCCTCCTTATATAAATATATTACCATAGATTACTCTTTAACTCAAGAATCTTAATAAAAATACTGTCAAAAGATGTAAGTTATATTCCTACTACCTCTACTTTCTTAACTTGATTATCCATAATCGAATACAAATATAAAGATATTTTTTTATCACTAACACTTCTCATATACTCATAATAAACATTTAACTGTTTAATATAAGCATCATCTTCTATATTTTTAAGTTTATAATCAATAATTTTAATCTCACTATCATACTCAAGCATTAAATCAATAATTCCATGATATTCTTGCCCATCATGAGTAAAGAAAAACTCAAACTCTTGATAAATAAGAGATGTCTCAAAATCAAAAGTATCTAATAAATGTTTTACATAAATATTAGGCTTTTTAACATGTTTAAAATTCGTATTTTCTAACATTTCATGAATTTTTGTTCCATACTCTAAAGTTTTAGCATCACTAATAGATAAAATACTCGCAATATTCTTAGATGCATGTTCTTGACCTACTAATTTAGCATCAATGCCTATACCCTTAAATTCCATAACTTTATCACTATCAAACTTTGTCAATTTTCTATCTACACTAAATTCATAATCTTTAGACAAAGATAAATCATCTAGATTAATAGTTTTCATATACTTAGATAAATTAACAGATATAGAAGCTAAAAAGTCATAAAATGAACGATATTTCATTCCCGTTAAATAAGAGATTCTGCCATTTACTTTATTACCATTTTTAACTTCAGGCATAACCATAATCATTTTTTCTTTTGCTCTCGTAAGTGCTACATAAAAAAGTCTTATTTTCTCTGCTATTTCTTCTTCCATATATTTGTTCTTAATTAAAGTCTTAGTAAACAAAGTCCCTATTCCATTATGATAAAAAGGAGTAAGTATTCCATAAGTAGAATCCACTATAAATTTACTCTTTAAATCTCCCAAATTAAACTTACTTTTAAAACCAGCAAAATAACAAACAGAAAATTCCAAACCTTTAGATTTATGAATATTCATAATTTTAACTGCAGAATCCTCTCCTCTAGCTTCCTTATAACGTATTTCCATACCTTGATCAATCATCTCAGTTAAATACTCCACAAAATCTTTAATAGTAAACCCTAAATCTTCCATTGAACTAGATAAACTCTGCAAATAATCAAGTCTAATCATCGCATCTTTTATATTCCCAACTAAAACTAAGTGTTGATAAAATTCATACTCATGAATAATTTCTTGTAATAGCATATTAGGAGTTAAACTATCTAATTTTTTAGCTATTTTCTTTGCCTTTTGATAAATAAGAGTATCATAGAATGTATTATTCTCTAAATGCGTAAATATTTCTTCATCACTCATATCTCCAACATAACTTCTAGCAATACTCGTAAAATAATAACGCATATTGGTACCAAATTCACGATTTTTAATCGCAAGCACCAACTCTACTATACTTCTAATAATAAAAATATCTTCTTGTTCAGTCAAATTACTATCTTTATAAATTACCATGGGAATATTAAAATATTCAAAAATCTTCTTATAACGTGCCATCTCTGTTCCCCGATCAAGAATAATACAAAAATCTTGATAAGTAACTGGACGAGTACTCTTTAACTCAAAATCATAAACAAGATATTGATGTTCTATTTTTTCTTTAATATCTTTAGCAATAGCAAAAGCTTCTATTTCCGCATTAGAAAACTCATTAGAAAGAGGATATTTAAGTATTTCCAAGTAATTATTCTGGTTTGTACTACCCAGTTCTTGATAAGTCATATTACCATAAATCATCGCATGATGATCTTGATAATCAACTCCTCCAAGTTCTGGAATCATAATCAAATTAAAAATTTCATTAATATTTTCTAACACTTCCCTTCTTGAACGGAAATTTTCAAGTAAGTCAATTTTTTCTCCCATTTCCTGTTTTTTATAATGATCATATTTTTCTCTAAAAATATTAGGATTAGCATTTCTAAACCGATAAATAGACTGTTTAATATCTCCAACCATATAAACATTATGATTTTCTATTTCCTGAATAAACATTTCCTGTAAGTCATTAGTATCTTGATATTCATCAATCATAATCTCTTGGTAAGTTTGTTTTATTTCTTCTCGTATACTAGGATTGTCTTTAACAAGAGAAATCGCCATTTTCGCAATATCAACAAACTCAAAAGCATTTTTTTCTCTTTTATATTTTTGTATTCTCTCATCAAGCTTTAAGATTATATCAATAATCGCTAAAACATATTCCTTAGTACTTTTCACCTGTTTCTTTAACTCTTCTTCCGTATAAATAGTTAAATCGCTTAATTCTCCTACATGAGATTTTAAACTATCTTTAATTTCCAATGCTTCTTCATCTAATCCTCTAAATTGAGGCAAATCTATTTTTCTTTCCAAATCATGATAACATCTAGGTTTAAATATAGGGGACAATGCCTCATAACATTTATCTCTCACTTTTTCTGTTAAAAAGCCTTCTAAAGAATAAAAATCCTCCTCAATTAAATCCGTTAAATTTTTTAAATAAAGAAAATACTCTTCAAATATTTGATCAATATAATTATCTTGATAATAAATATCAACATAATGAGTTAAATATTCTGTTTTATCATATCGAAGATCTAAACTATTACTAATATTTAAGATAGCTTTTTTAATCACTTCATCGTCTCTTTCAGTAAAATCTTTAACTAACTTAAGATAATGTTCATCTTTATTTTCAAACAAATTCATAACAATATCATCAAGTATTCTTCTCTTCTCTAAATTAATAATAGAAGAATCAATAATCGCAATATTTTCACTTAGATTAAAAAGATAATGATATTTTTTAACTAAACTTAAAGCATAAGCATCAAAAGTAGTAATATAAGCTGCATCTAAATAAGAAAGTTGAGAAGTTAACCCTTCCTTTTCCATCTTCCTTCTAATTCGATCTTTCATTTCTCCAGCTGCTTCATTTGTGAATGTCAAAATTAAAATATTCCGAATATCTATACCGTTTTTTAACTTACGAATAACTCTTTCTGATAATACAGCCGTCTTACCAGAACCTGCTCCTGCGGAAACAATTAAATTTGTCCCCTCTTTGTTAATTGCAAGTAACTGCTCCTGTGTCCAATCCATCTTCATCACCTCCAAGTATCACTTCATTTTGTTTTCGCTTATAACAAATATCTTTAAAATGACAATAAGCACAGGCAACATTATTTCCTTTAATTACTTTAGGATTTATCAAAAATTTTCCATCCAAAATATTTAAAATAACTTCATCAATTATAGCATCTACCCTACTAATCAATTCATCCATTTCTTCATAAGATAAAACCTTAGAAGTAGAACTTAACTCTCCACCTTTTTTAAACTTTAAATTTTGAAGTACAGTACTATTTTGGTATTCATCATCAATCATTTCCATCAAATACTCATCTCGATTCGTATATCCCTGCAAACGAAGACGAGACTCTAATAGTTCTTCTTCTGTCTTTTTAAACTGAATATTTTCTTTTTTAGCCAAAACTTTCTGAATATAAAACCCAGCAATTAAAGCATCTTTAAAACGATCAGACCTCTTTAATAAATAAAGATAAATAGGAAGCTGAATATTAAGTCCATAATCTAAATTCTTAAGAGTTATCATAGTATTACCTGTTTTATAATCCACTACCGCGATTACCTCTCTACCATTTATCTCTTCATACATAACTTTATCAATATTTCCTTTAAAAGTAATATTCATTTCTTTACTATCTTTATAAACAAAGAATTCTTGTTCAAATAAATAATGCTTTAAAGAAGAATGTTTCTGTTGTCTTTTAATAACATTTAAAATCTTTGTAAGCTCCCTACTAAACAAATCTAAGTAAAACAATTCTTTGGCATTTAATTGATATCCCTTATCTTTAACAAACTTAATCATTTCTACGGGAATATCTATCTCTTTAACTATACCAACTTCTAAAATATGATGCATAATACTACCCAAAATAGTTTTAAAAGTTTCTTCAAAAATATCTAAACATAAGACTTTACTAACATAATACTTAAAAGCACACTCTTGATACATTTCTAAATTTGTATAAGACAAAGTAAGATTATGATTTAATTTGTCCTTTAAAATAGAATTAGGAATACCTGTAAACTGATTATTATACTGAAAATAAGGAATAGTAAGATTATTTTGATATATAGCAAGATCTGGATAAACACTATTAAATTTATATAAATTATCTAACAAAGTTGCATATTTAATTTCACTAAAAATTCTAGAATGACTAACAGAGGCATCTAACTTTACAGGTAGCACTTCTAACCCAACTTCTTTAATTAACATAGAAGGATAACATGCTCCCTCATTACTATGAAGTTTATAAGTAATCGTAAGATTTTTAATATCAGTTATTCTTTTTAATATAGTTAACTTTTGATTATGATTTATATCTGTTGAAGTATCAAGGCCAAGCCTCATCCTAACTTCATCAGATAAATAACTAATATCTCTTTTTATTTTAGGATATGAATTAACATTAAAACCTAATAAAAACACATGATGAGAAGAATCAAAATTATCTGTTAAAGAGCATATTTCAATTTGTTCTTCATACATATCTTCTTTAATTTTACTTGTTTTTAAATCCTCTATAATAAACTCTTTTCTAAGAGTTTTATCTTCTATCATGACTGACTGATTAATGATACGCACTAAATCACCTACATTTTGATATTTTTCACTCAAATATAAAACATTTTCTTCGATAGAATATAATTCATATTGATGTATAAATTCTTGAGCAACCATTGTGCTATAAAATGAATGAATATTCCCTTTATAAAAAGGTAGATGATACAAATAAAAATATCTAGTTAATATATTATGATAATCAGCAGAAGCAATAATTTTAATCTTTGAAAGAGGAATATTTTGATCAAGCAAATCCCCTATTTTTTCCATGACAAATTCTACTTCAGCATCTATATCCTTAGCTTCATAAATCACAGGTTTATACTCTATATCCTCACTCTTTTGATATTCTACTTCTCTATCCAATAAAGATAAAATAAGTTTTTGTTCTTTATTTAAAACTGGATAATCATAAACAATAATTCTTTTATCTAACAAATATTCTTTAAAAGATTCATGATAAATCAAAAGACCGTGTTCATCTAAATCCTTTTTTAACCCATTTAAAAATTTAACTTTTTCATCATCTAAATCCTTTAAAAAATATAAATTTTCCAAATAAATTTTAGCAACAGAAACACTAACTTGATAATGTGTAGCAACAAACTCTATTGTTTTTACATCATAATCAAAAAGCAAATTCTTTTTAAGTTCCAAAAATGTATAAAACTTCAAATTAGCATAGGTATGTTTCATACTATTCTCTCTTAAAATTTTCTTTTTATTTTCATTAGTTGTTATAATAACCGTTGCTTTCATTTCTTCACCTCATTATTTTTTAAACAAAAAATTGCATAAAACTGTTGACAAGTAACATAATATTTAATATAATTTAGTAGTACTGCTCGTTTAGCTCAGTCGGTAGAGCGCACGGCTGTTAACCGTTAGGTCGTAGGTTCGAGTCCTACAACGAGCGCCATTAAGAATTTAAAAGTCCATTGGACTTTTTTTATTTTATCTCCTACTTATTAAGTATAGCTAAATTATTATCCTAAGTCAAGAAACTTGACAGTAAAAGAATATACAAATTATTCCATTATTAACTTTTTCAAATGGACCGACACCATTCGACAAAATTAGTCTTTCCCCTATGTTATAATAGCCTCCGACTTTCAAAGATTAGGAGGTGAAAATAATGAAAGTTGATACATTTTTAGGCCTATCTGATGACTCAACCTTTAAACATATTTTCAGTAATGAAACTATTTTAATTGATTTTCTTAATTCTTTCTTCACGTTTATTCATGAAAAGAAAAAAGTAATGAAAATTAAAGTAAATACGGATGAAAGAATTAGTGGAGATAAAAGAAAATACAAACTTTATTATGGAGATATTATGGCTTATCTTGATCATGGAGAAATAATGTCTATTGAAATGTACAAAAAATTTAGTTTAAGAGAATTTAATAAAAGTATGGCTTATATCTCTAGAAAATTTTCTAATCAGTTTAAACGGGGTAAAAATTATCAGAATGCTAAAAAAATAACAAGCTTTAATATCATTAAAACAAACTATTATGAATCCAATGAATCTTTAATTAATGATTACTCACTTGTAGATAAGTTTGATTATCAAGTAACCCATAATCAGTGTCTAGAGATGTATTTAATAAAACTTGACAAAATCAAGGATATCGTATACAATCAAGATGAAGATGAAAGATTTATAAGGTGGCTTAAAATGATTAATGCTAAAGATATGAATGAACTAAAAGATATTGCAAAGGAGGATGAAGTAATGGAAAGTGCTGTAAAACTTATGGAAGATTTCTTAAATGATGAAGAACTACAAGATGAGTTTGATAAAATAACCGATATTGAGTATTATGCTAAAGAAGAAGGAATTTTTGAAGAAAAAAGAAAAACTGCTAAGAATCTTTTAGACATGGATATACCTATTTCTAAAATAGTAAAAGCAACAGGTTTATCTGAAGAAGAAATAAATGCCTTAAACTAAAAGAACTGTAGTAAATAAAGTTTACTACAGTTTTCTATTTAAACAAAAAGCTATATGAAATCATTTATCATTATAGCTTCAATAAAACTATTATTCATTAGCATTATCTGGAACATTTATACAAGTTCCATCAGACCAAGTACCACCTAATTGAGTACAACCTTCTTGTGCAGCAGCTTCACATCCACCTGGATTTGTAATACAGCTTCGACAAATATTATACTCTGCTTCAACTTCTGAGAAATCCCCGACGATACCAAAGATTAGGCCAATAATAGTTGGAATAAAGAATATAATTACACCAGCTATAGCACGCATAACTAATGATTTAACAGATTTTTTAATCTCATCATCTTTACTTGCAACAACTGCTTTTCCTAAATCAATCATACCAAAAAGGATAATAACAATTGGAATAACAATTTTAAAAATCCATAATACCCATCCAATAATTTGCCAAACTTCCCATAAATCAGAGCAAATTGCAGGTCTAGCCATAATAAACATATAAAATTCCTCGCTTTCTAAATCTATATTAATTGTATCCTAACTTAACGCTATTGTCAAGTTTTTACGCTTTTTTGTGTCAAATTTTGTCTAAAAGTTCATTAATAACAATACCGCAAAGATTAGAAGAATAACTACACCTAGTCCTGTTGTTACAAGCATACTCATAGTTTTACTTTCCATCTTCTCTAAACGGTTTTTATATTTTGTCTCTCTTGCCTTTTGTTGTAAACTAGAAATTGTTCTAGAAAAAGCTAGTAATTGCTCTTGCTTTCTCTCCTGTCTACCTAAACTTAAACGATACAAAAGTCTCATCATTCTCATCGAATCTCTTACAGGATACTGTCTTGCAAATTCCATATATGGTTCAATTGTATCATCACCAGCATTAATCGCACTAATTAACTCTTTAAGTCCAGATTTAAATATTTCAGGAGCATCTTCCAAAGATTTACCTATTGCTACTGGAACAGTATAATGCTGAATAAGTATTTCTAAACCTTTTAAATAATAAGGTAACATTGTATCTATCTCATGCAAATGCCTTTTATAGTAATTCTTAAGATTAATATAATCTAATTTAAAGAATCCAAATCCTACTACAATACAAACAAGTGCATAAACATAAGACATATTAGAAATAAGTAAACAAAATACTAAAACAGTCACAATTAAAGCATTTCGTATTCTTTTATTAAAAAGCAGATCTGGATTAACTGAATCTCCATATTTAGCTTTTACATAAAAATCATAATCACTTTCTTTAAGTCTTCTTAAATACATTTCATTATCAGCAACTAACTTATTAATACTAATCTTACCACTATAAGAAAGAACAAAGAAAATAATAACAGCTAAAATAGCAATTTCTATCTGCATACTACTCTACCCCCACATTCTCATTATAATATTTCTCTCCACTGAGAAGGAAATAACAATTAATAATAATAATCGCGTGTAAAACAATATGCACATACCATAAATCAAGAAGCTGCAAATAACTATCTTTTCCAAGTAACACTTGCATAACTAATACTAAGAAAAATAATACTAAAGCAAAAGTTAAGAATTTTGTATGGAATTGTTTACGATCCATTTGATCACGATAAACGCCTTCAACAAGAGAATCAATATCCATACTCATATTTTCAAGTGCTTCTCCAGAATCTTTAGCACCCTCTTTAGTAATTTGTAAGAATAATTGATGCATATTTTTAACCATATAATAAGGATATTTCTGATTAAAATATTCAATAGATTCATCTATAGTACCATTTTGATAAGACATATTGATCATTGTTTTAACATCTTCAAGTACTGGATCTTCAAGAATTCCTGAATCTCTTACACCTTCTAAGGACTTAACAAAACTTTGAGTAGTATTAAATTCCATAATAACATTAGTCGTATAAATCTGAATTTGTTCAAATAAATATTCACTATACAATCTTTTACTACGTAAAAAAGCTAAATAAGGAATAAAGGCAATAGCAATTCCCACATAAATAATAAGAACAACTAAACTATAAAAATAAAGATAAGCTATTGCTGCTGCTAAACCACCAATAATAGCAATTTGTATGGCATAATCTTTAACAGTATATTCTTGTTTTAATTCCTTCATTTTCGCACTAATAGTTTTATAACTATAAGGAGCATATTTTTCATATACAATCCCAAATTGAGATTTTACAAACTTATAAAAGGTTTCAGAACCATCATTTTTACGATAAATAATTACAAACATTGCAATAAGAAATATAATTACAAATTCCATGACTTCTCCTCCTTTTATAAAGATTCTATAGTATCCATTTTCTTATCATTTAAATGGAACAAATCTTCATCCAAAACTACTCCCTGAATAGATAAATAGTCTCTTAAATGTTTAGTTGGATTATTAAGAGTAAATCTTCCATCTAAAGTTTTTTGATATATAGTATTTACTTGAGGCTTATTATCATCATCAACATAAAATTCACAAATTTCCATAATTTCTCTTTGAAATCTTCCAAATTTCTCACTCATATACCCTTTTACATATATACCAATTTGAACATATCTATGAATTGTTGTAACAAATTGTTCAACATCAATATTAGACTCAATCAAACTGTACATACGCATAGGAATTAACGCTGCCTTATCCGAGTGAATAGTAGATATAATATGGTGTCCAGAAGATATTGAGTTACGAACAGCCATAACAGCCTCAGCACTACGAACCTCGGAAAGTAGTATCCATATAGGGTTCTGTCTCATACAAGTAACCAAAACATCTGAATAAGAAGCAATATTATTAGTTTTCATCGCAACAATATCACGATGAGGAAATATTCGATCTAAGTGTAATTCCAAAGTATCTTCAATAGTAATAATTTTCTCATTCTCTTTAGTTGTACTAGCTAAGTATTTAACAAGCTCAGTTTTACCACTACCTGTCTCACCACTAACAATAATATTCGCATGCCCTTGAACACAATTGAGTAAAAAATCAAGTAAATCAGCACTAACATATTCTTCATTCAGGAGTTTTTCTCGATTTAAACGTATCTTCGCTGGTGTTTTACGAATAACCAGTGCTATTCCATTTGTTGCAATCGAATCGTGTACGAAATTAAGACGTAATTCAGTAGATTCAGCATCTAAAAAAGGATGTGCCATATTGAATGTTTTTCCCATAACATTAGAACATTGGAAAGCTAATTTTTCAATTAAAGCATTATTTATCTCTGGTCTTTCAACACGATACACGCCCTTAGACAAACTCTTTAACCACAATTGACCACCATTTGTATACGAAATATCGGTAATATCATCAATATCAATAAATTCTTTTAATGGGCCAAAATCTATTTGTGAAAATATAGCATCATTCATATAAGCACCTCCTTTATTTATTCTTTTCTATTTTATTCAGTGGTAGTTCCTCCTGTATCATTAGAAGAACCACTTGTAGTTGTCGAACCACCAGTTGACGTATTAGCATCAGGGATTTGTTGTGCATAATACTCAATTTCATCTCTCAAATATTCACTAGAAACAGCTGTCTCTCCAGGATTATTCGTGTAACTAGCATTTCTTGGAACTGGAATTAATTCTAATCCATTAATATCATTAGCAATATTAAGTAACCAGTGTAAATCCTCAGGAACAGTAAATAAAAGTTCTGCAGGAGTCTTAGCTTCACTAGTTAAGAATACACTATTTCCTTGATTATCTCGAACATCAGCAATTTCAATACTTTCAATTAACTTACCAAATATAATTAATCCTGATCTACTAGTCATTTTAACATATAAATCAATATAATCTCCAGGATACAAAGAATTACCATATGTCGTATGAATATCTACTGACATAGAAAATGGTGCATATCCATCTGGCATATTTTGAAATGGATTATTTGGTGATGCACTACAAGATATTACTTGCTCTGTATAAAAGAAAGCACCCTGTGGAACACTAGTTCCATAAGTTACACATCTTGGATCAGTTTGATTTATCAGTGCATCCATTCCTGTAATTAAATTTGAATTGGTAGAAACAAAAGATCTTAATACTTCTGTAGTATCAATCATATCTTGAGTTATTTCTGAAGTTGCTGTAATAGTTTCTCTAGCATAAGGAATAGCTATTGTATCAATCGCTTGATCAACACGATAGTTATATCCAATATAAAGAACAACTATACCCGCTAGCACACCTAGTATTGTAATTGTATTTTTATTTGACAAAAATCTTTTAATTGTCGTAACAATATTTCCCATTTTATCCTCCTAACTTCTTTCTCCAACTTCCTCAGCATGAATTTGGATAATTGCATCAATTCTACTAATCGTATCATAATCCCCTGTATTAATAAAATTAGTACCACTGTTTGTTTTAATTTCAACACTAACTTTAGGAGGGGCTTCATAAATAGCATAGAAGTTAACCTCATATGTATCATTCATCCCCATTACCTCTGCAGTCATTCTTATAAAAACTTCCATAAATTTCTCTTTATTAATTTTAATTTCATTATAATCACGATAATATCCATAATCAACTGCTTCAAGCATTGAAGCCTCAGCAATTTCTCTTATTGCATAACTATCTTGAGTTGTGTTAGTAGTAATACCTTGTACTGAGATCATAAGACCAACAATAGCAACACCCATAACGACTAACCAATAACCCCAATATGAACTTTGCATCATAATTAATCACACCTCTTTTCTACTTCCAAGATGGTCCAAGCATATCATACTCTGATATAGTGCCTTCCCATAATTGGAAATATCTACTACTACTACTTCGATAATTGCCACTCATAATCATGCTTCGATCATTAACAATATCACCTAAATTACTATCAATAACTCTATTACCATAAGATATTCTACCATCAATTAAATCATCAATAAATGTACTATAGCAGCCAATCATATCGTAACCACCTACACTTGTACAAGTTAGTGTAGCATTAGAATAGCCACCACGATTATTTTTTTCAGCTTCATCATTATAAGCCTGAATTGCTCTAGCTGTAGTTGGAGTAATAGTAACACTTAATATTGGATCTTCATCA
>ERZ1643250.526-NODE-526-length-40452-cov-29.188158_pt1 | contig 40452 bp, 35 predicted proteins | sample MGYA00579262_ERZ1643250 | MGnify/ENA primary metagenome ERZ1643250 (study PRJEB29033, sample SAMEA4952265) | chicken gut metagenome | biome: Broiler Chicken; feature: Gastrointestinal Tract; material: Caecum | place: Ireland | collected 2018 | study: Broiler...
CGGTTTCGCCTTCACTGGTCAGTTCGGCCAGATCCTTTACGCTTACATAGATATACGTTAATTTCACAAAATGCAACATATCGATTCAACGCTGGTTTAGGCCGGATGAAGGACAATCCATTGTGTGACCGAAAGTACATAGTGGACGTGCATCTCAACATTACAACGTGAAAAAAATGCAGGACGGCATGGCTGAAAAGTCATGTCGTCCTGCTTTTTTGTTGTTTAACTGCCGATTAATTTTTGTGCCTGCTGATTGAAGTACGGCTCAATTGTCCCTCGGGAAAAGAAACGGTATAATGGGAGTATCGCAAGGAGGGATAATCCATGAAATTGAATGAGCAAATCCGAGAACATCGGAGGAAAGTAGGCCTGACACAGGAGCAGGTGGCGAATTATTTGGGTGTATCTACCCCGGCAGTCAATAAGTGGGAAAGTGGGGTTTCACATAGTTAAAGAAACCACACCAATCCCACGCTGACTTTTGCTCAACCGATACAGCCGGAGGGCTGGATAACAAGGAAAGGCGGTATGCGCCCCGTGGAGGGGTAGCGTACCGCCTTTCCTTGTGGGGGTTTCCAAAGGGGGGCTTGCCCCCATTTGGCACACGACTTTGCGAAGCAAAGTGTAATGTGTTAGTATTTCAATCTGGATTCATCATTTTACGATTGTCTTTTTACATCTAAAAAATATAAAATCTGGTCGGTGAAGTGTTCCACCAAACTGGGCTGGATACTGCTTTCTCATTTCATCGGATACATGAGATTCCTCGCATTCTTCAATCAAAAATCCAGCATTTACTATAGTATTAACAATACTGGAAAATGTTCGATGATAAACTTCATAGTCCTCGACAACCCATTTGACTTTTCTTTTTCCCTCAACCATATAGTTGCTGATATTCGCATAAAGTCTTTCGCCTGATTCTGTCCGGGTATATCTATCATATTGACCATTCCATGCGGTTGCCATTGGGTGAGACATACTGAATACAAAATGGGCACCATATTTTAATAGACCATATATGTTTTTCATTAGTTTGTTTAAATCTTCGGCATAATCAAATGCTAAGGAACTTGTAATCAAATCGAACTGCTCATCAATTTGACATATATCTTCCAATGCCATTTGTCGGTAAGTAATATTTTTTGCATGGAAATGTTCCTTTGCATACTCAAGCATTTTCTCAGAAATATCAATACCCAATACAGATTCAGCCCCCATATCAGAATACTGCTTTGCGTGTTGTCCCATGCCACAACCTATGTCCAGTACCCTTTTTCCATCTACTTCTGGAATCATCGCAAGTAGAATCGGGGTTTCTATGCAATCATTGAAATTAATCTTGTTGTTGCGAAGATTCTTGAAATTTTCAAAAAAGCTATCATTATCATAAATATTTTGTTTTGCCATGTATTCTTCTCCCCTTGGTGCATTTTTGAAAATACTCCACATTCAAATTTATCACTCTGCTTTATCAACAGAATAGTCTTCCTTCTCCAATTCTATTACATCCAAAATACCACAATTCAGGGCTTCGCAGATACGAACCAGTGTTTCCATGCTGATATTCTTGCCTTTACCCATGTTGGCAATCATATTTGTGGTAAGACCGGCAGCCAGTCGCAAGTCCTCTTTTCTCATACTACGCTCTTTCAAAGTGTCCCATAGCGGTTGATAGCTTATGTGCATAGGCTCACGCCTCTCTTTCCATCGTCAAGTGTTCTGCACCCATTATAGCAGAAATCTTGTGTTTCCACAATATTTCTTGACCGCACCGCCGGTTCCGTCTGGATTGTGCTTTTCCTTTCTTAGCTTTTGTTACATCTAATTAGCCATAAGCTGCTTTACGCCTATAACCGTTATGTATGTTCTTTGCAAGTGGCTGTTGCGGCAAAAGATATTCCCCGAGGCATAGAACTTATTCGGGATATGCTAGAGGCAGTCCAGACACCGTTCAAGGCACCTGCCATATTCCAGCATTTACCCAATAAACCGTTGGCCGACGATTTCAAAGCAAAGTTGATGACGGTGTTATTGCGTCAGTTTGAAACAGGCAAGGAATATGAATTTTTGCAGTCCAGTTCCGAGTTTCAAGCGCTGATTACCGAATATAAAGAAAAATTTCCGCAGAAGTAACCAATGCTGAGGATGGAGTATAACGGGTTATTCCGTATTTTGGTGAAGTCCAAAATACGGGGTAACCTGTTATTTTTCTCGAAAGCCCTTTTCCGGTGGAATGAAACGCTGCTGCAATTTTCCATCATGTGAGAACGAATAAAAAAATTAAAAAATCGAAAAAACACTATTGACAATTGCTGCATTGTAAGTATTGTAAAGACATACGATAAATAGAATCTTGTGGGCGCACTATGCCGTCTGCAAGCGAGTGAGAAATTCTTCCATTCAAAATCGGCTTTCCTCGTGGGAGTCTGCCTAACTTTATAGTTTTTATGGCAGAGCGATGATTCATGTAAATCATCGCTCTGCCATTTTTGTTTTTCAATTTGAAAGGAGCATCCATCATCATGAAAAGTTTTTTGAAAAATTATCCGCTTCAAAGCACATCCAAAACGATGGCCGCAATGTCGCCATCCCAACGTATCCCAATGCTCCCACAAATACCCTAAATCTTCCGCAGCAGGTAAACCTCTGCCGGAACCACAAACCTTTTACCAATGTTGACAAACATTCCATTTTAAAAACCAATCGAACGAATCATCACAAATCATAGCCAGCGTTAAGGCCGCTGGCTATCATGGCCGCGGATGCGCGGCGGCTTTCCTCAGCGAGCCTATCGCTGAGGCTTGTCCTTAACCAGAGAAGGCCCGTGCCGGGGGTTATCGGTCAAGATGGTGGCAGCCTTAGAGCCCCATGAAGAGAGGTGTACAGAATGGTGTCTTCCCGTGTCAGCAAGCGTCTTACCCATGAGGTCAAGACGGCTTTGTCGCAAAACGATAAGCGTGGCCAGAGCAAACACACTGCCAAGCAGGCAGCGCGGGCCGAGGCACAGAGGACACACACCAGCTACACCCAAATCACGGGGCTGTACGCCACATCCTCGTATTCCACCTATGTCAAACAGGCTTTGGTGGCCCTGCGTTGGATTGCCGACCGCTACGGGTGCAAACGTCTGGAAGAATGCCGACCATATCTGCCCGCTTATTATGCGGAAATGCAGGAACGAGGGCTATCTGCCTGGACAGTACGCACACGGGTGTACGCGCTATGTTCCGTGTACGATGCCGACTATACCACACTTTTTGGTGTAGAGAACTTGCCGGCACGCCACCGCGCTGCGATCAAGCGCGGGCGGCAAATCAGTGCATCGGACAGTCGGCACCATACACCGGAACAGGAAGCCGTGCGCACTATTGCCCGCGCCTGCGGCGCACGTCGCGGCGGGATTCTGGGACTGACGGCAGAAGATTTACTCTCACGAGACAGCCACTTGTACGTTCATCTCACCGAGAAGGGCGGAAAAGAACGGGAAGCCATTGTGCTGCCAGAATACGAAACCGCCGTGCGGGAAATCTTCTCCGACTATGCAGAAAATCCAAAAGCCGCCGCGACCGGAGGCAAGCAACGTCTGTTTTCTCGCACGGCACTGCCCAAGGATATGCCGCTCCATTATCTTCGTGCCCAGTATGCACAAGACCTGTACCGATATTATGCGGCACAGGGAGCCGCCACCGGGGAACTGTATCATTGCCGGGCAGACCGCAAAGGCCAGTGCTATGACAAAGGAATCTTGAAGGCCGTATCTCTCAATCTGGGACACAGCCGCTGTGATGTGGTCGTCAGCCATTACTTGTGGTAAAGGTTGACATCCCTATGAAAGAGTATTGCATTAACAGGAACATTGGACAAGGCTCGACCATAAGCTGTAATGAGGTGAGCGATATGTCTCAGTCCGACAGCATTCGCCGCGAATTGCGGAACAAAATCGCCTTGGCAATGGAACGCCAGATTAACGAACAACTGTATCAGCAAGGCGCGATTACCAAAGAAATGTATGAAGCGGCCAAGCTGAGCCTTGCGTTTGCCGCTTCCGAATCAGAAAGGAATAGAAATGAAATATGATTTACTGCGAGCGGTAAACAACGGCGTCAACATTCAGGAAATGGATTTGCGGGTGGTGGATTATGCCCGCGTTTCCACCGCCAGCCGCGAACAACGCAAGAGTTTTGAAAACCAGCTGGATACTTACCGCCAAATGATTGAAGAAAATTCACACTGGACATACGCAGGCACCTATTCGGATGAAGCGGTGACCGGTACAAAAGCACATCTGCGCGGCGGGTTTCAGCAGATGATTCAGGATGCACAAGCAGGGCTGTTTGATTTGATTCTCGTCAAGGATGTGGCCCGCTTTGCCCGAAATATCAAAGAATGTCTTGTATACAAAGACCAACTGAAAAGCTACGGCGTCATGATTTGGTTCGTAAAAGAAAACATCAACTCGTTTCTTTCCAGTGATGAGATGATGCTCAAATTCATGGCGCTGGGCGCGGAGATGGAAGCCAATAGTGCCCGGACCCGCACCAAAATCGTATTCGAGCAGGGCATCCGAAAAGGCAAGGTTTACGGAAATTCCAAGATTTTAGGCTATACCAAAGACCATTGCACACTGGTGGTGGATGAGCAAGAGGCCGAGACGGTGCGATTGATTTTTGACCTCTATGTTCACGAGCGTATGGGGCTGCGGCGCATTGCCAAAGAACTGGCCGAGCGCGGCATCACACGCAAGGACGGCACACAAATTCCTCCCCGCACCATCAAAACGGTGCTGGAAAATCCCAAGTACAAGGGTTACTACTGTGGCGGCAAAAGTGAAAAGCTGGATATGGGCGAGCGGTATGTCCGTCGAGACTTGCCGGAATCAGAGTGGGTCATGTACAAAGACCCTTCCATCCCCACCATCGTCAGCGAAGAACTCTGGGATGAAGCAGCACAGATTCGCATGGAGCGAAAATCAAAATTCAAGGAAGAGGTATCGATGCCTTGTAATCAAGGTATCTACCGCTACAGCGGAAAAATCATCAGCGGCTTTGATAACGCTCCCAATGTTTCCTATACCCGCTTCCTGTATCGGTACAAAGAAATCCGGCGGGAAGGCTGGCAGTGCCGAAACCATAAAGACTTTGCTCATTCCAGCAATGTGGGGCCGACGCTGTACAGCGATGAACTGGATACGATTGTGCAGGGGATGCTTCACGACCTGTTGGGTGGCTATGATGAGATGATTGCCGACCTGATTGACCGCTACCAGACAGCGACGGCAGGACAGCAAGTGGAAACCCACTTGAAGGCTTTACAGAAAGAGCAGGAAGCCATTGAACGAAAGCGCCGCAAACTGCTGGACCTGTACGAAGAAGATGGCATCACGAAAGCGGAGTATTTGGCTCGCGGCGCGGAACATAAGGCACGGCTGGATGCCATTCAATCCGAACGGGAGGCCCTGAACGCATCGTCCACCAAATCCCAGCAGATGCTTGTACAACTGGATGAACTGAAGCACAGTGTCAGCCGTATGGCCGAAGAAAGTACACCGAGCAAAGAAACCATTGACAGCCTGATTGATAAAATCATCGTCCTCGGTGACAGCACCAAAAAAGACATCCACCTCGACATAATACTGAAGTTTGTTTCGGTGACCCAAACTTTCCACATTTTCCGCGATACTACAAAGAAAAACGATTCTTGCATTTGTTGCAATAAAGTTAACTAATCTTGTACCAGGTGGATTTGCCCACCAGGCCGTCCGCAGTCAGGCTGAATTGTCTCTGGAACTTTTTCACGCAGCTTTCGGTGGTGGCATCAAAAGTTCCGGTTACTTCTGGTTTGCCAAAGGCCGGGTAATCTTTGGCAATGCGGGAAAGCTGCCGCTGCAAAATGCTTACGCTGGTTCCGGTGGAGCCACGTTTCAGCGTGATACCCGGCCAGCTGGACGGGATACTGGCAATGTTGTTGGTGGTCACCAACTGAACGCGGTCCCCGTAGTAGTAGCGCAGGATCTGCAACGCGTTCTTTCCTTCGTTGGCACGGTCTACCGTGCCCCATTGCTTCATGCCGGGGCAGGTCACAAGCTTACCGTCGCAGTACTCGGTAAAATAGGGTTCCTGATCACCGGAGCGTCGAACATAGGTATTGAACAGTTCGGCGGTCAGCCGTTCCATCACCGCAAAAACAGTGCGTCCTGCCACGTAAGCCTGATCATAGCCGGGGGAGCCGGTAATGTTGAAAGAATAGCCCCGGCTGGGATACCATTCGGTCCAGATACGGTTGAGCGCCAGACTGATCTGGGCCAGAATATTGGCCCGCAGGGCTTCCTCCGGCCAGGTGGGGTACACCTCGCTGGATGCTACGTTGGCGATGTATTCCTGAAATCCTACCGTTACGTTGCTCACGTTGGCCGAAGGTTTGCCCAAATGCACGGTAATCTTTTTGGGGATGACCACCTCGGTGAGTACCCGGGCGTTGAGGTTTTCTTCCGGTGTGGGGCCGCTGCCGCCGCCACCGGCAAACAGCACGTGGGGCGGAATGGTGGTGATTTCTCCGTTTTGCTCTTTGGCGCGCGTATCGGCCAATGTGGGGTTGCCGGTGGTTTCCGCCGGTAAAAATTCCAGCCGGGCCACCGTCTGCTGGTCGGCAAAAATCTGCACACCGTCCAAGATCCGGGACTGCCAGCCGTCGGCTTCTGCCGTAAGGCGATAGACCGAATACGGGCGGACTGTACGGTTGTTTTCATCCAGGCTGTAGCTTGCGTCCGGCGCAGGCAGGTCCAATGGCTGGCTGGCACCCGATGCATCGGTGGTCATCCGGGAAAGCACCGCCCCCGATTCATCCGACACAGTCAGGCGAACGCCGGGCAGGGGAGCAGCCTGCTCGGCGATCGATGTGTAAACGATTAAATTTCCGTTTGGCATACAAACACCTCCTGCCCACAGGCTATGCCGGGGTGTGGCGGGAGGTGACAAGGCAGGGGAGCATCCGGAAACGGGCAAGGGGCCACCTATGGGGGCGGGCGGCCAAGCAAAAAGCAAAGCTTGCATCCCGGCGGGTATCGGAATTATAATGGGCATATCCACCAGGTCTGGTTTGGCGACCTGGATTGACCCCCATACCGAAACGTTACCGGTAAAAATTGTATCAGTCTTTTCCCGTTATGTTGTATCCATGAAGGAGGTACAAAACAATGGCAATCAAGAAAAGGAAACTGAGCGGTACCCCACAGCAAGAAAACCGTTCCTATGAAACAGAGCATGCGCAACTGGCGCGGCGCGCGGCTGCCGAGGGAATCGTGCTGCTGAAAAACGAAAATGGGCTGCTCCCGCTGGCAAAGGGGAGCAAACTGGCACTGTTTGGAGCCGGTGCAGGTCGTACGGTCAAAGGTGGTACCGGCAGCGGCGATGTGAACGAGCGGGCCAGTGTTTCTGTTTTTCAGGGCCTGACCGATGCGGGATTTGAAATTACCACAAAGGAGTGGATCGAGGATTACGACCGGCGGTACCGGCAGGCCCGCCAGGACTGGAAAGAGGCAATCCTGACTTGCCAGAAAGAACTGGAGCAGAAGGGCGGGTTGAATGCCTTTTTTGAGGCCTATTCCACCCATCAGTTTGCCATGCCGGCCGGTGCGCCTGTCTACAAAACCGAAGCGGATGTGGCGGTATACTGCGTTGCCCGCGTGGCCGGTGAAAACGCCGACCGCTTTGCAGCGGCGGGGGATTACGCGCTCAGCGATACAGAACGGGAACAGCTGAAAACGCTGGGGAATCTGTACGAACATGTGGTAGTGCTGATCAATGCCGGCGGTGTTGTAGATCTTGCTTTTCTGGAAGAACTCCCGCACATGCAGGCAGCGCTGGTGATTTCGCAGCCGGGTATGGAGGGCGGACACGCGGTGGCGGATGTGCTCAGCGGTGCGGTCAATCCCAGCGGCAAGCTGACCGATACCTGGGCTGATCACTATGAAGATTACCCCAATGCAGCAACCTTCTCCCATAACAATGGCAATGTGGAAAAAGAGCTGTATGAAGAAGGAATCTATGTAGGGTACCGCTATTTCGACAGTTTCCGGGTGCCGGTTCGGTATGGTTTTGGTTTTGGCTTAAGTTACACTACGTTCCGGGTGGAAACCACGGATATTTGCACGGCGGCAGATGGCGGCGTAACGGTACAGGCAGCTGTCACAAACACCGGCGCAGCAGCGGGCCGTGAAGTGGTGCAAGTCTATGTGGGGCTGCCCGATGGAAGACTGGAAAAAGAAGCCCGCCGGTTGGTTGCTTTTGGAAAGACGGCGCTGCTGCAGCCCGGCGAAATGCAGACACTGGCATTGACCTTTGGGCCGGAGCAGCTGGAAAGCTATGACGAAGATAGCTCTGCCTGGATTCTGGAGCAGGGACTTTACGGCATTTATGTGGGTACGTCTTTGCAGGAAAGCACCCTGCGGGCCGGACTGCAGTTGACCCAGGATAAAGTCCTGGCCCGCACCCAGGCAATCTGCCCGCTGCAGCAGGAACTGAAGGTGCTGTCGCTGCCGGCAGAAAAGCGGGCCGCACGGTATGCGGCGATGCAGGCGGAAGCTGCAAAGATAACGGTGCTGCCCTATGATCTTTCGGCTGTGGAAACACGTACCGTGGATTACCGATTGCAGGAACCGCAGGATGAAGCGGCAAAGTTGGTGGATACGCTGACTCGGGAACAGCTGATCCGCCTGGCTACCGGGGAATCCAGCAAGGGGCAGAGTGACAGCAATGGCAGCGACAAAGTCAGCGCGTTGGGCAGTGCCGGTGCAGCGGTTCCCGGTTCCGCTGCCGAAACCAGCAGTGCAGCGCTGGCACAGGGCATCGCCAACATGGTCCTGGCAGATGGCCCGGCGGGATTGCGCCTGACCCAGACTTACTATGTGAAGAATGGCAGGGCGCAGCCGGTCCCGATGGAGATGAGCCTGGAACATGGACTTTTCTATGACGGACCCTTGCCGGAGGGAGAACCCTACTACCAGTACTGCACGGCCATTCCTGTCGGAACCATGCTGGCTCAGACCTGGAATCTGCCGCTGCTGCGGGAAGTGGGCACGGCTGTGGGCAAAGAAATGAAGATTTTCGGCGTACAGCTTTGGCTGGCGCCAGGTATGAACATTCATCGCAATCCTCTTTGCGGCCGGAATTTTGAATATTATGCCGAGGATCCGCTGCTAAGCGGCCGCTGTGCGGCGGCCATCACCAACGGTGTACAAAGCCATCCCGGCATTGGCACCACCATCAAGCATTATGCCTGCAACAACCAGGAGGACAACCGCATGGCTTCCGACAGCATTCTGACGGAACGCACTTTGCGGGAAATTTACCTGAAAGGATTTGAAATCGCCATCCGGGAAGCAAAGCCCCGTTCCATCATGACCAGCTATAACCTGATCAACGGTGTCCATGCGGCCAACTGTTACGATATCTGCACCAAGGCGGCGCGCTGCGAATTTGGTTTTGACGGCGTGATCATGACCGACTGGACCACCACCAACGTGGATGATACCTGCACCGCTTCCGGCTGTATGCGTGCCGGCAACGATGTGGTCATGCCCGGCATGGATATGGACCACGAGAATCTTCGCAAGGAATTGGCGGACGGTACACTTACTTTGGACGAGCTGAAGCGCTGCGTGACGCACCTTGTTCGTGTGATCCTGCATTCCGATTGCTACGAGCAGTAAGATCATCCACCCCGGCGGGCGCGTTGCCTGCCATAAAAAAAGACCTGTCTTTCCCACAGCCTGTCGGGCGGGGAAAAGGCAGGTCTTTGGTTTTGGGGCGGCAAACAAAAAAGCCGGTGGAAAATCCACCGGCTCTGAGCAGAGTCGAATTAAGCCTTGTTGGCAGAACCGAACAGCTCGATCTTCTCGCGGACGGTCGCCTTGATGGCGTCAGCACCGGGAGCGAGCAGCTTGCGGGGGTCAAAGCCCTTGCCCTGCAGATCCTTGCCCGCTTCGATGTACTTGCGAGTAGCGTCGGCAAAGCTCAGCTGGCACTCGGTGTTGACGTTGATCTTGGAAACGCCCAGGCTGATGGCCTTCTTGATCATGTCCTCGGGGATGCCGGTGCCGCCGTGCAGAACCAGAGGAATGTTGTTGGTAGCAGCATGGATCTTGTCCAGAGCATCGAAGTCCAGGCCCTTCCAGTTGGCGGGGTACTTGCCATGGATGTTGCCGATACCGGCGGCCAGGAAGTCGATGCCCAGGCCGGCGATCTTGGCGCACTGCTCGGGATCGGCGATCTCGCCCATGCCCACAACGCCGTCTTCTTCGCCGCCGATGGAGCCGACCTCAGCCTCGATGGACAGGCCGTGGTCATGTGCCAGAGCAACCAGCTCGGTGGTCTTGGCAACGTTCTCGTCGATATCGTAGTGGCTGCCGTCAAACATGATGGAGGTGAAGCCGGCGGCGACGCAGGCCTTGGCGCCCTCGTAGGTGCCGTGGTCCAGGTGCAGGGCAACGGGAACCGTGATGCCCAGGCTCTCGTCCATGGCCTTGACCATGGCAGCAACGGTCTTGAAACCGGTCATATATTTGCCTGCGCCCTCAGAGACACCGAGGATAACAGGGGAATTGAGTTCCTGCGCAGTCAGCAGGATGCTTTTGGTCCACTCCAGGTTGTTGATGTTGAACTGGCCCACTGCATAGTGGCCGTCCCGCGCTTTCAGCAGCATATTGGTAGCATTTACCAGCATATCACATACCTCCACATGATGTTTTCGGAAAGGGCACACCGACCCCCGGTGTGCCATCGAATTCATTATACCCTGACTTTGACAAAAAAGCAACAACATTTTTCGGCAGAGGATATGTACTTTTTGCCCATGGTGACAACCGGTGTCTGACGCTGGGAAATTTTGTAAATTTCGCGGTAAAATCTGGAAGATGTGCCTTAAAATTTGATCGCTTTGCACAGGTGGAAAACCGGGTTATCCACCCTGTTATGGGGAAAACTTTTCAACAACCGGTGTAAAACCCAGGTTCCAAATGGTGGAAAAGTGGATTGGAATGCGGGTTTTCCACACTTTCCACAGAGTTTTCCACAATGGGAAAATTGCGCTCCTGTCTACAAATTGTATAAAGGATGATACAGCGATGAATCCAAAAAGGCGTTTGCACTTTTGGCGCATGCTGTCGGGAAAAGATGTAAAAACGGGACGCTGACCCGACAAAAAGTTCAAAAAAAGATGACAAAGCCACGACCGATGTGCTATACTGTTATCTGTATAGTCAGCAATTATAATAAGAATGATACAATAAACAAGGAAAGACAGGGGGCATTTTGCCGCCCTGCAGGAGGTATGGGATGGAAAAGCCGGGCCGTGGACAGGCAGAACAGCGCCCCGATACGTTGGTGTGGGGCAAGAACCCTGTGACCGAACTGTTGAAAAGCGGTGATGCGGTAGATACCGTGTATCTGGCCGATTCGCTGCCGCAGGCGGTGGCAGGGTATTATACGGCTCTGGCCAAGCAGAGCGGTGCGGTAGTCAAGCGGGTACCGGGCAACAAGCTGCAAAAAATCTGCGCAACGGCGGACCACCAGGGCGTGGCAGCCCGTGCCGCAGAAGTGAGCTATGCTGCGCTGGAAGATTTGTTTGCCGCGGCGCAGGCCAAAGGGGAAGATCCGTTCCTGGTATTGTGCGACGGTGTGGAAGACCCGCATAATCTGGGGGCGATCATCCGGTCGGCCTACCTGTGCGGTGCTCATGGCGTTATCATCCCCAAACGCGGCGGTGTGGGTGTGACCGGAACGGTGATGAAAGCCAGTGCCGGTGCGGCTGCCCGCCTGCCGGTGGCCCGTGTGACCAATCTGGCCCAGACCATCCGGACTATTAAGGAACATAACATCTTTGTATACTGTGCCGACCTGGGCGGTGCTCCGCTGTCCCGGACCGATCTTTCCGGTCCGGTGGCACTGGTGCTGGGCAGCGAAGGCGGCGGCCCCGGTGCGCTCACACGGAAACTGTGTGACGCAGCCGTAACGTTGGAGATGGCCCCCGGCCAGGCGACCGGTGTGGACAGCTACAATGTCAGCGTGGCGGCAGGCATTCTGTGCTATGACGTCCTGCGTCGCCGCAGCGGGAAGTGAATTTCACCTTTTTTGTAAAGGGAGCAATCAAACATGCCAAGCAAACGTACCAATGATTCTGTGGATCGCATTTTGCAGGATCTTAACCAGCAGCAGACGGCTGCCGGTGTGCAGGACACGGTGACGGATCATCAGGTGGATGAGATTCTGCGCAGTGTGGGGATTTCTACCACGCCGCTGCGGGGAACACCGGAACAGGATCACCGTATCGCGTTTTCGGGGTTGGATGATCTGGGTGATTTTGAGGACTTTCGCAGTGCGGCTCCTCGTACGGCACAGCCGACCCGGACAACCCCGGCGCAGCCTGCCCCGAATACGGAAAGACCGGCCCAGACCGTGCGTCCGGCACCCCAAAAGGCAGCCCCGGTGCAGTCTGTGCCCCAGCCGGAGCCGCAGGCTGAACCTCAGAAAGATCCCGGCGATACCACCGGCACATTGGGAGATACGACCCGCACGGGGATCATCAAGGGCTTTTTGCTGAAAATGGCACCGGATGCCGATGCCGCCAACACCGATGCGCTGAATCAGGGGAAAAATCAGTTCCAGAAATTTTTCCGGGATTCGGTGGCGGTAGTTCCGGATGAAAATGGAAAAATACGGGAACCGGGCAGAAAGAAGCGCGGTCTTTTCGGTCTGAAATCGGCCGAGGATACCGATGAATTTGTGCCGATCAATGTTTCCCTGGGCGGCGTTGCGCAGCAGAACCAGCCCGCGGAAGAGCCCCCGCTTGAAGAGGAACAGGAAGAGTATTTCCCGGATCGGGAACAGGAGCCGGCAGCGCCGCAGACCTCCAGAAAAAAAGGGCTGTTCGGGAATCTGTTTGGCGGGCGTGATTCCGTCACGGAAGAAATCGTAATTCCCGAAGAGCGGCAGGAAGAGCCGCCTATGGTGTACCGTGCAACGCGTCAGCCCGAGCCGGAAGCGGAAGAACCCGAAGAACCCGAAGAACCGCAGGGCGATACAGTGGAAAATGTCTGGCGCAGCAAGTATACCCGTACACCGGTGGCACCGGCGCCTGTTTCGGAACCGGAAGGGGATACGATGGAGATGCTGCGCGGCATCAAAAAAGCCGTGCGTTCTACGCCTGCCAGCGCAGGCAATACTACGACCATCTACCGCAAAAAGCGTAATACGGTGGAGTTTACACCGGGCCAGAAGGTCCGCAAGGCTCCGCCGGCACAGGCTATGCCGGAACCGCCGGCCGGGGAACCGGTAGGCGAACCCATCAATTTGCCCAGCCGGCAGCCGGTCAACTCCGGGTTTACCATGCAGTTGGGTGCCATGGATGCCTCCCCGGTGGACAGCACTCAGGATTTTATGGCTGCTTACAATGCCGTGCGTCCCCGGCAGGCGTCGCGCCGTGCCGAGGCACAGCCCACTGTACAGACACCGTCCGTACAGCAGCCGATGGAAACGGCCATGCCGCAAGATACGCCCCGGGCGGAATCTGCGCAGTATGCAGGCCGTGACCCTTACGCCGATACCCAGGTGGTGGGTCTGCCCCAGCAGGACAGTCTGCTGGCACGCCGTGAACCGGATGATGTGGACGAACTGGTGGATACATTGACCGGCAAAATCCGTCTGACACCGCAGGCCCCGGCACATACCGGATTCACCCAGGACCTGGGCGGTGGTTCCCAGGCAGCACCTGCCCACAGCGGATTCACCCAGGACCTGGGCGGTCCTTCCCAGCCGGTATCGGGGCACAGCGGTTTCACCCAGGATTTGGGTGGCGGAACCCCGGCAGCACCGGCCCACAGCGGGTTTACCCAGAATCTGGGGGGCGAGACGGGACCGGCTGACGTATCTACCGGGTTTACCCAGAACCTCAACGGGGCCGAACCGGCGGAACCGGGGACGGCTTCCTTTGTAAAGGATATTGCCCAGGCAATCAACACCGGTTCGGTGTCTGACCGTACCCAGCGGTTTGATACTGCAGCAGCCCGGCTGACGGCTTCGCTGGAAGATGAAGTGGAACAGCAGGAGCGCCGTGCGAGCCGCCGTGCCCGTGTGGGCAAACGTGTAAAGGATGCCATCCGTCTGGGCGGCGCTGCCGATGATGAACAGGCGGATGTTTCTGCCCAACCTTTTGAAACGGCTGAAATTCCGGCCATTCGCCGCCATGAATATGAACGTGCCGAGGATGCGCCGACGGTGCGCCGGGAACTGGCACAGGATGTTCTGTACTACACCACAGCCAGCCTGGCAACCGGTGTGTTTGCCGCGGTACTCCTGGTTTTGGGGCTTTTGGCGGCAGCGCTTCCGGTTTTGCCGGGACCGCTGGCTGATCCCATGGTGTATCCGGCGGTGGCCTTGGTTCTGCTGCTGGTGGCTGGCAGCATCTGCTGGCGTACCATGCTTGCTGGTGTGTTGGGCCTTGCCAAGCGTCCCTCGCCGGACAGTTTGGCGATCCTGCCGCTGATTGGTGCTGTGATCCAGTGCATTGTGCTGCTGGCAGGGCAGCTGTATACCGAAGAAATCACGCTGATGGCCGGACCTGCCGTGCTGGTGCTGTGCCTGAACACCATTGGCAAGCGGATGAACGCCTGTACCATACAGGCCAATTTCCGGTTGGTCAGTGCCAAGGTGGAACATTCCGTAGCATACCGGCTGAAAGACGCAGGGGCTTTGCGCGCCATGACCACCGGTCTGGCGGAACCGCATCCCAATGTGCTGATCAACCGTCCGACCCAGATTTTCCGCAGCTTTTTGACCAACAGTGCGGCGGCCGGTACCAGCGATAAGAACCAGCAGCAGTTTGCCTGGCTGGCAGGGGCTTGCGCGCTGGTGGCCATGCTGATCACGCTGATCCGTACCAAGGATGGCGCCATGGCAGTGACCGTGCTGGCCAGTGTGCTGTGCCTGGGTGCCCCGCTGGCGGGAACGCTGCTTTCGGCGCTGCCCGCCCGCATGATGCAGCGCAGTGCCGCCCAGGTAGGGGCGGTGATCCCCGGTTGGCGGGATATTCGTCAGCTGGGCCGTATCAATGTGATTCAGGTTACGGCGCGGGATCTTTTCCCGACCGGTTGTGTGACGTTGTCCGGTATCAAACCGGTCAAGCCCGAACACATCGACCTGGCGATTGTCTATGCAGCCTCCATTCTGGCGGAAGCCGGGCCCACCCTGCGGGAAGTGTTCCTTGGCATGCTGGGCGAAAACCGCAATCTGCTGGCCCAGGTGGATGACCGGGAAACGATTTACGGTAAGGGCTATGTGGGTTGGATCAACAAGCGCCGGGTCCTGGTGGGCAACCGCACCTTGATGCAGGATTACGGCGTTAAGGTCCCCAGTCTGGAATATGAGCAGCACCATACGGTGAACCAGCGCCGGGTGATCTATCTGGCGGTTTCCGGTAAGATGTTTGCCATGTTCCAGGTGGCCTATCAGCGCGACCCCGATACGGCGGTGGTGCTGGAAAGCCTGCGCCGTACCGGCCTTTCGCTGGTGGTGGACTGTGACGATTTCAACTGCGATGTACAACTGCTGGAAGCTGCCTACAGTCTGCCCGCCGGCTCCGTGAAGGTGCTCAGCGCGGCAGAGCGCAAAACGCTGGACCCGGCGGTTGCCTGGCTGCCGGAAAGCGAAGGCAATATGCTGCATCTGGGCAGCTTTGCCAGCTTTGTGGGCGGTCTGGAAGCCGCTGCCGGTGCAGCCGAGGGCGAACATAAATCCTCTGTGCTGGTATCGGCGTCGGTGCTTTTTGGCTGTGTGCTGGGGGTTTTGCTGACGCTGACCGGCGGATTGACCAGTTTGCCGCTGCTGGCTTTGGTATTGTACCAGGCGGCATGGTGTGTACTGGCTATGATTTTCCCGCTGATCCAGCGGTATTAACAAAAACAAGGCAGGTCTGCATTGGGCGGACCGTGCATGGAACCGGGGCGGGGGCCCCATAACGGAAAGGGGCCTTGCCTGTGTATCGAGCCCGGGAAAAACAAATGTCGATTTACGACTATCTGCCGCCCTATCACGGGGAACTCAGCGGTCGGAACCGCTGGTTGCTGCTGGCAGATGCCATTGACTGGGACCGTTTTGAGAACTATTACAGTCAAATGTTTGCACCTGGTGGCAAAGCGGCCATTTCGGCGCGGATAGCGCTGGGATGCCGCATCATTCAGCTGCACTATCGGGTGTCGGACCGGGAGGTCGTGGCCCTGGTGCAGGAAAGTCCCTATCTGCAATATTTTCTGGGAATGGAAACGTTCAGCAACAGCATGCCGTTTTCGGCCCGCACCGTGGCCCGGTTCCGCACCAGGATTCCGGACAAAGCGGTACGGCCGGCGGTCAAACTGCTGCGCAGTTTCCGCTGAAATACTACAACATAGATTAGAGGGGTTATGGAATTATTTGTAGATGCGCTGCGGGATGCTTTGACCGACAGCGTAAAAATGCTGCCGTTTTTGTATCTGGCGTACCTGTTGATCGAATGGCTGGAACGCCACCACGGGGCCCGTATTGAGCAGGCCCTGGCAGGCGGCGGCCGCTGGGGTTTTGTGCCCGGCGCAGTTTTGGGCTGTGTGCCCCAATGCGGGTTCAGTGCAGTGGCGTCCAACCTGTACGCCAGCCGGGTCATCACACCCGGCACGTTGCTGGCTGTCTTTATTGCTACCAGCGATGAAGCGGTGCCGCTGCTGGCGGCAGAACCGTCCAAGTGGACCAGCCTGGTGGTACTCTTGCTTTGCAAAGCGGTTTTTGGCATGGTGGGCGGTGCGCTGCTGGATGTGCCGCTGCGCCATATACTGCCCCATTCGCTGTATGGCGGTTATGCCGGTCATGCGGACGAAGTGGATTGCCATGAGGAGCATGAGGAGCACAGTGGCATCTGGTTGGCGGCTTTGCGCCACACGCTGGAGATTTTTCTGTTTATCTTGTTGTTCAGCCTGCTCATCGGTCTGGTTTTTGCCTGGATCGGTGAGGAAACCATCACCGCAGCGCTGGCCGGTATGGGCGTTTTACAGCCTATGCTGACAGCTTTGGTCGGTCTGGTACCCAACTGTGCCGCCAGTGTACTGTTGGCACAGTTGTATATCGAAGGAGCCATCTCTTTCGGCAGCCTGTTTGCCGGTCTGACGGCCGGTGCCGGTGTAGGGCTGGCCGTACTGTGGCGGGTCAATCCCAGCTGGAAGCAGAACCTGTTCATGACGGGACTTCTGTGGGCGGTCGGCGCCGTAGCCGGCATGATCCTGCAGGTGGTCGCTCTTTGATTCAAAATACGCCCTGCCTTGCGGGGAACAGCTATACAGGAGGTAACAGCTATGCAGCATACCATCGAAAATGACATCCTGCGCCTGACAGTGGACACCCATGGTGCCGAGGCAGTCAGCGTAATTCACAAACCCACCGGTGCCGAGCTGCTCTGGCGCGGCGACAAGGCTGTGTGGGGGCGTCATGCGCCGATCCTTTTCCCCTATACCGGCAAACTGACCGACGGCAAAATGATTGCCAAAGGGGTGGAATATCAGGGCGGCCAGCATGGTTTTGCCCGGGATGTGGAACATACCCTGACTCGTCAGACCGACGACACGCTGGAATTTGAGCTGCATGCCAATGCCCAGACGCTGCCCAAATGGCCCTATGCTTTTGTGCTGCGCTCTACCTTTGTGCTGGAAGGGGAAACCGTCCACCATACGCTCTGCGTCGAAAATCCGGTAGAAGAGCAGCTGCGCTTCGGCATCGGGTATCACCCCGCCTTTGCGCTGCCCTTTGATGACCGTCACACCACCGAAGATTACGAAGTGCGTTTCGACGGTATTGAATCGCCGCTGTGCATCAGTGCACAGCCCAACGGCCTGCTCAACGGGCAGAGTTACTATCTGGCCCGCAACACCGAGACGATTCCGCTCACCGATGATCTGTTCGACAGCGACAGCCACTGCATGGTCAACCTGCGCAGCCAGCATGTTTCTCTGGTCGAAAAGGACACCGGCCGCAGCGTGATCTGCAATGTGGAAGGCTATCCCTATGTTTTGATCTGGTCTGCTGCCAAAAAGCCGCTGCGGTTCCTCTGCATTGAGCCGTGGCACAGCCTGCCCGGTGAGGAAAACGGCCCGCTGGAATGGGAGCAGCGTCCCTGTGCCGCGTCGCTGAAACGTGGAGAAAGCTGGTCCACTACGCTGTCCACCACCTTTGTGCGCTAAGGTAGGATTCCCATGCAGAAAACTGCCGCGTTTTTGAAAAAATATCGCTGGCCATTGACCGGCGCGCTTTTGGGCGCGCTGGTTTTTGTGGCTTTATACGGGGTTCGCGTGCTGAATCCCACCTGTGTGGATTGGATTCTGAACAACGCCAGCCCGGACCCGTCCCAGCATTATCTGGGATGGGAATTCTTCCGTCGCAGTGCGGTGCGCCTGCCCTATATCGGTGCCAATTACAGCGCGATTTACCCGTACCGCACCAGTATCCTGTTTACCGACTCTATTCCGTTGCTGGCCTTATTGGCAAAACTGTTCAGCCCGCCGTTGCCGCAACATTTTCAGTATTTTGGTATCTGGGGGCTTTTGTGCTATGCCCTGCAGGGCGGTCTTGCCCAGGCCATCCTTGCCAGGCTGGGCGGCGTACGGCCCGGCCAGACAGCCCGCTGCTGGGCAACGGTGGCTGGGGCCGGAGTGCTGGTTCTGTTCCCGGCACTGACCATCCGGATGTTTGCCCACACGGCGCTGGCCGCCAACTGGCTGGTACTTCTGGCTTTGTGGGTATGGCTGGCAGGGGATGAGCTGCTGCCCACCACCCGCCGCGCCTGCCTGGTATGGGGACTGCTGGGTGTGCTGTGCGCAGGCATCCATTTGTATTACCTGCCCATGGTGGGCCTTGTGCTGGTAGGCTATGCTATCCGCCGGGCACTGCAAAAACGGGGCGTGGCAGCGGTTGTTTTGCCCATCCTTTGTTTCTGTGCGGCAGCTTTGGCGGAACTGGTCTTGCTGGGGGCGTTTGCCGCCAACTTTGCGGGATATTCCAACGGCTACCTGAATGGGGCGGACCTGGCGAATCTGCTGGTGCCGGGACTTGCGGCCAGCTGGGAACAGGATATATACATCGGTGCCGGTGCCGTGCTGGCGGTGGTGCTGGCTGTATTGAGCCTGGCTGTTTTTTGCGTACGCGGCAAGGCGTCTGCGCTGGGGGCCTTCCTCCAACGGCATCGTGCCTGGTGGATTGCCGGTGCAGTAGTGTTGGTCCTGGACGCGGTGGCCGCCATGGGCAACACCATCACGCTAGGGGGCAAAACCCTGGTGACGATCCCTGTGCCGCAGCTGCTCATGGATGTATGGGCCATGTTCTCTTCCTGCGCGCGGCTGGCCTGGCTGGCCGGAATGCTGCTGGCTTTGCTGGCCTGCGCCGCAGTCTTGCGCTGCTGGAACGGCCGGGTTGCGGTGGTGGCGCTGGCGGTTTGCGTGGGGGTGCAGGCTTATGGTATGCGTGAAGAGCTGACAAAGCGGTTTGCCACCTACCACAGTGCGGAAACCTATGCAAATCAGAGCGTGCTGACTGACCCTGCCTGGGAAACGCTGGCGCAAAGCGGCCGGTTCAGCCATCTGGCTTTTGCCAGTTTTGATTTTGAACATGAGGAATTCTGGGACCTCGCGGCCTTTGCGGCAGAGAACGGGTGGACGTCCAACAGCTTTTATATGGGCCACATGGACGGCAACCTGGCAGCGGTGACGCTGGCCGGGGAGATGAACACCCTTTCCTCCGATACGCTGTATGCCTTTTTGGATGAAGATGAGCTGGCACGGGATTCCTTTACGCTGTACTACTACCGCCTGGATGGCATTTTGATCGGCAGTGTGGAACCGTTGGATCTGCCGTCAGATCCGGCGCCGGAAGCAGATGCCCATTCCATGGATCTTTTGCTTTCCGATGTGACCAACGGAACCATTACCGCGCAGGGGGTGGAGTTGGGCAGCGGAGGCGAGATGATGACCGAGGAATGGATGCTGTTCCCGGGAACCTATTCGGTCACGCTGACGGGAAGCGGATTCGACCACAGTTATATCTACGCCCGCCATGGATTGATCAATGAGGAAACCTATAAGCTGGATATTGAATTCACGACCATTGATCCCCAGACCATGACCTTCACCTTTACCACCGGTGTGCCGCTGTACTATTGGCGCACGGCGGTGCATACGCTGGACGATACCCCCATCACGGTAACGACAATCACAGTGGAAAAAACAGCCTGATGTTTTTTTCTGCAAGGTTACGCTTGACAAACACAGGAACGCCTGCGTACAATGAAGATACCATGAGGGAGTAATTCCGCACCGCAAGGTGCGCGGTGTGTTCGCCATACCCGGCCTCACGGCCCGGACCGCCGGAATGATCAGAATGAGACTCATGCACAGGGGATTTCTCTGTGCATGAGTTTTTTATTAGGGAAGGAGCAATCCGCGATGAAACAGGCATACACGCAACCGCTTGCCGAAGTCTTGCGGCAGCTGGATACCACCGAAAAGGGCCTGACACAACAGCAGGCGGCAGAACGCCTGCAAAAAATCGGCCCCAACAAACTGCGAGGGGCGGAGAAGCCTACCTGGTTACAACGGTTTGTGGCGCAGATCAAAGATCCGATGCTGCTGATTCTGCTGGCGGCGGCTGTAGTTTCGGGAGTTACCAACTTTTTGGCGGGAGAAAACTTTGCCGAAGCGTTTATCATTCTGTTGGTGGTACTCCTCAACGCAATATTGGGCGTTTTGCAGGAAAGTAAAGCGGAAGCCGCCATCGAAGCCTTGCAAACCATGACGGCAGCTACCAGCAAGGTGATACGGGACGGCCGGCAGATCACCTTGCACAGTGAAAAATTGGTGCCGGGCGATGTGGTTGTCCTGGAAGCGGGGGACAGTGTACCGGCGGATGGGCGACTGCTGGAAAGTGCCAGCCTGAAAATTGAAGAAGCAGCACTGACCGGCGAGAGCGTCCCGGTTACCAAAGTGGTACAGATGCTTGGGTTGGCACCCGGGCAGGAGGATGTGCCTCTGGCTGATCGCTCCAATATGTGCTATATGGGGTCCACCGTCGTGTACGGGCGCGGCCGCGCGGTCATTACAGATACCGGCATGCAGACCGAGATGGGCAAAATTGCCGGAGCGCTGGCAGGCACCGAAGACGAACAGACACCTCTTCAGCGCAAGTTGGATGAATTGGGGCGTACTCTCTCCAAGCTGGTATTGGGGATCTGCGTCTTTATCTTTATCTTTGATTTGTTCGTGGCGGGTTCCTTTACACTGCAGAGTGTCCTTTCTACCTTTATGGTGGCGGTATCTCTGGCTGTGGCAGCCATCCCCGAAGGTCTGGCGACGGTGGTGACGGTGGTTCTGTCCATCGGTGTGACCAATATGAGCAAGCGCAATGCGGTCATCCGTCGGTTGACCGCAGTAGAAACGTTGGGGTGTACCCAGGTCATTTGTACGGACAAAACCGGAACACTGACCCAGAACCGTATGACGGTGGTGGAACATGTTGGCGATACCAAGGCGCTGGCAACCGCCATGGCACTGTGCAGTGATGCGAACCTGAATAGCGAGGGCAAGGCGGAAGGTGAGCCCACCGAGGCGGCCCTGGTTGCCTTTGCGGCGGCGGAAGGTTTACCCAAACAGGAACTGGAAAGCCGCCAGCCCCGCGTAGGGGAAGCTCCCTTCGATTCGGGACGAAAGATGATGTCCACGGTGCACAGTGCGGACGGTGCGTTTGTGCAGTATACCAAAGGCGCACCGGATGTGGTGATTCGGCTGTGCACGTCCTATTGGCAGGATGGAAAAGCCCATCCCATGACTGACGCCAAGCGGCAGGAAATCCTGCGTACAAACAAGGAAATGGCCGACCGGGCCCTGCGGGTGCTGGCTGCGGCGCAACGCCGCTGGCCGGAAAAGCCCGACGATACCAGCCCGGAATCACTGGAACAGGACCTTTGCTTCCTGGGGCTGACCGGTATGATCGACCCGGTACGCCCCGAAGTGGAAGCCTCCATTGCCGAATGCCGTCAGGCGGGAATCCGTCCCGTAATGATTACCGGTGACCATAAGGACACCGCGGTTGCCATTGCCAAACAGCTGCATATTCTGTCCGATGCATCGCAGGCCGTCACCGGTGCGGAACTGGACGAGATTTCCGATGAGGAACTGACACAAGCTGTCCGGAATTACAGTGTATACGCCCGGGTGCAGCCGGAGCATAAATCCCGCATTGTTTCGGCGTGGCGCAGGCAGGGGGCAGTGACGGCCATGACCGGTGACGGCGTCAACGATGCGCCGTCCATCAAAATGGCGGATATCGGCATCGGTATGGGCATTACCGGCACCGATGTGACCAAAAATGTGGCAGATATGGTACTGGCCGACGATAACTTTGCCACCATCGTAGCAGCGGTGGAGGAAGGCCGCCGTATCTATGATAATATCCGCAAATCCATTCAGTTCCTGTTGGCGTCCAATATGAGCGAAGTGCTGGGTGTGTTCGGTTCCACGCTGCTGGGCTTCACACTGCTCAACCCGGTGCATCTGCTTTTCATCAACCTGATTACCGACTGCTTCCCGGCTTTGGCGCTGGGCATGGAACCGGGCGAACCGGATACCATGTCCCGCCCGCCGCGCCGTGCCGACGAAGGAGTGTTTGCCGGCGGTCTGGGGTTTGATATTGCTTATCAGGGCGTGCTGATCACGGCGATCACCATGATCTCCTATATTCTGGGGCATTGCATCGAGGTGGGCGCATTCGAAATGCCCAAGGGGGTCAGCCCCGACGGTATGACCATGGCGTTCCTGACTATGAGCATGTGCGAGATTTTCCATAGCTTCAATCTGCGCAGCCAGCGCAAGAGTGTATTTACACTGCATACCCATAATGTGGTGCTGTGGGCTGCCATGCTCGGCAGCCTGGTGCTGACCACCGTGGTGTTGGAGATTCCGGTGGTGGCGCAGATGTTCGGCTTTACGCCGGTTTCTCTGACGGAATATCTGATTGCATTGGGACTGGCGGTTCTGGTGATTCCCATTGTAGAGCTGGTCAAATGGGTCCAGCGGCGCAGAGTTCGCAAGGCTTAAAAAACAGACAAATGAAAAAGCGGCCCCGAAAGGGGCCGCTTTTGATGTTTACGGCAGAAAATTGGCAGCTACAGGCGCTAAAACCGCGGTCAGCACGCCGGCTACCGCAATGGCCAAACCGCTGATGGCACCTTCCACTTCGCCCATCTGCAAGGCTTTGCTGGTACCTACCGCGTGGGCCGAGGTGCCCAGGGCAAGACCTTTGGCAATGGGGTCGGTGATATGGCAAACCTTGCAGACTGTTTCGGCCAACAGGCTGCCGGCAATGCCGGTCAGGATAATGACCGCGCCTGCCAGTGCGGCGGTGCCGCCCAGCGTTTCGGCAATGTCCATGCCGATGGCGGTAGTTACCGACTTGGGCAGCAGAGTCACAGCGTTGGCATGTTCCATCCGCAGTACCCAGGCCATGACCAGCACACTGCCCAGACTGGTGATGACACCTGCCAGAATGGCGGCCAAAATGGCACCTACGTTCTTTTCCAGCAGTTCCCATTTTTCGTACAGCGGAATCGCCAGGCTTACGGTGGCGGGCGCCAGCAGCCAGTTTACCGGGGCAGCGCTGGCGCTGTAGTCTGCGTAGGGAATGGCAAAGCAGCGCAGAAAGACGATCATGAAGATGCTGCCCATCAGCAGCGGATTAAAAAGCGCCAGTTTGGTTTTGCGGTTGACCCATACTCCCAATGCGTAGGCGGCCAGCGTGGCGAACACGCCCCAGCTGCCGCAGTGCTGCAAAAACTCAGTCATGGTTCTGCACCTCCCGTCCTGCGGTGCAGCGCTGAGCCACACAGCCGGTTATGGCCATGACCAGCGCGGTGATGGGAATAATGGCAATAAGAACGGGCACGAACACCTCTGTCAGCTGGCTGCCCAGTTCCATCACGCCGCTGGCTGCCGGTACAAACAACAGCGGAAAAATCCCCGTCAGGAACAACCCGGTCTCCCGTACCTGTTCCAACCGCAGGATACCGCAGCGCAGCGCGGCGGCCATCAGCAAAAGACCGTACACACTGGCCGGAATCGGCAGCGGCAGCACCGCGGCCAATACCTCGCCCAGCAGGCAGAAGCCTACGATCCGGGCAAACTGAAACACATACTTCATATACTATCCCTCTTTATGCTAGAATGCTGCCCTATCATACCACTTTCGATCGGGTTCTACAATTGGCGCCGCGTAAAAAAATGTGAAATCTTGCAACACTTGTATTTTGCCGCGGAGTGTGGTATACTAACCCAAAACCGTACAAGGGAATGCGAAAAGAGGTTTTGACATGTCTTTGCTGAAGAAACTGGCCGGCTTGGCCGTGGGCGCTGCTGCTGTGGGCGCCGCTGTGTACGTGCTGCAGAAGCGTGAGCACGGCGAGGAATACGAGCATATTGTGGGCCCGGCGGACGAGGTTGAAACCGACACCGCCGAGCCCGAAGCTGATGCGTCTGCCGAGGCTGAAAAAGCCCCTGCTGCCGCGCCTGAAACCGACGATGCCGTATACCAGCCGCCCGTGGCCGCTCATCCTGTGGAGACCGGCGACGATACCCCCAACGCCAACCCGGTAGAACTGGGTGCGGTGGAAGTACCCAAGACGGCAGACGGTAAGTACGATGCCACCAAGATTGCGGACCCCGCAGATTTTGGTGACTGGGACGAACAGGGCTGCAAGGGTTGATAAGCGAACGCGCAAGGCGCATCTTTGTCAAGGCAAAGGTGCGCCTTTTTGTATTTTATTGAATAAAAATGCACTTTACAACTTTACTGTGCTAAAGTATAATGATTTTATATGTGTGGAGAGGCAGGGAATTTGTATGGAGATTCAATTGCAGAATTTTACCCCTGCGGAACAGGCAACGTTCCGTCTGCGTGCTTTGTACGAACGGGCCGGGTATCGCAAGTATCGTTGTTCCCGGTTTGAGGAATACGCACTGTATCAGGAATACCAGCGCTTTTTGCCGGATGCCCAGGTGGTCACCTTTACCGACCTGGACGGCAAGCTGCGGGCCATCAAACCGGATGTGACGCTGTCCATTGCCAAAACGGCTCAACCGGCCCCCGGTGAGTGCAAGCGCTTCTATTATAATGAAGAAGTTTGCCGCCCCAGCCGGGAAAGCCATACATTCCAGACCATCCACCAGATGGGCCTGGAATGTATGGGCGCCGTGGATGCGACCGCCCAGGCGGAAGTTGTGCAGCTGGCTTTGCAAAGTCTGGCGGCCCTGAACGTGCCCACCGTGCTGGAAGTCAGCCACATGGGATTTGTCACCGGCCTGCTGGACGCTCTGCAGGTGCCGGAAGCGGCACGGGGACGGCTGCTGGAGTTGCTCAACCAGAAAAATGCCCACGAACTGCATGCGGCAGCGCTGGCGGATGGACTGAGTGAGCCGGATGCCGATGCCCTCTGCGGTCTGCTGGCATTGCATGGGCCGTTGGGTGCAACCCTGACGGCTGCCCGCGGCGCATGCCGCAGCCAGGCTCAGCGGGATGCGTTGGAGGAACTGCAGGCGCTGCAGAACCGTCTGGGAGAGGCGGGCCGCGGCACCCAGCTGGACCTGAGCATGGCTGACGAAATGGAATATTACAACGGCCTTGTGTTCACCGGTTATGTGGCGGGGGTTCCCCGGGCGGTGCTCAAAGGCGGCCGGTATGACTATCTGATGCAGCGTTTTACGGCGGGTGCCAACGCCATCGGATTTGCCATCTACCTGGATGAACTGGAACGTCTGACGGCACAGAACGGCGAAGCACCTTCGGAGCCGGAAAAAATCTGGCTCAACATTGCTTTGCCAAAAGGGCGCCTTGGTGACAAGGCATACAAGCTGCTGGCCGAGGCCGGGTACCGTGCCAACGAAGATTACAACGACACCCGCAAACTGGTAGTGGAAAACCCCGAAGCCGGGGTGCGGTATTTCCTGGTGAAGCCCAGTGATGTGGCGATCTATGTGGAACATGGTGCGGCGGACATCGGCATTGTGGGTAAGGATATCCTGGCAGAATCTGATGCGGATGTGTATGAACTGCTGGATACCGGCATGGGCAAATGCCGGATGTGTGTGGCCGGCCCCAAAAACTTTACCGATGACGAAAGCCGGGCACTGCGGGTGGCGACCAAATTCGTCAACATTGCTCGCGACCACTATGAACGCCGGGGCCGGGATATCGATATTATCAAACTTAACGGTTCCATTGAGCTGGCGCCCATTCTGGGTCTGTCCGATGTGATCGTGGATATTGTAGAAACCGGTACCACCCTGCGGGAAAACGACCTGACCGTGATTGAGGAATTCATGCCCATCTCGGCCCGGTTTATTGCCAACAAAGCCAGCTATAAATTCAAATATCAGCAGATGAGCACGCTGCTCAACAAAATGAAGGAGGCTCTTGTCCCATGATCCGGCTGTATGATTTTGATGAAGTAAAACCTGAAGAAATTCTGAACCGGGACATCCGTGCCGAAGCGGACGTGGAAGCAACGGTGGATGCCATCATTGCCGACGTTCGTGCCCGTGGGGATGCGGCGTTGATTGAGTATGCGGCCAAGTTTGACCATGCGGAGCTGCAGTCGGTGCAGGTGACCCAGCAGGAAATCGACGAAGCCTTTGCCGAATTGGATGCACAGGACCCGGCGTTCATTACCACCCTGAAAATGGCGGCCGAAAACATCCGCCACTTCCACGAGCAACAGCTGCACAAAAATTTTGTCCTTACCGACAAGCCCGGTGTAGTGCTGGGGCAGAAGTATACGCCCATCCAGCGGGCAGGCGTCTACGTGCCGGGCGGAACGGCGGCTTATCCCTCCACGGTTCTGATGGATGTGATCCCTGCCAAAGTGGCAGGCGTCAAGCAGATCGTCATGACCACCCCGGCCGGTCCCGGCGGCAAGGTGAACCCTTCCATTCTGGCTGCGGCGGTTATTGCGGGCATTGATCTGATTTTCAAGACCGGTGGCGCCCAGGCGGTGGCGGCGCTGGCCTACGGTACCGAGAGTGTGCCCGCCGTGGATAAAATCGTCGGCCCCGGCAACATCTATGTGGCCACCGCCAAGCGCAAAGTGTTCGGCAAGGTAGGCATCGATATGATCGCAGGTCCCTCGGAAATTCTGGTGTTGGCGGACGGCAGCTGCAACCCGGCCTGGGTGGCGGCGGATCTGCTCAGCCAGGCCGAACATGACAAACTGGCAACGCCGGTACTGGTGACTGACAGCTGGGAGTTGGCCAAAGCGGTCCAGGCGGAACTGGAAGTACAGATCCCGCAGCTGCCGCGTGCTGCCATTGCACGGGCTAGCGTGGATACCAATGGAAAGATCATCGTAACCGATGACATGAACAAGGCCATTGAAGCGGTCAACATCATTGCACCGGAACATCTGGAAATTTGCGTGGACGATCCTTTTGCGGTGCTCAACCGGGTGGAAAATGCCGGCAGCATCTTCCTGGGCAAGAACGTGCCGGAAGCGCTGGGCGATTACTTCGCCGGTCCCAATCACACCCTGCCCACCAGCGGCACCGCACGGTTCAGCAGCCCGCTGGGAGTGGATGATTTTGTCAAGAAATCCAGCTTCCTGTACTATACCCGGGAAGCGCTGGGCGAGGTGCAGCAGCGTATTGCCAACTTTGCCGAGCACGAAGGTCTGCATGCTCATGCCAAGAGCGTGACCATCCGGTTTGAGGACCAGTGAGCGGGAGGAACAAGCCATGAGCCGTTATTTTACCAAAACACTCTCTGCGCTGGAGCCTTACACACCCGGTGAACAGCTTGCCATCGAGAATCTGGTCAAGCTGAACGCCAACGAAAACCCTTACCCGCCGGCCCCCGGCGTGGCGGCGGCGGTGGCGGCGGCAGTACCGGGATTGCGCCTGTATTCCGATCTGACCAACGGGGAGCTGAACCGTGCCGTTGCCGCCCATTGGGGCGTAAAGCCGGAAAATGTACTTTGCGGCAACGGCAGCGACGAAAACCTGTTGCTGGCTTTGCGGGCGTTTTGCGATGAGGAAGCGCCGCTGGCTTTTGCGGATATTACCTACAGTTTTTATCCGGTTCTGTGTGATCTGCTGCATATTCCCCAGCATATCATTCCGCTGGAAGCGGACTTCACTCTGGACCTGGGCAAATACAAGGGCCTGCACGAAACCATCGTCATTGCAAACCCCAATGCGCCCACCAGCCTGTTGGCACCGGTGGATGCCATTGAAGAAGTGCTGCGCACCAATCCCGATAACATTGTGATCGTGGATGAAACCTACATAGAGTTTGCCCCGGCGAGATCGACTTGCCTGCCGCTGCTGGAAAAATACGACAATCTGGTTATTACCCATACTTTTTCCAAGACGCACAATCTGGCGGGGGCGCGGCTGGGCTTCTGCCTGGCACGGCCGGAATTGATCGCGGATATGAACCGGGTCAAGTTCAGCTACAGCCCCTACAATGTCAATTCGCTGACCCAGGCGGCCGGAACGGCGGCCATCCGGGATGAGGTGTATTTCCGTTGGGTGACCGATAAGGTGCTGGCCACCCGCGACGATGCGGCCCGGCAACTGCGGCAGCGCGGATTTACCGTGCTGGACTCGGCGACCAACTTCCTGTTTGCCACCACAGACCGTATGCCCTGCCGGGAAATCTTTGAAAAGCTGCGGGAACGCGGCATTCTGATTCGCCATTTCAACACGCCGCGTATCGATAACTGGTTGCGTATCACCATCGGAACACCGGAACAGATGCAGCGGTTCCTTGCAGCGCTGGATGGGATTCTGCCGCCGCAAAAGTGAAAGACTGCCAAGAGGAGGGAATGTCATGATCGCCATTGTGGATTACGATGTGGGCAATTTGTTCAGCCTGTCATCCAGCGTACAAAGTCTGGGGGCCGAGGTACGGGTCACCGGTCAGGCCGATGATTTGCGGGCAGCCAGCCATATTTTGCTGCCCGGTGTAGGTGCTTTTGCCGATGCTATGGCCAAACTGCAGGCCACCGGTCTGGTTCCGGTCCTTCGGGAGGAGGCACAGCGCAAACCGCTGCTGGGCATCTGCCTGGGGATGCAGCTGCTGTTTGACAAAAGCTATGAATACGGGGAACACCAGGGGCTGGGATTGATTCCCGGTGCCGTCTGCCCGCTGGCAGATGATCTGAAAGACCCGACCCTGAAGGTGCCCCACATCGGATGGAATGCGCTGGACATTGTTCCGGGACGGGAAAATGATCCGCTGTTCCGGTATGTAAAGAACGGTGAATACGTCTATTATGTGCACAGTTATTATGCCAAAGACTGTGCGGCGTCTACACTGGCTACCAGTGAATACAGCATTCCGGTTACGGGGGCGGTGCGCAGCGGCCATGTCTACGGCACCCAGTTCCACCCGGAAAAATCCGGCGATACCGGCCTGCGCCTGCTCAAGGCGTTTGCCGAACTGTAAGGAGGGAACATTATGAAACTGTATCCCGCCATTGATTTGCGCGGCAGTCAGGCTGTGCGCCTTTATCAGGGCGATTATGACCAGATGACCGTATATAACGCGGACCCTGTGGCCCAGGCACGTCAGTTCATAGAGGCTGGTGCAAAATATCTGCATGTGGTGGACCTGGACGGTGCCAAGGATGATACTACGGCGAATATGCAGACCATCGCGGCCATTGCCCGGTTGGGCGGACTGAAAATCGAAGTGGGCGGCGGTATCCGGGATGAAGAACGCATCCGGCAGTATCTGGAACTGGGGGTAGACCGCTGCATTCTGGGAACGGTTGCGGTCAAAAACTTTGCCTTTACGGAACAGATGGCCAAAACCTACGGCACCCGCATTGCGGTGGGGGTTGATATGAAAAACGGGTTGGTGGCCGTCAACGGCTGGAAAGAGGTCACGCCCGAACCGGGAGTGGCGTTCTGCCGCCGGTGTGCCGCAGCGGGGGTAGGGGCGATTATTGCCACCGATATCTCCCGGGACGGCACCATGCAGGGCACCAATCTGGAACTTTACCGGGAACTGCTTACCATCCCGGGCATTGAAGTGACGGCATCCGGCGGCATTGCCCGGATGGAAGAACTGGCCGAACTCCAGGCCATGGGTTGCCATGCAGCCATACTGGGCAAATCCATCTACACCGGCGCCATTGATCTGGCCGATGCCGTGCGTCGGTATCAGGCGTAAAGGAGGGCTTTTGTCATGATCACCAAACGCATCATTCCCTGCCTGGACGTGAAAAACGGCCGCGTGGTCAAGGGGGTCAACTTTGAAGGCTTGCAGGATATGGCAGACCCGGTGGAGATGGCCCGCTTCTACAACGAATCCGGCGCCGATGAACTGGTTTTCTACGATATTACGGCCAGTGTGGAGGAGCGTACCCTTTTTACCGATATTCTGCGCCAAGTCGCCAGCCAGATCTTTATTCCGCTGACGGTGGGGGGCGGTATCCGCACGCTGGACGATTTTGACCGTGTTCTCAAATGCGGGGCCGATAAAGTCAGCGTCAATTCCGGTGCCATTGCCAACCCCGGCATCATTCCGGCGGCAGCCCAAAAGTATGGCAACCAGTGTGTGGTGCTTTCGGCCGATATCAAGCGAGTGGATGGCCGCTTTATGTTGTTTGCCAAGGGCGGCCGGGAAAACACCGGTATCGACGCGCTGGACTGGCTGGAACAGGGCGTCTGGAACGGGGCAGGAGAGTTGGTTGTCAACTCCATTGACACCGATGGTGTGAAAAATGGATTTGATCTGGAATTGCTGGATGCAGTGGCGGCGCGCTGTGCGGTGCCCATCATTGCCTCGGGCGGTGCCGGCTGCAAGGAGGATTTTCTGGAACTGTTCAGGAATCACCCGGCAGTGGATGCCGGGCTGGCTGCGTCTATTTTCCATACCAAGCAGGTGGATATCCGCGATTTGAAACGCTATCTGCGTGAAAACCACATCGAAATGCGGCTGTGACCCCTTGCCAAAAGCCGCAAAAACAGGTACACTATAAATATGTTTCCTTGGGCGGGCGGTACCGGTGGTGCGGCCCGCACCAAACGTTATGGAGGAGGAGGTTTTCTCCCATGGAAATGACCCAGAATACACAATCGCTGCACTTTGACGCCAACGGCCTGATTCCGGCCATTGTGCAGGACCACTACAGCAAAGAAGTGCTGACCCTTGCCTACATGAATGCCGAGACTCTGGCACTTACCATCGCCGAAGGGCGTACGGTGTTCTGGTCCCGCAGCCGCCAGGAAATATGGCGTAAGGGCGAAACGTCGGGTAATGTGCAGCGCGTTGTTTCCATTACGGCCGATTGTGACAAGGACGCTTTGGTTATTGATGTGATCAAAACCGGTCCGGCCTGCCATACCGGCGCCGAGAGCTGTTTCTTCAACCCGGTTTATGTTTCGGATGAACTGAAGCAGTTTACCTGGCAGGGACTGTATGAGCTGATCGAAGGCCGCAAAACCAATCCGCAGGAGGGCAGCTACACCAGCTACCTCTTTGACAAAGGGCTGGAAAAGATTCTGAAAAAGGTCGGCGAAGAATCGACCGAAGTGATTATCGCAGGCTGCAAGCGTGATAAGGAAGAAACTATCTACGAAATCAGCGACCTGGCCTACCATGTGATGGTGCTCATGATCGAACTGGGCATCTCGGTGGAAGATATCACGAAAGAACTGGAAAAACGGCATGTTATTGACCATAAAGTAAAGCAGGAAAGGATGCAGTAATTATGGCGGGCGAATACCTGAAAAGTTCCGTCCACGTACATTCCAAGCTGTGCGACGGCAAAAACACCTTAGAGGAACTGGCGGTCACGGGATGGCGCGCGGGACTTCAGACGCTGGGTTTCAGTGGGCATAGCCACACCCCCTGCGATCTGGAGTACTGCATGACCCAAAGCCGCACCGCGCTCTATAAAGCGCAGATTGCGAAACTGAAGGAGCGGTATGCCGGCAAGCTGGATATCCTCTGCGGCCTGGAATGGGATCTTTACAGCGACGATGATCCTCTGGATTACGATTACTTTATCGGCAGTACCCACTATGTCAAGGGCCCCAAAACCGGTAAATACTACGAGATTGACTGGCGCGAGAGTGACCTGGCTGCCTGCATCGCCGATGATTTTGACGGTGACGGGCTGGCTGTTGTGGAAGCCTACTTTGCCAACGTTGCCAAGGTGGCGGAGAAAAAGCCGACCATCCTGGGACACTTCGACCTGATCAAAAAGATCAACGGCGAAGGCAAATTCTTTGATGAGCACGATCCCCGTTACAAAGCGGCCGCAGACAGCGCCCTGATGGCGGCTGCCCGGAACCGCTGCGTGCTGGAAGTCAATACTTCCGCGGTGTTCCGCGGCTTCCGCAAGGATTTCTTCCCCTCGGACGAAATCCTCAAGGACTGGCTGGCACTGTCCGGCAACGTGGTCATCACGGCAGACGCCCATACCGCCAAGGCACTGACTTTCGGTTATGAAGAGGCTGCAGCCAAACTGAAAGGGCTGGGCTACACCAAGGTTCAGGTGCTGGGCAAGAACGGCTTCCAGACCTGCGAACTCTGATAAAAGTAAAAATCCCTGTACCAAACGGTACAGGGATTTTTTGTTTACAGGGTTACCGGCTGCCCGTCCAGAACGGCGTTGGTCAAAACGTCACCGTCATAGGTCAACTCCAGGTGAAAAAAGGGGGCATCCTCGGCCAGAAGGCGGAAAAACAGTTTGTCGCCCGGCCAGATGGGAAGATCCTGCACGGCGGCTTTCGGGACCCATTCCAGCGTTCCTTCGTTGCAGTCGGTCATGGTACCGGTGAATCGGGTACAGGTGTACAGGTGCATCCGTTCGGCGGGCCAGGGGGCGCAGTAAAAGTCCACGATGCCCCGGTATTGGGGGTTCTGCATGGTCAGGCCGGTTTCTTCCCGTACTTCCCGCAGTGCGCAGGTCAGGGCATTCTCACCGGGTTCAAATTTTCCGCCTACGCCGATCCATTTGTCGTGGTTCACGTCGTGCTGCTTTTTGACGCGATGCAGCATCAGGTAACAGTCATTTTGCTCCAGATAACATAAGGTGGTTTGCAATAAGTCCATAAAGGGGGACCTCCTGTACATAAATCGGCGGTTTTAGCAGATACTACCATAAAACACCAAGCGGAGGAAATTGATATGAAAGCAACCGGAATTGTGCGCCGCATTGATGAACTGGGGCGTGTGGTGATCCCCAAGGAAATCCGCCGTACCCAGCGCATCCGCCAGGGGGACACGCTGGAAATTTTTACAGCCGCAGATGGGGAAGTGGTATTCAAAAAATACTCGCCGTTGGTAGAACTGGGGCAGATCTCGGCAGTCTATACCGATGTACTTGCCAAAAGTCTGGGCTGTACGGTGCTGGTGTGCGACCGGACCCGCATAATGGCTGCAAGCGGCAGCGGCAAAAATGAGATGATGGACCGGGATATCTCCCCGGAAACAGAGCATCTTCTGGCGGCCCGGGCTATCTACACCGCCCCGGAAAATGCCGCCCGGCGGCTGCGTTTGTTCGAGCGGGGAGAGCGGCTGGTTCTGTGCGCGGCCCCCATTGTAGCCCATGGCGATGTAGAGGGAGCAGTTCTTCTGCCCGGCATGGCCCGGGACCCGGTACCGCGGCCGGAAACGGTCCAGGCCATTGCTACGGCAGCCAGTTTTTTATCCCGTTGGATGGAAGAGTGATATCCTGCTCAGGCAGGGGTGGTTTCCATCTGGCGCAGTACCTTGCGGAAGGTGAAGAAGAACAGCACTACGGTAAACAGAACCGCCAGGGTGTCGGCTACCGGCTCGGCCATGTATACGGCCTGGGCCTGGTCGGCACGGAACAGCTGAGGCATAAGGTAGATCAGCGGCAGCAGCAGGATGAACTTGCGCATAACTGCCACCAGGATGGACTGCTTTGCCTTGCCCAGGGAGGTAAAGGTCATCTGGCAGGCCATCTGGATGCCGAACAGGAAGAGCGCAGCTACGTAGATGCGCAGGGCGTGGCTGGTATAGGCGACCAGCTGGGCATCGCTGGTAAACATGGCGGCAAACGCCTGAGGGAACAGCTGTACCAAAAGCCACAGCAGGCAAGAGTACAGGAAGCTGACCCGCAGCAACAGGAAATAGGCCTTTTTAACACGGTCCCGTTTCCCGGCACCGTAATTGTAGCTGATAATGGGCTGGGCACCCTGGCCCAGGCCCTGCAACGGCAGCATGGCAAACTGCATTACGCTGGACAGAATGGTCATGGCACCTACAGCCAGGTCACCGCCGTACTGCAGCAGAGAAGCGTTGAAAGCGACCGAGATGACACTTTCGCTGGCCTGCATAATAAAGGTGGCGGCGCCCAGCGCCACACAGGGGAGCAGGACAGAGGGCGAAAGACGGATATTGGAGGAACGCAGCTTCAGGAACGTCCGTTTGCCGAACAGGAAGCTCAATACCCACAGGCAGGAAAGCGCCTGGGAAAGAATGGTGGCCAGCGCAGCGCCGCGAACGCCCATGCCCAGCACAAAGATGAATACCGGGTCCAGGATGATATTGGCCACGGCACCGATCAGCACCGAAAGCATACCTTCTTTGGCAAACCCCTGGGCGGTGATAAAAGCATTCATGCCCAGCGTCATCTGCACAAAAATGGTGCCGATGGCGTAGATGTCCATGTATGCAACCGCGTACTCGATGGTGTTGCCGCTGGCGCCAAACGCCATCAGGAAGGTGCGGTCCCCCAAAAACAGAATCACCGTCAATACGACCGAGACTACGATCTGCAGTGCAAAGCAGTTGCCCAGGATCTGCTCGGCCTTTTCTTTGTTGCCTTGTCCCATGGCAATGGTGGCACGGGGAGCACCGCCGTTGCCAACCAGGGCCGCAAAGGCCGAAACGATCATGATCAGGGGCAGGCAGACACCTACACCGGTCAGGGCCAGAGCGCCGGTTTCCGGAATGTGACCGATATAGATACGGTCTACAATGTTATACAGCATGTTGATCAGCTGTGCCGCTACCGTGGGAAGTGCCAGCCGAAGCAGCAGTTTGCCAAGCGGGTCAGTAGCCAGAAAGGCTTTTTCGTCAGTTTGAGCCTGCATGTGTTTTTAACCTTCTTTACTTATATAATAAGGATATAAGAAAGTATAAAACCCCCGCATTACAGTGTCAAGGCAGTGAAAGTTGATGATTGTGTCGAAACTGTTAAACTTGCAAAAAGTTTTGCAAAAACTCTTGACAGGAGGGAAAAGGGGGTTATAATAATCTTAGCACTCGGAGATATGGAGTGCTAAAACAAACCTGAAACGCAGCAAAGGAGATGAGCGACATGGCGATGGACGCGCGCAAGCAGCGAATCCTGGAAGCTATTGTTGCCCTGTATGCCAGCGACGGTGAGCCGGTAGGTTCCGGACTGCTGGCAAGCTACTTTGACATGGCGCTGTCCAGCGCTACCCTGCGCAACGAGATGGCTGCCCTGACCAAGCTGGGGTTGCTGGAACAACCTCACACCAGCGCCGGGCGGGTGCCCAGCGCACAGGGATACAGATATTATCTCGACCATCTGATCGAAGCGCCCGGCAGTACAAAGCTGTCGGAAACAGACCGCGAACACATCGACGATCTGTTTGCCGGTATGGATGTGGAGCCTGAAAAGCTGGCGCCTGCCGCAGCCCGCAGTCTGGCAGATTTGACGGAATGCGCAGCGGCAGTTACCACACCCCAGGCACCGGACCTGTGCATCGCGCACTTTGAGGTGGTGCAGGTAGGGCGTTACTCGGCGGCGGTGCTGGCAGTGACCAGTGCAGGCGGTGTACGGACCCGCGTGGCGCGGGTAGATACCGGTTTGACCCGGGACGATGCCGCCAACCTGGCCCAGCTTCTGAATCGCGGGTTGACCTTCGTGGCGCCCCAGGACCTGACCCCGATGCTTACAGCCAGTATGGTGCTGGCAGCAGGGGAACGGCTGGCACCGGTGGTGCTGGCAGCTCAGGCGCTGGTAGCCACAGGACCGCAGGCCTGTCTGCAGGGCGCCCAGTATCTGGCCAAGATGCCGGATGTGCGCGAAAACCTGGGTACGCTGTTGGAAATCTTTTCCGACAATGAAGCAGCCACCGAGCTGCTTCGGCCGGACGGCGGAAAAATCACCGCCACATTGGGCAGCGACCTGTACCCTGCAATGCCGGGAGCCTGTATCGTCAGCAAGCGGTATCTGGCAGGCGGTGGCCTGACGGGATCGGTTGCGCTGATCGGTTCCACCCGCATGGAATACCGGCGCTTGCTTCCCATTCTGGATTACTTCTCCGTCAAGCTGGGCCAGAGTATGGCCGGGCAGGGCCAATAAATATAGAAGGAGGACCCGCAATGAGCCACGAGACAGAAAAAGAAAAAACCACGGCGGCCCAGCCTGAACAGGCTGCAGAGGCCCCCGAAACCGAGGCAAAGACTGAGGCTGCTTCCGAGCAGAAGGCCGATAAGTCTGACAAGAAAGAAAAACACCATCACGCCGAAGCTGCGCTGCAGGCCAAACTGGAGGCCAGCGAAAAGAAGAATGCTGAGCTGAAAGATCAGCTGCTGCGCACCGCGGCGGAGTATGATAACTACCGCAAGCGCTCCCAGCGCGAGGCAGATCAGAAATTCAACGACGGCATTTCTCACGCCGTCACCCAGATCCTGAGCATTCTGGATACGTTGGACATGGCCGCCAATGCCGCCTGCACCGACGAGAACTATAAAAAAGGCGTTATGATGACGCTGGACAAAGCGGCCAAAGCGCTGGAAAATCTCCACATTACCGAGATCGAAGCGCTGGCAAAACCCTTTGACCCCAACTTCATGAACGCCGTGCAGCAGGTTCCGCCCGCCGAAGGGCAGGAGAGCGGCACTGTAGTTCAGGTTTTCCAGAAGGGCTACAAGATCGGCGATAAGATCATCCGCCACGCAACGGTCGTTGTTGCGGAATAATGGTTGAATCGGGCAAGACCCGTTTCAGATACAAAGATATTTACCACATTCAAAGTTAGATTTGAAGGGAGTTTTATAGTATGAGCAAAATCATTGGTATTGACCTTGGCACCACCAACAGCTGTGTTGCCGTTATGGAGGGCGGCGAGCCCGTCGTTATCGCCAACGCTGAGGGCGCGCGTACCACGCCTTCCGTCGTAGGCTTCACCAAGACCGGCGAGCGCCTGGTTGGCCAGGTTGCCAAGCGCCAGGCTATCACCAACCCGGAGAACACCATCTCCTCCATCAAGCGTAAGATGGGCACTGCCGAGAAAGTTCATGCCGGCGGCAAGGACTACACCCCCGAAGAGATCAGCGCCATGGTGCTTTCCAAGTTGAAGGCTGACGCCGAAGCTTACCTGGGCGAGCCCGTTACCGAGGCGGTCATAACCGTGCCCGCTTACTTCAACGACAGCCAGCGTCAGGCTACCAAGAACGCCGGCACCATCGCGGGCCTGAACGTCAAGCGTATCATCAACGAGCCCACCGCTGCTTCTCTGGCCTACGGCCTGGATAAGGAAGCTGACCAGAAGATCATGGTGTACGACCTGGGCGGCGGTACCTTCGACGTTTCCATCATCGAGATGGGCGACGGCGTTACCGAAGTTCTGGCCACCAACGGTGATACCCACCTGGGCGGCGATGACTTCGACCAGCGCATCATCGACTGGATGGCCGAGGACTTCAAGCGTGAGAACAACATCGACCTGCGCAGCGACAAGATGGCTGCCCAGCGTCTGAAGGAAGCCGCTGAGAAGGCCAAGATCGAGCTGTCCAGCGCTACCTCCACCAACATCAACCTGCCCTTCATCACCGCTGACGCCAACGGCCCCAAGCATCTGGATATGACGCTGACCCGCGCCAAGTTCAATGAGCTGACCTCCGATCTGGTAGACCGTACCATGGCCCCTGTCCGCAAGGCTCTGGCTGATGCCGGCCTGAAGGCTTCCGACCTGGCCAAGGTGCTGATGGTTGGCGGTTCCACCCGTATTCCCGCCGTCTACGACGCGGTCAAGAAGGAACTGGGCTGCGAGCCCTTCAAGGGCATCAACCCCGACGAATGCGTTGCTGTGGGCGCTGCCATTCAGGGTGGTGTTCTGCAGGGCGACGTGAAGGGCCTGCTGCTGCTGGACGTTACCCCGTTGAGCCTGGGCATCGAGACCCTGGGCGGTGTCTGCACCAAGATCATCGACCGCAACACCACCATCCCCACCAAGAAGAGCCAGATCTTCTCTACCGCTGCGGATAACCAGCCCAGCGTAGAAGTCAACGTCCTGCAGGGCGAGCGTGAGTTTGCCAAGGACAACAAGAGCCTGGGAACCTTCCACCTGGATGGCATCGCTCCGGCTCCCCGTGGTGTGCCGCAGATCGAAGTTACCTTCGACATTGACGCCAACGGCATTGTGCACGTAAGCGCCAAGGATCTGGGCACCGGCAAGGAGCAGAGCATCACCATCACCGCTTCCACCAACATGAGCAAGGACGACATCGACAAGGCTGTCAAGGACGCCGAGCAGTATGCCGCCGAGGACAAGAAGCGCCGTGAGGAAGTGGATGTGCGCAACAACGCCGACCAGATGGTTTTCCAGACCGAGAAGGCAATGAACGAGTTCGGTGACAAGATCACCGCCGAGGAAAAGAGCGACGTGGAGACCAAGCTCTCTGCCCTGAAGGAAGCTCTGAAGTCCGGCAGCATCGATGACATCAAGGCCAAGCAGGATGATCTGCAGAAGTCCTTCTACGCCATCAGCGAGAAGGTTTACAAGCAGGCCGCTCAGGCCCAGGGTGCTCAGCCCGGTGCCGATGCCGGTGCCCAGGGCGGCAGCCAGCCCAAGGATGACGGCGCTGTGGATGCCGACTTCCACGAAGTCTGATTTTACAATTTGAACCCCAACACAAAGGCCGCCGCCCGGCAAGGCGGCGGCCCTTGCGGGGTTAATGAAAGATAGCCCATATAGAGGGGATTGATTCTATGGCAGAAAAACGTGATTATTATGAGGTGCTTGGAATCGGTAAAAACGCCACCGAAGCCGAGATCAAAAGCGCCTACCGCAAACTGGCCAAAAAATACCACCCCGACCTGAACCCCGGCGATAAGGTCGCCGAGGAAAAGTTCAAGGAGGTCAATGAGGCCAACGACGTACTTTCGGACCCGGAAAAACGCAAGCGCTATGACCAGTTCGGCTTTGCCGGCGTCGATCCCAACTATGGGGCCGGTCAGCCGGGCGGCGGATTCGGTGGCTTTGGCGCCGGCGGTGTGGACCTGGGTGATATTTTCGGCGATATTTTCGGCGGCAGTTTTGGCGGATTTGGTGGCTTCGGCGCTTCTTCCCGGGCCAACCCCAATGCGCCGCGCAAGGGCCATGACATTCAGGCCAGTGTGATTCTGACCTTTGAGGAAGCTGCCCACGGCTGCACCAAAAAGATCACGCTGAACCGGCAGCAGACCTGCCCCGACTGTAACGGCAACGGCTGCGAGTCTGGCACCAGCCCCGAAACCTGTACCCAGTGTGGTGGCCGCGGCTATGTGGTGACCCAGCAGCGTACGCCCTTTGGTGTGATGCAGAGCCAGCAGCCCTGCCCGCATTGCGGCGGACGCGGCACCATCATCAAGAACCCCTGCAAGACCTGCCGCGGTACCGGTAAAACCAGCGCCCGCAAGACGCTGGAGGTCAAGATTCCCGCAGGCATTGATGATGATCAGAACATTGCTTTGCGCGGCCAGGGCGATGCCGGCAGCAACGGCGGCCCGGCAGGCGACGTGATTGTTCATGTGACGGTCAAGAAAGATGCCGTCTTTGAACGGGATGGCTACGATGTATATGTACGTGTCCCCATTACCTACTCTCAGGCAGTGTTGGGCGCCGAGATTGAAGTTCCTACTGTGGATGGCAAGGTGGCCCAGCGGATTCCCGAAGGAACCCAGAGCGGTACCAAGTTCCGCCTGCGGGGCCAGGGCATCCAGTACCTGAACGGCCGTGGCCGTGGCGATCAGTATGTGATTGTCGAGGTGGAGATTCCCAAAAAGCTCAACCGTACCCAGCGTGAGGCCCTCAAGGCATTTGAGGACAGCCTCAAGGAAGAAAACTACGAAAAGCGCAAGGGCTTTTTCAAGAACCTGCGTGACCGGTTTACTTCCTGATTCATACAAAGTTGCAGCGGGTCGTCCCGGTAGGGGCGACCCGCTGTTTTGGTAAAAACAGAAAAGCAAACAGAAAAAGAGCAGCTCGAAAGAGCTGCTCTTTTTTTGCACGTTTTGGATGCCGGGGCGATTAGTCGCTCACGTAGGGCATCAGCGCCATATAACGGGCACGCTTGATAGCGACCGTCAGCTCACGCTGATGGAACGCGCAGGTACCGGTCACACGGCGGGGAA
>ERZ1643250.532-NODE-532-length-40204-cov-8.543824_pt1 | contig 40204 bp, 28 predicted proteins | sample MGYA00579262_ERZ1643250 | MGnify/ENA primary metagenome ERZ1643250 (study PRJEB29033, sample SAMEA4952265) | chicken gut metagenome | biome: Broiler Chicken; feature: Gastrointestinal Tract; material: Caecum | place: Ireland | collected 2018 | study: Broiler...
ATCGCGATGCGTCGGCGGCTGTGTCTATAGCGAGGCGTGGGCTGAAGATGCCTAAACGGGCTCGGTTAGATCGTGCTCATGAGGGTCAGAAGCGGGTCATGCGGCCTGTGAGGCGGGGTCCCAAGGGCCCGGGTAGGCCGGCTCGTGACATGCCGAGGCGGTGTGATCGTGGGTCACTGCCTTTTAGTAATGTGGTTCGAGGCTTGTGCGTGGGCGGTGCCTCGGCGTACTCGACGGGTGATGATGGTAAAGTTACTGCGAGGTGCGTGACCCCGTGGGGGTTGACTCCTGTTGTGATTACTCGATTGTTAGAATTACTACGGTAAGTTAGTAATGACTAGCATCGTTTAACAATCACAACAACTATGAGTTCTAATCCAGCCACTCATGTTCCCTGGCCCATTCGTCCTTCAGTGATCCCATCAATCGCACAGCGGTATCATTATCGGCACCATCGGCAATGGCGTCAATGACACGGGAGCCTATCGAAGACAACCCAGCGTCATGGCTCCCTTCCAATTTCATCGCCTTAAGATACGTGTCAGCCAAAGGGTACCTGCGATGCAGTTCCTCGATATGATCCATGTCGAACGGCTTCCTTGGTGGCTCCATGGTTCCATCACCATTGACGGCCCGTTTGACCCCAGTCATGTATTGAGCGTATTCACCCTGGGCTTGGCGTATCTCCTCCAATCCCTCAATAGTGGCAAGCCGTTCCCTGCGTGCTTCCTCCTGCTTTCTTTTACGGGCGTCACGGTCCTTGATCCATGTGATGATGGCTTGCTTGTTGGCCCTGACCGTCTTACTGAAATCGGCAAGGGATTGCTTGTCCCTGGGGGCTAACCTCTTGTCTATGTTGAGCGTTTCCTTACCGTTCATCATGCGTACCTGTGGTTTGTACCGTTTGACGAACGCCTCGATATCCTCCCCGCTCATACTCCCATCCGTATGTTGGTCACGGGTAAGACTCCGCGTCTTGCCTGCCATGCCCGCCTCATTGGCCTGTTCACGCAACCTGCACGCTTCCTCTGGACTGGAAGCAATGATATCGGTATCACCATGGAGGCTGCATGGATTGGAACGGCATGGAACCATCCTGCCGTCCTTGGTTTGATGGTAAGGCCAAGAACCATCATGTCTTCCTGTCGCCATTGTTGAGAATCCTCCTCTATTTCGGAATCTGTTTACTGTCAACACCGCAAATGGATGCGGCAACCGATCTAAAATCAAATCAAATCGCTTGATCAACCTCGAATCTACAAGAAGATCTTAGATCTTGACCACGGGGATCACACCCCGGAGTATCTGGGGTCTGTAAGACCATTAGGACAAGACGGATCGACGATTAGGTCAGTTCGCCTTGTCCTAATACATTCTAGGTCAAAGACCTGTAGACACCTCTTTATCGGGGTCTTGGCGTATAGACATGAGAGTCCATCTCGTCTAACGTCACACCGGTCTCCTTCAAGGTTCTGTTGTCGTAGTTCTCGGTGTGATGCTTCTGAGCGAACTCCAGTAGGCCTGCCGTCATACGACGTGCGGCATCAACGGCGTTGTTGCTGGCTGCGGCGTTCAGGATATTGAAGTCCATCGTGGCGTTCATCGTATTCCTACGGGCTTCCGCGTCCATGAACACAGCACCACCATGACCATCAAGATTCTGTATCTGCGCCTCTACAAGGGAGCTTCCTCCAGTGGCCGCCACATTCGCCTTGGCCTCCTTCCTGCGCTGCTCGGTCTTCTCAAGTTTATCAGAGGTAGTCGGATCATTGTCACCATGAATCTTCTCCCACTGATACTGATTAAGGTTGCTGTTGATGTCAGATCTTGTACCATCGCCGAAGACGCCCAATGGGCCTCCAGTGAAGGACGTGGTGTCTGAAGCCTTAGAGCTAGACTTGGAGAACTGGAACTTGCCTGTGCTTGTGTCGAACCCAGTGCAACGCATAGACGAATCCTGGGACTTGGCGAGTTTGTCGGCCTGGGCAATCGCGATCTTACGATCTTTCGAACTCATAGAGTTCCATGATCCAGCGGTCTGCGCCTGAAGGTTGTACATCGACGCCGTGGAGTTGTTCACTGAGATCGTCTCATTGATGGCAGACACTTTGGCGATGCTTTCCCTATAATTCTTGAACGTGATGATCCTACCAGATGAATCCCTCAGCGGGACCCCGGTCCTCGCGTCTATCATCGGGAAGCTGTCTACCTGCGATGGGTCAGAGTTGAGTGATGGATCCACGGCAAGAGCGGAGTTCATGGCCGCTATCGTGGCATCGATGTTCTCTTGCGCCGTGACCTGCCAATTGCTGTCCGACACGGCGATGGGCTCGTACTTCTGCTTGTACTCCTCTTGCGCCGCCACCGCGTTCTTATGATAGCTTTCCGCGTTCCTGCTATGGACACGCTTCTCGGTCTCCAGCCTCTTGATCTCGTCCTGTGCCTTGATCGCGTTCATGCCATTGATGCTTCCATCCGCAAGACCGTTCTTGAGTTCCTCGATCTTCTTGTCGATCTTCTCGACCTTCGCGTTCTCCGCGGCCTCAAGCTCATACCGGGGCTTGACAGCCTCAATCATGGCCTTGCGATCTTCCTCCTGCTGGGCCCTCCTGGCAGGCGAAGCGTTCTTGGCCTGCTCACGGGTCATCGTTCCACCATTTCCATCATCATAAACGGTCCCCGCCATGATGATGTCCATGGCGTCTTCCTGCTCCCTCTTAAGAGCACGGGTCTTCTCGTTGTTGCGCATACTGTCGTTAGCCATCTCGAACGCCGCATCACCAGAACGCATCCTCTCACCCACGAGATAGTCAATGGCCTGATCATCAGTGATAGACGAAACACTGACTCCATGCATCTTGGCGACCTGCTCACGGGCCTTATTGACGTTCCTCACCATCTCAGCGTCACCAGATTGGAACTTGGCGGTCACACCAGCTCTATCATAATTCCTCACGACGTCATTGTTTGGATCAATGCCCCAGGCCATCTTATAAGCCGCACTGGTCTTATCGATCACATTGCCGTCCATCAGGTCAGCAGCCACCCTGTCCCATGCAGCTCCACCCTCAGACATGGCGATCTCAATATCGTGCCTCAACTTACGTGGGTCTTTGGCGGACATGATGAGCATCTTAAGATTCTCACGAGTCAACATCTGGGCTTCCTCGCCCTTATGCAACGCGAACTTAGAGTCCTCAACGCTTGTCTTAGCTCCCATGTTGACGCCATTGAACATCGCATGATTCACTCTGGAGATGACTCCCTCAGAATCGAAACCAGCCTCATTCATCATACTGAGGATCATCTTCTTGTCATTCATCAATGGGTCTTGGCCGCGTTTGTTATGCTGCTTCTTCATGTGCTCCCAAATGACGCTGGTTTTACCCTGCGCAAGACGAGCCCTATACATCCTCTGATTGATGAGCTTGAGTTCCTGCTTCATTATAGACGTACCGGAAACCCTCGGAGCGTAACCAAGAGCCGTCGCGACGCCCATCTGCTGGAGGCGGTCCCACATCTCCTCACGACGCCTCCTGCGCTCACCAAGACTCAAGGGGGCACCGGTCTCGAAATCTAGACCTTGCTTCTCACGCATGATCATCTGACGGGCCAACTCTAGGTTAGATCCCAGCTGATACTTGCCTTGATTCGTCTTGTAGTCACTCAGTAGTTTTGCGCCAGTACGTTCGTCTATCTTAGCCAGCTCTGCCAATTGATTCTTGCTCAACTTGGCTCCCGAGTTTATGGCGTTCATCAAGGCAGCACTGCCCCCTCCGGTCGCGACCTTACCGGCGAACGACTTGAAGTCCCTGATCGCAGCGTCGTTCCTTGTACCGGGGCCCATAGATCTAATGAAGTTCCTTGTAAATTCCTTACGAGCAGATTTCATTGAACCATTGAGGTTATGAGCCATCATTCCGCCGATCACACCGCCCGCGACGGCCGTAAAGCCAGACTTCGCAGAGTCGCTTAGGCTAGTGAGGAACGCATTGTTAGACACGGCATTACGAACCACGTCATTGGCAGACTGCCATTGCCCTGCCTTCGAGTTCACGGTAGAGGTCAATTTGTCGGCCAGTTCCTTGCCGTAGAACTTGATGACCAAAGCCACGATGGCGAGGGCAAACAGGGTGGAGAACCAAGACCCCGTGGACGCCATGCCGATCTCCACCATGGCCTCAAGACCCACACACATGATCAGAACCATGCAGATCCTCTTAAGGCATAGGGACAGCGTCTCCCAGCCGTATTGCTTCAAGCGAAGTCTATTCTTACCCGGGAGAATCCCAAGCAACATGATGATCGGGCTCAACAGCAACATCAACGTGACTGTGATGGTGTACTGTATCTTCTTGATCGCCAGACCTCCAATGCCGAGCAGCCCTACAGTCGCGGTGAAGATAGACATGGCGCCGATCAACACCCTGCTGGGGGTATTTGAAGACCAAGTGTCAAAGTGTGTGGCGTCTCTCCCCATCCCGTTCTCGGGTCCAGCTTGAGCGTCCACCAGACGGTACATGGCCTTGTCGTTCTCACCGGGGCGACGGTTCATGTCTTGCGTGGTGATGGTTCCGGAGGTGGTGTGAGCCACTTGATACAGCGCCCAGTTGTTCACCGTGGTCTGCTTGCCGAGGTTCACTCCGGCGTTTCCCACCAATTTGTTCACGCCATCAGATGTGGCGAGTTCGGAGGCGCCAGCCCCACCGTCTAACTTGTGTCCGTTCGCCCATAGTTCATTCCATCCAACACCGAATTGACCATAAGTCCATGGAGTGAACACGAAGGCCGTCCAGATCTTGCACTGCATGACGCGGATCTGCGAATCTGGATTGAAGTCTTTGTTGTCACCGAACATAGACTCAAATGTGGCGGAGGCAGACACCGTATGCTTCGGGCTTCCCGTGGCCGTGCAGATCTTATCCGTGCCTCCAGCGCTTAAGACGGTTCCCATCACCGCACGTTCTAAAGCCGTTGGTACATCGTCTACCAACTTGAACATCATGTTGGTGTTGAACAAGAGCATGATGCCAAGTCCAACCGTGAGTATAATGGCCGCGATCTGCTTGAACGACTCGACTGGGTTGCCTCGTATGAGCTTCCAGATCACCATGAGACCCGCAATCGCTATGGCCATCACGATGAACTCGATGTAGATCGTGTCACGGAGCTTCTTCGTCCAATCCATGAGGATCGTCTTGATGCCGAACTTCTCCAGTATGGGCTCGAATGACCATCCGACCAGGGTATTCATGATCATGGTGATCCTCTGGCTGATGAACAACATGCTAGAACCGAATGCGTCGAAATCGATCAAACGCCATGGGGTCCCCTTCACGTAAATGTCCATGAGTCTTTCACCCATGTTGTAAGCGCTGCGCCTGGTGTCTATCTTCCCATCAGTGTTCTTACGCGATGACCCAAGTAGACCCCCCACTACGGTAGGTCTTACTGGAGTGGCGCATTGGTAAGTGGCAGAGGTCATCCTGCCCATGTCGTCCCAAGTGTACTTATAGGCCTCTTTACCGACCTTGCGGATACGTCCAGCGGCCATCGCAGACTTGACACCGGGGTCTTCTGGTTCCCCCTCAGAGCAGAACATCCATGCAGAAGCCGGACGAGAGCCATAGTCTTTGTACACGTCTTGTTTTATCTGCGTGTTTACCTTGGAATTGATGAGCGATTTGGACTGCTGTAGGTACTCTTCCTTAGACGTCTGCACCTTGTTGTCCACGCCGGCCTTCCAGTCCTTGCTGAATGCCTCATACCGTGCGGTGGGCGATTGGTTCTGGAATTGACCCAACTCGTACTTCATCATGTCCACGCCGAGATCTTTCGCTCCAGCGAGTTTGACGGCGTTCTCCCTCTTCCAGTCGTCCCACGATTGTTCTTCCTTTGGATCGTATTTGACCCACGGAGAGTATGGCACCATGTACTTCGCGCGGATGGCGTCCTCGGTTAATTCCTCAGGCATCTCATCCAACGCCTTCTTGACGCCCTCTACCGCCGCGTCCTCGACCCTCTTGTTGATTACGGCATTCTTCTCGACCTCGGTGAGGGCCGTGAGTCCATACACTGTCTCGCTGACGAAATTAGGTCTGTACCAGGACTTGTTCTGAACGCTTGTGTACTCGAATCCATTCATAAGATTGTTCAGCAGACGGTACAGTCCACTTGCCGCGGCCGTCTTGAAACCATTCCATAGGGCTTTGAATGGCATCGCCACCGCGTCGAATGGGGCCTTGAGCCAATCACCATTCTGAATGTCATTCCCCACATCACTCACGGCGGATTTAAATCCATCAGACGCGCCCTGCACGAATCCAGCCACGGTGTCACCCACCGTCTGGCCCAAGGTCTTGAGTCCACCGCCCAATCCCATGCTAGACTTCAAACGCATGTTCGTGAGGACCTGGATGTGATCCCATTCACCGTTGTACTTGGTCCACGCGAGGTTGTAGCCGAACGCCTCTAAAGCCGTGTACTTGTACTGGGCGTCTTTGAGATTGACGGGGACTTCGTCCGTGGGCAATAATTCCTTCGCGAACCCCAGTCCAAATGGAGTCTGCGCCTTACGCATCTTATAATTCTGGAGACCATGATCATCGAACAATGCGACGAGATTCTGCACGCCCTCGGTCGTGACGTTCGGCACATCACAATTGGCGTTCTCTAGTGTGGGATCTGAATCTTGGTCTCCACACTCCCAGTCTTTCCATGCGTAGACGTCATTCTCCGTGGGTTGGATGTTCTTGAGATAATATCCCGGCATGAGACGTTTCAGCACCATGCTGAAAACGTCAGACAGCTTGGTGCTGTTCTTTATTCCGTTCTCGCCGTTCTCGTCATAGTTGTCGTTCTTATCCGCCAGGTCCATGGCGCCCATCCAATTGGAGTTGACGTCATCTTTACCCGTCTGCTGGAGTTCGCTGGTCTCCTCGAATCCAGCGTCTTTCATGGATGAGCCTTTGAACTTGTCGAACTGCTCGGTCCCTTTGGCGTCACAGTCACCGTCTTTATTGGCGTCACAGTCAGTGTCGTCAGCATAGGCTGATTGGAGGCCGATTCTCTTGAGGCCAGCCCCAAGTTGTGATGTATCTCCTATGCCCAGTCCGTTGACGAATTGGCGGATGTCCCTATTTGGTAGCGTTCCTGCGGCGCCCAACCCCAACGCCACGATCATCCCGAAGGCCAGTATGAACGCCAAGCAGCGTCGGATGTTTGATGTGGCCGTTCTTCCTTGGGTCACATGTGCTTCACCGACGTAACTTGATCGTGATGATCGCATCATCTAGTCCTCCATACCAGGGGCCGCATAATCCACTTGATGATTACATAGACCTAAACTCTGAACTCGTTCTACTGAAATGTAAAATATTGTAAAATTTTCGTTGAGATCGCGCCCATGGAGGGTTGTGACCCCGCTTCATAGATGGATCAGGGAGACCATGGACCTGCTTGATCACCATCGTCGCACAAGATCTTACTAATCCGTCCTGTCTTGGTCCCCTTGATGACCCCTTATCTGATTCCCCTGCTGGTCCATGGTGGTGATCTCATCGGCTCAACAAGTCGTCGTTCGTAAGGTTTCCAAAGTGATCTAGCGAACCCATCAGATCTTATGCCGTTTTCGTTGTCCGCGTCTCGTCTTAGATTTGATTAGGCTTAGGGTCGGTGCTATAACGGCCATCTCAAGCCTAATCAAAACGGTCACGGCTTGGGAATCGCGAAAATGATGGATTGTACGTCTCTAACAGAATCTTCCTGAGATTCAGAATCTCAGGGAATGGAATCGCCTCTCCGGAAGACCTAGGCAAAACAAAACCCATGGGTCATTCCAAACTCCATGGGTTAATAATGGGGTGGTTCAAGACCTCAAGACTCGTTGACCGCCATCAACACTCCAGTGCAGGTGTCCGGTCTAGATCTACATACGGGGCACTCGTAAGGCCAGTCAATGGAGTCCTCGTGCCAGTACTCGTCTAGATAGGCTATCTTCTTGAAACCCAGGTCAAACAGGAATCTCTCAGATCCCATCATGGGTAGGCCGGGGACGTCCTCCATGAGATCTCGCGCGGCTTTGAGCATTATCTCAACACGATTCACCCCATGTCTCGTCATCCTACGCAACACATTATGCGTGAGCATCGCCCCATAACCAGATCCACGGTATGGAGAGGAAACACATACCGCATCGATGATCCCCACCACATAATCAAAAGCAGACGTCCGCACAATGGCGTAGTGGAACAACGCGAACCCCACTGGCTCGCCTTCTACCAATCGAAGTATGAGGTAGAATTTTGGATTCTTGCCAGGGGTGGACTCCACCACGGAATTCCAGATCGACTTGAGAGCACCCCTACCTATAGACTCGTCCGCTATTCTCTTCACGTCCTCAGGAACACGGTCATATGTAAGTGATCTTGTCTGTTTTTTCTTGGCCAGCACCAAACATCCTCCTCAAATCTTCGCCTTGGCAAATCATGTGTCAATAGATTGTTCATATTCGTAGAGATCTACAATGGAAGAGACCCCACCATGAAACACCATGCAACGCCGACCCAACGACGATTGGGTTGAAGAACAGCCACTCGTGAGACTCAATGGCCTACACCAGACGAAATCTCTCACTCTACATCATCAAAATTGTTGAAGGCGTCTTTATACGCCTTCTTGAGACCCGCATTGAGCCTCAACGTCAACCTGTAAGACGCTGGGTAATCCCTCCATGTCATCGTGCGGGGATTCAATACTTGCCGGGGTTTCACCTCATGTGACACGGCGGTGAAAACATGCGGTACGTAGACCTCGCCGTTCTTGACGATCTCGTCCTTTACGTAACTGGTGAATCCCTCCATGACGTCTTTCACTATCTCACGCGGGATGCCCGTCCTCTCGGAGATGCCCTTGATCATGTCTCTATTGGTATTCAATTTCCCTTAATCCCTTCCTACTTGGTAAATTGTTAGTTTGACGAATGTTCAAATCAAGTAGACTCGGACAAATGGTAACATCCCAATCTATCGGTTGATCCAACTGGTCGCGGCAACCGAAGCCAGACTCCATTCTGATCCCAAAGTGAGATCACGAATTAGACTTATGGTTCCGCTTGCTGGTCTCCATCTTAGACTCCTTGGCGTCTAACTCTTCCTTGTCAACAAGACCTCCGCTAGAGTACAGTAACGCTACATAGATCCATTCGGCTATCCTCTTGGGTATGTAGGCCTCTAGTTCTTCCTTGGTGAGATCGATAGCTCTGTCGTCTTTGACGCTGTTGCCCGCATCCTCAGGGAATTTGGACATGATCCCGTTTTGTGTGAGGGTGTATCGTTGTCCTGTGTCATTCAAGTCTACTACATCCCCCATTGGTATTCGGACCACACCGGTGCTGATGTCCACATGGCCGGCCCAATCATACTCCGCACGAGAATCGATCTGCTCTGCCATTGTCCTTATGGCCTTGTCCGAGTCAACCGGATCAATCGTCACATGCGAGCGCTTCCATCGATCGGCCAGCTCCTGAAGTCGTTCCGCGTAATCATAATCTACAAACGAATTGGGGTCATACCGGAAGATGTGATACCTTGGATGCTTGATCTTTCTTAAATTGCTCATGTGCTGAATTGTACATCGAATGAAGCAAGATTCACGAATCAACAAAAGAACAAAATAAAAACCAGAAATAAAGAATAGTTAAATCCATCTTGTTTTGCTTCGATGTCCCGACCTGTTTTAGAGACCAATCTGAATCAATGGTCACCCATCACTCAGACATAGGTCTATTAAGATTTACTGGACAAAATAGAATGGACTTGCATTCTTAGATTTGGTGCAAGTCCGTTCTTTACTGATCTAAGCCAATAGGCGCATTCGTCTAGTGGTTGACTGGTTCCTTGGGTCCGTCACTTCCAGCTCTCGTGACGGACGAAGTGACCATTCACAGAACTCACTTCAGACTGGGTCATCCATCTTGTGCGATAGCCTCCCCATTGACCGTCATATGGAGCTACGACATTGCCCTCGCTGATGTAGATCTTCCACGATCCACCGGAGTTCTCGACTTTCTCCACGAAAGCCACATGACCCGCAGATGAGATGCCACTCATTGAAATGAGATCACCGGCCTTGGGGGTCCCATCGACGGTCCATCCAGGTCTTCCATTGGCGTTGGCCCAGATGTCTCCCCCGTTCCCCATCACGGTGTTCCATGAACTGCCGTAGCCCTTATGGACCATCGCAGCTCTAGTCCAGGCATACCAGACACATTGGTAATTATAAGGTGCGGGAATAACGCCATGATCTCCATTATGGCAGATATTCATAGCACTGCACATCCAGGAGAAATCGCATCCACCCTTGTCACATTGCTGAGCCCCATTCACAGCCCCATTCGTAGCACCATCGCCAGATTCATTGGTCCCACAGAACAATTCCTTAAGAGTAGTCGACGAGGATGATGAATCTGAACTTGCGTTCACCGCATCATTGTTGCCCAGTTTGCTCTCGTCGGCCTTTATGGAATGGCAATTATGAGCATCGCAGGCCTCACCAGCCCACTGGGTTATAGAGTCGATTTTGCTCTGACCGTCGCTCAACGACACGCCCTCATAATACAACGACCAGTTCTTGGCCGCCTGAACGGGCTGTGTCCCTGGCCTTACGATAACCATTGCTCAATTCATACTTGATCAGCTTCAGTTGATTCTCAAGAGTCAACGTGGAGGTGTCACCGGCCTTGATAGACCCCTCTGAAGTGATACGATTCCCGTTCACCCCATTGCTGAAACCGGACCATTGGAAAATGCCCGCCACACCACCACCTGGGTTCTGGGCGTCTAATCGGAAGTTAGACTCACGGTAGGCGACGGCCAATGCCCCAGCGGCTCCAGCACCACTGAAACCTATCTCCTGCGTAAGGAAGTCAAACACTTTCGTGGCGACCTCGCCTTGGAAATCACCGGGCGCTGTGGAATTGCCAGACGAACTGGAGGAACTAGAGGAATCAGAACCACCGTTAGACCTATTAGAAGTATCACAATCAATAATCGACGGTCCTAAGGTCTGGATGCATCCAAGGGTAACGATCATAACGACAACCAACGCCATGGCCATAAGACCCGGAGGAGAGAACAACGCCCGGACTCCATGAACCAAGGCCATGGTCCCATGCTTCACACGATTCGCGATTGCCTCGGTGCGCTTCGCAGTGTCCTTAGCGAGATTCTTCATCCTCTCGACTTGGGCCTTCGCCTCATTCAAAGGACCAAGTGCCTTGTCTATCGCCTGATCCTTCAGAGCATTGGCCTTGTTCTTGACACCATTCTTAGCAGCGTTGACCGCGTTCTTTGGAGCATTCTTAACGGTCTGGACACTGTTGTTCACAGCGTTCTTAGCCCCGTCCTTCACAGCATGAACCGCGTTCCCAGGGGCTTCCTTGATTCTATCGCCTAGATTTTTCCTCTCCCTAGATCCATTACCATCAGAAGACCCCCTACCATCATCCTTCTTCTTGTCAGACTTAGGATCCCCACTCTCGGAACCAGATTTCTTGCCGTTGCCATCTCCAGATTCAGATTCACCGTTCTTCTTCCCATCGGAATCAGAACCACCATCCAAATCTTGTTTGCCCTCAGAGTCGTTCTTCTTACCACCTTCCTGTCCTTCAGGCTCCTTGTTCTTATCGGAACCGGCATCTGGAGAACCCTTCTGGCCTTCCTTCGACCCATCTCCCGTGGAATCAGGATCAGAGCCGTCTCCATCCCCAGAAGACGCATCACTGGAATCTAGCGAAGTTGATCCAGGACCAGAAGACCCCATCCCCGAGGTCTCATCTTCTACAGACTCCCCATCAGGATCTACTGTAGGTTGGGGCATTGGGATAGACGGTCCACTAGAAGCCCCATCCCCGGGTCCTTCTGACTCACCGGTATCAGGAGCGGAATCACCATCATCCTGTGGGGCAGACCCATTTATCTTCTGTCGAACGTCAGATGATGATTCAGATCTAGCTGTGTCTCCGGGAACGCCATCATCACCCTCTAGTCCATCATCTGGTTCGGACAAAGTTGATGGGTCGTTGACGGATTGTTCAGAACCACCATCATCAGACTCCGTTTGTCCGCTTGCCCTATTAGGCTCAGGACCTCTGGAATCGGAATCAGAATTAATCGCCTCACTGCTCGTATGGTTAGACCCCCTAGAAATGGTAGAGGTGGGGTCCAACGCATTCGCATTGTCGATCAGGTCATCGCCCGCTGGACCGGAATTTGAATCAAATGTCTGTCCGTTGTTGGAGGACCCAAATGGTTCATTGGTCTTCTTGTTGTAGCTGGGGGCTTCATTCCATGATGATGGGGTCGGAATTGTAGTTTCCGTTGGATTCGGTATGGATGGAGTGGGAATCGCTGAACCCGTCAAGTCTGGCGATTTGCTTAGATCTGGAGTGGGGATCGCTGATCTGTTGCCGGATAGATTGTCCCAGAAGGCCTCTGTCTCATTGCGTTCTTCAAACCTGTCATGTCTAGGTTTCAACGACATTTCAGATCACCGCCAGTAGGAATTCTATCCTTTTCAGTAGTAATGCGTCCCCTACATACGTCTTGGGCCATTGGCGTGAGTTGTCTGCTGGATTCACGAGACTCATGTCAGATGGGGTTGATTCCTCATACCATCCTGTGCGTTTAGATGTCAGTGCGGTCTTATGCAGAACATGGGTGTGGTCTAGGACGTCAACCCATGCCATTTGGATGGTCAGTTTCCTATTCGGTGCCACGTTGCTTCTGGCGTTCAGGGTGAGATTGTCGAAGGTCAACCAGGGGGTAGCTATAGACGTCCCTGCGGCTATGAACCATTTGTCTTGGGATTTGTCGGTCTTGGCGTTGGGGTCCCCCTTGGCCTTCCAGAAGAAAGCCCAGGATCTGTCATTAAACACGTAGTGCATCTTGAATGATTTCTTGCCGAGTTTCACTACGATGGTGAGGACTTCCTGCGCGGTTGACAGTGCGTCAATGAAACTGATCACGTCGGGTTCTGCGCTTATCGCCAGGACGGGGATTCCCGTTTCGTCATCGATGTCGAAGACTCCCTCGTCTATAAGCGCGTTGTAACCGGGGGTGACGTATTTCATCAGATGGTCAAACTCGCAACCGATCGTCTTGAGATCGAAATGGTCTCGTATCCCTAGAGCATAGTGGACGCAGGCGTACAGTTCCGCGGGAGTAAGCGTCCTTACGACAACGCCTGGAGCGGTTGTTTTGATCACGCGCATTGTTGTCTATCACTGCTCCTTATGTAGAATGGTTTGATCCATCCTCACATTCAATCTCTTACACGTCTTCACTATGATACATCATATTGCTTCGTATAGATCTCAACGGTTGTCACTTAAGTGACGTACCCCGGTTGCCTCTATCATTACTCAACTTAGACGTATCTATCCCGGTATTGCCACCCGTATGATCAAACCTCGCGGTACCAGCGGCCAGCTTATGGACGTCTATCTCGTCATTAATCCCGTAAGACGTGACTCCAGGAGTGATGGGAGTGGGGATCGCGGCATAGCTTCCTCCTCCGAACGTAGCATTGACCGCATTTGTATTGATCTGCACGTCTCCATTCGCGTCAACATAAGTAACCCTAGACATGGTCTCATCTGCGGCGTTCATGTGGCCCACCTGCTTGCTGTTAGCTCCCCATCCAAGTCTCTGGACATTCAATGTCTCCGCGCGTTCGTCAAGCGCTTGGGTACCTTGCTCGAAGTTGAACGCCGAGATGGCATTAGACTCCGTGGCGCGCATCGAATCGTTCAGGTTCGCGATGTCTCGCATGTCCCTCAGATCTTGCTCAAGATTCTGTTGGCTAGTGTTGAGGGCAGCTGAGGCCTTGGTGTCTTCCGTCACAAGATCTGTATAATCGGCAGAACCATTCAGACCATAATAGGCGGCGCCATTGGCGGAGAACTCGCTCTGGGCGGCCGTATCAAATGTAGATTTGAGACCTCTGAGTTGGGAGATAGCAGCACTACTAACAGATGTGTCGTTCATCGCCATCTTCTGGATGTCGTCTGCCGTGACTCCAGACCCAGATGACATGGCCGCAGCGAAATTGGAGTCTGCCATCATCAACTGGTTGTATCGTGTGGCCAGCCTCTTGGCTTCCCTTTCCCTGTCCTTATCATCTAACTTAGAGGTAGACACCCTGTTCAGGTCGTTCATGAACTCGTTATAAGCCAGTGACGTGCCCACAGCGCCCTGACGGAGTTTGTCGACCTTCGTCTGAGCTGCTTCGACGGCCGCCGCATCTGCCTGAATGGCGTTGTCTATACCTCCACGGCCAGCATAACTGCCCTCCAGCGACTTGACCCTTGCTTCAGCATCCTTGTAGCCCTTCGTGTCATGCAGCTTGTCAATGAGGTCCTTCTCACTAGAGGCGTTCTTCACGACATCCTTAAGCTGTTCAGACTCCACGACACCAAGCCCCTCGGTCTGAGTCATGAGATTGTTGAACGCCTGGAGCTTCTGCTTGCGTTGGTCTTCCGCACGCCTACGATTACGGTTGCGGCGATCATCCCGGATCCTATCATTGACGATGGCCGCTTGACCAAGGACTCCACTCTTGCCCTTCATAGACTGGTTGAGCTGGTACATGGCCGCATCACGAGCACCCGCATGACGGCCATGGAGCTTGTTATGCTTGCGCTTCTCGGCGTTCGCGGCCTTACGGGCCTCGTTCATCTTATCGGCGTCGGCCTGCGACAGCTTCTTACCATTGACCGTCTCACCGACCTTATACCTATGGCGGTCCAGCTTCTCCTTAGGGGCAGACCTACCGGCCACAAGACCACCGACATAACCAGCGCCCGTTGCAAGAGCCGTGTCAGCCGCAGACCTGCCTCTCTTCTTCGCCCAATCGCCCATCGAGTTGGAGAACTGGGTTCCACCGAAGTTGGCCTTGCCTATCATCTTCAGGAACTCACCACGATACAGCCACATGGCGAGAGTCACTATGATCGTGAAGATGAACGTCATCCCGATGTTGCTGTTGATGTTACCCAGGACGGCGGCGTACAATTCCAATGTCACCATCATCCAGAGGATGCATCCAAAATACTTCAACGTGTTAGACACGACCTTCTCGATCCATCCAAGGAAGAGCTTCTTGCCTTGGCCCGGCATCACTCCCATCAGGAAGAACAATGGGGCAAAAGCAGTCAACAGCACGCTCATGAACAAATACACCATCGCCAGCACTGCCGTGGTTATCAACACGGCAGCGCCCATGAGCGCGGAGAACATAGCAATGAACGCTACCTGGATCCTACCCAAGTAATTATTGCCCGTCCAGGAGGCCCACATGATCGAGAGATTGTCGGCTCCAGACTGGTCCTTGGTGGAACGCGCCTGCGTCATGGCGTCAATGATCCAAACCCAATCACCATAGGTCTGTTCGTCTGTTTTGATATTGGCCGCTTGATGATACGGGGTACCACACGCATGGATGGCTGGTTCCGCCTGAAGATTCGCCTGATACAACGCGACATTCGAGTAACTGTAACCTCGATCTGAACCATCTCTCGTGGCGACGCACATCTGGCTCATCGTCTTGTCCGGAGTATACAGACCGACCTTGATGTTCTTCCAGTACTTAAGATTGTCTTTCGTCTTGCTGTTCTGGAACAATGGGCCGGCGTCTCCGCCGCCGCCTCCAGTGAACAGCTCATTATAAGACACACCGAATTGACCGGCGACCCATGGCTCCCATACGAACGCCTTCCAGATCTTGCATGACGCCATCTTCGCGTTCAACGCCATGGCTCTCGTCAACGGCATGGTCCCGTTCGTGTCTACATAGCATTCCGTATTGCTAGAGTCCTTGTTTGGAGATCCATCGCTAGTGCTCATGCAGTTCTTGCCATTCATGCCCATTACGACGCATCCACCTAGAGACGTGCCGATCTGCATTGGGAGCTTGGCAAGCAGCAATGGCTGACTCATAAAGAAGACGCCGACACCGAAGATCGCAACGCCCCATGCTATGCCAGACAACGCGCTGGTCAGCTTGCGTTTGATGAGTCCTGTCCATGCGGCCCAGATGCCGACCGCCGCGAAGACCATCACTATGAGCCCCGTGTACATCCCGTCAAAGAGTCTACCGATGATCCCACCGTCACTGCCGGTGTTGCCTTTGCCCGCGATGACCGCGAGCAGGTTGATGCAGACACCCTCCGGATTGGCTGGGTCATCACAGATGAAATTGGGATCCACCGCGCTAGACACGAATAGTGACGTGAAGTCACTGACCATATCACCTATGCCTAGAATGGTTCCAGCGAACATGGTCACAACGCCTCTGACTGGGCATGAGAAATCATGGACGTCATCCGCACCAGAGAAGATGTCGGTGTCCATCCTATTGATCACACCGTTGTCGGTTGCCGTTCCACCCACACTCAAAATGTTACGATGTGGATCATTGCCGTCTCGTTTCTTGATGTTGCTGGGCTCTCGGGTACCATTGAACGTGGTCCATCCGAGTTTCCCACCATAGACGTCCTGCATGGTGAGCTTGTTGTACCCCGAGTCTTCGTTCGGGTCAGGTTTCCCGAACGGGGCTCTTGGCTGCCATGAGGTGTTCAGCCCTAGATCGTATCCGCAGATGACGTTGACGAGCCAGTTGTCGTCGGCCTTAGACTCTTTGGTCATTCCACTGATGGTCATCGCTCCCGCGAGGATGACGACCATTATCAGGGATAGGATCTTGCCGATGGCAGTTCCCAATGGAACGGAGGTCACACGTCCCTCGGCCATTTGCACTGGCCCGTGACAGTAAACAGATTTCCTCACGGTACGACTCCCATGACGATGGCCTCCAACCATGTGGAGACCGCCCTTGATTCACATAACTCCAATGAAAATATGCCATCTTTTTGTGATTCGTTGGTCTAAACTATTGGAATCCCAACTTCCAATGGTAGACCGCACAATCAAATCATAAATAAAATCATAAATGGAATTCCAATGTTATTTGATTTACATTCCGGGAAGACAAAACATTCGTTCTAAATCTCCATCAATCAACAGAAGATTCTCGCAACAAACTCACAGGGGGTCGAGGTAGATTCTAGATTCCCATGAGTCGAGGGCCGTCTTTCTCGATCTTCATTAATTCCAAGTAAAATGATAATGGGTAGATCGAACGGTTATAAGCGCTACGATTACAGATCTAAACAAACGGTCCTATTTAAGTAAATGATTTTAGACTTGAAATCAGTTCAAGGCGAGTAGATGAAAATCAAAACGATACCTGAGGCACTAGAGGAGGTCGTATCTAATGAACAATGGGATTGAGGTAGATCCAATGAAAATCCAAATGAGCTTCGAGGAAGCGGTAGATCAAGTCGGTGAAGCGATGATCGACGTAATCGGCCGAATGAGGGACAACCTCACTATGGGTAGTGCCGAGGAAGACCCCTTGGCTCGTAATGCAAAGATGGCCGCTTCAATGAACGACATCACACAGGCCTTGCTCAACCTTCATGAACTGCATGAAATCGTCAGAGAGTCCAAGTCTTCAGAGGATCTAGACGAGTCATTGACGCAGCTAAGACCATTCATGGAATGAACCCAACCAATTAGACAATGAGTGAGGTGTTCGTAGCAGTTAAGAATAGATATGAATTTCATAGTAAGATTGTCATGAGATTCACTTATCAACTTGCGCCTCTTAATTAATCATGGTATAATGATTCTTACTGGGACGTTCCCAGTAAGGTTTAGATTCTAGAGTTACTTAATCCTTACTCTAATGTTTAGAGTAACAAGTTGCCTAGATTCTAAGTCACTTAATGGTGAGTCCATCCCTGGAGGGTCTTCGGGTCCTCCGGGGGTGCGATCCCGTGGGCTTGCAGGGTCCCGGGCGTTAACCGTACAGTCCGGTTAATGTTTCATCGAGGTTAACATGTTTTTCATGTTAATCTTCTACTGTCAATCAGGGCATAACTCAGATTCCATTCCGAATCGTCGTCGGGAGGGAGATCGAATGGCCTTACCCGTGGGTGCTTCAGACCAATCCACTGGTCAGATCAATCCACTGGCCTTACCGTCCTCGAATAAAAACAAGAAGACCCATGATGAAAGGTGATGATTCATCGTGGGTCTTCGTCCATTCGGTTAGACTATAGATTTAATTTATCCATGGGTCTAACAGGTGACGTTGGGGTTTCAGTCGTTGAACTCCGAGAGCAACTGAGACGCCAACTGAGCCAGTTCAGACCGTTCAGACTTACGGAAATCAAGATGCGCGTAACGTGGGTCATCCTTCAGACGCTGGATGATGGACTCGATGCTGGTGCCCTTAGACAGGTATGGATTGTCCTGCTGATCCATGTCGAACGTGAATACGATCTTGGAGCCCTCGCCCAAACGTGACACCACATCTAACAGGATCGATCGGTCTAACGACTGAGCGTCATCCACGATCACAAACTGACGCTCTAACGTCCTACCGCGAAGATACGTGATCGGCTCGACAGTGATCTTATCCTCATACCGAGACTCTAACGAGGTCTTGACCTTGCCATCATCAGTGACGATCTTCGAGGTGGCGTCTCCCTTACGAGCCTTCTTGCCGCCATTCAGAAGATCGTACTTCCGTACGTCATCCCAAACCGCCTGAGCCCAGGGTCTCATCTTGTCCTCGGCATCACCCTTGAGGAATCCCTGCTCTTGACGTCCCACGGCATACATAGAGCGGAACACGGTCACCTTGTCATAACGCTTCTCCTCCACGGCCAGCAACCCCTCGCTGATAGCCATGAATGACTTGCCTGCTCCAGCCACACCGCCGAGACTCACCATCTGGATCTCATCATCATGGAGGTAGTCCATGGCGACCGCCTGTTCCACGGATCTTGGTCTGATGGCCCCGATCTTCATCTCGCGGAAATAGTCCTCCGCGTCAATGTCGATGTAGGAGTCTCCATCCTTGAGATAGAAGCTGGTAAGCGCTCCCTCCCTCACTTCTACGATGGCATGGAACGGGATGCGATTGAATCCCATGGCATTGATCACATCGTCTAATTCCTCATCTTCGATGTCACCGAACTGAAGATCGTCATACAGTGGGTTGTCCTCGTCAAGATCAATGATGATGCGTCCATCGAACAGATCGTCCTGCGAGTCCTCATAGGGTTCTGCAAGCACATGGACCGAGCAGCTTGCGAGGAGTCTCAATGGAGTGTCATTGGTGATCAACTTGAAGATCGTGTCCCCGCCGTTGTTCCGGTCTTGCCTCTCCAGATTTTTCACCACGGCGAGGATCTTACGGTCTGCCGAGTTCTCATCCCGCAATTCCGCCTCTAGGCAAGATTGGTCTGTATGGTTGAGTTCCACCCGTAAGGTGTTCCCATTACCGCATGGAATGCCCTTCGTGGTGATGTTGAGATCTGGGTTGTCTCGCTGGACGTTGTCGATGAACCGGAGCACGCTACGAGCCGCGAATCCTAAACCTCCCTCAAGCGATCTCTTCCTCTCCAGCTCAAGCATGACCACCAAGGGGATGATGATGTCCTGGTCTTCCAGTTTGCTGAACACGTCATCTCCAGCTCCCAGGAAGACGTTGGTGTCTATGATAGATGACACCCTCGGAGCGGAATCCCTGACGATGTCGTATTCCTCATCATCATACCCATAGAATCCTCGGCGGACGTCTTCTGGATCATCATAGTAATTAGCCATCTGGGAATGTCGGTCTACCAATGTAACTCCTTAACTGGACGGATCGCGAGACGGCCTATGCGAGTGTGATCTCCATGCCGTCTTGCCTTATAAGACGAATTGTAACGTAGAAGATCTGAAATGACAATCAAGATTGTGGCCCAATCGGGCTCTATCACTAGATGACTAATCAACAGTAGTTGAAATCTGTGATAAACAATGATACAATAGAAGAATTACCACAATAAAAGGCGTCAATAAGGAGGTGAACCATGACCCACACAATCACGAGAACCGTGAAACTCAACCAACCCACCCAAGCCTACCAAATCACCGGACGCGGAAGGAATAAGACTGCTCACGAAATCCCAGTGAGCAAAGCCTTGAATGATGTACGAAGACTAATCACCCTCATCCATAATGAAGTCCAATCACAACTCACCCTCACGCAAGCCTACGAGGATAAAGCCAAGATCAATGATTACCAAGCCTGGGCGAAGGAAATTGATACGGAACGTGATCGTGGGACGACAAACCAGATAGTCCAGGTAGCCATACGAGCCGGGTTACGGGTTGATCCAGCCAGCCTCCCCGATGAGATCTCAGTCAAATCTCGGGTCTCATGGCTCATCCTCGGTCATTACGCCTCGAAGCTTAAGGCGTGGGATTGTGACCCGCGTCATCTTCCCCAAGCTGGATGGGAGGTGAACCTCGGGTATGTGAACTCATCAATGACTTGCATCACCCAGAATGGTAAGTGGGTGAAACTCTACCTCAAGGCATGGGATCGCGAGATCGTCCTCGTCTACCGGAAGCCATCTTGCTCCCTGAGAAAGGGTGATAAGCTTGGTCTACCCATCATCAACATGAACCCAATCACGGGTCGCTTGAGCTTCAATTGTCCAGTTCAGGAAAAGGTCCCGTTACCTGCGATTACTCATGATTACGTGATCGGCGTGGATCGTGGAGTCTGTAAGTACTTCACTCTCGCTGTGATCGATACCAAGACGGGTAAGGTTGTGTTGAGTATGGACTCGACGGGTGTAATCGAGGAATCCCACTTGAAGATCCAGCGCCAGGATGATCAGGTTCGTGGCCTGCATGAGGCTATTGACAAAGCGCTAGATCGTCATGATTATCGTAAGGTGCGTGAGCTGGAGGTTGAGTTAGACAGGGTTCGTCAGGCTCGATCTAGATTGAAGGTTCAGCTGGCTCGTGATGCTGCTCGAGTGATTCTTGGAGTAGCTGAGGAGTTCGGGAACGCAGTCGTGTGCTTCGAGGACTTATCATGGTCCGGGAACTGGGCGGGTCGTGAGCCTTACGGGATGCTACTGCATGAGACGGAGTGGCTGGCTGAGAAGCGCGGGCTGTTATGCTACACGGTTCCGGCGGCTTACTCATCACAGGCTTGCTCCTCGTGTCAGGCGGGATCATTTGATCCGGTGGGTCATTCGTTCACGGGTCGGGTGTTTCATTGTTGGTCGTGTGGGTTCGTGGGTGATCGTGACGTGAACGCGGCGGTGAACCTGGCGGCTCGTGGGCTGGGGCGCGCGGTGAAGTCTGCGGTTACTCGTGATCGATCTAAGGATTGTGTGACGCCTCGTCGTGGGCGTCATGGTCATGTCAGGACGCGAGTGATGATTCATGATTGCTCGTGGTTAGACTCTTGGTTGGCTGGCGGTGGCGTGGCCCGGGATGGGTTGCGTCGGAGTGTACCGTCGGGGCGGGGCTTGGACGGTACCGCCGCTCTGGCTGATAGGCTGGGGCTCGCTGGTGATGGGGTCTTGGTCATGGTTTTCCGTGTCTAGCTGGTTGTGCTGGTTTAACACGGTTTATCATGGTTGAGGCTACACTACCACTAGATGCTGCGATCGCACTGGAGAAGACCAACCCACTCCACCTCGGAAACGATCTCCGACCCATTAGATTTGATTTTTGATCACAGCAGGCGTCTCATCCACGTAAGACCATGGATCTTCTCAGGTCAAACAACCCAGACATCAAGTGCTCCCCGTTAGTTTCCACATCAGCAGGACGTATGGTACCCCAGCAGATGTTCTTAGACCGCCCCCTCACACAGACGGAGGACACCACATGACCGAACACCATCTCACAAGCCACTGGGGTAAGACTACCCACGCCAAAAACCACATCAGGATCAAAGTCTAGCTTCCCCAGCAGTCTCAATCCCTTGTCAGAGGCGTCCTGGACCATTATCACATGAACGCCACGGGCAGGACCCTCAACAAGGATGAGATCTAAATCTTCCAGCAGTCTATCCTCAGTATCAGACCTGCGGACCCTAGCGAACATGTCAGAGACCCTATGGATCACAAGAACCGTCTTATTCAGATCTGCTTGGGTGTTCCTCAATGATTCGGCGTAATTCCTTATCGTCTTACGGATGCTAGACGGAGAATCAGTCAATTCAAGATCGATCCTGTCCACGCCTGCGCAGAACGATACCCCATTGACAAGATCTTCAGTGTGTTTTAAACAACCGGGTTGGCACACTACCAGGACATGAGATGATGGGGAGTCAGTGAATCGGATCCAGACCAGATCACCGTTCTGTTTCCTCAGGGGCGTCATCCAGACCCCGGACTCTATCAGGCTGTCGCTTGCGTTGGTCTTCAGTTTCCTCACCATGATACGACTCCGATCTTAATGGACCGACTTAACAGGATTGTATGCGTGAATCACTTGAACCCACAACCGAAGATCTAACCAAGACCCACTTGACGGCACCACCGGAAAGACCGTCATCATCAAAACGGGCGATCAAACGAAAAAGATGGATTAGAGGCCCAAAATCCTGAACTCTAATCCATCTTTAGGTCAATGACCAGATCCATCAACGGACCCTATCGATCAGGAATCAAATCTCTCGTTAAGATTTTGTCCTGACAAGCGAGGAAGCCGACCTGTTCATTCGCTTAGATCAATGTCAGCCGCGAATCGCTTTGATCTTACCCCTATTAGAGAGAGAGATCGCGAATCATCTACTCACCGTCAAGATCGATACCCTCACCTCTGGAGTCACGCTGATGCTCCAATTCCAGCTGTTCATGCCCGCCTGTGTGGCCGCGTCTTCCATCAGCTTGGCAAGAGTCTGCCTGTCGGTGCATTGTTTGAACACGATGTCATTCGAGAACTGGACATCAAGCGGCGTTCCATCATCCACCATCTTACTTAGATTGTCTGAAACCAACTTCTTGTACTGATCTAGACTGGAGACCAAGAGCCCATTCCTATGATAGTAGTTCACGCCAGAGGAGTCCTTCCCGGAAGAGGGTGGGTCACCAATTAGATTCACTTTCTCCACCTTATGGTCTCTACCCATCTCAGCGTCAGTCAGATTCATGTATCCATGCCGGATATCGCTCCTCATACGAGCTGCCGTGTCTTTGTTCATTTCGGGATCATCCCAGCAGGCGTCTACATGCCACCATTGGCCGTCTATTCTCACCATGTTCCATTCATGGGCTTCAGAGTCTCCATTCCCGTCATAACCTATGCCCTGAACGACCATGGCACTGATCCCAAGACGTCTCATCAGATACATCATGGCTCTTGCGTAACCCATGCAACTGGCCTTCCTCTCCACGAAAGCCCCATAGATGGTCTGATAGGACGCAGATCCACCAGACAATGACGAATCGTTGTAATAGGTCACATTCTTGACCAACCAATCATGAGCGGCAAGCTCCCTATTGTACTCCGTCTTATAGTCCGCATAGATCTTATTCACCAATGGGTCTACAATGGCGTTGACCTTATTCAGTTTCTCCAGCCATTCCCCATGGTCCATTGAGTATTTCGGACTTATGGCCTTGACTGTGCCCGTTTCGCTGGAAATGGAGGTCGTATAAGTCAAACTGAGGTAGAACCATGTCGGATGTTCAGCGAAGATAGTATTGTAGATCAGCGAGGCGTCATCTTTCGTGATGTTGTCCTGGGTGATTGGGATGGTGGTCTCGAAGTTCTTGATCCCCCTGACGACCTCATTATAGGCCGGTTTGATAGACTCTGGAAGGTTGGACTCATACCAATAGACCACCTCAGGCGATGGAGTTGACGTAGGGGTTTGAGTGGGGTCTGGAGACACGGTCTTGGTGGATGACCCAGGGGATGGCGTTTTGGGCTGGCTAGGAGTTTCAATGGTGGTGGTCGGTTCCGGTGATGGTGATCCATCGTCTGATGGTCTGTGGGGGAAGCTGCATCCACTGAAGATCGGGATCATAAGCGCCAGTGATGTCACGGCGGCTATAGTTGTCATTCGTGACGTTTTCGTTTTCATGTGATTCTTCGGTTCTCCATTTTCCAGACCTTGAAAATTAAAGTCTTGTCATTGTTTTGATTGACGATGTGATTCTTAAAACCATTGTAACCGAGATCTACGGAGATTCCCTGCGGAGATCCCCATTGGTTCCATTGCGATGCCCGGAATGTGCTTTGGTCATTGTTAGACAGCCATGATTCCGTTCGTTTGCATTGTTTGTGCCGTTTGTAGGGTTCTATTTTCGATTGAATCCCCCATAAGACTTGGCATCTGGATCACAGCAGATCTCACTGGTGGATCTCCCGTTGGAGTCTGGGTAAGACAGATCCCCGGCTTTTGGCGTCTATGAACAAGGGCTTAGATTTGATTAGGCTTGTAGACGAAGCTATGACATCGCTCTCAAGCCTAATCAAAACGGTAGGGGCTTAAAAAACGCTTAGACGTGCAATTCATCATCTTCAGGAGGATTCGGGCTGAGACTGCCAGATTCGTGGGCCTGCTGATGAGCTCTCATAAATGGGGAGGGCGTTGCAGTGATCAAACCACCACAACGCCCTTAGATTTCAAGAATCGGAGCCCAACGACTTACATCAGCCTCAGGACACAGCCGATTGAGACCAAGAGGCCACAGCCCTAGGAGTCAAAGTGTAAGACTGGGTAGCCCAGTTCTTGTTGAACATGCTCATGATGAAGTTTCCAGACCAGTCACGGATCCTCATGTTGATCGTGTTGAACTTCTGACCAGAACCCACCGTATGCTTGTTCTTGTCCTTGTCTTGCTGAGCCGCGTCGCCCACGCCCTTCGTACACCAGACCTCAATGCTGAACGTGGCCTTGGATGGATCTAGGGTGGCCGAGTTTCTCAGCATGGCGTCATTATTGTCTAACTTGTTCCTCTGATCTGCGTCCGCGACGACGCTCCTCATGTTAGCCACGAAATGCGCATCATTCGCGGAGGCCACCTCGTTCCCATACACACTGCTAGACCCAGACGAACGCCCCGTCTTCTCAAGATACGACTTCACGGCCAATTTCACAGCCTGGGCGTTATTGGGTCTTGGTTTGCTGCCTGATATCCCCTGCTGGGAATTGGGGTCGTTGACGAACCTACGAGCGTTGTCGACCCCATAGATCATGTAATGCGGTGTGGAAGTAACGCTGGGATTGGCTTCTGCTGTCCTGTCTTGACCGCATAGCAACGACCCATTGCCGTCTTGTTCACGGATAGACGCCTGAGCCGCCTCTTGCGCTATGTCCATGTACTCAGACCTCACGTTCGCGTTCTTCGTGAAATCTATGGTGAACCCTACGAACAGCAACAAGAACGGTATAGCTGTGATCAAGAACACCGTCATCGAATCTGCCGCTTCAGATCGTATCCTGTGGAGAAACGTCATCTTAGAACGGTCTCGTTTCAGTTTCTTCTCTATCAAAGTCATTTCATAGACCTCCTTGAACTCTGTCTTGTCGGTCTATCAGTGATTGCTCATGGAGACTTCAGACTGCGCTGACACTATGACGTCTCCCTCGTTCCAGCCAGACTTCTGGATCTCGGCGTTGGCCTGTTCGATAGATCCCTCGGGTCCGCCTTGACCGCCATTGCCCATCATGAAGTTTCCGCCCATGAGGCCCAACGCAGACCCCGGGAAGCCCTGATACTTGTAATGAGCCTTGCACGAAACGGCGTCACCGATCTTCACGTCCCCCTTGGGGAGGACCTTCTTTGGATCTGTCTTGTCTTGTATTCCACATTGCACGTCTGAGATAACGATCTGTGAGTAGCCACGGTTGTTCGCGATCTGATGCTTCACCAAGCATCCGACGAAGTCCTCGTTGGCGGTCCATGTCCCAGTAGATGTATTGCCATTGTAGGAGTAAGACCCGTAGTTCCCGTTGCTGCATTGTGTGCCGTATGCGGCTATGAGGGCGTTAGACTTGTTAGACCCACCGAAGATGGCGACCGTCCTGGCTCCCTCCCTCAAGTCGGACACGAGCATTGTACGATTCTGCATGAAGATTCCGAAGTCTAGCACGGTCATGATGATAGCCCAGAGTAACGGGAATGCGATCATCATGGTGATGGTGTTCTCCGCCTTCTCGCTTTTGAGCTTGCTCTTGAACCGCGAGGCCAGACGCTTCATGGTTTTTAGCATGATTCAGCCTCCCTGACGCTATCTTAATGCGTCCCCGGCGCAACAGTCCACTAACCGTGGCGTCTGCAGATCCTTATGACCTCACACCGGTTTGATGTTTTTAATACCAACGTCAAAATATTGGTTAATTTCTCACGTAAAAACAACAGGCCATCAACAAACAACCAACCAGTCCGGAATCTACCGGAATAAACTCAAATCCAGAAACGAAACAACCAACACGACTCTAACATCATTGACCCACCAAGACCCTTGGTCAAAAAACGAGTCTGAAGAGAATCAAGAAAGACCTCCACTATTGACGACAATCGTTTCAGATCATTTATGTCTAACAAGCCGTTGTCCTCCACTTGCATGGCGTCCTCGCGGTCGCCCACTCTAGGTATCACACGGGGCGCGTATCAGACGACAGCTCAGTGGGGCTTATGACAGGTTCTTCGACATCCAGAAGAAAAGACAATGAATCAACAATGGAAAGGCAAGCCAAATCAGATCCCAATAACAAGGTGAGTCCTGGATCTGCGGCCCCGTCGTTCCCTAGAACGAATCAGATTCCGACGTGACGACGTGAGTCGATTTCTGGGTCAAATTCATTGGGAGGTTCGGGTCCCCGTTGTTCGGAAGATGTAGATTCGCCGTCTAAATCGCAAAACCCAATCTATGATGGATCACCCGTCTTGGTGATCTACGAGGTCTTAAGCAAACAATTAGGCTCTACAGTGATGTTATTGCTTCACTGTAGAGCCTAATTCGTTTTCAGCCCAAGGATCCTAGATCATGAAATCCAAGATCTTTACTGAATCGTCAGATCATCACTCGGAGGTGGCCCTCACGAATGTGATGCTGAACCATCCCTTCATCGGATTGTCCTCCTCGAAGTTCACGTCCTGCGTGTTCTTACGGGTGACGCCCGTGCCCTGCTGGGCGTAATCGGTATGATCCTGATAAACCTGACCAGCCCTATTGAACTGACTGTCGCACTTGCCGTCGACCTTCGTGGTCTGGTCTACAGTGGTGACACTCACAGTGTCTAGGTTGGTACCGTTGTTGCGGATCTTCCACACGGTAGGTGTACGGACGGTGTTGTCTACCTCGTACTCCCACTTGACGTTGAACTTCAATGGCTTGCCGTTCTCCGTTGCCCAGGCGGACTTGATGCGGAATTGTGTGGCTTGACCACCGATCTGGTTAGACGTGTTGGTATCGAACCTGTTGTTGGTAGAGCTAGACCACTGATTCACCACATTGCCGTTGCCGTTGAATAGAGGCTTCCATCCACCTGCATTGGCGTCCATGTTGGTGAGTCTGGTTCCGTTAGCCATCCATGGTGTCCCATCTGCGTTCCTGACGATGGTGGTAGACTTGGCGTCTCCACCGTCATACCTGATTCCGCCTGTAGACGCTGGAGCCCAACGATCTACCGTGAAGTAATTCCACTCGTTGTTACGGAAGAACTGCATGTGAGACGTGTTGGCCTTGTAAGGTCCATTCAGATCTGGGTCTTGACCGTTCTTGTTCGGCCATACCTGGATACCATAGGCGTCCTTGGTCAGGATGTCATTGCTGGTCCTTGTGTCGCCGGGAGCCGCGGGATCGTTCGCTACGCCCTTGCGGATGTTGGAACGGACCACCGAGGTGTCTGCCACGCAATCGAACGGACATTCCTTCGTGTACGTTGGGTCAATCTGACCAGAGTTCTTGCCAGACGTATTCCAAGTGGTAGAACCCCATTGGATTTGCCAATTCGCAAGAGTCGGCTCCTTGCCGTTTGTCAACTTGTCTCCGGCCTTGAACACCGTATTGCCGGGTTGACGCAGTAGAACTGTGGTCATGCTTCCAAGTTGTTGCTTCACGTTCACTGGATTGGGATCTGTCACCAGTTTCGTGTTGAAGTACCCGTCATACTTGGTAGACTTCACTGATCCCTCGTCTAGCAGTGTGTCTCCCTGTGGGGTCTTGAGGGAACGGACGTAATCAACGTACTTGTCGAAGTCGTCCTTGTTGCAGTTCACATGAGTGAAATCTTGCAAGGCCACAACCACTGGAGACTGCATAGAGTTCGGAGCTGGCTTGAAGTGTGTGGTGTTGATCCAGTCCTTGTTGCTGGTTCCGGCGTATGCCTCGCGCTCCCAGTCCGGATTGATCCATTTGAAACCGTTGTTGTAATGACGACCTAGAGTGATGCCGGCGTTCGGGTTGTCAACTCTGGCGGCCTGTACAGTCCATAGGATCCTCTTATCCCAACGGAAGTTCTTGTCCTTGATGGCGTTCACGAAGAACGTCCTGTCTGGGCCATGAGCCATCTTCTCCCAATTGCCTCTCTTCGGGGCTGGGCCACGGTAGATGCAGTTCTCGTAGCCCTTCGAGTCAGACGGGCACTTCCACGCAATGCGGTAGTCGAGCTTGTCCTTGCCTCTTGTGGCTGGAGCGTGGTTAGGCTTAGGCTTGCCGATATACCCGCACCCCGATTGGCCTTCCTTGCATTCCTTCCAGCCATTAAAATAATAGCCAGACAATGGACGCCTATAATAATCGACATTCATGCCAGTGAAGTTGATGGTCTGGATCTTGCGCGTCTTGACGATCTTATATTGACCGCCCTTCTTGAATCGCTCGCTGATTTCCTTACCTGTCATTCCATTGGCCCCAGGAGCATCCTCAATCTTGAAGTCGATGTCCATCTTATTGGTCTGTGAGATAGCCCATTCCGCCGCCGCCTTGATGTTGTTGTTCGCGTCACGCACTGCACCAGATGGGTCATTCTTCCTCTGATCTGCTAGGAATTTGCTGGATAGGTTCTTGAATGTCTTGCGTTCTGTTCCGTACCCGCCATTCCAAGTCCATTCGTTTTTTCCACTATTCACTGCTGCGAGCAGAGATCCGAATGGGGTCTGGTAAGACTTTGGCTTGGTAGACATCCCCTTGACATAACCGTCATACCCCTCGACATGGATTTGGTATTCCGCCACACCTGTGATTGGAGTCACGGTGTACTCATTGCTTGTGGTCTTGATGTCGAATGCTTTGTAATCAGCCCAAGTAGGCATCCAGCCCTTCTTGGGAGACACGTCATTCTTGCTGACCACAACAAAGATAATCCCCTTGGCAGATTTACCATCAGAGTTGAGAGCGGCGTTGATCGCGTCGTTCACACTTCTGTTGTTGCCTAGTTTCTGGTTCTTGGAGATGTTCCGTCCATTCACTTTCCAAGTGTAATTGGGCATGATGTTAGACAATCTTCCACTGTCGCCAGAGCCCCAAGCTGCGGGCCCCCAGCCATTATAGCCAGACGTCGCCTGTACGATGCCTATGGTCACGACCCTTGGACCATCACATCGCTTGTTAGAGCTGTTTCTTTTGCAATCCTCGATGGCCCTTCTGAGGGCATCGGCATTCCTCCCTCTGGTTCTTTGACCAGAATTGTTCCAGTTCGAGAAAATCTGGTTGAAATGTTTAGCGGAATCAGCGGGCCAATAACCTGATCCCGGGGTGTTGGCCGATGTGTTCAACTCCTTCAGCATGGCATTGGCATCCATGTCTCCTGTCTGCCACATCTGCCGCACGGCTCCACCGACACCAGCACCACCGGAAATACCGCCAGCACCAGAACCGACGCCATTGGCAGAGGCTGACCCCGGCAGGCATAGTATGATCACCACCCCGATGAGGAATGAGATCACAGCGAATGAGATTCCCAGCAGGGACCCACTCCTGTTTGTCACAATCTTGTTCATTTCCGTATCATCAACTCCTTACTGCTCTACAGAAGTGAGCAGTATCCTACGGCCGCTCTGAGATTCCGAATCGTAATTCACCTTGTAATGCAAAGTCAACGTACGATCAAGGCTCTTGTCTGTACGGCCACCGTTTTCATCTGTCAAAACCCCAGAATAATGAACTTGGGCGACACATGTAATGGTGTCATCCATAGCACCCCGTATGTTATAATCACAGTTGTAATCCACGATCTGCCCGACTATCGGGTCGCCCGTGAACTTCCCATGCCACTCACCTCCATACTCGTTGGCGTCCCAATCCGCATAGATCTTGGTTAAATCACGCAAACCGGCCTCATCGTCTTTGCCGGTGGCCACATCCGGATCGAACATGTCCAACAAATTGACAGACCCCACGGTCTGCGGGGTCCCATCAACATCAAGCCTCGCGTTGTCCTGGAGGAACGTCCAACCACCATACACGGGGTTCACCAGCCGCTCCATGTCATCACGGATCACAGCCGTCGTATTCTCCCCAGTCAAGTAAGAATAATTCGGATTCGTAGACCCATCCTCCAGAAGGTACTGTGACGGATCATCCGTCAAATCAGGATTCGAAGACTTTGACATGAACCTGCCCACTGCATTCGTCGGCTCCGTAACCAACGCATACTCGGTGGCCTCCGTCCGTTCCTCATCAGACTGTTCATCCCTAGGGACCTGATAGAAATCCGGAACACCAGCATCGTCAAGGAACTTCTTCCTCTCCGACACATTCTCATTGTCCTCATCGGAAGAACTAGGCGCGCCACCAATCGTGTTACCGCCCACCTTCGAGGAATTGTCGATCTTCTGAGACGGCGGATTCATCATGTAATAACCACCAATCCCGACACCGGCAACAAGAAGAGTGATCACGATCCCAATGACCACCCAAAGCCACGCCCGTCTACCACGGCCAGACCCACCGGCCCCATTCCCATCTGGATCCCCGGAATCTAGGATCGAATCAGAATCTAACTCATCCCCATCCGCACCCCCATTCAAGAAGGCCAACGGATCTGCATCATCATCCCCACGTCTAGCGTCATCGCGCCCGGTCCCAGGATCTGAATTTGACGAATCCCCCACTGATCCGCCTGTCTGGGGATCAGGTACGCCCCTGCTGTCCGCGATCGGCGGCCTGACCCCCACTGATCCGCCTGCCTGGGGATCAGGTGAGGAGTCGTGTTCTACCCCCTCAGAGACCGGAGCCTCAACATCTGAAGTGAGATCAGGAGGATTCACTCCAACACTAGAGTTCCCATTCCCGATCTCATTGACATCAGCCATCCCCAGACTTCCAGATGACGTCTGTGAATGATCAGTCTTAGTCTCAACCGGCGTTGCTCTGCCTCCCAAGACTTCAGATGGCACTTGGAATGGATTCTTAGACATGGAATCTCCGCTCCCATCATCTCGTCTAGACAACATCTTCATCATTCCTTAACAAATCTATTTGTTCTTGTGATCCAAGAATTTAAATATTCATAAAAATCAACAAATATAGCCGGGAGTCATAGGGATTCGTAAAACAGACAACACAAGAAACGCCGCCCGTCTACCCAGAATCATCAATCAATCTACCCCCGTCTCCGAATCGATGAATCTGCTTCATTCCACTCCATCTCACGGGGGCGTGACTCACTAACAAGATTGGGATCGACCCGAGATCAACTCCGAATTCCCAAATCTAAACGGAGACAAACAGATGAAACGAAAAGTGGTGCTTGAGATCCACTCCCAAACAGTAGAAGATGAACATGAAAAACATGAATCTCATGTCCACCCCGATGAAACACTAACTGGACTGTACAGTTAACGCCCGGGGACCTGCAAGCCCACGAGATCGCACCCCAGGAGAACCCAACGACTCCCCCAGGACAGACTCACCATTCTTCCCTAGCCACGCCGAGTAACCACCACCCAGCCCAAGAGCACGGACGCCGCGCCCCAGGATAACCCGAGCAGCATTCACATCAGCATGAAGCCTCAACCCACAAGCCACACACACGAACAACGATCGAGTCCTACGCGACTCCTTATCCACCACCCTACACGCTGAGCACTCCCGGCTCGTGTAAGCTGGATCCACTAGGACTGACCTCACGCCACGAGCAGCCTCTAACTCCCCGAGTCTACGCTTCAACACGCCACGACCCGCCCGCTGCACAATACGATTCGACGTAGCCGATAACCCACCATGCCGGAAGTCCAAGTCCTCCGAGACAAGTCGGCTTATGACCTCACCATGAGCATCCGGCTGAGCCAGGATACGATTCAGAATCCGACCCACCTCATTGACCGTGAAATCTCGTAAGCACTTCACCAACCGCTTATGAGTCGCGTCAGTCTTAACCGGCAGGCCCATGACCCTCAGGTTCCCATCATGCACCGTGAGCCGCTCATCTAATTCCTTGATCCTCCGAAGGAATCGTTGCCCGAACAAGTCGCCCATGTTTGTCACGAGGAGCCCGTCCGTGACACCCCAATCCACGCCCGTCACACCATTAGCCTGGACGGGAGGTGTGGGGTCAGACTTGATGATCAGCCCGAACTCGGGACTCCCATCACGGTAAACGAGCTGGACCGCACCCGCCCGGGTCGCGTTCCCCTTACTGACTAAAGCGGACTCGTAATACGAGTTCTTCTTCAAGGGCACGTAGATCGGGTGGCGCTTGTGCAGAGTGGATACCTTTACCCAGTACCCGATCTCCGGAGACTTCGAGGATTTGACTTCCTGTACTTCTGCGATGATTCCATCAAGTCGTAACCCAGCTCCCTCACGGTACGACGGCCCGTGATGCCGTTTCCTTGCTTGTTTCACAAGCCTCCGGGCGAGCTTCAGGACATGCTCAGGTACCAAGACCTCACGAGCGTCCCGAGCCTTACGATCACAGGGCTCTAACTTGCCGGTCTCAGGGTTCGGCCTCCATGATAACGTGATGCCGGGCTTGCACCACCAGTAATGGTACTTGTTCACGCGGTAGAGGGTGATTAGATCATGTTTGGTGAGGGTGGTCTTGAGGGTGGAGTGGTTGATGATGTTACGGACCTCGGCTTCGAGGATGGTGAGGTGGGAGGCTAGGTTATCATGGACGGTGTTCCCCACAGTCTTGAGTTGTCTAGCGGTGAGCCGGGTCTGGGTTTTGGCTCCTTTTGGTAGGGAGGGGTACTTGGGGAGGGTGTTACCGTTGAGGAGGGCTCGCATGACGTGGGGTTGTAACTCGCGGCATCCGTGGGTGAGTTCGTTCGCGAGTTCTTTGAGTTGCTGGGTTTTACTCGTGTTGAGATTTAGGACCTGATGTGGGTAGGTCGTGCGTTGGGTGCTGGGTGTCATGTGGTTCACCTCCCTCCTGTTTGTTAGTTAGGTTTATTGGTTTAGATTGTAGTCGGGTTAGTGTGGGTTTGGTTAATTCATGGGTGGTCTTTCCAGGATTTTCGTGTTAAATTTTACCTGTTAGCAACACCATCAATCTATCCAACTCACATGAACGAGTACTTGAAACCCCACACCAACAGCAGGATCACAGCTGCGACGGCGGCGGCCAAGACCACCATCTTGAAGAACCACCCCACATACATCAACAGCTTACGATTGTCACGACTGCTACGACCTAGCTTCTTATCGAGCTTGGTCTCATCGTCATGCTCGTTCTTGATGATGACAGGGTCCTTCTTAGGCCTGTCCTCCCATGTTTGATTATCAAACATAGAATCATAATCTCTAAACTGGGGCATTATGAACCACTCTCCATCACGTTCAATCTAAAAATCCACAACCTATTTAATTGACGAACCGTCCGGCAACAACCTGATCAGCCATTCCGACCTACTATCACCCAACAGAGGCCATCGAACCATCAGACTCATCAGTAGACGTCGATGCACTGGAAGAAGACCCCTGACCTGCATCATCATTCAAAGGCTTGGTCTCCCGGAACATCTCCTCCTGGATAGACACGGCCTCCCCCACAAGCCCTTCATACTCTCCAGTCACTTCCGTCTTGACCTCACCCAGTATGACGTCCTCTGGGATGACGTAAGACCTACCTTTCTCACAAGAGCCCTGCAAACAAAGAGCCACGTACTGATCACTCAGATACCACTTCTCGTCCTTCAACTGATCGTAATTCACAGGCAATTCAGACCCCTTGACGGTCTGCCCATCAATCACCATCTCATTCTTCTTGTTCGTGAGCAACCTACCATTCGGGCCCGCCAAGATGACCATGCTAGATACATCATTGTGATGACGGAACGCCGCGTTCATCTTAGCCCCTGGACTGCCCGTCCAATTGGAATGATCACCCAACGTCACCAACTCCACCTTGCCCGCTGGGATACCACCCCGCTTGATCGTTGGATCCTTCGTCAACACCAGTCCGAACTGCTTCGTCTGGACAGCCCTCATCGAAGTAGGTACAAGCACGCAACAATAGACAAGAGTCAAAACCAGTGCGATCGCACCGACACCAATAAGAATCGTCTTGAGGATCTTTCCTGCATAATATACCGGGGAGACCTTGACCTTATCGGTCGACAGCCTCGAGACCCCACCATTATCGTCTGTATTTACCATGACACAGAAATATTCACCGAGATCTCATTCCCGGGAATTCGATCGAAGCAGGCAATCCAACCAACTCCCTCACCAATCAGACTCTAAGAGTGGATAAGATTGAAGCAACTGACCAATGCCTAACCCCACAACAAGTCCAAGTCACCCCCACTCTTCACAGATTCTAGGATTCCATATCTTCCCGTCGATCCGCCAAGATCTTATCACAGAATCCCACCATCTCATCAAACACCACCAAAGACTCCGGTCTCGTCAGATCGAACTGGAACTCATGCGGCAACCGCCGATGCCCGGGTCTAGGAAACTTCACGATCTCATGGTAAATCTTATGGTCTTGAAGGACAGACTCGACCACAGCCAATTGATTGTCGAACGTCCACCAGTTCCCATCACTGAGGAAGGCAGATGGGAATTCATCAGTCATGTGACCTACAACGTCCATTCTCTCCGTCTGGTCAGACCTATGCCATTCCCTATAACCTGTGACAGCCCAGCCTATCTGCTTAGACATGAACCTGATCGGCCTCCTCCACCAAGACCCCTCTGTAAAGGAAGACAAGCTATAAAGCCCACACAATAGGATCACACCGTCTATGTGATAAGGGGAATGGATCCCGACTTTCAATTCGGTCTGATAGTCTGGGTTGGTCTTCAAGGCGCTGTACTCCGCCACAATATGGGCTCCAGCGGAATCACCAGCGAGAACCAAACCCCGGGATGGATCTGGCCGTGAATCTCCAGTCATGGTTTGGATCTTACATAAGACCTCATCGACATCCAGGGCTTGACGTGGATGATGATACCGGGGCGCAAGACCATAATTCATGTTGACCACAGTGAATCCCCTAGAAGCCAATGTCATGCAATACCCCGTGGTGTCTGTCTTAGACCCACCCACGAACCCGCCGCCATGAACCCACAGAACCACTGGATTGTCGTCCATCCGTGAGTCTGAAGGCCAATGGATGTCGAACGTCAGCCCGCCGTCACCATAATCCACATCGATCATAGACTTGACGTTCTGCTTGATTTCCATCCAGTCCTTAGGCGGTTTGAAAGCCGGGATCTTGAACAATTGCCTCAGTAGAGAGGCCATGGGTCTGGGTGTGATGGTAGGTAGCGCGGAAGCCATCATGATTAGACCGATTACTAGACCCAGGAAGAACATGAGGATCATCTTGACGGTGACAACATCCATAATGATTAAGATTCTACTACGGATCTCCAATCAGAACATGATGCGTGCGCCTTCAGGAGTCCAACATTCATAAGACGGAACCAGGGAAATATAGAAGCCGCTCTCCCAACTAATGTAAGGGGTAGGTGAGATCATTCATGGGAGACGGCAATTCATGACCCCGTATGATTGGATTGGATTGATGAAATCTGTTTTTTGCATTCCCGGTGCAAGACGGTTTGGTATGATTAATCGTCTCACATGGGATCTAGCAGCTGAATCCCCGTCAATAGATCAATAGATTCTCATCAATTGGGATAAGGTCCCTTGTAGGAAGCTTGGACTCCATTCTCCATTTCTTTAGGAGTCAAGCTACAAGTACAAGATTGCAGGTCAGTAGATCATACGGGCGTAGATCTCCGTGTCCTCCGGGTAATACGGGAGATTACTGAACCTTCCCCTCAACGACATGCCAAGAGCGTCTAGCAGGTGTGCATGGAATCCATCGCGTGTGGTCTGGGCCGCTATCACACTGAACTTCCTGCGATTCAATGGATCTGAAATCACCGTAAGAAGCATCTTCCACATTGCCAGAGCCTGCTGCAATCCAGCACGGGTCCATACGCCAGGCCGCCCCCTGCGTCCCGTGCCCCTGTTAGATTGACCAGTCATGCACTCGCATACCAAGACCGGAACGAACACCGTCCTCTCGGGGTTGACATAGTAACCGTCGGTCATCCCATTAGAACCAGCATCGTTCGTCCACGTGGTAAGACTTGGTATGCTGTAGCCCGGTATGAACGCCATAAACGCCTGGATCATACCCTTGTCATTCACGAGGATTATGAACTGGGCGTCCATCACGAGAGATTCCACCCACCTCGGGATGTCGCCCTTCTCACGGGTGAACAGCGTCTCCATGTAGGAAGTCCTCACGTCCATCACAGGATACACCCAGTCCCTGTGCTCTAGGCAGAACTGAAGCAACGCCTTGTGCTGCTTGCTGCCCAATTTGATATGAGACGCGAACTGCACGACACCACCATCATTTATCTTGATGGGCGCGACGTCAGAAGCCACCATTGGAGTCATGCCTCTGACGTCTTGGGGGTTCAAGGCGGGCAACGGGATGCCTATCATGTTCCTACCCGTCTCAGGATCAATGTCACGGATCTTCTTAGACAACACACTGCCGTCTGTTGAGACACTCATCCCCTCAGCCTTCAAAGCGTTCGTGATCATGGTCTTCACATGGGGATTCAGCTGACCGTCTAAATGGATGATGAGATCTATCCTACGCACGTCGATCTTACCAAGCACGTACTGACTGATCAGTCTCACGAACTTGCCAACCTGAACGAATGACATCTTGCTAGATGGATCAATCAAAATGTGATCTACGCTGACCACCACATGTTCAGAGTCATGGCGGTCTCTGCCCACCCTGAATAAGAACGCCGTTTTCCATTCCGCGCCGATCGGGGTGAGTTCGTTGTAAGCCAGAGCTTTGTAACGACCACTTGTCAGGGTGTTCAGACTTGGAGTCTCCACGTCCCTCACGTGATACTTGTTGAAAGACCGCATTAGATTACGGAGGCATCTCAGGTTGTTGAGACTCCCACCCAAGTCTGATACGACTAGGAACTGGCCTTTAGTGGTCCTCCCCTTGACGGGCCTACTCACCATTAAACACCACCCTAACTTCGTCGTGCCATTGTCTACCATCGAACATGATTGCAGGCGTCTTAAAATATGGGACGGAAACCTAAGCAAGGAAATCTGAACCTCACGAATGATCCATCCAACGCCCACAAAAACGTTCCATTAATCAAAATATTATAGTCGTTATGACTTGCCCCAATCATGATGCATCTTGATGCCCCACAGGCCCACCATGTTGAGCACCGAATTGATCCCCATCAGGGAGGAAGTGAAGACGCCACACCAATCTCACAATGGCCTTACCCCTCTAAGGGAATCGAGGATGGGGAGATCAAGAGACCAACCCATCCTCGTTCGCAGTAAGATTCCGATTCATGACCTGAAGCCATCAAAATGGGGCGTCGGCCATCTGACGGGTTTTGCTCTTCGTACTAGACGGTTGCCATCTCGGCTTGCTTCTTCTTCAATTCGGCTTCCTCCCGAGCAGACTCGCGAGCTTCCAGTTCGGAGCGGGTGGGCTTGTTGAGATCGTTCAGATACATGTTCACGCTCAGACAACGCGAGATGCAGGCCGCCAAAGCCCTCTTGTACTCGTCACTCAGATCTAAGCCCTCGCCATCACTGAGCAACTCGGATAGCGTTCTGCTGTCTCCCATGGTGCGGAGCGTCTTGACCACGCTGTCATAATCCCCGGAGTCCACTCCCGCGATGATGATGGCCCGCTGGAGTTCAGATCTCCTCTCAATGGCCTCTAACTCCTCCGTGGAGAATGGATCGACCATGACATTCGGATCATACTCCTTCACAGCCTTCTGTTCCCCGTCATCCCACGAGAGCTCTGTCGCCCAATTCGTCTTACGCCATGAGTCTAACGCCGCGTCATAATCCATGTACTCCTGACGAGACAGCTTATACCCGTTCTCCATCATCTTCCTGCGGATGGTGTCTGACGAGTAGTACGTCTCAGGATCGGTCAGGCCATTCTCCGCGTTCAATGCCTTGATGGCCTTGTTCTTATTAGACTGGAATTTGTTCACATCCATGCCTATCTGATTGCCAGAGTACTCATAGACCTGCTTCGGCATGATCTGCTGGACAAGAACACTGAACGGGATAGACTTCGTTTCCTTGTACTTCTTGATGTAACCGATGATCCACTGGCATATGATCGAGTCCCCCTCAGCCTTCACATCCGTATTAGACCCCTTCGTCATGTATGTGTTGAACGTCTTCTTGAGATACGGAACAAGAACCGGCGCGAACGCGACATAATACTCAATGGCGTCCTCCAAAGCAGCCTGATCTAACTCGCACAACTCCCTCTGGAGACTCACATTGTTAGAGTTGCACCTCACCAATACTTCCCCATTATGCTCCTCGTCGTACTGCAACAGCTTCTGACGCGCGATCGGCGCCGAGAGGCAAGTGAGTTTGCACTTGTTGCCAGACTCCAGCTTGAACTTCCCGAGGAACCCAAGATCCCCACGGACCTCATCAAATTTAGACACGTCCTTCAGGTAGAACGTCACAGACCCGATCTGATGTAACGGCGCATCGGCAAAGAACTCGTTCTCAGTGAACAGCTTCTTATTCGGATTCCCGAATACCCTGGGGGCCACAATCCTGCTGATCACCTGCGCGTCGACTGGAATGTTGTTCTTCCTCCTCCACTCCGTCATCTGCTCTAATGACATGCAGTAAGACTCCCCATTCTGATGCCTCTGCAACTGCCCCGCCTCTACCATCTTATCCATGATGGGCCTCACGGTGACGGGCTCCCTCTCCCCGCATAGGGATCTCACCTTGTCGGGCGTGTACCACTGACCATCACTTGTTATGGCCCCCACCCGGAACTCTAACGGCAGCTTCTTGAACTCACCGGCATTCCATAACGGTTTAGATTTCTGGGGTAAACTCATTCCCTCTCTGACCTCCATCAGGTATGGAGATTAGATCTTAAGATCTGACGTCCCAAATCACAGATAACAAGAAGACATAACGGTCTTAACCATCCAACAATGACTCCATGTGGACGATCCCCATTGACGCACATCAACACGCCAGGGCCAATCGACAGAATCACCGGGATCATAAGACACCGCGATCTGTGTCTATCTTTTCCAGTATCGTTCTTCACCGCGGACGCCGCCTGCTAGATCTAATGTCCTTCTTCCATTCGTAATAGATTCCAATCACCTGACCAATCCACCAATCATAGATCATAAGAACTAATCCACGATTGCCTCACGGTCGATCAAGTCTTCAAAACCCACGTCCTATCATTATTATTTGCAACTTCGCTGCATCATACGAACAGACCTCAACGACCCCTCCGTTATGATCCCTGGAGACTCGCAAACACTCGTCGTTGCGAACCCAGTGGATCTACAAGAGATCGTATCAGACAGCAATCATCTCGCCTTATGATCTCCCACATCATCAAGACTTCGCTTATTGTTCAAATCTCCTCAAGGATTTTACCCCGTCGAATGGAATCTCCATTGCCGGGGATCAAAACCTTGTGGTCTTTCTCATTGCAACTGACTTACCATTGTATCTTTTTGAATGCAAAGACTTACGATCTAATGCATTTCCCATCAAAACTTATAAGAAGATCTAGGATTTTCCATAAGCATGGAAACAAAAGAAGGCCGGTAAGAGGCAACCCCCTACCGACCTTGATGAATCAATGACAGGATCACGGGAACTATTCTGTCAATACCACGTCCTACTATGGTTGCGTGTTGTCTATCTTTCCATGCGCGGATCTCATTTCACTAATGATGTTACGATCTACATGATTCGGATAAGACCAACCAAGAACAGGATTTAACAGTTAAATAATTATTATAAAATATTGGAATCTTGATGAAACAAC
>ERZ1643250.533-NODE-533-length-40148-cov-7.887237_pt1 | contig 40148 bp, 37 predicted proteins | sample MGYA00579262_ERZ1643250 | MGnify/ENA primary metagenome ERZ1643250 (study PRJEB29033, sample SAMEA4952265) | chicken gut metagenome | biome: Broiler Chicken; feature: Gastrointestinal Tract; material: Caecum | place: Ireland | collected 2018 | study: Broiler...
AATTCGCCTTCGGACTTTTTTAAATTCTTTCCGCCTGCGGCGGAAACTCTGCGAGGCTGTGAAAGAGGAATGAACTACGCTGACATCCGCCCCATCGACGTGGCCAACGGTCCCGGCATCCGGGTCTCGGTCTTTGTGTCCGGCTGCACCCACGCCTGTCCGGAGTGCTTCAACCCGGAGGCCTGGGATTTTGAATACGGAGCCCCCTTCACCCAGGCGGAGGCGGACCGGGTGCTCCAGGCCCTGGAGAAGCCCTACATCAAGGGCCTGTCCCTTTTGGGGGGCGAGCCCTGCCACCCCCGAAACCAGGGGACGGTGCTGGACCTGGTGCGCCAGGTGCGGGAGCGCTTTCCGGAGAAGGACATCTGGTGCTACACCGGGTATCTGTTCGAGGATCTGGCCGCCGGGAAGGTGGGGGAGCACGGCCGGGCGCTGCTGGAGCAGCTGGACGTGCTGGTGGACGGGCCCTTTGTCATCGCCTTGAAAAACCTGGGCCTGCGGTTCCGGGGCTCCTCCAACCAGCGGATCATAGAGGTGCGGCCATCCCTGGAGCGGGGGGAGCCGGTGCTGTGGGACGAGACCTCCGTGGAATAAGAAAAATAGAGACGGCGTTCAGCCGTCTCTATTTTTGTGTTCCGGCCCAGGCGCGCAGGCAGCCCAGGGCCTGGGGAGACAGGAGGAGCAGGGCGGTCAGGTTGGGCAGGGCCATGAGGGCGTTGCACAGGTCCACCAGCTGCCACAGGGGGGAGACGTCGGAGACGGCCCCCAGCACGATGCACCCCAGAAAGACCGCCCGGTAGAGGGGCAGAAACCGGTCCCCGCCGGTGAGGTAGCGCAGCCCCTGCTGTCCGTAGCAGCTCCACCCCAGAATGGAGGAGAAGGCAAAGAGAATGAGGCTCAGGGCCACCACCCACTCCCCGGCGGGCCCCAGCACCGAGGCGAAGGCCCGGGCGGTGAGGGGGACCCCCAAGCTGGAGCCGGGGACCTGGCCGCTCTGGAGCTGGCGGAGAGCCTCCTCCGGCACGTACACTCCGCTCACCAGGATGACCAGGGCGGTGACGGTGCACACCAGGAGGGTGGAGACGAACACCTCGAAGATGCCCCACATCCCCTGTTTGGCGGGGTGGTCCACTCGGGCGGCCCCGTGGGCCATGGCGGAGGTGCCCAGCCCCGCCTCGTTGGTGAACACCCCCCGGGCCACCCCGTGGCGCAGGGCGGCAGACAGGGCGTAGCCGCTCCCGCCCCCCAGGGCGGCCTCCGGGTTCAGGGCGCAGGAGAAGATGAGGGCGAAGGCCCGGGGCAGCTCCTCCGCCCGGATGATCAGCACCAGGGCGCCACTCCCCAGGTACAGCAGGGCCATAGCGGGCACCAGCCGCTCCGACACCCGGGCAACCCGGCCCATACCCCCCACCATGACCAGCCCGGCCAGCAGGGCTGTCCCCGCCCCCACCAGCAATCGGTCCCAGCCGAAGGCGGACTGGAGGGCGGAGGCGATGGACCCCGCCTGGACCAGGTTCCCCCCCGCCAGGGTGGCGGGGAGGCAGGCCAGGGCGAACCAGGCGGCCAGCCCGGGGGCGCGGAGGCCGTCCCGCAGGTAGAACATGGGGCCGCCCTGCCGTCCGCCGCCGGGGACAGGGGTCTGATACTGCACAGACAGCAGTTTTTCCACACACCCTGTGGACATTCCCAGCAGGGCGGACGCCCACATCCAGAACACCGCCCCCGGCCCTCCCAGGTAGATGGCCATGGCCACCCCGGCGATGCTGCCCGTGCCGATGGTGGAGGCCAGGGCGGTGGCCAGGGCCTGGAGGGAGGAGATGCCGCCGCCGTTGGAGGCGCGGCGGGTGTGGAGCAAACTACCCGCCGTCACCCGCCACCACAGCCGGAGGCGCCGCAGGGGGAAGAAGCCGCTCCCCACCGTCAGCACCAGGCCGGTAAACAGAAAGAGCCCCAGCAGCCAGGGGTTCCACAGCGCGTCGGCCAGCCGTCCCAGGAGAGACACAAAACACCACCTCCCAAACAAGAGCGCCGGGGACCGCCCGCAGGCGGTCCCCGGCTGTTTCAGCTTATGAGGGGCGGGGGAGAGGTAGTCCTGATTTCAGCTCTCCATCCGGTCGGTAATCTTATAAATCAGGAACAGAACCGCGATCAGGACCACGGCGATGCCGGCGTGGAGGGAGAAGAGGACCTGTTTGAGCAGGTAGCTCAGCAGGAACACGGTGGCTATCCCCACAAAGACGACAATGATTTGGAGCCGGGTGGGGTTCCGGTCCTCAAAGGAGGTCCGGCAGATATACTCCACCAGTCCATAGGCGAAGGCAATGATGAGCACGCCCCCCAGCAGCTGCCCCAGACGCACCGGCAGCCAAAGGGTAAAGGGGCCCTGGAACGCGGCCTCCAACAGGCCAAAGACCAGCCAGATGGCCGCAAGCACGGCGGCGGAGAGGCTGACGACGCTCAGACCGTAGACCGTCTGCTGTCCGGCGCTGCGGCGGGGCAGCTCCGCCAGGATCTCGTCGCAGAAGGTCTGGTAGTCCTCCCCGATGACCTGCGCCGCGGTCTGGCCCCGGGCCTCCCCCTCCTGGAGCATGTCCAGAATGTCCCGGTGGACCAGCTCCTGCTGGTAGGTGGAGGCGGAGGAGCCCCGCAAATAGGCGACGATATCCACCAGAATTTTTTGGTTTTCCGGGGTGAGCTGTTCGCCCCGGCGGTTGTTCTCCTCCAGCAGCTGTTTGGTGGTCTTATTCATGGTCAGCATCTCCTTTCAGGGCGGAGAGCAGATTGCCCACCGCGTGAGACAGCTCGGCATAGTTTTGAATGAATTGTTGGAGCTCTGCCTCCCCCGTCGGGGTGAGGAAGTAGTATTTTCGCTTTGGCTGGGTTTTTCAATGAATGTGTCAACTTTCCATCCGGTCGGTAATTTTATAAATCAGGAACAGAACTGCAATCAAGAGCGCGGCAATGCCGGCGTGGAGGTAGAACATGATTTGTTGCAGGGATACACAGAAGATAAAAAAGAGGCCTATACACACGAAAAAGGAGATGACTTGTAGCCGTGAGGGATCCCGGTCCTCAAAGGAATTGCGGCAGATGTGCTCCACCAAGCCGTAAGAATAAGCGATGAGCATGATACCTCCCAAAAGCTGTCCCAACGTCATCGGCAGCCATGGAGTGAAGGGGCGGTTCTGAAAAGGAGCTTCGAAAAGGCGAAAGACCAGCCAAATGGAGAGGAGACCGGCGGCGGAGAGAGTGACAGTACTCAGAGCGTAGACGATGCGTTGTTTCATGCTCCGCTTGGGCAGCTCCGCCAGAATCTCATCGCAGAAGGCCTGATAGTCCTCCCCGATGACCTGCGCCGCGGTCTGGCCCCGGGCCTCCCCCTCCTGGAGCATGTCCAGAATGTCCCGGTGGACCAGCTCCTGCTGGTAGGTGGAGGCGGAGGAGCCCCGCAAATAGGCGACGATATCCACCAGAATTTTTTGGTTTTCCGGGGTGAGCTGTTCGCCCCGGCGGTTGTTCTCCTCCAGCAGCTGTTTGGTGGTCTTATTCATGGTCAGCATCTCCTTTCAGGGCGGAGAGCAGATTGCCCACCGCGTGAGACAGCTCGGCATAGTTTTGAATGAATTGTTGGAGCTCTGCCTCCCCCGCCGGGGTGAGAGAGTAGTATTTCCGCTTGGGCCCCAGCTCCGAGGGGCGGAAGGCGGCGGACACCAGGCCGTTTTTCTCCAGCCGCAGCAGCAGGGGGTAGATGGTGCCCTCTGGAATGGTCCCGAAGCCGTAGGCGGCCAGCTGGCTGGAGATCTCATAGCCGTAGGTCTCCTTTTGGGAGAGAATGCCCAGAATGCACCCCTCCAGAGTTCCCTTGAGCATTTGGGATGGGATCATGGGCGGACCTCCTATCTATCTTGCATTACAAAGTACCTTGTGACTATATTGTAAAGCAAGATAGCTGCGCTGTCAAGGACAAAATCAAATTCCGTCCCATTTTTTGCGCACTGGGGGGTGAAGGACGCAAAAAAGCGGACCCGAGTGATTCGGGTCCGCTTTTGATAGCTGACTTTGCGCTTAGTGGTTCAACGCAACGCGGGCAGCGCGCTTCTTGCCGTAGGCAACAATGGCCACCACATAGACGACCATCAGAACCGCGCCGATGGGGTAGGCGATGTTCCAAGGCAGGTTAAAGCCGATGGTGGCGTTGGCAATGAAGGTGGAGCAGATGAAGGTGTAGAAGGCGCCCGGAATCAGGGGCATCCACACGAACTTAGACTTGCCGCTCTCAAACAGCCACACAGAGATACAGATAAAGGCGAACAGAGACAGGGTCTGGTTGGACCAGGCGAAGTAGCGCCACAGGGTGTTGAAGCCGTTGCTGTCCATCTTGGCCCACACGATAATGGCGGCCACCAGCACGAACACCGGGGCGGCTAGGCCCAGGCGCTTGCCGTTGGTGGACTGGTCCAGGTGGAGAGACTCAGACAGGGTCAGGCGCAGAGCCCGCAGCGCGGTGTCGCCGGAGGTGATGGGCAGGACGATAACGCCCAGCAGAGCGATGATGCCGCCCACATTGCCCAGGATGTCTCGGCAGACCACACCGATAGTATCGGTAGCCAGGGTGGCGTCAGCAGCCTGCAGGCCCAGGTTGTACACGCCCATGGCGCCGGCAGCCCATACCATGGCGATGAAGCCCTCCAGAACCATCATGTTGTAGAAGGTCATGCGGCCCTGCTTCTCACTCTTCACGGTGCGGCTGATGATGGCCGTCTGAGTGGAGTGGAAGCCGGACAGAATGCCGCAGGCCACGGTGACGAAAAACACGGGGATGAAGTGGCTGGCGTCGAAGTAAGCGCCGTAGTCAAAGAACTCGCTGGTCCAGGAATCCCACACGTTCAGCAGGGGATAGCCGTGGGCGAAGATGCCGATGAACACGCCGATGGCGGAGAACATCAGGATGGCGCCGAAGATGGGGTAGATGCGGCCGATGATGGCGTCGATGGGGAACACGGTGGCGATCAGGTAATACAGGAAGATCACGCCGTAGATGATCCAGGTCTTGGGATCGGTGGCAGCGCCGGAGAAGTCGAACACCTGCTTGGCGGCGATGTCGCCGGGGGTGTATACGAACACGGCGCCCACCAGCAGGAGCAGCACGCACACAAAGATGTTGTACACGGTGAAGATGCCCTTGTTGGTGTACTTACGGATCATTTCGGACATCTGGGTACCGCCGTCACGCAGGCAGATCATACCGCAGAAGTAGTCGTGCATCGCGCCACCGATGATGTTGCCGATGGGGATGGTGATGAACGCGATGGGGCCAAACAGGATGCCCTGAATGGGGCCCAGGATGGGGCCTGTGCCTGCGATGTTCAGCAGGTTGATCAGGCTGTTCTTCCAGCAGCGCATGGGCACGTAGTCCACGCCGTCCTGCTTGGCATAGGCGGGGGTCGCCCGGTCGTCCGGCCCGAAGACCTTTTCGCACAGCGTGCCATAGAGGGCGGCGCCGCCGAAGAGGATGACAAGGCCGATGATGAAGGTTGCCATACACACACTCTCCTTTTACTCTCTTGAGCTCACCGGCCCGCTTGGACAGACGCCTGGCAAAACGCCCCCCTTCCGCGCCGGCTGGCTGGTTTGGGAGGCCATGTCGAAGGATATGTACAAAGGGGACGGCATAAGCCCTCCGCCCGCCCACACCGGCGGGCGCTCTCTTACCCGGGGACCGCCGGCACGCGTGACCTGCGGGCAGCCCCAAAGCGGTTTTTAGTATAGCACAGAATTTGTAAATGTAAAGGGGTATTTCTGACGAAATTTTCAAAAGGAGGAAGAAAAATTGAACAAGAACAGATTTAAGGTTCACTTAAATTTTAGAGAGGCTGCAAAAATGGGAGCAAGACATGGCTTACGATCCACAGACCAGCATGTAGGACGGGCGCTATCCCCGGAACCGGCATCCACAGTGAAATTAAGCGTGGAGAAAAGGAGCGCGCAGCCGACTGCCCGACAGCGATTGACAGAACAGGGGGTATCGGGTACAATGAGGCTTGCAAATTCCCAAACGGACGGGAGAGGAGGTGCGGCGCGATGGCCTTTCGACCGGTCCGAATCCATATCCCCAGCCGGGGAGAATTCTGGAACCGCTGGCGGCGTCTGGCCGGCCCATCCCTCTTTTTCCTGGCGGTGATCTACTACGAGGAGCTCTTCTTAAAGCTCTACTGTTTCCACGGGGCGTCGCTCCCCGGCCTCCTGCTCACCCTGCTGTTTTCCGCCCCTCCTGCTCTGGTGCTGGGGGCGCTGTGCGGTGGTGCGGGACGCCGGTGGGGACCGGGGCTCCTGGTAGGGCTTACCGCCCTGATCTCCCTGTGGATGGGGTCGCAGACCGTCTACTATCACCTGTTCAAAACCTTCCTGACGCTCTTTTCTCTGACCAAGATGGCTATGGTGGCCGGGGCCTTCGGCGACATGGCGGTGGGGGAGATCCTGCTCAACTGGTTCCCCATTCTGATGATGGCCGTCCCCGTGGTTCTTGCCTTCCTGTTCCGGAACAGGGTGTGTTCTGGACAGCCCCTGCTGTCCAGAATGCCGCTGAAATGGGTGGGGCTGGCCGCGGCGGTCCAGCTGATTGCCATGGGGATCGTGTTGTGCTGCGGCAGCGGGGTGCTCTCCCTTCGGTATATCTACTACCAGGCCGCCGCCCCCGTGCTGGAGGTGCAGAACTTCGGCATGCTCACCCAGACCCAGCTGGAAGTGCGGCGGGTCCTCTTCGGCATTGAGCCGGACGACCAGGTCCTCCCCAAACAGGAGCTTCGGCGGACCGGGCGCATCCTGGAGAGCCAGACGGCCATGGAGGGGGCTGAGCCGGAGGTCCACGCCATGGACATCGACTTTGAGGCCCTGAAGGAGCGGGACGCGGACGTGCCGGAGCTGGTGGACATGCACGACTACTTCTCCAAGGTAAAGCCCACGGCGAAAAATGAGTGGACCGGCCGTTTCCAGGGAAAAAACCTCATCTGGATCGTGGCAGAGGCCTTTTCCGGCCAGATGCTGGACCCGGAGCGGACCCCCACCCTGTGGAAGCTGTCCCATGAGGGAATCATCTGCGACAACTTCTATACCCCGCTGTGGGGGGTGTCCACCTCCGACGGGGAGTATGTGACCACCACCGGCCTGATCCCCAAGCCCGGCGTGTGGAGCTACTCCGAGTCCTCGGACAACGATATGCCCTTCGGCTTCGGCAACCAGTTCCAGAAGCTGGGGTACCGGACGCTGGCCTACCACGACTATCTGTACACCTACTACGACCGGAACCTGTCCCACCCCAACATGGGCTATGAGTATTACGGCATCGGGAACGGCCTGGAGCTGGAACAGGTCCAGCCCCCCTCCGACCGGGAGATGATGGAGCAGATCGTTCCCCAGTTTGTGAACGAGGACCAGTTCATGGTCTATATTCTTACCGTGAGCGGCCACCTCAATTATACCCGGGAGGAGAACGCCCAGGCGGACCGGCACTACGACGAGGTGGCCGACCTGCCATACAGCGAGCCGGTGAAGTGCTACCTGGCCAGCCAGCTGGAGCTGGAGCTGGCCATGGAGAGCCTGATGGATCAGCTGGCGGCGGCGGGTAAGCTGGACGACACGGTGATCGTCCTCTCCGCCGACCACTACCCCTACGGCCTCACGGACGAGGAGTACAGCGAACTCTTCGGACACCCGGTGGACCCGGTCTTTGAGATCTATGAAAATTCCCTGATTCTGTGGAGCGCTGATTTGGAGGAGCCCGTCCATGTGGACAAGTACTGCTCCAGCCTGGACGTGATGCCCACCCTGGCCAACCTGTTCGGCCTGGAGTACGACTCCCGGCTGATGGCGGGGCGGGATATCCTGTCCGACGAGCCGGGCCTGGTCATCTTCTCCAATTACAGCTTCCTCACCGACCAGGGGGCCTACGACTCCACCACCGACGCCTTCACCATGTTCGACGGCAGCGAGCCCGACCCGGACTATGTGGCCGAGCGGGTGGCCGAGGTGCAGAACCGGGTGGCCTACTCGGCGTCCATTCTGGACTGGGATTACTACCGGGTGGTGTTTGGATCGGAGTAGCTTCCGTCCCAAGCCCTCCAAAAGCAAAAAGCCCGCCTCCCTCAAGAGGGAGGCGGGTAATTTTTTATTGAAACCGGCCCAGAGGCCGGAGTATCTTTGGTCTGCCACCCGGAGCAGACCGTTGTCCGGGCCGGGTGGCAGTGAGGCGCTGACTGCGCCATAGGTTCAGGTGCCGGCCCGTCAAGGCGGGCGGGGAGCCTGGGGACCGCAGGCGTGCGGGACCTGTGGTCCAGGTGCGGCGCATTTGGAGGGATACGCCGCTGTCAAAGGGGGAAAACATGTGGATCCTTGATCCAAGAACAGGATACCACATCGGCCCAAAAAATTATCAAGAAATTGGGACAAAAGCGTGAATAAATTGTGAATCTTTCGGCACCTTTCACAAAGAGAAAAGGCCGCGCGGAGCATCGCTCCGCGCGGCCGCAGTTTGTGGAAAAACCTGCGCAGAATAAAATCCGCCTGAGTCAGGGCGGGGGAGCTCGAGGGGGCAGCCGCCCGCCTCGAATGGGATCAAATGCCCCGGAAGGCTTGCTGTGCAAGGCTTCCGGCAAGCGAAGCGCGGACTTTTGCGCCGAACAGCGGCGCAAAAGTAACGGCATTTTTGCAGGCTGTCGGAAAAGTCCAAGGACTTTTCCGACAGACTGAGGCCGCGCGGAGCATCGCTCCGCGCGGCCTTGACTTTATGGAATCAGGTGCCCAGCTCGATCCACAGATCGTTGTACAGGGCCAGGGTGTCCGCCGGCAGGTTCTCGTACATGGAGCAGTTCTCCAGCACGGAGTCGGGGGCGGCCATGATCTCGTACAGATCCATGTCCAGGGGCTCGCCGTAGGTCTCCTCATAGTAGGCGGGGTACTGCTCCAGGGCCTCGGTGTTGGGGGAGGCGTACCAGATGAAGTCCATGTTCTTCAGGTTGGACTCGGTGGAGGCGATGAAGTTGATCCACTCGTGGGCCTCGTCCACGTTCTTGGCGTCCTTCAGGATGCACATGGAGTCCACGAACCAGTTGGAGCCCTCCTCGGGGATGACGAAGGCCAGGTCGGGGTTGGCCTCGTACATGGTCAGGAAGTCGCCGGCGTAGTAGGTGGCGATGGCCAGGTTGCCGCCCTCCATGATCTGGAAGATCTCGTCCATGCCCTGGCCGGCGTACACGCCCCGGGCCTTGGCGTCGGCCACCAGCTCATAGGCCTCACGGATCTGGGCCTCATCGGTGGTGTTTACGTCGTAGCCCAGGTAGTACAGGGCCATGGCGAAGGCGTCCCGGGAGTTGTCGATGAGCAGGACGTTTCCGGCGTAGTCGTCGGAGAACATGGCCCCCCAGCTGGTGATGGGCTCATCCACCATGGTGGTGTTGTAGATAATGCCCAGGGTGCCCCAGGTGTAGGGGACGGAGTACTCGTTGTTGGGATCGAAGGACAGGTTCTTGTACTGCTCGCCGATCTTCTCATAGTTGGGGATCTTGCTGTAATCCAGCTTCTGGAGCCGGTCCTCCGCAATGAGCCGGGCGATCATATAGTCAGAGGGGACAATCACATCGTAGTTGACGCCGCCGGTCTGCAGCTGGGAGTACAGCTCCTCATTGCTGGGGACCACGGTATAGTTTACCTCGATGCCTGTTGCCTCCTCAAACTGCGTCTCCAGGCTGCGGTCGATGTACTCGCCCCAACTGCACACATTTACCTCACGCTTTCCGCTGTCCGCCCCCGAACTGCTCTCAGAGGTGGAGCCGGACTCATTCATGGCGCACCCGGACAGGAACAGGCCCGCCGCCACACTGGTGGCGAGGGTCAAAGCTACGATTTTTTTCAACTGATCATTCCTCCAATATGGTTGATTTGGTGTATCTCCAGGCCCGCGGGCCGTGAGAACAGGGGGAAAAGGGACGGGGACGGCGCTATTTCCGCGCCGTACTGCGGCGAAGGGCCTTTTCCTGACGGGCCTCCCGCACGTTGATGATTACAAGAAGGATCAGGACCACCACAAACAACAGGGTGGATACCGCGTTGAGCTCCGGGCTCACCCGGCGGCGCACCATGCCGTAGATCTCAATGGACAGGGTGGAGGCCGAACCGGCGGTGAAGTAGGAGATGACGAAGTCGTCGATGCTCATGGTGAAGGCGATGAGGGCACCGGAGACGATGCCCGGCTTGATCTCCGGGACGATCACCTTCCAGAAAGCCCCCATCCAGGTGCAGCCCAGATCCTGGGCCGCGTCGATGAGGCTGCTGTCCATCTGCCGCAGCTTGGGCAGCACGTTCAGAATGACATAGGGGATGTCGAAGGACAGGTGGGCCAGCAGCAGGGTGCCGAAGCCCATCTCCAGCCGGGGGAGGGTGCGGCGGAAATTCTCCTCCAGAAAGGTGACGAAGTCGTTCCAGCCGCCGATGACCGCCACAAAGAAGATGCACAGGGCCACGCCGGTGACGATGTCCGCGTTCATGATGGGGATGTTGTTCACCGACAAAATGGGCTCCCGCCAGCGCTTTTTCATGCCGTACAGGCCCACCGAGGCGAAGGTGCCGGCCACGGTGGAAATAAGGGTGGCCAGAACCGACACCAACAGGGTGGTATAGACCGCCTCCATCATCCGGCGGTCCTGAAAGAGCTCCTGATACCAACGCAGGGAGAAGCCCTCCCACACCACGTTGCTCCCGCCGGCGTTGAAGGAGAACACCACCAGCAGAAGAATAGGGGCATACAGGAACAAAAAGACCAGGGCCATAAAAAGCCGGTTTCCAATGCGATGCTGTCTCATAGGATCACCGCCTGTTCCTCGCCCTCACCGAAGCGATTCATGATCCACATGCAGGCCACCACAATAATCATCATCACCAGGGCGATGGCGCTGCCCAGATGGGGGTTATAGGCTCCGCCCAGGAACTGCTGCTCGATGAGGTTGCCCAGCAGCATCTGGTTGTTGCCGCCCATCATCCGGGAGATGGCGAAGGTGGACACAGAGGGGACGAACACCATGGTCACCCCGGACAGCACCCCCGGCAGGGACAGGGGAAGGGTTACCCGGCGGAACACCCCCGCCGAGCTGGCGCCCAGATCCCGGGCGGCCTCCACCAGGGAGTGGTCCAGCTTGATGATGACCGAGTAGATGGGCAGCACCATGAAGGGCAGGTAGTTATACACCATGCCCAGCACCACCGCCCCCTGAGTGCGGATCATGGGGAAGAAGGAGATGTCGGTGCCGAACAGACCGTTGATGAGATCAAACAGGCCGATGGCCTCAAAGAAGTTGTTCAGGATTCCGTTGTTTTCCAGAATGGCCATCCAGGCGTAGGTGCGCAGCAGGAAATTGACCCACATGGGCAGCATGATGATGACCATGGCCACCCGCTGAAAGCCGGGGCCCTCCTTGGCCATCACATAGGCCAGGGGGTAGCCGATGAGCAGGCACACCAGAGTGGCCACCAGGGCCAGCTGGAAGGAGCGGGCAAAAATCACCGTGTAGGTGCCCATCCGGGAGAAGTTGTCCAGGGTAAAGCCGCCGATGTCCGCGGCGGTCTCCCCGGAGGCGGTGAAGGCGTAGACCACCACCAGCAGAATCGGGACGATGACCACCAGGGTCATCCAGAGCACATAGGGGCCCGCCAGCCAGGAGAGCTTATTCTTCATCCCGCTCCCCCTCTTCCTCCTCGGGCTCGAGGGTGGCGTCGCCGATCTCATCATACTCCTCGGAGTAGGAGGAATAATCGCCGAACATGCCGGAGTACTGGCTCTTTTTCATCACGTGGATGCCGTCGGGGTCGATCTTGATGCCGATGCGGCTGTCCACCGGGCAGAAGTCGGTGGTCTGAATCAGCCACTTGAAGCCGTAGAAGTCCACGATGGTGTCGTAGTGGACCCCCTTGAAGGTCACCGAGGTGACGGTGCCCTTCAGCTGGCCCTGGTCCTCCGGGACGATGTCCACGTCCTCGGGCCGGATGACCACGTCCACCGGCTCATCCGGGAGGAAACCCTTGTCCAGACACTGGAACTTCCGGTTGAAGATCTCCACCACCCCGTCGGCGCGCATGATGCCGTCCAGAATGTTGGACTCGCCGATGAAGTCGGCCACAAAGGCGTTTTTCGGCTCGTTGTAGATGTCCTCCGGGGTGCCGATCTGCTGGATCTTGCCCCCGTCCATCACCACCACCGTGTCGGACATGGCCAGGGCCTCCTCCTGGTCGTGGGTGACGTAGATAAAGGTGATGCCCAGGGACTGCTGGATGCGCTTCAATTCATTCTGCATGTCCTTGCGCAGCTTCAGGTCCAGGGCGCCCAGGGGCTCGTCCAGCAGCAGGACCTTGGGCCGGTTTACCAGGGCCCGGGCGATGGCCACCCGCTGCTGCTGCCCGCCGGAGAGCTGGGTGATCCGGCGCTTCTCAAAGCCCTTCAGGTTGACCACCTGAAGCATCTCCATGACCCGGTCGTGGATCTCCTGCTCGGGCAGCTTGACCTTCTTCTTGGTCTCCGGGTCCACCTTGGGGATGCGCAGGCCGAAGGCGATATTCTCAAACACGTTGAGGTGGGGGAACAGGGCGTACCGCTGAAACACGGTGTTTACCGCCCGTTTGTGAGGCGGAATAGAGTTAATCCTCACGCCGTCAAAAAAAACATCCCCGGAGGTGGGCTCTTGAAAACCGCCTATAATACGAAGCGTGGTGGTTTTGCCGCACCCACTGGGACCCAGCAGCGTGAGGAATTCCTTGTCGTTGATATATAGGTTGATGTTGTCCAGCACGACCTCGCCGTCAAACGCCATAGTGCAGTTGGCCAGGCGGATCAATTCTTTAGACATGTATCCTCCCCCATTTCCTCAATTACGAATCAAATGTCAGCTCCCTTGTTTTTGTCCCCGTCCGGCTGTCCTTCTGAGACGGACAAAAATGCGCCGGAGCGGGGCTTCACGGATAGCGAGATACACTATATCTGTTTGCTGCGGAATTGTCAATGGATTTTGTCGAAAATGTTGGTGAAATTTTGCACAGAAAAACTTGCGTTCAAGTCAAGCGTGCCAAGGGAAAGAACGGATTTTCCGAAATGGGGGGAGCGCGGAGCGGGGCGCTAGGTTTTCCGCGTTCCCGCCGCCTGAGAAAATTCCGGAAAATACTCCGTCACAAAGTCCACCGTGTCCACCTGCCAGGTGCGGCCATTGAGGCCGTTCAGGGGTCCGGCGTCGGTGGTGAAGCGGAATGCCAGTTTGTAGGAGTACAGGGCCTGGCCGTGGCGGCCGTAGGGCTTGTCCTGCTGCTGCCGGCCGTACTTGCCGTCCCCCAGAAGAGGGTGGCCGGCGGCGGCAAACTGGGCCCGGATCTGGTGGGTGCGGCCGGTGATCAGCTCGCACTCCACCAGAGAGAGCCCCTTCCCCACAGCCAGGGTCCTATATAAGGTGACCGCCGTCTTTCCACCGGGCACCGGCTTTTTGTGGACAGACACCTGCTTTTTCCCCTCGTCCTTTAAAAGAAAGCTCTCCAGCTTCCCCTCCCGGGGGGACATGGTCCCGTGGACCACGCACAGGTAGTATTTCTCCAGCTCCCGGTCCTTGATCTTCTGATTCATGATCCGCAGCCCCTCGGCGGTCTTGGCCGCGATGACGATCCCACCGGTGTTCCGGTCGATGCGGTTGCACAGGGCGGGGGCGAAGGAGTTCTCCCAGTAGGGGGACCACTCCTTTTTCTGGTACAGGTAGGCCTGGATGTGGGTGAGCAGGGTGTTCACCCGCTCGCTCTCGTCGGGGTGGACCACCATGCCGGGGCGCTTGTCCACCAGCAGGATGTGCTCGTCCTCATATAAGATGTTCAGCTTGGGCTGATACAGGGAGAGAAAGGCGTTCTCCGGGGTGGGCTTTTCAAAAAACTCGTCGTTGATGTATAATTGCAGCACGTCCCCCACCGCCAGGCGCACATCCCGCTTGGACCCCTTGCCGTTCACCTTCACCCGCTTGAGGCGGATGTATTTCTGGGCCAGGGGGGCCGGGAGGAGGGGGAGGGTCTTGGCCAGCCAGCGGTCCAGCCGCTGCCCGGCGTCGTTCTTGCCAATGGTAAATTCCTTCATCGTTCCCATCCTTTTGTGGATCATGTCGTATCTACTGCCATTCCAGCATAAAAAAATCCTTTTGTCAACACAAAAAAATGTTTGACAATTCCTCTCGGTATGGGTATAATATCCTCCGTACCATTACGCGAGTAAGGGGGCTGTATCCCCGAAGGAGGGGTCTCACATGCGGCTGGATCTGCGGAACATCATCCACGTACCGGACGCGGAGAAGACCTTTCGGTACCAGATGGACCTGTCCGATCTGGACTTTTGGGGGAGAAAGCCGATTACCCGGCCCGTCTCAGTCGAGGGCAGCGTGACCAACCACGCGGGCGCCTTAGTGCTGAGCGGCACGGCCCGCTCGGAGCTGGATCTGGTCTGTGACCGCTGTGGGAAGGAATTTTCCCGGGAGAAGGTCGTCCCGCTGGACAGTCTGCTGGCTGACAAGCTGGAGAATGAGGACAGCGAGGACGATATCATTCTGCTTGACGGAAACGAGCTGGATCTGGACGAGGTGGTCACCACGGCCTTCGTTCTCGCCATGGATACAAAGAACCTTTGCTCAGAAGACTGCAAAGGGCTGTGCGCCAAGTGCGGCGCCGATCTCAACCTCGGCCCGTGCGGGTGCAGACCTGACGTAGATCCACGATGGGCGGCGCTTGCGCAGCTCTTGGATGACGAAAGCTGAGTATTCCACTACAAAGAGCGTGCTCTCACGGCACACAGACTAAAGGAGGTGTCACCCATGGCGGTTCCTAAGAGAAAAGTATCCAAGGCCCGGCGCGATAAGCGGCGCAGCTCCCACTGGAAGCTGGAGACTCCCGGTATCGTGACCTGCCCCAAGTGCGGTGCCTACCGGCTGCCTCACCGGATGTGCAAAAATTGCCTGACCTACAATGGCCGTTCCTTCGGCCAGCAGCAGGCGGAGACCCAGCAGCAGTAAGCCTGGGTGAAAAGACCGCTTCAAGACGGGTGGTCTTTTCCTCCCCTGCCCGGCGGTGAGAAGCCGCCAAAAATGTGCTTGACTTTTGTCGAGCGCTCCTTTATAATGCTCTTTGCGTTCAAAGACAGCAGGCGGCGAAAGCGGAAGTCCTGCCGAGGATGCGGTGGAAACAGATATGGTTTGTTTACGCTGTTTTGTGTCTTTGCGCGCAGAACAGCGTTTTATTATTCTCTGGAGGTGAAACCCAAATGCCCAACGCAAAAGTTCTGGAAGCGAAGAAGGCCGTTGTGGCCGAGCTGACCGAGAAGCTGCAGAACGCCGCCTCCGGCGTCCTGGTCGACTATAAGGGCATCACTGTGGCGGAAGATACCGCTCTCCGCAACGAGCTGCGTAAGAACGAGGTTGAGTACGCCGTTGTGAAGAACACCCTGACCCGGTTTGCCGTGGAGGGCGCCGGCCTGAGCGAGCTGAGCGAGAGCCTGAACGGCACCACTTCTCTGGCCATCAGCCACAATGATCCCATCGCGCCCATGCGCGTCATCAACAAGTTTGCCAAGCAGTTCAACGGCGCTAAGTTTACCATCAAGGCCGGCTTTATGGACGGCAAGATCCTCCCCCTGGAGGAGATCATGGCCATCGCCGAGCTGCCTGCCAAGGAGGTCCTGCAGGCCCAGGTTCTGGGTACCATGCTGGCCCCCATCACCAGCCTGGCCATCGTGCTCAAGGCTATCGCCGAGGAGAAGGGCGGCTTCGTAGAGGCCGCTGCCGAGCCCGAGGCCGCTCCCGCCGAGTAATTGATCCGGCATATACTTTAATATTTGAATTTATCATTTTAGGAGGTATTTTACCATGGCTAGCGAGAAGATTACCGCTCTCATCGAGGAAGTGAAGGGCCTGACCGTTCTGGAGCTGTCCGAGCTGGTTCACGCTCTGGAGGAGGAGTTCGGCGTGTCCGCCGCCGCTATGGCCGCTCCCGCCGCTGGCGGCGCTGCCGCTGCTCCCGCTGAGGAGAAGACCGAGTTCGACGTGATCCTGGCCAGCTTCGACGCCGCCGCCAAGATCAAGGTCATCAAGGCCGTCCGCGAGATCACCGGCCAGGGCCTGGCCGAGGCCAAGGCTACCGTCGAGGGCGCTCCCAAGGCTCTGAAGGAGGGCGTGTCCAAGGACGAGGCCGAGGAGATGAAGAAGAAGCTGGAAGAGGCCGGCGCCAAGGTGGAGCTGAAGTAAGTTCTTCCCCTTCGAATTTGATCCAAAAGAGACGGGACCCGGAGAAATTCCTCCGGGTCCCGTTTTTATGTCAAGAGAAACGGCCTGGAAACCCAGGCCCTTTTCTTTTTACTTATCCGCCAGCAGCTTGTTCAGCTCCCGCATAAAGGTGTTGATGTCCTTGAACTGGCGGTACACCGAGGCGAAGCGCACATAGGCCACCTCATCCACCTTTTTCAGCCGCTCCATCACCAGCTCCCCGATCTCGGCGGAGCTCACCTCCCGCTCCATCTCGTTCTGGAGCACCTGCTCGATCTCGGTGACAATCTCCTCCAGGGTGTTGATGGACACCGGCCGCTTCTCACAGGCCCGGATCAGGCCGCTCATCACCTTGTTGCGGTCAAAGCTCTGGCGGCTGCCGTCCTTCTTTACCACCACCAGAGGCAGGCTCTCCATCATCTCATAGGTGGTAAACCTCTTGTGGCAGGACAGGCACTCCCGGCGGCGGCGGATGCTGGCCCCCTCGTCGGCGGGGCGGGAATCCACCACTTTACTCTCTAAATATCCGCAATAGGGGCATTTCATAGCTGTGTTCCTCCAAAATCTCTTCCCGATAGGTTTATACTTGAGTGTACCATATTTTGCCCCAGGAGGGTAGCCCTAAATTGCAAATTCTCTCCTTGCGGAGACAGAAAACTGAACTCCGGTGTTGGGACAGGCGGGGATATCCTACTGATGCTTGCGCAGCCCGGCGATTCGCCTTATAATAGAGCCATCTTAAACAAATGGGAAAGGATGGTTTTGTTATGAATGAGACGTTAAAGACCCTGAGAGAGCGCCGGAGCGTTCGGCGCTACCGCCCGGAGCAGATCAAGACGGAGGAGCTGGAGGCGATTCTGGATGCCGGCACCTGGGCCCCCTCCGCCATGGGGAAGCAGTCCGCCGTCATGGTGGTGGTGCAGGACCGGGAGACCATCCAGGAGATGTCCAAACTCAACGCGGAGATCCAGGGTGCGCCGGGAACCGACCCGTTCTATGGAGCGCCCACCGTGGTGGTGGTGCTGGCCGAGGGGGCCAACGCCGTTCCGGACGGCTCTCTGGTGATGGGCAACCTGATGAACGCTGCCTGGTCCCTGGGGGTGGCCTCCTGCTGGATCAACCGGGCCCGGGAGCTCTTTGAACGGCCTGAGGGCAAGGCGCTGCTGCGCAAGTGGGGGCTGCCGGAGGACCTCCAGGGGATTGGAAACTGTATTCTGGGTTATGCGGACGGTGCGATTCCAGCGCCCAAGGCCAGAAAAGAGGGGTACATTGTCCGGGTATAAAAGACGGTTTGCTGTGTGGGAATAGGATGTCTCCACACCGAAAATGACAGAAGCAGAGAGAGGCGCGCCGCAGTTGCGGTGCGCCTCAGCTTTTGGAAAAGCCTGTGCAGGATAAAATCGCCTGCGTGCGTCCGGGCGGGGGAGCTCGAGGGGACAGGCGCCCGCCTCGAATGGAATCAAATGCCCCGGGAGCCTTGCTGTGTAAGGCTTCCGGTAATTGGAGCAGGAACTTTTGCACCGCTGTGCGCCTTTCCGCTTGTGGAGAATATCTGTGGGACAGAAAACGTTCTTATGGTCGGGAAAAGTCCGATGGGCGAAAAGGTTCCCCTTGACAGCGCCGCCCCTCCGTGCCATAATAGGTATGTAATTATCGTTATTTAAACGATAATATCGTCATCCGATGAGAAAGGGTGTGCAAGAGCATGAAAACAGTACCAGTGATTTACCAACCCGGCGTTGTGCCCACCGAAATTTACAGCGGCGTGCCCTCCTTTATGGGAATGCCCGTGGCGAAAACGCCCGAGGATTTAAAGCAGTATGACTTCGCTGTGATGGGAGTGCCTTTTGAGGGAGGATGCACCTACGGTGGTTTCTCCTCCTGTGTGGTCTCCCCCAAGACCATCCGGTCCGTGTCCACTCGGTATGTAGGCTACCTGCCGGACTACGACTTTGACACCTTTGACTACATGACCTGCTGCGATTATGGCGATGTGCCCATCCAGAACGGTAGTTATGAGTTCAGCTTTGCCTCCATGCGCAAGGGAATTGGGGAGATACTGGACGCAGGCTGTGTGCCCATTACCTTCGGTGGAGACCACTCCATCTCCTATCCGCTTATCAGCGAACTGTGCAAGCGCCACAAGAAGCGGGTGGGTGTGCTTCATTTTGACGCGCATCTGGACACCATGCCCTCCTTCGGAGACGACTTATATTCCCGCTGCTCCCCCTTTAACCGTCTATATGGGGATGAGAATTTTGACTCCACCAAGATTGTCCACATTGGCATCCGCGGGCCGCGGAATCACCATCAGGAGCGCATCGAGGCCCGGAAGGCCGGGGCCACGGTGATTACCGCCCGGGAAATAAAACTCAATGGCTGGCAGGCGTCCATCCAGAAGGCCATTGATATTGCCAGTAAGGACACTGATGCGCTGTATGTCACCGTCTGTTCTGATGTGCTGGATGCCGCTGCCAATCCACAGGGGCCCTTCGACCCCTGCGGACCCACCTCTTTCGAGGTAGCTATGATGCTTCACGAGGCGGGCAAAGCGGGAGCTGCCGCCTTCGACTTCGTGGAGATCTACCCGGAGACCTGCGGCGCCCATCAGTCCGCACACACAGCCTGTTGGATGGCGCTCTATTTTATGAACGGCGTGGCCCAACATCGCTTCGGCGGACAGAAGTGAGGAGCCCGCTCGCTCGCATCATCAAATAAAACGCCCGCGGGGGCCTGCACAATGCAGTCCCCGCGGGTGTTTTTCTTATAAAAGCTCCTCCCGCACATAGTTGGCCAGAGCGCGCATGGGGGCAAGAGCCTGCTCCCCCACGTCATGGACCACGGAGGAAGAGGCCACGATGCTTACGGTACCGTACAGTGTGCCGTTGCTGCGTAGTATAGGGACCGCAATGCAGCTGATGCCCACACCGAACTCATCAAACTCGGTGGAGTAGCCCTGCGCTCCAATCCGTTCCAGCTCCGCCTCAAGCTCATCCCGGGTGGTCAAGGTGTGCTTGGTATACTTGGTGGGAACGAAGGTGCGGTAAAAGGCCTCTCGCCGGGTCGCATCCATATAGTACAAAACCAGCTTTCCGGAAGCGGTGGCATTCAGGGTAAAGACTGCGTTCAGCCGCGTGAGGAAGATATAGTGAGATTCAATGGGATTGACGACTTCTACGGCAAAGATATTGTCGTTGCTGATGCGCTGCATGCGGGCGGATACCTGAAAGCGGTCGGCGATGAGTTCCAGTTTGGGCCGCACCCGGCTGCGCAGCCGGTCAATGTCGTTCATGGCGGCCAGATCCGCCTTAGGAAGAAACACCGGACCCAGCATATAAAAGTTTCCCTCCGGGATATGTTCCAAATACCCGTTGGCCAGCAGAGTATTTACCAGCCCCCGGGCCGTGTTGATATTCAGTCCCGTTCTTGCGCTGATCTGGGGCAGAGTCAGTTTCAGCTCATGTTCGCTGAAACAGTTGATGATATCAATGGCTCTCTGAACCGATTGGATGACCCGGATGTCTCGGTTTGGCATAGCTGCACGCTCCTTGCTCCGCCGGAGAATCCGGCGGATCGTTTCAGTCTATTTTACAATATTTTTATGGGTTTCTCAACCGCTATTTCCCAGCTGCCTGAAAGCAGGCGTTGCACAATCCGCACCCCACCCGTGAGGTTTTGCTTGACACGGGAGAGACTTTCCACTATAATGATATTATAGTTCTGAAAACGATATTATCGTTTTCAGACGCGTGAGTCAGAGAAGAGGGAAGGTGTGCAGGGCTGAGGGAGTGCCGCTCCCCGGTTAATCAAAACCAAAAGGTGGGGAAACGTATGGAACAAAAGTACACACTGAAAGACAAGATCAAAGCGATGGGACCCGGCATCCTCGTGGTTGGCTCCTTCATTGGACCGGGTACGGTGACCAGCGCCACCAGTGCCGGCGCGGGCTACGGATACGCCTTGCTGTGGACCGTGGTATTCTCGGTCATTGCCGTGGTGGTTATGCAGGAGATGGCCGCCCGCTTGGGGATCGTTACCCAGAACGGCCTGGCGGAGGAACTGGTGAAGGATCTGTCCGACCGGCCTCCTCTGAAGTGGTTTATGGTTGTCCTGGTGGCCGCGGCCATTACCCTGGGTGGTTTCGCGTATATGGGGGGTGACCTGACGGGAACTGCCATCGGCTTGTCCGCCATCACCGGAATTCCCTCCAACATCATCGCCCCCATTTGGGGCTGCTGTGTGCTGGTGCTGATCAATATCGGCGATGCGGTGAAATCTCTGGAAAAACTCCTGTCCATCTGTGTCACAATAATGGCTATCGTATTTGTGGTGACCATGATTGTGGTCAAGCCTGACCTGGGGGAGCTGCTCTCCGGCGCGATTCCCACGGTCCCGGAGGGCTCCATGCTCACCTGTGTCTCGCTGATCGGTACCACGGTGGTTCCCTACAATATGTTCATCCACGCCACTTCGGCCCGAAAGACCTGGCACGACCCCAAGGAGCTCCCTTTGGCCCGGTTTGACACGACCATCTCCATGATCATCGGCGGCATCATTACCGGGGCTGTTATGATTACGGCAGGTACGGTTATGCGGGGAATGGAGGTCAACTCTGCCATCGACATGGCGGTCCAGCTGGAGCCCACTCTGGGTGACTTCTCCGTTCCATTCCTGGGACTGGGCCTGATCGCCGCCGGCGTCTCCTCTGCGGTCATTACCCCGCTGGGCGTATCTTATGTGCTGGCCGGTCTGTTCGGCTGGGAGATGAGCAAGAAGGACAAGCGTTTCTTCTGGACCAATATCGCTGTGGTCGTGGCGGGCATTATCGTAGCGGCTACCGGTTTCAACCCCATTGCCATCATTATGACCGCTCAGGCCGTCAATGGTATTTTCCTTCCCATTATCGTATTCACCCTGGTCTATGTGACCAGCCGGGAGCGGGTTATGGGGAAGTATAAAAACAGTATGGTCCGCAATGTGCTGGGGATGGGCGTGTTCCTGATCTCCTTGGTCATTGGGATTAACAGCGTCATTTCTCTGTTCTAAGCCGACTGGGCGATATACCACAGCGGCCCGCCGGCATGTGCTGGCGGGCCGCTTTTCCGCTGTGGAAAGGAAAGGAAGAGGATTATGGAAGAATTGCTGGACAGCCTGCTGGCGGAGTGCCGCCCCTACACCCGGCAGGGCAAGGTGGCCACCTATATTCCGGAGCTGGCCAAGGGAGATCCCTCCAATTTGGGCATCTATGTGCTCAACAGCGACGGTCGCCACTATCAGGCCGGGGACTGGCAGAAGCACTTCACCATTCAGAGTGTTGTAAAGCCCATCCTCCTGCTGCTGGCCCTGCTGGACAACGGGGAGGAGGTGGTGCGCTCCAAGGTGGGGGTGGAGGCCACAGGAAAGCCCTTCGATGCCATCAACGTCACCGATTCTCCCCTTCTCAGCGAACACCTGAACCCCATGGTCAACATGGGGGCCATTGCCATCTGCACGCTTCTCAAGGGAAAGGACTACACCGAGCGGTTTCAGCGGCTGCTGGAGTTCACCCGCCTGCTGGCGGGCAACCCGGAGATTGAGATGGATGAGGCGGTGTACCGCTCGGAGAAACGCACCGGCAGCAAAAACCGGGCGCTGGCATTTCTCTTAAAATCCTACGGCATGCTGGATGACGGGGTGGAGGAGGTGCTGGACTGCTACTTCCGGGCCTGCTCCATTCGGGTGAACAGCCGGGATCTGGCCCATATCAGCTTTGCCCTGGCCAACCACGGGAAGGCGCTCCAGTCGGACGAGCCTCTGTTCCCCGCCCGGTACGCCCGCTATGTGAACGCCATCATGCTCACCTGCGGCATGTACGATGGGTCGGGGGACTTCGCCATCCGGGTGGGCCTGCCCGCCAAGAGCGGGGTTGGAGGCGGTATTATGGCCGTGGTGCCCACCCGTATGGGCATTGGGATCTTCTCACCCGGCTTGGACGGAAAAGGGAACAGCCTGGCCGGCATTCAGATGCTGGAGCGCCTGTCCCGGCGGATGTATCTGAGTATTTTTTGACGGCGGAGTGCATAGAAGTGCTCTTGAAAGGCGGGAATGTGCGGTCTGAAGACGGCGCTTGCCCGGCATCTGATTCAATCAGCGCAAGGGAAAGCGGGAACGCGATGGGCGTTCCCGCTTAAATTCTGCCCGCCCTGTGCCACGGAGGGGATTGGACTGGCACGCACAGCTCACAGCGATGGCGGTCCACCATACGCTTTTTATAGCGCTCCATCACAGGGCGGCTCTTATCCAGGGTGTATCCCAGGCGCTCCAGCTCAGAAAAACACAGGCTCCATGCGGTTTGTACAGCGCCTGCGGTGTGGGGAATTTGAAAAATCAGGAAACTGCCGCCTGGCAGTGTCCAGCATTGGATGGAGCCTCGTGCGGAGACCTGATATCCGGGAAGAGGAGTACAGACCTCGTAACGGCAACGGGCGGGCTCGGTTTTATCCGGGGCGCCCATGGGAATTCCATAGATTACCGTGTCCTGGTCAAAAAGACCGTTTTCGTTCAGCCACAGCTGAAACGCTTCCATCAAACGGTAGTTCTCGGCCCCGTATTTGCCGGTCCTTCCCATGGAGAGAACCGGAGCGGGGAAAATTGTTTCGGCTGTGGCGCAGATATAAAATTTCAAGATCATGACTCCAATTGGTAAAGTACATCGATGTCCATACAAATCGTAATCCCAATTAAAATGATTTTCAAGAAGTTTTTTAAATAGTTTCTTTCTTTCTTTGGCGCGGCGACAAATCTTGAAGAAATGCCGGAGAAACGGGCTGCCGGGCCAGGATAAAAAACCCCCGCTCCTGGGGGAGCGGGGGAATGCGGGAGAGAAGATAGGAAATGGTCTCGGATTATGAGGGCATATACCCCAGGAATTTGGTGAGAGGCTCTGCAATCACCGAGCAGAAGATGGGGTTGAAAATGTCCAGCACCAGCAGGCCGAAGGGAGGGTATACGACCCAGCCGATGTGGGAGAAGCCGTGCTCTTCCATAACGGCCTTCTCGTTGGCCATGGTATTGGGGCCGTTGCCCAGGCCCATGCCGATGTGGCCGGCCACAATGACGGCGGCATCGTAGTTGCGGCCGCAGCAGCGGAAGGTGACGATGTAGCAGTAGATACAGGTGGTGATGACCTGAGCGGCAAAGATGATTACGAAGGGACCGATGGCGCCCAGAATCTTGGTGACGTCAATGGTCATCATGGTCATGCCCAGGAAGATCTCCAGGCAGATGTCGCCGAAGGCGTCCAGCTCCTCAGGGCGGACCTCCACGTGAACGACGTCCAGAATGTTCCGGATGATGATGCCGCCGATCATACAGCCGATGAAGTAGGGGAACTCGATCATGGGGATCATTCCGGCCAGAATCGCAATATAGGAGCCCAGGCCGGCCGCCACGATGATCAGGCACACGCTGCTCAGCAGGTTCTTGTTGTTCAGGGGGAAGATCTCTTCCTTGTTCTTCTCGCTGCGGTCCTCACCGTGCAGGTGATGGCGCTTGATCAGAGCGCGGGCCACAGGGCCGCCGGTCAGGCTGGCGAACACCATGCCGAAGGTGGCGCACATAATGGCCAGAACCGTGGCGTTCTCGGCGCCCAGAGCCTCATAGGTGGGGGCGATGGCGCCGGAGGTGCCCACGCCGCCCATCAGGGACAGGGAGCCCAGGCCCAGACCCTGGAGGGGATGCATGCCCAGGGCCATGGATAGGACCACGCCCAGAACATCCTGCCACAGGATCAAACCAATGGTGGCGACGGCAATGCCGATACACACCTTGCCGCCCGACTTAATGAGCTTCCAGGAGGCGGTCAGACCGACTCCGGTGAAGAAGATGTCCATGAACCACTCTTTCAGCACCGCGACGTCGAAGTCCACCTGCAGAACATTACTGGCCCGAAGGATGCCCAGCACAATGCTGACCACCAGGCCGGCGACCACGACGCCGGGCACGCAGTAAGTCTGGAAGAACTTGACCCGCTTGACGATGGCCCGTCCCACCAGGGCAACCAGAGCTGCGATGGCGGCGCTTTGCATGACGTCAAAGGAGATCTCCAACATACACACACACTTCCTTTCCGCCGGAATAGTTTTACATCTCTCATCCGGCGATTCAAAATTGGTTTGATACCGTCCGGAGCGGCGGGGAAAACCAGTCCGGCGGACTGCCTCCCAACGGTCCGCGCCCCATGCCGTCCGGTCCGTATCTCTAAGGAAAAGTGTAGTCCCCCTTGGGGACAAAGTCAATTTTTGTACCTATGGAATGACTTTTGTACGTAAAGTAACCAGAATGGCTTTGGATGATACATCCAAAGAAAAGAAAAAAATCTCCCCCGGACCGGCACATCTGCACAGTCGGGGGGAGGTTGGCCACTGGATTTGAAAGATTTGCACAAAATTTGCAAGAGACTTTTGTCGGTTTTGAATATAGAAAATTACGGCTCAGAGGTCTGCCCGGTGTAGCTGTAACGGATGGAGGGCCGGCCGCCGGTATGGTAGTCGATGGAACTGGCCAGTTCCCCCGTCTCCACCATGTAGTTGACGTACCGCCGGATGGTGATGCGGGACAGGTGGACCTGTTCGGCGATCTCCTCGCTGGTGAGGGCCTGTCCGCGGCTGGCGGAGAGAAAGCTGCGCACCCGCTCCAGGGTGGCGGCGTTGAGCCCCTTGCTCATCTGATTTCCGCCCGGCTCCGGGCGCTCCTGCCGGCGGATCAGGCGGTCGATGGCCTGCTGGTCCAGCAGGCTGCTCTCCTGAGAACAGGAGAGCAGATTCTGAGACTGAAGAAATTTGTCCATGGCCTGCCGGAACCGGGCGAAGGCGAAGGGCTTGACCAGATAGTCCAGCACCCCCCGGGACAACAGGCCGTGGACGATCTCACGGTCGTTGGCCGAGGTGACCATGATGATGGCGGGGTACTGCCCCATGGCGTGGAGACGGTCTACAAACTCCATCCCATCCATGGAGGGGGTGTAGTAGTCCAGAATGATCAGATCCGGGCGGCAGTGCTCCAGCACGCCCAGGGCCTCTCCGCCGCTCTTGAGAACGTGGGCTACCTGAAAGCGGGAGTCCGTCTCCACATACTGCCGGTCGATGGCGGCCACCATGGGGTCGTCCTCAATGATGATCACTTGATATGCCATAGCTACGCCTCCTCAGGTACAGAGTCGGTAAAGGTCAGGGTAAAGCAGGTGCCCGCCCCGGCCTCGGTCATTACGTCAATGGTTCCGTGGTGCTGTTCCACCAGCTGGTGGATGAGGCACAGCCCCAATCCGCGGCCCTCCCCCTTGGAGGAGACTCCTTTTTCAAAGATATGGGGCTGGATCTCCGGGTCCACGCCGCCGCCGGTGTCCTCACAGACGATCACATTGCAGTCCGGGCGGCAGTAGAGGGCCAGCCGGATCTCCTTGAGGTCATGTTCGCCCCGGGAGAGCTCCTCCACCGCGTTCTCCAGCAGATTGCCCACGATGGTCACATAGTCCTCCTCAGGCAGCAGCAAATCCTCCTGGCGGCAGTAGCTGTCCGGGGCCACCGCCAGGCGGATGCCCAGCTCGGCGGCGTGCATCATCTTGCCGATGACCAGGGCGCAGATGCGGGAGACCCGGATGCAGTCGGCGGTCTCCCGGATGGCCTGGCTGGACACCAGGCTGCTGTTGATAATAAAGGAGGCCGCCTTCTCCGTCTCCCCGGTCTGGAGGTAGCCCAGGATCACGTGGAGCTTGTTCATAAACTCGTGGTTGAAGAAGCGCAGGGTGTCCAGCATGTAGTGGGCGCCGGAGAGCTCGTCGGACAGCTTCTGGAGCTCGGTCTTATCGTGAAAGACGTTCAGCACCCCGCTGGAGCCGGACTTTCCCGGGATGGGAATTTCACTGGAGAGCACCGGATGGCCGCTGATGACGCAGGAGCGGTTGTGGACCGCCTCCCCGGTGCGGGCCGCCTGGACGCAGGAGCTCTCCGGAAAGACCTGGTTCAGCTTGCGGCCTTTCAGGGCCTTTTCACTCTTCTGGAGCAGCCGGCAGGCGGTCTGATTGGCAAAGACCACCTTGCCTTTGGGGTCGGTGGCCACCAGGCCGTCCTCCACCGCGTTGAGCACCTCCCCCTGCTGCAGATAGAGCTCCAGCAGTTCGGTGGGGTGGTAGCCCAGCAGGGAGCGGCGCAGCAGGGCCACCAGCCCCCTGGAGAGCCCCAGGGCCACCACAAGGGCGGTGCAGAACAGCAGAATGCAGTAGAGAATCAGGCTTTGAATATGGGCATAGATATCGGAGATAAACACCGAGGTCATCACAAAGCCCAGGATGGTCCCGTCCGTGTCCTCCACCGCGTGGAATGCCCTGCGCTGAGTGCCATGTGTTCCGTATCCGGTGGTGATGTAGGGCTCGCTGCCCTGGAGAATGGCCTCCTGGTCCCCGTTCACAAAGGAATCCCCCGCGTCCTGCCGGTTGGTATGGTAGAAGCGCAGGCTGTTGGCGTCACAGATGACAATCACATGCAGGTCATCCAGGCTCTCGTTGAAGGAGTCCAGCTCCTTGGTGACCTCGGGGTCTGGATAGCCCTGCTTGAGCATGTTTTTGACCGAGTCCAGAGAGGCGATGTAGGAGGCGGAGGAGCGGATCAGGCTGTCGGTGGACTGCATCTGCCGGTTGATGTCCAGGATCAGGCTCACCCCCATGGTCAGGAGGAGCAGGACGGCGGCAAAGCCCACAAAGCTGGCAAAGAGCTGCTTTTCCAGGGAAAAGCGCTGGAAGGTATGAAACATAGCGCACCTCCGTCTCGTTGGGAAATAGAAACCGGGCGCAGAGGCGAAGCCCGCCCCCGCGCCCAGAGAAATCAGGCGGTCAGAGTCCCTCCATCAGGTTGACCCGCATATAGTCCTCGTCGATATTGACCTCGGCGACAAACTCCGGCACGGCGGGGATCATCCACTCCCGCTCGCCCCCCCGGACCACGTACACATTGTTGGCGGGGAGGGTGAGCACGTCGGCGATCTTTCCCAGCACGGCGCCGTTTTTGGCGTCCCGCACCTCCATCCCCATCAGGTCGGCCAGGAAGAAGCTGCCCTCGGGCAGGTCGGCGTCCTTCCGGTCGATGTACAAAATGGCGTTGCGCAGGGCCAGCGCGCCGTTTACATCGGTGATGTCCTTCAGCTTCAGGATCACCATGTTTTTATGGACCCGGGCCCGCTCCACCTGGATGGGCCAGTGGGTCTCATCCACATAGAGGGTCTTGAACCGGCACAGAAAGTCGGGGGAGTCCGCCCAGGGCTGGACCCGCACCTCGCCCATGAGGCCGTGGACGTTGGTGATCTTCCCCACTTCCAGATACTGCTGCTTCATGGTTGAAAACCTCCTTTTAAGGGGTTATGGCATAACAAAAAATCTCCTGCGGCGCGACCGGCGCGGGCAGGAGACTCCTTGTGAGGGGGATCAGTCGACGATCTCCACCGAGACGCGCTTGCCGGACCGCTGGGCCACGGAGCGGATCAGGGTGCGGATCTCTTTGGCGATGCGGCCCTGGCGGCCGATCACCTTGCCGGTGTCCTCCGGGGCGACGCGCAGCTCCAGAATGGTCTCGCCGTCGGACTGGATCTCATTGACAGAGACCTGCTCCGGGTGATCCACCAGATTCCGGGCCACATAGGTCAGAAGCTCTTTCATTGTGCAGACCTCCAGCCTTAGATTGCGCCGGCCTTTTTCAGCAGATCACGGACGGTCTCCGTGGGCTGAGCGCCGGTCTTGATCCAAGCCTGGGCGCGGTCCACGTCCACCTTCAGCTCAGCGGGGTTGACGACGGGGTTGTAAGTGCCGATCTCCTCGATGAAACGGCCATCCCGGGGATAGCGGGAGTCGGCCACGACGATGCGGTAGAAGGGAGCCTTCTTGGCGCCCATGCGGCGCAGTCTGATTTTGACCATTTATATTCACCTCCAAATGAATTCTTTTGTATATGGAACGCGTGTGCCACGCGTTGCCAGTGTGCTTGGAAGCGGAGACCGCTTAGAAGGGGAATCCGCCGGGCATTCCGCCGCCCATTCCGGGCATCATGCCGCCCTTTTTGCCCATGCGCTTGCGCAGGCCCCGGGGCAGCTTTCCGCCGGAGAACTGCTTGGTCAGGGACTGGAGCATCTCGAACTGCTTCAGGAGGCGGTTCACGTCCACCACCTGGGTGCCGGAGCCGGCGGCAATGCGCTTTTTCCGGCTGGAGTTGAGCACAGAGGGGTTCTCCCGCTCATAGGGGGTCATGGACTGGATGATGGCGGACATCTGCTTGAACATATTGGTGTTCAGATCGGCCCCCTCCAAATCGGAGGCCTTCACGCCGGGGAGCATCCCCGCCAGCTCGGTGAGGGAGCCCATATTTTGAAGCTGAGCCATCTGCTCATAGAAATCGGTGAGGGTAAATTTGTTTTTCCGCAGCTTCTCCTGAAGCTCCAGGGCCTTCTTCTGGTCGAAGTTCTGCTCCGCCTTCTCAATGAGGGAGAGCACGTCGCCCATGCCCAGGATGCGGCTGGCCATGCGGTCGGGGTGGAAGACCTCGATCTGGTCCAGCTTTTCGCCCACGCCCACAAACTTGATGGGTTTGCCGGTGACCGCCTTGATGGAGAGTGCCGCGCCCCCTCGGGCGTCGCCGTCCAGCTTGGTAAGCACCACCCCGTCGATGTCCAGGGCGTCGTCAAAGGCCTTGGCCGCGTTTACCGCGTCCTGGCCGATCATGGCGTCCACCACCAGCAGGATCTCAGTGGGCTCCACCGCCGCCTTGATGCGCCTGAGCTCATCCATCAGCTCCTCGTCCACGTGGAGCCGTCCGGCGGTGTCCAGGAACACCAGGTCGTTGCCGTGCTCCTTAGCGTGGGCGATGGCCGCCTTGGCGATCTCCACCGGGTCGGTCTGGCCCATCTGGAACACGGGGATGTCCAGCTGTTTGCCCACCACCTCCAGCTGCTGAATAGCGGCGGGGCGGTAGATATCGCAGGCGGCCAGCAGGGGGCGCTTGCCCTCCTTGCGCTTCATCAGGCCCGCCAGCTTGGCGCAGTTGGTGGTCTTGCCCGCGCCCTGAAGGCCCACCATCATCACCACGGTGGGGGGCTTGGAGGCGATGGTCAGCTTGGTGCTCTCGCCGCCCATCAGGCCGGTGAGCTCCTGGTTGACGATCTTAACGATCTGCTGGGCGGGGGAGAGGGCCTCCAGCACGTCGGCGCCCACCGCCTTCTCGGTGACCTGGGCAATGAACTGCTTGACCACCTTATAGCTCACGTCGGCCTCCAGCAGAGCCAGGCGGATCTCCCGCATGGCCTCCTTCACATCGGCCTCGGTCAGCCGCCCTTTGCCGCGCAGCTTTTTAAAGGCGGCGGAGAGCTTTTCGGTCAGTCCTTCAAATGCCATGGGTCACTCCTTCTCCATCTGCTGGGCCAGGTTCAGGATCTTGCGGGCCTGGGCCTCCAGCTCCGGGTCGTCATACCGGGCGCTGCGGGCCAGAATGGCCTGGGCGGCGCCCTCCACCTCCTGAAGCTGCTTCTGCATGGCGTGGAAGCGCTTGATGAGGCCGGTCTTGTCCTCCAGGTCGGTGAGGATTGCCTCCGCCCGGACGATCACGTCCCGGACGCCCTGGCGGGTGATGCCGTTGTTCTCGGCGATCTCGGCCAGGGACAGGTCCTCATTATAGTAGAGGTCGTAGAACTCCTTCTGCCGGGGAGTGAGAACGTCCCCGTAAAAATCATACAGAAGGGCCATCCGGTATGCCTGGCTTTTCATGTTCTGCGGCCTCCTCTCGGCTTCATGTAAAGCCTAAAAACTTTACAAACGGAACTATACCACATTCTCCCTCGTTTGTCAATCCGAAATTGCGCCCAAAGAGCCGGGGCTGCTTTGGTATATTCCACCATAGGGCGGGGACACTGGGATGGGAGGGAAAAATTGATTAAATCAATCTGACATGGTATAATATATCCTGATTTAAATTTGGGAGGTTCTCCCAAGGAAAGGAATCCCCATGGAAGTATTGCGACGGGAGCTGTTTCCCGGGGTGTGGCTTCGGACGGTCCACACCAACAAGTTTAAAAGTTCATACCTGTCCCTGACCCTGATGGTCCCCCTGTCGGCGGAGACCGCCTCGGCCAACGCCCTGATTCCGGCGGTGCTCCGCAGGGGGACGGAGGCCCACCCGGATCTGGAGTCCCTGTCCGCCGCCCTGGACGAGCTGTACGGCGGGGCCATCGAGCCCATCGTCCGCAAGAAGGGGGAGACTCAGTGCGTGGGGTTTGCGGCCAGCTTCCTGGACGACGCCTACGCCCTGGAGGGGGAGCCGGTCCTGGAGGGGGCCGCCGCCCTGCTGGGGGAGCTGCTCCTGCGCCCCCGCACCGAGAAGGGGATGTTTTATCCCGACTATGTGGCGGGGGAGCGGTCCAACCTGGTGGACCGCATCCGGGCCCAGGTGAACGACAAGCGGTATTACGCCCTGTCCCGCCTCACCCAGCTCATGTGCCAGGGGGAGGCCTTCGGGGTGGACAAGCTGGGGGACGAGCGGCGCGCCGCCGCCCTCACCCCGCGAAAGCTGTGGCAGCGCTATCAGGAGCTGCTGTCCACGGCGGAAATCCAGCTCTACTACTGCGGCTCCGCCGCCCCGGACCGGGTAGCCGCCGCCCTGTCCGCCGCCCTGTCCGGTCTGCCCCGGTCCGAGGAGCGGCTGGAGGCGGACTGTGAGGTGCGCCTCCACGCCGGGGCGGAGCCCCGCCTGGAGGAGGAGCGGATGGACGTGACCCAGGGCAAGCTGGCCCTGGGCTTCCGCACCGGCGGGATCACCTGCTGGGAGGAGGACTACCCCGCCCTGGTGATGTGCAACGCCGTCTTCGGGGCCACCCCTCTGTCCAAGCTGTTTTTGAACGTGCGGGAGAAGCGCTCTTTGTGTTACTACGCCAGCTCCAACCTGGAGAAGATGAAGGGGCTGCTGCTGGTGTCCTCCGGCATTGAGTTTGGCCAGTACCAGCAGGCCAGGGACGAGATCCTGGCCCAGCTGGAGGCCGTCCGCCGGGGGGAGATTGAGGACTGGGAGCTGGAGGGCGCCCGGCGCACCCTGATCGGAGGCCATCTATCCACCCTGGACGACCAGAGCCGCCTGGAGGAGTTCTGGCTGGGCCAGACGGCGGCCGGCCTGGACACCGGCATTGAGGAGCTGGTGGAGAGGCTGAAGACCGTCACCCGGGAGCAGGTGGCCGCCGCCGCCCAAAAGCTGGAGCTGGACACCGTCTATTTCCTCAACGGAAAGGAGGGGTGAGGACCCATGAATCACTTGGATTTTCCACGGGTGGGGGAGCGGATGTACCGGGAGGTGCTGGAGAACGGCCTTCATGTGTTTGTATTCCCCAAGCCCGAGTTTCAAAAGAGCTACGCCTTTTTCGCCACAAACTACGGCGGTATGGACCTGCGGTTCTGCCTGGACGGGACCTGGCACGACACCCCCGCCGGGGTGGCCCACTACCTGGAGCACAAGATGTTCGACACCAGGGAGGGCAACGCCCTCCAGAAGCTGACGGCCAACGGGGCCTCCCCCAACGCCTTTACCAGCAACGCCATCACCGGGTACTACTTCGAGTGCACCGAGCAGTTTGAGGAGAACCTGAAGACCCTCCTCTCCTTCGTCTCCGTCCCCTACTTCACCCAGGAGAGCGTGGACAAGGAGCAGGGGATCATCGGCCAGGAGATCGGCATGATCGAGGACGACCCGGACTGGAAGGTGTTCACCAACCTGATGAAGGGGCTGTATGAGCACCACCCCATCCGCCTGAGCGTGGCCGGGTCGGTGGAGTCCATTGCCCGCATCACCCCCCAGACCTTGTACGACTGCCACAAGGCCTTCTACGACCCGGCCAACATGGTGCTGTGCGTGGCGGGGAATCAGGACCCGGAGCGGGTGTGCCAGATCGCCCGGGAGATCCTGCCGAAAACGGCGGGGCCCATCGCCCAGAAGGACTACGGCCCCCAGGAGCCGGAGGGGGCCTTTCAGAGCCTGGTGGAGGAGCGCCTGGCGGTGTCCGGCCCCATCTTCCAACTGGGCTGCAAGGGGGACGCCCCGGAGCGGGGGGAGGCGGGCCTGCGCCAGCAGCTGCTGGGCGAGTTGGCCTGTGAGGTGCTGCTGGGCAACTCCACCCCCCTGTACGCCCGCCTCTATCAGGAGGGGCTCATCAACCGGAATTTCAGCTACGGATATGACAGCGTCCCCGGCTGCGCCTTTCTGGCGGCAGGGGGCGAGTCCCGGGACCCGGAGGCCGTCCGGGCCGCCGTGGAGGCGGAGGCCAGAAGGATTGAAGCAGAGGGCGTGGACCCGGGGCTGTGGGACCGGGTGAAGAAGGGGGTCTACGGATGGAGGGTGCGAAGCCTCAACTCCTTTGAGACCCTGTGCGTGAATCAGGCCCAGAACTTCTTTGCCGGACGGGAGTACCTGCGCTTTGCCGACCTGTTCGCGGATATCCGGAAGGAGGACGTGGAGGCCCTCATCGCCCGGTGGGTGACTCCGGCGCGCACCTCCCTGTCTGTCATCCGGCCCAAGGAGGTGGGGTGACCATGGTGCATGTGGTATCGTTTCCCGGCCTTGGACTGGAGTTCACCCTGAACCGGGTGGCCTTTGAGATCCTCGGCCGGCCGGTGTACTGGTATGGCATCATCATCGCCTGCGGCCTGCTGCTGGCGGTGTACCTGTGCTCCAAATGGGCACCCCGGTTCGGCGTGGTGCCCGACCACATCCTGGACCTGATGATCTTCGCGGTGCCTGCGGCCCTGGTGGCCATCCGGGCCTACTATGTGATTTTCAACCTGGACCTGTACAAAAATACGGACGGCTCTCTGAACTGGGCGGCCATCCTCCGGTACAGCGACGGGGGATTGGCCATCTACGGGGCCATCATCTCGTCGGCCATCGTGCTGCTCATCTTCTGCCATGTGCGGAAGGTGAGCTTCCTGGCCTTCGCCGACCTGGGGGTCCACGGGCTGTTTATCGGCCAGCTCATCGGCCGGTGGGGCAACTTTATGAACGTGGAGGCCTACGGCGGGGTGACCGACCTGCCCTGGCGCATGTGCAGCGAGTCCATCGCCCAGGACATGCTCGCCCAGGGGTATGTGGACCAGGCGGGCTTTCAGGCCATCCTGGACGGGACCCTGGGGGTACATCCCACCTTCTTCTATGAGTCGGCCTGGAACTTTATCGGCCTGATTCTGGTCTACCTCATTGGAAAGCGGTGGCGGAAGTACGACGGGGAGTGCTTCCTGTTCTATCTGTGCTGGTACGGTCTGGGCCGGGCCTGGATCGAGGGCATGCGCACCGACAGCCTGTACTTTTTCGGCCTGGAGCTGTTCGGGGCGCCCATCCGGGTGTCCCAGATGGTGGCGGCGGTGTGTTTTGTGGCGGCGGGAGCCATCCTGCTCTACAACCGCTTCCGCCCCCACGACCCAGCCAAACTGTATGTGAACCGCCTCAAGGCCCAGGCGGAGCAGAAATTCGACGACAAGAGCGATAACAAGGAGGAGTAATCCGTGGCAGCGGTAGTAATGGACGGAAAGGCCCTGGCGGCCAAGGTGAAGGAGGAGGTCCGCGCCCAGGTGGAGCGGATGGAGCGCAAGCCCGGCTTGGCCGTGGTGCTGGTGGGGGACGACCCCGCCTCCCGGGTGTACGTAAACGGAAAGAAAAAGGACTGCGGGGAGTGCGGCATTTACAGCGAGGAGTACGCCATCCCGGCGGAAACCACCCAGCAGGAGCTGCTGGAGCTGGTGGACACCCTGAACGGCCGGGAGGACATCGACGGCATTCTGGTGCAGCTCCCCCTGCCCAGACACCTGAACGAGAAGGAGGTCCTGCTGGCCATCCGGCCGGACAAGGACGTGGATTGCTTCCACCCCTTCAATGTGGGGCAGCTGATGATCGGGGAGAACGGCTTCCAGCCCTGCACCCCCGCCGGGGTGATGCGGATGCTCCAGGAGTACGGCATCGACCCCGCCGGCAAGCACTGCGTCATTGTGGGCCGGTCCAATATTGTGGGAAAACCCCAGGCCATGCTCATGCTCCGGGAGAACGCCACCGTGACCATCTGCCACACCAAGACCCCCGATCTGAAGGCAGAGTGCCTCCGGGCGGACATCCTGGTGGCCGCCGCCGGCCGGGCGGGCCTCATCACCGGCGACATGGTGAAGGAGGGCGCCGTAGTGGTGGACGTGGCCATGAACCGGAACGAGGCCGGCAAGCTGTGCGGGGACGTGGACTACGCCGCCGCGGCGGAGCGGGCCTCCTATATCACCCCGGTGCCCGGGGGAGTGGGCCCCATGACCCGGGCCATGCTCATGGAGAACACCCTGTACGCCGCCCGGAGCCACGGGAAAAATTGACGGCCGCTTCCGATTGGGTTGGGAACGGCAAAAATAGAATAGCGCGCGCCCCCTGGAGACTGGTATGGTCCCAGGGGGCGCGTTTTTTTCTATGAACGATATTATTCCACGTGCCGCCTGCGGCGAGGGAGGGCCAGCAGGACGATCCCGGCTGTCAGCAGGGCGCACTGGACCAGCAGGACAGCCACCGGCAGGGAAAAGGCCGGGTCCAGGGTCCCCAGGGTCAGGGGGTACTGAGTGAAGAAGCTCCCATTCCACAGTCCGAAGGCCTCCGGCAGAGGTAGCGCCAGGCCGGCGAAGGGGCAGAGCATCCACACATAGACCAGCCAGGGCCGCACCCGCCCCAGCAGCCACCCGCTGCCCAGGGCAAACGCCAGGGGCGGGACCAGGGGGACTAGGGCGGGGAGCAGCAGCTCCCCCCACCCGTGCCAGCCGAAGTACCAACCGTAGAACACGGCGGCCTCCGCCAGAACGGCCAGCGCCAGCAGGACCGTCCCCGTCAGGGCGGCCCCGCACCGGGCCAGGGCGTACCGCCGGGGCTCCATGGGGGCGGCGTCGGTGAGTACCGCCGCACGCCGGGCTTTCCCCGAGGTGAAAAAGGTCAGCAAGAACAGGTTTCCGATCCACAGGAGCGGGACCATCCGGCACAAAAAGTCCCCGAAGCTCCAGGGGGAGAAGGGGGCGGTGTGGGATACCCCCAGGATGGTCACACGGCTCAGCACCTGCCATCCGTAGAACAGGAGTACCAGCAGAAGTCCCCCCAAAAATTTGTTCCACAGCAGGCGTCTGCACTCATATCGAAAAATCTTACCCAAGGTCCAGCTCCTCCTCCGTCAGCCCGCAGGCGGTCAAAAAGTCTTGATAGGTCAGATAGGGATAGGTATAGTCGATCTCCCGGTTGAACAGGTCGTGGAGAATCTGGTCCATGGCCTCCTCGCCGCCCACCAGCTGTTCCGCCTTCAAAATTTTCAACGGCATCTCGCTGTAATGGCGCACGCCGGACAGACTGCCCGCGATGTTCAGCCGCTCCTCCTCAGGCAGCTTCTCCAGATATTCCGGATGGCGGACATAGAAGTTCAAAAAGTAGTCGTCCACCTCCTGCTGCCACTGTTCCACATAGTGTTTCTGCGCGTAATCCTCGCCGTACAGATCCTTGACGATGCGGTAGGTGGTGTATACCGTCAGGCCCTCGGAGGACCAGGGGCTGGTTTCATCCGTCACGTCGAACATATTGCCCAGGCCCCACCATTGGTGGACCAGCTCGTGGATGAACGTCTCACCCGGGACGGCTCCCTTGCTGGTGTTCCCCAGGTTGGCGGTGGTAAAGTCCGCCTCGTCCAGCAGGCTGGCTCCTTCTCCGGCATAGCCTCCGCCAGCCACCCGGCTCTGGATCAGCTTCAGGGTGCCCGTCGCGCCAAAGGCCGACGGAAAGCCATAGTGCTGGGTACAGTAGCTTACCACCGCCTTCACCGCGTCCGCCGCCCCGGCGGCCTCCATGACCGCCTGGTGCTTGCGGCCGTAGTAGAACGCCACGGTGATGCCGCCGGCCTGGATGTCCTCCCGGATGTAGTCTCCGGCGTAGAGAATACCGCCGGTGCGGTTGTGGGTATAGCGCCAGGTTTTGGTGCTGTCCCCGTGCTCCGCGATCACCTCTGCCTCGCTGGTCCCAAAGGGAATGGCGGTCATGGAGGCGGGCAGGGTGATCTCCACGGTGGTGGGATAGCCCTCGTCCCCGGGTAACACGTTCAGCAGGTAGGGAAACAGCCGCTGGTTCTCCAGGCACAAGTAGGTCTCGCTGATCTCCGGCTTCCCCTGACTGGTGGAGGAGAGGTTCCAGTCCTTGGGAAAGCCTCCGTACTCCAGCGCCAGCTCCACCTGCTCGCCCGCCGGGAGGGTGATCTCCCACAGGGCCATGTTGCTCTCCTCATAGCCGGTGCGGACGGCGGGGACCGCCTCCCCGTCCACGGTGGCCGTCAGGTCATAGCCCGGGTCCACGCCAAAATAGACCGTCCACCCCTGGCCGGAGGCGTTCTGGAACCGGTAGACCGCCCGGCCCTCCACCGTGCCGGCCTGGGTGTCCGGGAATACCTGCACGGTGCGGTCCAGAAAGGTGACTCCTTCCGCGTAGTCCAGATTGTAGAGCTCCATGGCGTTCAGGTCCGGGTTGCTGTTGTCGTAGAAGGGCTGGGCGGCATAGGCCGTTCCGGAGCAGGCCAGGAGCACCAGGGCGATGGCCGGGCGGTAGAGCCGCCGGAGCCCCCGGGCCAGGGAGCCCAGAAGCCCCTTTCCGTACCGGCGGATGCATAGGTAGGACACGGCCCACACCCCCGACAGCAGCCCCAGCCAGGTCAGCCGCACATAGGCCACCGACCGGAACAGCCGGAAGTTGGTGAAGTCGTCGGACATGGCCCACACGCTGGGGTTGAGCCAGCACAGCTGCCACTGGTCCGCCCACACGGTGAGGCTCAGCCCGGCAAAGGCGGCAAAGAGCACCAGGGACAGGTCCGCCCGCCGGGTAATCTGATAGGCGGAGGCGGCGGCCAGAATGGACAGGGGCAGGGCCAGCCCCAGAAACAGGAGGTAGGAGAGCACATAGTCCGTCCCGGTAAAGACGGAGCCGATGAGCCCCAAACTGATGGGGAACCACACCGCCATGGTGAGGGCGGTGGCCAGCACCGCTCCGGCCAGCAGAGCCAGCAGGCGCACCCACGCCATGGTGTGGGGAGAGACCGCCGCGTCCATGAGCATGTCCACCCGGCTGCGGCCGGTGCGGTCCAGCTCGAAGATGGTGAGCAGGGCGAACAGAATGCCGCCCCCCACGCCGCCCGCCAGGGCCGGGTTGGCCAGATACAGGGAGAGCATGGTGTCGGAGTAGGCGGGCTGGTAGAGAATGAGACCCGCCGCGGGAGAGACCGCCGTCAGCAGGATCACGAGCCAGGTCAGGCGGCTGCGCAGCAGCCGCCCCAGCTCCAGGGAAAACAGCCGGATCGTTTTCATTGGACCGCCTCCCGGGAGATAAGATAGAGGTAGGCGTCCTCCAGGGTGGGCTCCGCCGGCTGGGCATAGGTGGGGAGGGCGTCCGCCACCGCCCGGCACCGGACGCCCCGGCTGGTGTTCACCCGGGCGGTGATGTGGAGCCCAGCCTCCTGGGCGGCCTCCTGCTCCCAGAAAAACCCCACGTGGCCGGCGGCCCTCTGGATCAGCTGCTCCGGTGTACCGGTAAACAGAATCTGTCCGTGGTGGATCACCACCAGCTGATCGCACACCGACTGCACGTCCTCAATGATGTGGGTGGACAGCAGGACCAGCCGCTCCCGGGCGGTCTGGGAGAACAGGTTGCGGAAGTGGATGCGCTCCTCCGGATCCAGTCCCACCGTGGGCTCGTCAAAGATCAGAAAGGCGGGGGCCCCCAGCAGGGCCTGGGCGATGCCCACCCGCTGGCGCTGGCCGCCGGACAGGGTACGGATCTTGGCCCGTGCCTTCTCCTCCAGGTTGACGGCCTGAATGGCACGCTGGATGGCGGCTTTCGCCTCCCGCAGCCCCTTCAGGGCCGCCATGTAGTCCAGAAACTGGGTGACCGTGAGCTCGTCGAACAGCCCGAAGTCCTGGGGCAGATAGCCCAGCCGGGCTTTCAGCTGCCGCTCCCCCTTGGCCAGGGGCTGCCCATCCACCAGAATGGAGCCGGAGGTGGGCAGCAGGGCGGCCACCAGCAGCTTCATCAGGGTGGACTTGCCCGCCCCGTTAGGGCCCAGCAGGCCGATAAGGCTGGGACTACGCAGGTCCAGGTTCAGGTCCTTCAGCGCCTGTTTCCCGTTGGGATAGGTCATGCTGACATTTTGAATGCTGATTTCCATACGATCTGGTTCCTTTCTCCTTGGGATGGGGAAAGGATACCAGGGCTGTGTGGAGGAAGTTTGGAGAGCGTGTGTGTTTTGTGTGGAATTCCCGGCGCCGGGTGCGCCCCGGTCAAAAAAAGTCCGCCGCAGAACCAAACAGTTCTGCGGCGGACCCTTCCATGAACTGGAACCGTCAAGGGTGCAGGGAATAAAATCGATTCAACTGCCCGGCCAAAGCAATCGGATTTTCTTCATTTACGACATGGCCGGTGTTCGCCAGGATCTGAAGTTCCGCCCCCCGGATGTGTTGGGCCAGAAAGCGGGCCGATTTGAGATTCGTACTGTCCTTTTCTCCGCAGAGGATGAGAGCCGGACACCGGACCTCCTTTACTCTGCCGCTGAAATCCAGATCCTTCATGGAATTTCCCAGGGCAAAGGTGTCCTTTTTATCAAAGGCCATAGACGCAAACGTGGACTGGGGAAGAAGGCGAAACACCACGTTCTGGAGGGCGAAGGCCGCCTTTGGAACCTTGTGGGGCGTGCCGATCAGCACCAGTGTTTTGACGGCCTCCGGGTGCTCCAGCGTGTAGTCCAGGGCCAGGATGCCGCCCAGAGAGAGGCCGCACAGGTGGACCGGGCCGCCGGCCTGGGCGCAGTACGCCCCAAAGGCGGCGCGGAGATTGGGGTAGCTGGCCTCTTTCCCCAGCAGCAGGGAGGAGAGCTCGGGGCACAGGACGTCTCCGCGGCAATCGAGGCGGGAAACCGTCTCGTTCCAGCTGGCCGCCTTGTGCCCGGAGCCGTGGATCAGAATGACTTTCTCCATAGGTATCCCTTCCCAATTCGGCGTTTCAAGTTTGTTTTATTCATCGTACCATATCTTCCGTGGGAAGTCCAGGACTGTGACAGGGTAAAAACTGTGCCGTGACCTTCACCCCGTCCTCCGTATTTTCCACGGCACACGTGGCCTCGTGCCGGTCCAGAATCATCTTCACCAGGTAGAGTCCCAGCCCGCTGCCGCCGGTGCTCCGGTTCCGGGAGGTTTCAGCCCGGTAGAAGGCCTCAAACAGGTGGGGCAGGGCCTCCTCCGGGATGCGGGCCCCGGTGTTCTCCACCGTCAAAGCGGGGCGGCTGTCCCGGAATCCGCACCACACCCGAATCCGGGCCCTCTGGGGGGAGTAGAGGGCAGCGTTGGAGAGCAGGTTCCCAACTGCCCTGCCCAGCAGAGAGGGGTCTCCGGTGACCAAGACCCCCGGGGTCAGTGCGGAAACAAGTTCCTGTTCCCGCTGGCGGAACAGCTCCGCGTCCTGCTGGAGCCGCCCCGCCGTCAGGGCGGACAAGTCCACCGTCTCCTGCCGGAGGGCGGCTGCGCCGGACTCCATCCGGGAGATGGCCAGCATCTCCCCAATGAGATTTTCCATCCGCCCGGTGGTCTGGAGGGAGCGCAGCAGGTACTTGTCCCGGTCCTGGTATACCCCCACCCCCTCCAGCATGCCGGAGAGCTGTCCCTTCAAAATGGTGACCGGGGTTTTCAGCTCGTGGGAGGCGGCGTTGAAGAAGGCCATCCGCTGCCGGTCCAGCTCCCGCTCCCGCTCCACCTCCCCCCGC
>ERZ1643250.535-NODE-535-length-40133-cov-69.190753_pt1 | contig 40133 bp, 59 predicted proteins | sample MGYA00579262_ERZ1643250 | MGnify/ENA primary metagenome ERZ1643250 (study PRJEB29033, sample SAMEA4952265) | chicken gut metagenome | biome: Broiler Chicken; feature: Gastrointestinal Tract; material: Caecum | place: Ireland | collected 2018 | study: Broiler...
TAAAGGAGGGGTTAAAAATGGATAATCAAGTATATTTAAGAGAATGTGAAAAAATCGCTTTTCTTTTAAAAGATTTTTTTGAAAATTTAGGAATTAAAACAGAATTTGAATACGAAAGAAAGATTAAGCCAGAATATACAATTCATGAATTTGCTACTGACCTTGATGTTATCCTAGGGAGTAATTCAGCCCAATATTCTGTCTACTTTTTTGAAAATTCAAAAAGAATGATAGCCGATGTTACAGTTGGATATTATAGTGACAGACTAGAAATGAAAAAGATTTTTGAAATTCAAGATACAGAAAAAAATCTTGAATTTATTAAAGAAATTATATTTAAACATTATGAAATAATCGGAGGAATTAAAAATGTGTAGTAGTTGCAATTTAATAGTATGCGACCCTAGATGTCCATACTCAAACATAGAAACAGAGCAAGAATGTTGTTGTGAGTGTGGTAACATTTTAGAAAAAGGCGAAGAAGTATATGTAAATAGTGAGAATGAGGCTATTTGCGAAGAATGTTTTGAAAATATGGAAAATAAAAGAATAGCCGAATTTTTTGGACTATTTAAGGAGGTTATATAATGCGTAAATTGGTTAGTACATTAAATTTAGACCACGATAAGTGGTTAGAATATAGAAAAAATTCAATAGGTGGTAGTGATAGTGCTACAATCATTGGACTTAATAAATATAAAAGTTCTTACAGCTTGTGGGCAGAGAAAAAAGGTTATTTTGACCCCGCTCAAAAAGATACAGAAGTAATGAGACAAGGTAGGGACTTAGAGGAATATGTGGCTCAAAGATTTTGCGAAGCGACAGGTAAAAAGGTAAGAAAAAGGAATTATATGTTTCTTCACAACAACTATGATTTTATTTCAGCCAACGTTGATAGAGAAATAGTTGGAGAAAATGCTGGACTGGAGTGCAAGACCACTTCAGTCTACAATAAAACTGATTTTGAGAATGGAGAAATACCAGAATATTATTATTGCCAATGTATGCACTATATGGCAGTAATGGGCTATGAAAAGATGTATTTAGCAGTTCTTATATTGTCTAAAGGTTTTTATTATTTTGAAATTAAAAGAGATGAAGCAGAAATTAAAGCATTAATTGATACAGAAGTTTATTGGTGGAATAAATATATTTTAGGCAATGAAATACCAGAAATAGACGGTTCAGATAGTACGCTAAATACTGTTAGAAATATCAATAAAGATGTAATAGCAGATGTTAAAGATATTTCTAAATTAGATGATGTGTTAAATGAGTATGAAGCAGTATGTAAACAAAAAAAGTTTGTTGAAGAAAAAGAAAAAGAATTAAAAAACAATATTATCACTTTTATGGGTAGTAATGAAATAGGTAATTCAAATAAATATTCAGTATCTTATAAATTACAAAAAAGAGCAAGTATAGATACAACTACACTTAAAAAAGAATTGCCAGATATTTATAATAAATATTCAAAACAAAGCGAAATAAGAGTTTTAAGAGTTAAAGTAAATTAGGAGGATAAAGAAATGGGAATTATACAAAAACAAACAGAAAACCAAGTTCAAAAAACAAAAAAAGAAAATACTATAAAAGATTATGTTAAATTATATGAAAATCAAATAGCTAAAGCATTACCTTCAGTTATGACACCAGAAAGATTTTCAAGAATGGTTTCAACAGCAATAACAAAAAATTCAAAATTAGCAGAATGTACTCCGCAGTCATTTATTGGAGCTATGTTAACAGCAGCACAATTAGGGCTTGAACCTAATACACCACTTGGACAGGCTTATTTAATACCTTATGGCAACACTTGTCAATTTCAAATTGGTTATAAAGGTTTACTTGAGCTTGCATATAGGAGTGGAGATATTAAAACATTAGAAGCAAGATGTGTTTATGAAAATGATGAGTTTAGCATTGAATATGGTTTAAACCCTAACTTAATACATAAACCTTGTTTCAAAGATAAAGGAGAACTTATTGGTGTATATGCAGTATATCACACAAATAATAGTGGTTATGCTTTTGAATTTATGAGTAAAGAAGAAATAGATTCTCATAAAAATAAATTCAGTAAAACAGCAAATAAAAGTGATAGTCCTTGGAAAGTAGAGTATGAAGCAATGGCAAAAAAAACAGTTATCAAAAAATTACTTAAATATGCTCCATTAAAAACTGAATTTGTAAGAGCCGTTTCTGAAGACGAACAAAGCAAAACAATTGAATTTACAGAAGAAAATGAAATTCTTATTTTAAATGATGAAGAAAATGAAGTTCAAGAAAATAATGTAGTTAATGAGGTGGTAGCAGATGAAGAAAATTAAATTTTACATTGACTTAAATTATGTTGGAACTGTAAGAAGCGAAATAATTGAATTTCCAGATGATGCAACAGATGAAGATATAAATGAAACATATGATATTTGGGTTGATGCGATAACAACTAAATATTGGAATGAGGTTGACGACTATGGGAATGAAATATAACAAATATGGTAACAAAAAAATTACTGTTGACAATATACTTTTTGATAGCAAAAAAGAAGCAAAACGCTATCAGCAACTTAAATTAATGGAAAAAGCAGGGTTAATAACTAACCTTGCTTTACAACCAAAATTTATACTACAAGATAGTTTTGTATATAAAAACAGAACATACCGTAAAATCGAGTATATTGCTGATTTTAGTTATATTAGGGTTAATGATGATATGTTAGTAATAGAAGATGTTAAAGGCTTAAAGACAGATGTATTTAAAATAAAACAAAAAATATTTATTAAAATGATGATAGAGAAAGAAAGAAGTTTTGAGTTTAATTTAATATAGGGGGTGATTAAAATGCAATTTAAAAATTATAATATTGAAATGGTTTCTTCATTACCATTTTATAGTATACCAAAAATTTTAATTCATAATGATTTTTTTAAAAATTTATCTTCAGATGCAAAAATACTATATACTATTATGCAAAACAGAGTTACTTTATCACAAGAAAATAATTGGACTGATGAAAATGGTGATATATATATTTATATGACTTTAGAAGAAGCTACACAAACAGTTAATTGTAGTATAAATACTGTTAGAAAATCTATGAAACAACTTCAAGATATTGGATTAATAGAAAGTATTAGACAAGGTTTTAATAAACCTAATAAAATTTATGTAAAAGCAATTCTTGACTATCAAAATTTGATAAACCAGACTATCAAAAATTGCAATTCAGGAGTATCAAAAAATGATAATCAAGACTATCAAAATTTGACACCAAGAAAGACTGAGTATAGTAATACTGAGTATAGAAAGACTGATAGTAGTAGTAGTAGTATAGACCACCACCACAACCAACCTAATTTCATAAAAGAATATATGATTAAAATTAACCCTACTTGTAGTAGATTAGAATTAGAAAAATTATCAAGTTACCTAGATGATGGACTAGAAGAAGATTTAATTATAGAGGCTATTAATGAGGCAGTGTTAAGTAATGTTAGAAATTATAAATATATTGCTAGTATACTTAATAGATGTCTTGATAGGGGTATTAAAACAAAAGAACAATTTATAGCAGATAAAAATATAAGAAAAGGAGTTGGTAATAATGACAGAACTAATAAGCAAAATAATGGAACTACAGAAGCTACAGAAGACTTCTTCAACGGAAAACTCAAAGAGTTTTAAATGCGAAATTTGCAAAGATACAGAAGTTATATTTTGTAAAGATGAACAAGGTATAAGTTTTGTTAGAGATTGTAGCTGTAAAAAAATAAATGCCAGTAAAAGAAGATTAGAAAGAACAGCTTTAGCTGATAAAGCAGATAAATATAAATTAGATACATACATTGCTACTGAGCAATGGCAGAAAAGTATATTATCAAGTGCAGTAAGTTTTATAAACAACTTTAAAGATAATTGGTATTATATTGGGGGACAAGTTGGTTCTGGGAAGACACATATTTGTACTGGTATAACACTAGAATTAAGTTTTAATCATAGTTTAAGTTTTGATTACATTTTGTTTAATAAAAAAATGACAGAACTTAAACAAATAAAATTTAGTAATGATGAAGATAAAAAAGAAAAATATAGAGAAAATATGCAAAGGTTGTTTGAGATAGATATTTTGTTCATTGATGATCTTTATAAGATAGAACCGTCAAGGGCTGACCTTGACATATTATTTCATATAATCAATGAAAGGTATTTAAGCAACAAAACTTGTATAATTTCTTCAGAAAAAACAATAAAAGAAATATTTTCATATGATGAAGCTATTGCTAGTCGTATTTTTGAAAAATGTGGGGAATATGCAATAGGAATATCTAAAGATATGAATAAGAATTATAGATTAAAAAGTTTAGACACGCTTTAACCTATCTAATAGCCTTTATAAGATGTTTTAAAAATGTTTGGTATTATTTTATTGAAATGGAATTAAAGTGTCTTATAAAGGCAAATAAAAGGGATATAAGCTATATTATAAAATAAAGGAGATGCAAGAAATGGAAGTTAAAGATATGTCTTTAGAGGAAAAGCAATTTTTTATAGTAAGAGCATATAAAAAATACGAAGTTGAAAAATTGCAAGGTAATACTAATCTTGATTTTACAGAGTGGTTTCAAAAAGAATTTGTAGTAACAGAAACGAAGTTTGTATTATAATTTAACCACCTTAACAAGCCCTACAACACCCCTTTTACATTTGATATATAAAATTACATTAAAACATTAAAAGGGGTGTAGATGAGGGTCATAGGTGGGATATGGAGGGATAATATGATAATAATTAATTTAGAAGATGAAGAATGGAAAGTAACTAAAAAACTTGAAATATTCGGTAAATTTTATGAAGTAAATAATACAACAAGAGTTGAGTTTGTTTTTGATTTTAAAAATGAAACTTACAAATTGATTAGGGATTATTCAGAAGAAGAATATGGTAATTTCTTTCAAAATTATATGATGTTACTTAATTGGGATTGCATAAGAAAAAATGTAAAAATGACGTCATACAATACAATATTACCTAATTATTTTGAAATTATAGTTGAAAGGTAGGGGTAATATGAGAGAAATAATATTAAATATATTAATAGTTATTAACTTGATATTAATTTTTAAAAATGCAAGGTTATTAAACAAAATTAAGGTAATGAATAAAAAGCTAGATGAACAAATTGAAAGTGATTATGATAAGATTTGCAAGAGTTATCTTGAGTTTTCAGAAGAAAAAGAGGTTTAATATGAAATTTAACAGCAAGGAAGAACTAGAAAAATTTTTAAAAGGGCCCTTAAAAATTAAAAAGAATTTGGATAAAAAGCAAAGAGAGCTTGAAGTAAAAAGAGGGGATATAAATATAGCATCTGCTATTGGATATGGTATTAAATCTAACAATATATCTAATAAAGTTGAACACAACGTTATAGAAATTATTTCTCTTGAAGAACAGATAGAAGTTCTTAAAAGTACTTTTATAGATGATATAAATTCAGTCAATAAGTTTATAGAAAGTGCTAATCTAAAAGAAATTGAAAAAAGAATTTTAAAGTTTAAATACATAGATTTTTTAAGTTTTGAAGAAATAGCATATATTGAGAATTACCGAGTTAAAACTATATATAAATATCATTCTAAGTGTATTTTAAAATGTTTGAAAAAAAGGGGTAGTAAATCGCACTGTGGAGAGTTGAATCTATAAAGATAATATGATATTATTATAATACGCAGTAAAAAGGTAATCAAAAATAGGATATGTAGTTTATCGTGATAAAACATTAAAAATATTAATAAGTGGGTTTGAGTCCCACCATATCCTTATATTAAATTTTAAAGCTAGAATAAATCTAGCTTTTTTTATGCAAAAAAATAAGGGGGATTAGTATGGATTTAAAAAAGATACCTATTAGTAAAATTAAGCCTTATGAAAATAATGCAAGGAAAAATGATATTGCTGTAGATACAGTAGTTAAATCTATTCAACAGTGTGAGTATGTTGCACCTATTGTTGTAGATGAAAATAATGTTATTTTAGCTGGACATACTCGTTGGAAAGCACTTAAACAGCTTGGTTATCAGGAAGTTGAATGTGTTGTTAAAACAGGTTTAACTGATGAACAGAAGAAAAAATATAGGCTACTTGATAACAAAACAGCAGAAATTGCTGAGTGGGATTTTGAAATTCTGGCAAAGGAATTAGATGAACTTGATTTTAATGATTTAGATTTAGATTGGGGCATAGAAGCAAGTTTTGAAGAAAACTTGATACATGAAGATGAAGAAGGAACTGAAGTTAAAGAATTGCCTTATAGTAAAATATATATTTTTTGTATATCAGCATTTGGAATGCAAAGCGAGTGTTTTACAGAATTACAACTAGAAGAAACAACTGCTGAAAAACTTATACAAAAAATTAAAGATGTTGGGGCTATAGAAATAACTAAAAAAATAAAAGGTGTTTTAGATGAAATATGATATAACAAAAAGAGTTGCAGAAGTTTTTGAATATTTTGATAAATTATTAGAAGAAAGAATAAAAGAAATATCAGATTTATCTGGTGTGCCAAAATTCTGTTTTAAAAAAATAAATCCAGCAGAATTTATTGAAAAAAACAAATTTCAAACGATATCAAATTTTGAGTATAAGAATATAAAAAAATGGATATTAGACAATAAAAAAGATGACCAAACTTTTTTAATATCTCCTTTAGATGCTATAAAAGAAACAGCAGCACAGTGTTCTTATAAGACTAGAAATGAAATATATAGAAAGATAAGGGCATCGAAATGTGAGGTTTTACCTTGCCCAAAAGAGTTTGCTTTAGATTTTTTTATAAGAAATCATAGACAGACTGCTCCATCAATAAGAGAAACTTCAATTTGTTTTTGTTTAGTATATAAAAATGAAGTTGTTGCAGTTATGTTATATGATATTGCAAATGGTGCAGTAAGGGGAAAAAATAAAAATTATGAGTTAGTTAGATTAGCAATAAGTAAAGGAACTCAAATACATGGTGGTGCTAGTAAGCTTCAGTCAGCTTGTGAAAAAACACTTAAAGAAATGAGTGTTAAAAAAGTTTTCAGTTATTCAAACGCAACAATAAATTCTGGAAATGTTTATGAAAAACTTGGTTTTAAAATGAAAAGGATAGATGGTGGGCAACCTTTTGTAATATTAAATAATAATAAAATAACAAGATTAATAAATTTGTATCCAGAATCAACAGATGAAAAATTAGCAAAAAATGGTTGGTTAAAAACTCATTTAGGTGGAAATAAAATGTGGGAAAAAGAAATATAAAAATATCTAAAAGGGGTGATTAAATGGCACGACCAAAAAAAGAAATTAGTCAAAAAGAGTTTGAAAAATTGTGTGCTTTACAATGTACTAGAGAAGAAATCTGTTCATTTTTTGAAATTTCAGAAAAAACTCTTAATGCTTGGTGTAAACGTACTTATAAGAAAAATTTTTCCCTTGTTTTTGCACAAAAACGTCAAAAAGGGAAAATATCTCTAAGACGAAACCAATTCAGGATAGCAGAAATAAATGCAACTATGGCAATATGGTTGGGCAAGCAATATTTGGGTCAAAAAGATGATACAAAAATTACCTTTGAAAATCCAGTAGTTATTAATGGTTCTGATGAAATAGTTGAATGAAAGAGGGTGGTAATATAGCTGGTTTAAATGAAAAACAAAAAAAATTTATCGAAGAATATGTTATATGTTTAAACGCAACAGAAGCTGCTAAAAAAGCTGGTTATAGTAAAAAAACAGCTTACAGTATAGGGCAAGAAAATTTGAAAAAACCTGAAATTAAAAAAGCAATAAATGAATATCTAAAAAAAATTCAAGATGAAAAAATAGCAGATGCAAAAGAAGTTATGGAACATTTAACAAGAGTTTTAAGAGGTGAACAAATGGAAGAAACTATTGTTATTGAGGGACAAGGTAATGGTATATCTAAAGCTAGAAAAATAAAGAAAGAGATAAGTCCTAAAGATAGATTAAAAGCAGCTGAACTTTTAGGTAAACGATATGGTTTATTTAATGATAAATTGGAACATAGTGGAGAAGTCAAGGCAGTAGTCTTGCAAGGAAGTGATAATCTTGAATAATACAATTAATATATACTTACCAGATATAGTTGGTAAAGGCTATAAGGATTATTGGCATTTTAAAGGGCGTTATCGTGTTTGTAAAGGTTCTAGAGCTAGTAAAAAGTCTAAAACAACAGCTTTAAACTTTATAACAAGATTGATACAATATCCAGATGCTAATTTATTAGTCGTTAGAAAAACATACAGAACATTAAAGGATAGTTGTTTTGCTGAGCTTAGGTGGGCTATTGATAGATTAAAAGTATCACATCTTTTTGAATGTAAAATTTCCCCCCTTGAAATTACTTATAAGCCAACAGGTCAGAAGATATATTTTAGAGGTCTTGATGACCCTTTAAAAATAACTTCTATAACGGTTGAAAAAGGGGTTTTATGTTGGTTATGGATAGAAGAGGCTTACGAAATAGGAGCTGAAGAAGATTTTGATATTTTACAAGAAAGTATTAGAGGGAATGTTCCTAATGGTTTATTTAAGCAAATCACATTAACATTTAATCCGTGGAACGAACATCATTGGATTAAAAAAAGATTTTTTGATAAAAATAATGATGATATATTAGCCATTACTACTAATTATATGATTAATGAGTGGTTGGACGAAGCAGACTTTAAAATGTTTGAAGATATGAAAAAGAATAATCCTAAAAGGTATCAAGTTGCTGGTCTTGGAAATTGGGGGATTACAGATGGTCTTGTATATGATAATTTTATAATTAAAGATTTTAATGTTGTGGAACTTTTAAAACAAAATGGTATTGAAACTGTATTTGGTCTTGATTTTGGCTATACTAATGACCCTACTGCTTTATTTTGTGGAGCTATAGATATAAATAATAAAAAAATATATGTTTTTGATGAACTTTATGAAAAAACTTTAACTAATTTTGATATAGCAGAAAAAATAAAGAATATGGGTTACGGTAAAGAAAAAATAACAGCTGATTCAGCTGAGCCTAAAAGTATTTATGAACTAAAAACATTGGGTCTTCAAAGAGTACAAAGTGCTAAAAAAGGTAAAGATAGTGTAAACTTTGGTATACAGTACATACAAGGTTTTGAAATTATTATCAATCCTAAATGTAATAATTTCATAAAAGAAATAAATAACTATACTTGGGATAAGGATAGCAAGACAGGTAAGAGCTTAAACAAGCCTATAGATGAATATAACCATCTTTTAGATGCTATGAGATATGCTTTAGAACACTTCACACTTAAACCAACGTTTAGCTTTTTTTAAGGCTAAAATTAGTTTTAATTATAAATTATAATTACATAATTTCTTTAAAAATATTGAATATTAAAGCAAAATTTAATAATTAATAGTAATATTACTATATTTTTTACTAACTTTTTGATTTTTTTATAAAAGGAGGTGTGAAATGTATAATTTTTATAATGTACAAACAGATATAGCAAATAAAATAATAAATGATAATGCTGGTATTACTGATTTGCAATTTCTTAAAAGTGAAATAGATGCTTTTTTAAATTCTAAAGAAAGAAAAGATATGATAAATGCTTATAACTATTTAATAGGTAATCACGATATTTTGAAAAGAAAACGAACTATAATCGGTCAAAATGAATGTGAAGAAGAAGCAAGACATTTACCCAATAATAAAATAGTTGATAATCAGTACGCTAAAGCAGTTGAGCAAAAAACAAATTATTTATTTGCCAGAGAAATGACTATTGAAGCTACAAATAAAGAATTTGAAGAAAAAATAAAAAGTTTATTTGACAAAAGATTTAGTAGAATGTTTAGAAAATTAGGAGAAAATGCTATAAATTATGGAATTGGTTGGTTATATGTGTATATAGAAAATGATACCATAAAGTTTAAAAATTTTGCTCCATATGAAATATTACCATTTTGGTCTGATGAAGAACAAACGGAACTTGATATGGTTGTTAGAGTATATTATATAGAACAATATAATAAAAATTCTAAAGATATAGTTACTAAAGTTGAGGTATATCACAAAGATAAGGTAGATTACTATATTTATGATACTAACTTAACTTTAGAAAGAAGTCAAAGGTATATAAGTTTAGAAAATAATGAAAAAAATGTTTCATTTTTAACAGTACCAGTTATTCCATTTAAGAGTAGCTCAAAAGAACAACCTTTATTAAATAGAGTTAAAAGTTTACAAGATAGTTTGAACTTACTTAAATCTAATTTTGCTAATGTTATGGAAGAAGACCCTAGATTAAGCTATTTGGTTTTAAAAGGATATGGTGGAACTGATTTAGGTGAGTTCAGGCATAACTTGGCTACTTATGGTATTTTAAAAATAGATAGTATGGATTTGAGTGGTGCTGGGCTTGACATACTTAATATCGAGGTAAATGGTGAAAATTATACAACCATTATAAACATGTTAAAAAAATCTATTATAGAAAATGCTAATGCTTTTGATGTTAAAGATGAAAGATTAGCTAATAACCCTAATCAATTAAATATTAGAAGTATGTATTCCGACATAGACCTAGCATCTAATGGATTAGAAATTGAATTTCAATGTTCATTAGAAATTTTATTTGATTTTTTTGCTATATTTTTTAGGATTATAGATAATAAAGATTTTAGTAATGAAAAAGTTAATGTTGTATTTAACAAAGACCAACTTTTAAATTCAAGCGAAATTATAAACGACTTGGCTACTAGCTATGAAATGTTATCTAAAGAAACCATATTAAGTAAACACCCTTATGTTAAAGATGTTCAAGAAGAATTGAAAAGACTTAAAAATGAAGAAACACAACTTGTTGACATTGATAGATATGCAAATCATTAAGGAGGTGTTGTAATATGAAAACATTAAAAAATGGTATACAGCTATCAATATTAACATTACAGCAATTTAGCACTAATAATGATATTTTAAGTTTTGAATTTGAAAAACCTAAAGATTTTAACTTACAAGGAAGTCTAGTTCAAATTATATATGAAATAGATAAATTAGATAACATAAAAAATAATAATATAACAATTGAAGAAGATGAAGAAAAAATTATTATTACTTGGTTGGTTAAAGAGAGTATAACATTAACTTCAGGCGAAAAAAGAACACAAATAGTTATCAAAAACAATGAAAAAGTTTATTTATCTAGCGTGTTTATTATTAAAGTTCTTGAAAGCTTAAATATTGATAATGAAATAGTTGAAACTAATTTATCATATCTTGAATATTGGGAGCAAAGAATGAATGAACTTGCAGAAAAAATTGAAGAATTTGAGGGATTAGATTTAACGCAGTTTATTACAAAAACAAAACTTGAAGAAGAATTAGATAATTATTTCGACAAACTTGAAATATTAGAAAAATTAAACTTAAAAGCAGATAAAACAGAGCTTGAACATTTTGCTTCTAAAAAAGAATTAGAAAACAAATTAGATAAAAGTAGTTTTGATGAGGAAAAAAATACTTTTCAATTAAAAAATGATGAAATGTTAGAAACAAATAATAAAACTGTTGTAGGTGCTATTAATGAAATTAAAGGTGAAATTAGTAGTAGTGATATAGATTTATCTAATTACTACAATAAATTAGAAACAGATAATTTATTAAATGATAAAGTAAATATTCAAGATGTATACAATAAACAGGAAATTGACCAAAAAATAGATGAAATAAATATTGATACTAATCTTGAAAACTATTACAATAAACAAGAGACAGACAGACTTTTAGAATCAAAAGCAAATATACAACACTTTAATCAAATAGAACAAAATAAGCAAGATAAAACAGACAATTTACTTAATACTACAAATAAAAATATAACAGGTGCTATCAATGAAATAAATTCTAAATTACAAAATGTAACAAAACCTAATATCGTGGCAGGTAATGGTATTAATATAAATGATACTACTATTAGTATAAAATTTGATAATAAAACTATAGGTCTTAACACAAAAGGTGAATTAGAAGCTAAATTATCTACTGGTGGCAGTGATGAAGGTAATACTAATATTAAACAATATATTTTAAAAGATGTAAAAAGTGGTACTTTATATACTATTGAAGATGAGGGTTTACCTATTAATCATAAAGTTATACCTAGTGTTTTTGCTATTGAAAGTAGTAAACAAAGTAAATTAACTGTTACAGATTTTAAAATAAATACTGAAAATTTGATAAGTAATAATGGTATTAAAATACAAGATAAATACACTTTAAATGTTAGTAATAGTGAAAGTGAAATTATTACTAGAGGTGATTTTCATAAAATTCTACATTTGAAAGGTGGTGTATAAATGATTTATTACTATGTAAATGCAATAAATGGTGTAGATGAAGTTACTGCTGGAACTTTGGCAAAACCATTTAAAACACTTGATTATTGCATAACTCAAATTCATACTAGAAACATAAAAAAATTAAAATTAGAAGATGAAGAACAAGCATTATTTTTATTAAATTCAGATATAGAAACTTTAGATGAAGCTATTGAAAATGAAAGAGAAAAATATTTAAGTGATATTATAGCTAGGGCTTACGAAGATGATATAACTGTTTATTTAAGCAATGGGGAATATGATTTAAATAATAAATTAATATTTGATGGGCTCGCTAATAAGTCAATCACAGTTATTGGCAATGGAATCACAACTACAGTTTTTAATCAAATTAGTTTTGAAAATTCTTCTTATGGAACAGAAAAATTTAATGTTATTTTCAAAAGATTTATTTGGGATAATAGTAGGAATCAATCTACTACGCCAAACATATTACTATCAAATACTGGTCTATCTTTTGAAAATATTTTATTTTTAAATATTCCAAATAATGAATATTCATTTTTTGGTAGTTATGAAAATTTAATTTTAAAAAATTGCGTGAAACCAAAAAAAAGTACAGGTTTTTTTAGAAATTATGAAAGTAAATATTCAGCTATAACTGGTACATATGGATATATAACTTTAGGATACTATTCTAGTTTTGAAAAATTAAATTTGAATAAGAATAATATTTTTTTAGATACAGAAGAAATTCAATTAGACGAAAATTTTAATATTACTGACCCTAACATTGATATTGCAAAAATAGGATTATATGCGGGTGAGTATACTTGGGCTGAACAAGATTGTCTTATAAAAATGAATAATAAATATTACTCTATAAATGAAGAATTTTGGAATACAGAAACAAAACAATTTAATGATATTGGTTCTTTAGATTTTGAAAAAAGTTTTCATTTATCATTATTGACAAAAGAAACAACATATGGAGTAGATACATTTATCCCACTAGATAAATTCGATAATTTTTCTATTGTATTTAAAGATGATAAAATAAAAAAACTTGATATTAATGGGTTTAAATTAGCAAATATAACAGTTATAACTAATCCTATTGACTTGAGAATGGTTGAAAGTTTCAATAATATAACTATCAATGGTAACAATGTTAAATGCTTATTTAAGATTAATGATGAAGAACAATGGTATGGTTACAATTTTGAAGAAAACACAATTCAAAATGAAGATATAACTAATATATCAATTAATGGTATAGAAATATCTAATGTAAAAAATATAGATTTTAATAAAATAAAAGAAGATAGAGAAGGTGATTTATCAAAAATAACTTTCTCTTTTTATTTAGAACAAAATAGTATAATTAATAATATTGAAATTGACTATTTAGAAGTTGGGGAATATACTCAAAAAGATGCTGCTACAACTAAATTAAAAGTTGGTTATAAAAAAATAACAATACAACCTAGCTTTAATGCTCAAATTTTAAAAATAAATGTTTTATGGGTGTAAATTGAAAATGAAAACTAGAGAATATTGGAGAAAACGTTTTTTATACAACCAAATCTTTAATGCAAAAAGAATGAAAAAAGTATCTGAAGAATATGTTGAACTTTTTAAAAATTTAATTAAAGACCTTGACAAAAAAATTGTTTATTGGTACTTAAAGTTTGCTAAAGATGGTGAACTTACATCTTTAAAATCTAAAAAAATGTTAACACAGGACCAGCTGAAAGAAATTAAAACAGATGTTTATCACTTTATAAAAAAAGCTAAAGAAAATAGAATATCTGGAGAATATACAAAAGAGCTTGATTATATTTATAATAGAGTGCAACTTAATAGGCTAGAATTGCTTAGAAGTGTTATAGACATTGAGTTAATAGATTTGTACCATAACATAGACCAAAGCCTTAAAAATGAACTTCAACAGGTTTATACAGAGGCTCAAGCTAGAACAGTCTATGAAATTTCAAAAGCTAATGGCAAGTTAGTAGAATGGAGCTTACCAACAAAGGAAATGATAGATACTATACTTTTAAATCCTTGGGCTAGTGATGGTGCTAATTTCAGCGATAACATATGGAAGAACAAAGCTAAATTATTAAATGCTTTAGAAACAGAATTAAGAAAAGGGTTTGTAACTGGTAAATCTGTTATACAAATTACTAAAGCTATGGCTGATAAAATTTATAAGCCTAAAGAAAAAACAGCTACAGCAGAATATAATATTCGTAGGCTAGTGCATACTGAAATAGGACATTTCGCTGAAGAGGCTAAAACAAAGGTGTTACAAGATTTAGAAGTTAAAAAATATGAAATAGATGCTACTTTAGATATGCACACTTGCAAGATTTGTAGTGCTAAAGATAAAGAAGTATATGCCTATGAAGATAGAATAGAGGGCATAAATGCTCCTATATTTCACCCTTTTTGTAGATGTTCAACTGCTCCATACTTTCCAGAAGATTTTGAAGATAGCTTAAGGTTTGCTAGAGATAAAAATGGCAAGCCTATTTTTATTCCTAATAATATAAAATATAAAGAATACTATGAAAAGTATTTGAAAGGTGGTGATTAAAAATATATAGATTTAGTTTAAGCTACGATAATAACTTATCAAGCATCATTTACTTTCCTTTAACTCTAGAAACTTTTAAAACAACTCTTAAATCACTAAATAAAACTGTTGATACAGTTAGTGGTTCGCCTATGACTATTATGAAATCTATACCTTTAAGGGAGTTCAATTTAAAAGTATTATTACCAAAAAATGATATATTGGTCAGGGATAAGCAAATTTGGAAAGAACCTATTGTTTATTTAGCTAAATTAAGAGAATTTAAAGCTAATAAAAAGCCATTAAGGTTTATTGTATTAAGACCTCAAGAAAATGGTACAGAATTATTTTCAGGTAATTTGCTAGTTACATTAGAGGAATATACTGTAGATGAGAATGCTGGTGAAGAAGGTGATTTTTATGTAGAAATTAAACTTAAAGAATATAATACTATACAAGGTAAAAAGTTAATAATTACTGATAATAAGCCTAATGAAAATGGTAAAATTCAAGCTAAAGAAGAATATGAAAGACCTGCTAAAGAACCTGCTAAAACTTATACAGTTAAGTCTGGTGATACATTATGGGGTATAGCTCAAAAGCAATTAGGAAATGGTGATAAGTGGGGGAATATAGCTAAATTAAATAATATATCTAATCCTAACAAATTACAGATAGGACAGGTGCTAAAATTACAATGAAAATTCAATTATTAGTAAATAATAAAAGGGGTGTATTTGATATAACCCCTTTTGTTGTAGAAAAAATTACAGTTACTACTCAAAGAAAAAATAGTGCTGGTATATTAGATTTTAAATTTGCAAGAGATTTAGTATCACAAAATAATTTATCTATTTCAATAGATGAAGGTAATGCAGTTCAACTTATTGCGAATGGTAATAAAATTTTCAAAGGGTTTGTTTTTGAAAAAACTAGAAATAAAGACCAAATTATAAATATTAAATGTTATGACCAAATAAGATATTTACAGAACAAACAAAGTTACACTTTTATTGACAAGACTGCTAGTGATATTATTAAAAGTATAGCTAGTGATTTTGGGCTTATAACAGGTCATATACAAGATACTGGTTATATATTGCCACCTTTAAATATAGATAATCAAAGGTTGCTGGACACCATAATGAAAGCAATAGATTTGACATCATATAACAATAAAGAATTGTATATTTTTTATGATGATGTTGGGGAGCTTACATTCAGAAAAGTTGCTGATATGTATACAACATATCTATTTACTAGTGATACTAATATTACTAATTTTAACTATACTAGCACTATAGATAAAGAAGTTTATAACCAAATCAAACTTTACAAAGACAACGAAAAAACTGGTAAAAGAGAAATCTATCTAGCTAAAGATAATGCTAATATAGGTAACTGGGGAGTGCTTCAATATTATGAGAGAATTGAAGATAATTTAAACGAAGCACAAGCAAAAAAACTAGCTGAAGATATTTTAAAACTTAAAAATAAAGTTGCTGAAAGTTTATCTATTGAGGTTCAAAATGTAGATGATACTTTAAAGCTGGAAAAGTTGAGGGCTGGTAACTATGTCTATGTTTTAATAAAAGCATTATCAAGTGGGGACTTCTCAAAAACTTGTTTAATAGAAAAATGTACTCATACATTTTCTGACAATGAACATAGTTTAAAATTAGACTTGAATGGAGGAATTTAATTGCAAAATTTATTAAAAAAACTAAATATTGATGAACAAATATCTAATCAAATATTAAATAAATATAATGATGATATTAATAAAATAAATCAAGAGCTAGAAACTGCTAATAAGACTTTAGATTTAAAAAATAAAGAATTAACAGAGGTCAATAAAAACATAAAAGAGTTGCAAAAACTGGACCCAGAAAAAATAAAAGAAGAGCTTGAAAATACTAAAATAAAGATGAAAGAACTTGAAAATACTCATAAAACAGAATTAGAAAATTTAAAAATTGATAATGCTGTAAATACAGCTTTATTTAAAAGTGGAGCTAAAAATAATAAAGCTGTTATGCCGTTCATAAACAAAGGTTTGGTCAAATTTGATGAGAAAGGCAATATTGTTGGCTTAGATGAGCAATTAAAGTCTATTATGAATAGTGAAGAAACTAAATTTTTGTTTAATCAAAAAGAAGAACCTAGTATTAAAGGACTAGACATTCAATCTAGTGGTGCAACCCCTGGCAATAGCTTGGGAGTACCAACTAGCAATAATTATCTTAATCAAAGATTTTTTGATAAAAATAATTTACCAAATTATGAAATTTTTGAACAACAATGTGAATATGAAAAACAATAATTTTTAGGAGGAAATAAAATGGGAAATTTTAATGGTAAAAGTTTTAATGACGTAGCTTTTGGTAAATATATTGATAAGATACCAAAAATATCAATGCGTGAATTTGTAAATAGTGGAGTATTAAAAGGTAATGGTGAAATAAGAAGAACACTCAAAAATCAAACTGGTACAGCTTATGCTATCTTGCCTATGTATGGTAGAATTGGTGGTGATGCTGTTAATTATGACGGAAAAACTGACATAGAGGCTAATGCTACAAAAAGTTATGAACGAGGAGTTGTAGTTATAGGTAGGGCTAATTCTTGGGTAGAAGAAGATTTTGCTGAAGATATTACAGGTGGTGTTAGCTTTATGACAAACGTAGCTAACCAAGTAAGTGAATATTTTGACGAGGTAGACCAGTTAACAATATTAGCTATTCTTGAGGGAATATTTAAAATGACTGGTGGGGAAAATGATAAATTTGTTAAGGAACATACATTTGATATATCAGCTGGAACACAAGTTAAGCTTGAAGGTGAAAATCAAGGTGTAACTATACTAGAAAATAGTGATAAGGTCAGTGCATCTACTTTTAATACAGCAATGCAAAGAGCTTGTGGTGCAAATAAAAGTGCATTCTCATTAGTTATTATGCACAGTGTTGTGGCTACTAATTTAGAAAATTTAAAACTTCTACAATACTTGAAATATACAGACGCACAAGGTATTGAAAGAGAATTAACTTTAGGTATGATAAATGGTCGAATTGTAATCGTTAGCGACTATGGTACTTTTGATAATGTTGATAAATATACAACTTATTTGTTAGGAAAAGGAGCTATTGATTTTGAAGAATTACCAGTTAAAGTTCCTTATGAAGTTAACCGAGATCCTAAAACTAATGGTGGTCAAGATACTTTATATGCTAGAAAAAGAAAATGTTTTGCTCCTTTTGGTATCTCTTATACTAAATCAAGTCAAGCATCTTTATCTCCGACAGACGAGGAACTTAAAAATGGTGCTAACTGGTCATTAGTTAAATCTGCTGACAAAGCTGATTCTTTTGATCACAAAACAATACCTATCGCTAGAATTATATCTAAAGGTTAATGCTTATGATTTTTGAAAAGATTTTAGCAAAATTAAAAGTTTATGGTGTTATTACAGATAGTAATGATGAATTTAATATTAATACTTTAATCGATAACACCAAAATAGAAATTACAACATATTGTAATTTTAAAGATTATCCAGAAGATAATTTACAATTAGATAATATCCTTGTTAACTTAGTTGTATTGTACTTTTTAAAAAGTAAGAATATGACTTTTTTTAATTCACAAAATGGTGAAGAAAGTAGTAGTAATACTGCTAGCAATGAAATTAAATCTATTTCTGTTGGTGATTTTTCTGTAAGTTATGATAGTGGTAGTAGTAGCAGTAATAAATCTGTTACTACTGCTCAAAATTTAGATGCTGAGATTGAAAAATATTATTTAATGTTAAATAAATTTAGGAGAATTTTATGGTAGTTGACTATAGGAAAGAAATAGAGAAAACTTATGACCATATATGCAATATTTTTATTAAAAAAGAAAATAAAAATCCTGAAACTTTTGAAATTGAATTTATAGAAGAATCCTATGTACAAAATCAACCTTGCAGAATCAGCTTTAAAAATATAAGTTCTACTACTAATGATGATGTTTCCGAGTATTCTCAACAAATAAAATTATTTATTGATGAAAAAATTGAAATATTAGAAGGTAGTGTTATAGAAGTTATTGTTAATGGCGAAAAAAACTTTTATAAACAAAGTGGTAAACCTGCTTTATATCCGTGCCACCAAGAAATAATTCTGAAAGTTGAGGAATTTGCATAATGGCTCAAAATATTACTTTAAAACAATTTTCAAAAAACCTTGAACACCTTAATAAAAAAGGAATGAATGACATTTCTGAAATAATATTAAGAGAAATGACATTAAGATTTTTAAGTAAGGTCATACAGCTTACTCCAGTGGGGCAAAGCAAGTATGTTAGAAGAAGATTAAAAGGTGAAAATGGACAGTATTTAAGGTATACAAGAGGCAAAAATAAAGGCAGAATAAAAACTAAAAGAACTAATGTATATACTGGTGGTACTTTAAGAAGGGGCTGGATTGTTAAGCAAAATATTTCTAGTCGTATTTTTAGAAGAAAATTACAAATAACTAATAAATTTAAACCTACACAAGCAGAAATTGAAGATTTTGTGAAAAAATTAAAATTCAAGAAAGTAGGTAATATTTATAAAATAACAGTTGTTAATCCAGTTGAATATGCAAAATATGTGAACTATGGACATAGGAAAAGAAGAAAAAAAGGTTATTATGGAAAAGGACCTACTGTTATTAAGTCTACTGATTGGGTACAAGGTTATTTCTTCTTAGAAAAGGCTGAAAAATACATTAATAATCCAGCTAACTATAATAAAGTTTTTAAAGAACTTTATGAAAGAGAATTAAAAAGGAGGATACAAATATAAGTAGTGTTGCAAATGATTTAATTAATGCTGTTCTGGCTAAATTAGAAAAAGATTTTCCAGAAGTAAATAAATATGTTGAAGATGTGGAGCAAGGTTTTAAAACACCTTGTTTTTTAGTAAACTTACTAGAATATGAAAATGAAAATTTAACAGAAAATGAAAGATTTTTTAGAAATAAAGAAACACTTGATATTCAAGTTGTCTTTTTTCCTGAAGAACCTACAACTAAAAGAACAGAAAAAAGGCAAATTTATAGCATATTACCTGAACTAGTGGCAAGTATTTCAAGAGTTAATTTATACAATAAAAATGTTAGGGCTAATTCAAGTAAAAGTGTAATAGTTGATAATACTGCTCAAGTATTAGCCAGTTTTGATTTTAATACTATATCTTTATTTAAAGGGCAGTATATGGAAAGATTAGAAAGGGTTGGTGGAAATATTGGAAACTGAAAATAAAGAAGAAATAGAGCAAATAGATAAACCTAAAGATGCTAAATTTACAAAAGAAAATATTTTAAATTCTAAAAAATATAACAAACAAAAGGATCTAGTAAATGCTCTATTAAAAAATGATACAACTTATACTTTAAAAGAAGTTGATAGTATTTTAGAAAAATATCTGAAAGGGGTGATTAAATAATGGCAATGGGAGGTACTTTTTTAACCTACAATAAAGTTTTACCTGGAGCTTATATAAATTTTATTTCTAAAGCTAGACCACTAGGAACTATTGGTGATAGAGGGGTTGTAGCTATTGCACTAGAACACAATTTTGGTGTAACTGATGAAGTGATTAGGTTAGATATTGATTCATTAAGAAATGAGAGCTTAAAAATATTAGGTTATAACTTTCAAGATGAAAAAATGCAACCTTTTAGGGAGCTTATAAAACATTGTAAAGAAATTTTATTTTATAGACTTGGTGGTGATGGCACTAAAGCTAGTGCTGAAATATCGCCATTAACTATTACTGCTAAATATGGTGGTACTAGATACAATGATATAAAAATTGTAATTGAAAATAATGTTGATGATGATAAAAAAATTGTAAAGACTTATATTGATACTAATGTTTTAGTAGATGAACAAATTGCTACTAATGTTGAAGAACTTGTAGAAAATGATTTTGTTATTTTTTCTGGTACTGGTGATTTAGCAGAAAATGTTGGTACTAATTTAGCTAATGGAACAGACGGAACGGTAAATGGTACTAGCTATTCTAACTTTTTGGACAAAATAGAAAGTTATACATTCAATGTAATTGGTTATGGTGGTGATGATGAGGCTACTAAAGCCTTATATGAAAGTTTTACTAAAAGACTTAGATATGATGAAGGTGTAAAAATAACTTGTCTATTAGTTGACTACAACAAGGCTGATGATGAGGGTATTATTTCACTTGATGAAACTTCTAAAGAGTTATTTTACTGGTCATTAGGTGCTTTAGGTGGCACTGAAATTAATGAAAGTTTAACTAATAAACTTTATGACGGTGAAATCACTTTAAACATTGAACTTAAAAAATCTGAATTAGAAGAAAAGATTAAAACTGGTACTTTTGCTTTTTATGGTGAAAAAGATGAAATAAGAGTGTTAAAAGATATTAATACCTTTATTTCATATAAACCAGACAAAAATTCTGACTTTAGTAACAATCAAATCATTAGAATATTAGATAATATAGGTAATGATATTGCTAGAATTTTTAATACATATTATTTAGGAAAAGAAATTAATGATGTTACTGGAAGAAATTTATTTAAGTCTGAATTAATTTCTTATTTTAGAAATTTACAAGCTATTAGGACCTTAGATAATTTCAACCCTGACAATTTAGTAGTTGCTAAAGGGAAAGAAAAAGGTGATGTTATTGTTGATGTAATTATTGAGCCTGTGGCTGCTATGGATAAACTTTATATGAAATGTATTATTGAATAGGGGGGTGTTAAAGTGGCTTATCAAGAAACTTTAAGGGTACAAGATGTCATTAATGGTAGATTAGGTTCTGTATATCTAATAAAAGATGGTGAAAGAAGATTAATGATGGAATGCAAAGATGTAACTGCTAATTTCAAAAAAAATAAAAAAGAAATACCTGTTTTAGGTGCTTCGGGAATGAAACACAAGGCGACTGGTTGGACTGGTAGTGGCAGTATGAGTATGTATTATGGAAGTAGCATATTAAGAGAATATGCTATACAATATGCTAATACTGGTGTTGATGTGTACTGTGAATTAGTTATTACTAATGAAGACCCAAGTAGTGATATAGGTCGTCAAACTATAACATTAACAGGTGTTAATTTTGATGATGCTATACTAGCAAAAATAGATATTAATAACACGGAATTAGATGAACAAATCAATTTTACATTCCACGGTTGTGATATATTAGAAAAATTTGATGAATATAAAGGAGAATAAAGACTATGAATATTGAACAATTTTTAATGCAAAACGAAGAAAGCACAAGCACAGAATTAATAAAGGACGTTGTTGTTTCCGATAGGTTCAAAGATACAGAGGGTAACTTTATACCTTTTAAAATTAAATCAATAACAAGACAAAGACTAACAGAACTAAGCATACAGTCAGAAAAAATAGGAATAGCACTAGACTATTTACTGATAGAAGAAAGTTGCACACAACCTAGCTTTAGAAGTATAGAGCTACAAAACCAATATAAAGTTAAAGACGCATCTAAACTAATTGATAAGGTGTTATTACCTGGCGAAGTTATAAGGCTATCAAAAGAAATTCTTAAACTAAACAAATTAGATAAAAGTATAGACGATATGATATTAGAGGCAAAAAAGTAATAAAAGGGGATAGTCAGACGGCTACTATATTGCAGTTTTGCTTATTTGAGCTACACTTATTGCCTAGTCAATACTTTAAATTAAGCAATGAAGAAAAAGCCCTTATAATATTACTAGCACAACAACAACAAGAGGAACACCTTTTGGCTATTAAAAAGGCAAAGGGGGAATAAGGAAGTGTCAGTACAAACAGATATTAAACTTATAGATAATGCAACCAAAGTTTTAACTGGGATACAAAGAGAAGTTTTAGAGCTAGACAGTATTATTAATCAGTTAAACAAAAAAGAAGTTTTAGATGCAAATAAAATAAGAGATGCTAACAAGGAAATAATTGACATACAAAAAAACATTAAAGGTATAGATAGTAATATATCATCTTTAGGGGCTATAAGTGGGCTAGGTGGTGCAATAGGTGGTGTAATAGGTGGCATAGCAAGTAGTGTTATAGGAAGTCTTATAGATAGTGCAAAAGAACAGATAACAGAGTTTATAAAATGGAGCGATACTATAACAACAACTAAAGCAAGGCTAGACCTCATTAACGATAATTTATTAACAACAGACCAATTACTTTACAATATTAAAAATGTATCTTTAGAAACAAGGACAAATTTTACAGATATAGCAGACGCAGTAGGACAAATAAGACTTAATACAGGCGACTTATTTAAAAATAATACAGAGGCTTTAAAATTTGTTGAGAATTTAAGCAAAAGTTTTAAAATTACTGGAACAGATGCACAAGGTATAAGCAATGCTATGATGCAAATTAGGCAAGGGCTATCTAGTGGGGTATTTCAAGGTGAAGAATTAAATGCACTTGAAGATTATGCACCTATACTAAAAAAAGAAATTGCCGATTTTATGAATGTACCAATAGGAGAACTTAAAAAACTTGGTGCAGAGGGGAAAATTACGGCAGATATAGTAAAAAATGCTATACTTGGTGCTACTGAAGATATAGACGAAAAATTTAGTAAATTACCTTCAACTTTTGAAGATTTAGGCACACAATTTAAAACTATTGCAAGTTTTAGTTTTTTACCACTACAAGAAGAATTGCAAAGTATACCAACTGAAATAAGTAATAATTTATTGCCTAGTACAGAGGCAGTATTATCTACTCTTGGCATAATAAGTGGAGAGGCAGTAGGATTTTTAAAAGATACAACGCAAGGGCTATCAGAATTTATACAACCTATGCTAACACCAATAGTAGAAAGTTTAAAAAAAGTTGACACAATAAATAGACAGATAATACAAAATATTACAGGCGAGCAAGTAAACAGTATGCAAGCATTACAAATCTATGTAAAAGCAGTAGCAACATTTATAACAACTATTTTCAAAAAAACAGGTAATGTATTATTCAACCTAGCAGATATATTAGTTGGAGCAGTTGCAATAAGTGTAGGGGGTATTATTCAACTTATACTTGAAAATATATCCAAAGTAACAAAAAAAATTGACGCACTAGGCAAAAAAATAGGCAAAGACTGGAATTTTACAGGGGCTATACAAGAAGATATTGCTTTTTGGGAAAATCAAAACAAAGAATTTAACAAAAGAATGAAAGAGTATGACAACTATTTTAAAGACGACTATTTAGGTAAAAATGGTACTGAATTAGTACAGGATATTTACAAAGATGCAACAAGCGAGGTATTAAGTATAACAGATACTCAAGAATTAATAAAAGAAAATGACACAAAAAAAGCTACTGATAATATTAATAATACTAGTAAAGCAATTAAAGACCTAGGTAATAGTATAAGTGGCTTGAGTGGTGCATCAGAACCAACAAGCAAAAACTTAAATGATTTTAACAAAGTGGTAATGGAATACAGAGAAGCAACATATCATAACAACGTTGCTAACCAATTTAATGGCAATATTCAAATAGTAGCATATGGTGCTGGTGAAGAAGAACAAAAAGCAATAGGAAAGGCAACAGAAGATGCTATTAGAAAAGTCTTTTTAAATGACTATGCAAATACACAAGCAATGGGGGTATATGCTTAATGAATACAATAGAAATTATAAAAAATGTAATAACTGAACAACTTCAAATAACTGGTCTTGCAGATATTGAAGTAGCTACTATTGAAAGTTTACAACCTATATCAATTAAATTAGCCAATGATAAGGTACTATCTAAAGAATTTTTATCTTATACTCCTAAAATGATGTACTTAAAAAATACAAATAACTTACTTGAATTAAATAATAAAATTTTAGTGCAAAAAAAACTAGGTGGGCAACAATATGTGATATTTGACACTTTAGAAGATACCACTATAAATAATACTATATCTACTATCACATCTATAAGTCCTTTAACTATCAAATTAGCTAATGATAAAGTATTAGAAGATAATAACCTTATTATTTTATCAGAAAAATTATCACACCTTAAAAATACAAGTGATACAAATGAGCTAGGGCAACAGTTAATCACATTTAGGGAAAGTGGAACAGGTAAATATATTTTCACTAATTATTTAGATAATAAATTAGCTGGAACAAGTATATCTACTGTTATATCAACTAGCCCTACTATTCAACTAGCTAATGGAGAAGTATTAAGTGATGCTAGCCTTATGATTTTTGCAAAAAAAGTTAAGGAAGATTTACAGGCTGGTCAACAATTAATTACTACTAGAGAAGTAGGAACAGGTAAATATATTTTTGTTGCTGAAAGTGAGTGATAATATGTTACCATTAAATAATATTGATAGTGAAAACATTGAAATAGTTAAAGACCCCAGTTTTACATATAGGCTAGATTTTGAAAAATCAAGGGTTAGGAAGTATGTTGATAATATCGAAAGTGTAGAACAAGCTATTTATAAAATTTTAAATACAGAAAGATATTTATATCCAGCATATGACTGGAATTATGGTATTGAGCTGAACGACCTATTTGGACAGCCAAAATCATTAGCTAAAGCTGTTTTGCCCGAAAGAATTAAAGAGGCTTTATTAGTAGATGATAGGATAGAAGATGTTATAGATTTTGTATTTGAAGATATTTCAAAAACAGAATTAGTTGTTACATTTAGTGCAAAACTTTATGACTATGAACAGATGCTCCTTATTACTTGGGGCTTAAGGGGGGTGAAATTTGGTGTATGAAAATGAAACGTTTTTTAACATAAAAAATAGGGTACTTTCTCAAATACCAACAGATGTAGATAAAAGACAAGGTTCTATTATCTATGACTCTACTGCTCCAGTCAGTGCTGAACTTGCTCAAGTTTATATTGAATTAGATAGAGTATTAAGAGAAGGATTTGCTGATACTGCTAGTAGATATTATCTTATAAAAAGAGCTAGAGAAAGAGGCTTATCACCGTATCCAGCTACTGCTTCAATAATCTTAGCTGAACTTACTGGTGATATTGAACTTAGAGGCGGTGAAAGGTTCAACTTTGAAGAATTAAACTTTTATTATATAGGGGAAAAACAAGATAAATATTATAAATTGAAATGTGAAACAAAAGGTGAAATTGGTAATGTTGTTTATGGAACGCTAATCCCTATTGATAATATTCCTAGGCTTCAAAAAGCTACTATATATGAGTTATTAACTGCTGGTACTGATGAAGAAGATACAGAGGCTTTTAGACAGAGGTATTTTAATAGTTTTAAAAATTATGCCTTTGGAGGTAATAGAGCTGATTATAAAGAAAAATTAAAAAGTCTTAACAATATTGAAGAAATAACAAATAATGGTGGTGTTGGTGGTTGTAAAATTTATAGAACACCTAATGGTGGTGGTACTGTTGGTATTTATTTTCAGACATTGGGGTATGGAAAGCCTAATAATGAACTTGTAGAACTTGTTCAAAAAGAAGTTGACCCTAACCCTTATACTGGAGAGGGTTATGGTACTGCTCCTATTGGACATTTTGTAACACTTCACCCAGTTGATACACTTGATATTAACATAGAAACAACACTAGAACTAAAACCTGGATTTGTTGTTGGGGATATTCAAGAGTTTATTAACGAAATAATAGAAGATTATTTACAGGAACTTCGTGAAAGTTGGGAAAATGAAGAATATATAGTTGTAAGAGTTGCAAAAATAGAAAGTTTTATATTAGATATTAATGGAGTGGTTGATATAAGAAATACTACAATTAATGGTTTTGCTGAGAACCTTTCTTTAGATAAAAACACTATACCATTAAGGGGTGAAATAAATGCAATTGCTTGATTATATTCCAGAATTTGTACATATAACAAAAGAATTTGAAAAACTTTTTAATGCCCTACAACCAGAAGTAAATAATGTTTTTAAAGAAGCTGAAAATAGGCTTATTGATATGTTCGTGTTGGGTTGTAGCGAATATGCAACTCAAAGATATGAAAAAATAGTTGGGATAGTCCCTAAATTGACCGATAGCTTGGAAAAAAGGCAAATAGATATATTAGCTATATACAATGAAGTACCTCCTTTTACATATGAAAGGCTGGAAGAAATGCTTACAGCTATAGTTGGTGTTAATGGATTTAAGATGTATTTAGATATTCCTAAATACTACTTAAAAATAATATTAAAAAGGGATAAACTGCCTTTTGTAACTGAAATAAATGATATGTTAGAACGTATCGTACCAGTGAATATAATATTAGATTATAGTATTGATTGGAACACTTGGGCTGATTTAAAACCATTTACTTGGAAAACAATGAACACTGCTACTTGGAAAGAAGCTAGAGAAGATGAAAAATTTAATAGTATAAATTGGGAGGATAGTTAATGCAAAATGAAAAATTATTACAAAAACAAAAAGAACAAACTGTAAAAGAAGTTGAACTAAAAAATAAGTACCCTGATGCAGACGACCAATTTACAAACAAAGATGAGCTAGAATATCCCTTTGAAAGTGATTATGTTAATGTAAAAGTTTTGAATAATAATACTAAACTTTTAGATGAAAAAAAAGCTAATATTTCAGATTTAGCAGATGTTGCTAGAGAAACAGAAAAGTTAATTATTGAAAATACAGTTAAGTCTATTAATCAAAAAGTTGGCAATATAGGTAATGATTTAGACTCTAAATTAAAAGATGTGGCTAGAGAAAGTAGCAAATTAAAAATTGAAAATACTTTATTAGATATACTTTCCAAAGTCGGCAGTTTAATAACCGAAACTTCAAGTATTAAGAGTTTATTAAATACTATAAATTCAACTGTTAATACTATACGTAGTAAAGTTGACTCTATATATAATAAATTAATGAGTGGTGGCACGACCAATGAAACTATAAGATGGCGTTCTATTGAGAAAAGTATATCTTCTGGCTCTGGTTCACAATTTATAGGTAATAAATCTGGTAGTGGTAATGTAATATTTGTAAATGCTACTCTTGGTTATAGTAGTCGAAATGGTGGAGTGAAACAAATACCTATAACAGTAAGTATTGAAAGTGATACTTTTTATGCTGAATTCCCAAAAAGTTTAGATGATTATGATAGTGTTAGTAGTGGTGTAGTAGCCTTATCATATGCAACAAAGGAGTGATGATATGAAATATGTATATATTTTAGATGAAAATAATATAGTAACTGAAATATTTAATGCTTATGAAGATGATGATATAGAAAATGTAATAAATGGTAGAACTCATATAATAAAAGATGAAAAACTAAATGTTATTAATTATAAATATCAAAATGGTAAATTTGAAAATATAGCACTAAATAATACTTCTAAATTAAGTGATGTTCAAATTATGTTATCCCAAATAATGTTAGATATGCAAAAAATAAAATCAAAATTAGGTGGTGAATTATATGAGTAGCCCTTTATTTGAAATATTAAAAAATTTTTATGAAACTAAAATATATTCTAAAAAAGATTTAGAATTATTTTTACTTACTAATCAAATTAAAGAAGAAGAATTTAAGTTGATAACTAGTGATAATTAAATATAAAGGAGAGATTTTATGAAAATTGATTTTAAAGCAAGAATTAAAAACCCTATATTTTGGGTAAATTGTTTTTTAGCAATAGCTATGCCTATAATTGCTTATTATGGTATGAGTGCTAAAGATTTTACTACTTGGGATAGTATTTTTAATATTGTGTTAGATGCTTTAAAAAATCCATATGTTTTAGGACTTGCATTTATATCATTATGGAATAACATTATTAATCCTACAACTAAAGGTATAACAGATTAAAAGATAAAATTTATTAATTATAATTAAAAGATAAAATAAGTATAAAATACACATAAAACTATTGACAAATACGTATATGGTGTGTATAATATAATTAAGAGGTGGTAATAATGAAAAGAAGAGAACTAATCAAAATGTTAGAAAAGGCTGGTTGGTATTTAAAAAGAAATGGCGGTAACCACGACATTTATACAAATGGAAAAGATATAGAACCAATACCAAGACACCCAGATATTAACGAACGTTTAGCCAAAGAAATAATAAGGAAAAGGAATTTATAAACTTTTCCTTATAAAAAAATTTAGTATGATATTTATTACCATAAATATAAAAGGAGTTGTATTATATGAAATATGTATATCCAGTAGTTTTAACAAAAGAAGAAAATGGTTATTATGTTAGAATTCCTGATTTTAATTCTAGTACACAAGGAAAAGATTTAGCAGATGCTATTGAAATGTCTAGAGATTTAATAGGGTTAATGGCTATTGACTTTGAAGAAGATAAAAAAGTGATACCATTACCAAATAATGTTGAGTTTGAAAAAGAGGAAAATGATATAGTAACACTTGTAGATGTTGATTTTTTAGAATATAAGAAAAAACATAGTAATAAAATGGTTAGAAAAAATTTAACTATACCATATTGGCTTAATGTAGAGGCAGAAAAAGCAGGTGTTAATTTCTCACAAGTTTTACAAGTCGCATTAAAAGAAAAATTAAATGTTTAAAGACAAGTTTTTACTTGTCTTTTTTATATGTAAAAAGGAGGTAATTTATGAGTCGTGATATAACTCTATTACACCCAGAAGTACAAGCAATTATACCTAAATTTTTAGATGAATGTAAAAAACAAGGCTTAATAGTAAAAGTAACAGATACACTAAGAACTAAAGAAGAACAAGATAAACTATATGCACAAGGAAGAACAGAGGCTGGAAATATTGTAACTTGGGTAAAATATCCATATAGTAATCATAATTGGGGAATGGCTTTTGATATATGTAGAAATGATGGTAAAGGGGCATATAATGATAGTGATGGTTGGTTTAGCAAAGTAGGGCAAATAGGTAAAAAGTTTGGTTTAGAATGGGGTGGAGATTGGAAAGGGACACCAGATAAACCTCATTTTGAATTAACTAAATATGGTACTACTAATACACTTGTAAATAAATTTGGAGTTTTTGAAAATTTTAAAAAAACTTGGAAACCCGTTGAGGAAGTGAAAAAATATATGTTTGTAAATAGAAATTATAGTTATAATGGTAAAATTAAATCTTTTAATGTTATTAATGAAAATGGAGAAAACTATATAAAAATTAGAGATTTAGCAGACTTATTAAATAAAAAAATTAGTTATGATGCTAATACAAAAATTACAACACTAGATGATATATTAAGCAATGTTAAAGTTGAAGTCGGTAGTAAAAATTCTACTGTTCAAGCTGTAAATAGTGGTGGATTTAATTTTGTGAAAGTTAGAGATTTAGCTGATATTTTAGGATTTGAAACAGGATTTAATGAAACTAATCAAAGTATATTTTTTAAATTAAAAAAATCTATTATTGATCAATTAAAGTTATTTAAAAAGTAGGTGATAAATTGAATATTTTTGTTTCAAAAATAAATTACATAATATGTACTATAACTGCTATTTTATCAGCTATTTTAGGTGATTTTTGGTTTTTATTTATATTTTTACTAGGTCTAAATATAATAGATTATATAACTGGTATAATGAAAGCTAGGCATTTAAAAAAGGAAAGCTCAAGACAAGCAATGAAAGGTTTTATTAAAAAATTTTTAATGTGGTGTCTAATAGCTATGGGTTTTGGTCTAGGTATTACATTTCAAAAAATAGGTAAAATAATAAGAATTGACCTACATATAATGTTAGCTATTGGTTGGTTTATATTAGCACATTGCATAATAAATGAGTTTAGAAGTATATTAGAAAATATGGTTGAATTAGATAAAGGATATTTAGTTCCAAAATGGTTAATAAAAGGTCTTGAAGTAACTAATAAAATAATGGATAAAAAAGCCAATAATATAGTTGATAATTTTGAAAATGATAAAAAATAATTTTCAAATAGAGGGTAATTTTACCCTCCTTTTTTTATATACAATATACATATAACATATATATATAATATATACATATATAATATATATATAATTATTTATAGAAAGGTAAAATATATGGCTAAAAAAGTTCAGTTCACAGAAAATTTAAAACAAGAAATTGATAAAAAAATGGTATTAGTAGAAATGAATTAATTACTGAACCTCCCACGACTAAAGTCACGAGTTTGCGTAGCTATTTTTAATCAATAATATAAAAAAAAGAATAGGTATTTCTACCTATTCTTTTTTTTACTTGCTTTTTTTACAAATTGTGGTATAATTAAACATAAAAAAAGAGTTCCCGAAGATCCGACCCTTTAAGAACTCAAAAAATAATTTTTTAGTATAAATTTATTATATTAATTATAATAATATAAATATTAAAAAATGTCAAATGTTTTTTGAGAAATTTTTGGGAACTCTTTTAAATTAATTTTTAAAGGAGTGATTTTTTATGGAAAAATTAAAATTGAAATATGAAAAAACAATGAAAAATGGTAACTGCTTATATAATGAAAAGCCTATTGTAGTAAATAGAGAACTAGCAGGTGTATTAGGTGATGTTGATTTAGCAATTATATTGCAAGAAATTCATTATTGGATTAATATAAATAAGCAAAATACAGAAATGGGATTAAGTAGTATTGTTACATATTATGATGAATGTTTTTGGTGTTTTAGAACTTATGAAGAATGGTTATTAGATTTTCCTTGGTTATGTTTAAGAACATTAAAATCTAAAATAAAAAAATTGGAAGATATGGGACTTTTAATTTCTAATAACTTTAACAAATTAAATATAGATAGAACAAAGTGGTACACGATAAATTATGATAAATTAGCAGAACTTGAACAACAATTTCAAGCTAAAAAAGAAGAAAAAAGAAAACAAAGAGAAGAAAGAAAAGAAAAACAAAAAGAGTATAAAAAGAGAAAAAAAGCTGTTGATAACTCTGTGGATAATATGTTGAAACAATGTGGACAAACATCTAATTCTTGTCAAAATTCCGAAAGTGCAAAAATTGCACTATCACCAAAGTGCAAAAATTGCACTATCGAAAGTGCAAAAATTGCACCACCAATACAAGAAGAAAACATACAAGAGATTAACTATATACAAGAGGGTAATAATGTCTGTCTGTCTGTCGATAAAGAAGATATAAAAGAAAATAATAATGACGGACAGACTGACGAACAAACAAATAATAATTTCAAAATAGAATTAAATACTGAAGATGAGTTAAATAAATTTATTATTAAAACAGCTAATGATTTATTTAACCAAAAAACTATAAAATTAAAAAATAAAAATGTTCCAGTTATAGATATTGTAACTGAAATTAAAAAATTAGATTTAACAACACTTAATAAATTAATAGAATATGTTGCTAATAAATTTATAAATAATAAAAATAATATCAAAAATGAGGAAACATATATAAAAACTCTTTTTTCAAATGCAATCTTTGAAAAAAGATATAAATTTGAAAAACCAGCAGAAAACAGTAATACAAATAATGGTTACTATGGTACTAATAAATTCTGTAACTTTAAACAAAGACCATTTGACCCAGAATTACTTAGAAAAATAGAGTTAAAAGATTTAAAAGGTGATGATGGTAATGAAGATGTAAGAAAAGGGTTATATGATGATTGTAGTACTTATGAAGAATTTCAAAATCGTTATAAGGAGCTTCACGGCAAAAAAAATGAAGATGAAGAAGAATATTTAATCAAAGAAGATGATGAAGAAGAATTGCCATTTTAATTAAATACTCTTTAAAATCGTTTTAATTACCTTTTTTAGACGTTAAATAACATTTTATGTAAAATAATACTAAAAAAATAATAAAGGTTGTTATAGAGCTTATTAGACGTATTTAAAAGCATATGTAAAAACACATTAAAAAATACATAAATATTTTTAATTATTAAAATTATATCATAATAGCTTTAAAATTCGTTTAAATATACTTATAAGACGTTTTAAATAACTTTTTGATATATTTATCCATTAAAGTTTTAATAGGGGTAAATAAGGCTATTAGACACTTTAAAATTGATAATACAAATTAATACATAAAAATAATAACACTAATTGTAATTTTTAAAAAATTAATGTCAATTAGTGTTATCGGTGTATAAAAAAATAAGAAGTATAAAAATCTTATACTTCTGAAATTTTTAAACTTTCTCTATATTGTTCGGCTTTTGGTATTTCCACAAAATCGACATTTTGATTAAGGTCATTTAAAATATAACTTTTTAATTCTTTTACATCAATTTTAAAGAATTCTTTTCTTAAATTAACTTTATTTACACTTTTATCTTGGAAATATTTATGTATTGAATTTTCTAAAGTTGGAGCATCTTCTGAAAATATAATCGCGTGAACATCAAAAGGAAATGGAACAGAAGCAGAACTCAATTCAGATATTCTATCCATAGGTTCAAGCCTTCTTGTCATACCAATTTTAAATATATCTTCACCAAAAGAACCTATATTACTTATAATATATACAAAACCAGCTCTTGTATTAGTTTCTCTTTGAAGAACATTTTCTTTGTCTTTTTCTAAAAGTTTAATTTTTTCTTCAAGTTCTTTAATTTTATTAGCATATAGTTCTTTTTCTATATCATTATCAGCTTTTTGAAGGTATGCTAACATTTTAGAAACTTCATTATTAAACTGCTTTTCTTCTTTTTCAATTTTTAATTTTTCACGCTCAATTTCTTTTCTAACTTTTTCTTCTTCAATAAGTTGTTCTTTTATAGCTTTTTGAATTTCTTTTTCTTCTTGAGTTTTTTTAGCTATTTCAATTAGAAAAGCAAATTCTTTTAGTTTTAAATTTAAAAATTCTTCAGATAAATTTATATCATCAGTTTTAAAAATGTTATTTAAATTATTAAAAGTTTTTATTAATTTTTCTCTACTTTTATCAATATTATTAAATTTTAAATTCTGAAAAATATTACTACATTCTGTTTCAAAACAAGTCAATAATTGTTTTTTGTTATTTCTTTCAACAGCTTTTTCTGTGTATTTGGAACTAACGTTTTTTATAGCTTTATCATCTTGCATAAATTGTTTTTGTTCTAATTTTAAAATTGATAATTGGTTTTTTAATTCATCAGAATTTAATTCATAAGGCTCATCAAATAGTATTTTTTCAAGATAAATTGATAAATTTTTACTTTCTAACAGTTTAATATCTTTTTTTAAGGTTGATATTTCAGAAATTAATTCTTTTTTTTCTTTCTCTAGATTAGAATTATCTATCGTTTTTTGTTGTTTAACATTTTCTAGTTGTTCATTTAAATATTTAATAGTATTATCTTTATCTTTTATGATTTTAGTTTTTACCTCATAATCTCTTTTTAAAACTTCTATATCGTTATTACTTAAATCAGTTATATTTTTATTAAAATTTTTAATTTCATTTTTTTGATTTTCTATTCTATTGGAAAGATTTTTAATTTCGTTTTCTTTTTCATCTATTTTAAATACAAGATTTTTATTAACTGTAAGTAATCTTTCACTTTCGTTTTTAAAATCTTCAATTTTAATAACTAAAAATATAATTATTAAAATTAAAAATACAATAATCACAAATGCCATAAAATCCCTCATTTCATATTAATAATATTAAAAATTAAGATAAGCATAGTTAAAAACTATGCTTTAGTTTTTGTTAATTTTCAAACATAGAACGTATAGCATCTTCTGTTTGTTTAGCTATTTTTTCTTGTTCTTCTTTAGTTGGTCCAGTATCTACTATTTCATAGTTAGAATTTTCTTGTATAACTTTTTGATGATATTCATTTTCTATTATTTCCATTTCAATATCACTTGGTAATAATTCATTTATATCTTGGTATTCTACATTTTGAAATTTTTCAAGAGTAATAACTTTATCAGTTACATTATATTCAACATTATAGTCAAGTGTATCAGCAATAAATCTTAATGGTAAATATGTTGTGCCGTCTATTAAAATAGACTTAATATTAGCATCTTTATCATCAATATTAACAATATTATTATTTACAACTGCTTTATTACTAAATTGGGGCATTTCTATAATTGTATCATTTGATTTTATTGTAACTATTTTAGTATTAGTATCATAGAAAATTTCACAATCTAATACTTCAGAAACTTGTCTTACTGGTAAGTATGTTCTGTCATTATAATTAATAGTATTGTCAATTTTCAAATTGTAACCATTAGCAACTATAACTTGTGTTTCATATGAATATTTTCCATGAATATTTTTATTAACTTTTTTTGATATATCAATAGCTATATTACTAGGTGTAATATTATTAGCTAATACATTATTAGAAAATAAAAATAAACTACAAAAAGTTATATAAAATATTTTTTTCATAAATACATCTCCTTTCTAAAAATACTCAAATAAATTTTATAATATAAAAATACAAAAATCAACATTTTTTTACCAAAAAATGCTAAAATTATTGAAAATAATACTAAAAAGTATTATAATTTGACACATACAGTTATTTGTACAAACTGTCAAAAATTGGTCGGTAGGGGGTATTAATTTCTATGTTTTAACTAAAAAAATCAATTTAAAATTTAAAATTTTGTGAAATAAGGAGAAAATAAAGATGTATTTATTTAATTTATTAAAAGAAGTGGAAAAATTAGGTTATATTATCTTGACTTATGAGGAGGCAAGGGAAGAGTTAGATATTATACCAGAAAAGGTTGATGAAACATTTATAACTTATCAATTTTGTTTTAAAAGATATTTTATAATTAATATAAAAAATTCTGAAAAAAAATTAATTGAAAGAATAAATTTATTTTTAAAAAAATATAAAATCAAAAATAATATTTTTAAATTCAAAAAAAGAAAGGCTTTATAAAGCCTTTCTTTTTAATTTTCTTAATCTTTCATTTTCTTCATCTACAAGTTGTTGAGAAGTAATTTCAACTTTGCCTTGCATTTCTTGAAATACTTTAAAAACAAATTTTTCAAATATTTTTTGTTCTTCTTCTGGTAATTCAATATAACTTTTTATAATGGAACTTGCTAGTTCACTTAAACCATATTCTTTTTGTAAAAGTGTTTGTATATCATTTTCTTTTTCAATGAATATTGGTTCAGTACCGTTACGAAGCCAATCTTCATTAACATTGAATGCTTGTGAGATTAATTTAATATGACGTTCTTGTAATGGAGTTCTGCCACTTTCGATGTCACCTAATCCACCAGCACTTAATGAAATTTCTTTTCCGAATTCTTTAAGGGTAAGCTTAAGAATATTTTTACGTAATTCTTTTAATCTTGTGTTCATTTTCTCACCTCCTAAAATCATATTAACACGAAAAACGAAAAAAAGCAAGAATTTTTTTAAAAAATATATTGACTTTTTAAGAAAATCGTGTTAATATGTTATCAACAACAACGAAATTCGGTAAAATGTTGTTGAGTGAACTTTGAAAAACGAATATTGAAGGAGGTTGTTTATTATGAAAAACAACAAAATTACACTTTTTGAAAATGGAACTGGTTTAAAAGCAAGAACTATCTTAAATGAAGACGGAAGCATTAGTATTAATGCTGAAGATGTTGCTATTGGTTTAGGTTGGTATAAAGAAGAAGTTAAAAATAGTAAAACTTATACTACTATACGTTGGAAAAGAATGAGAGAGTTTTGCAAAGAATTTGGTTTCGACCACGAATGGTCTAAAGATGACTATATACCAGAAAGTTTATTTTATTTATTAGCTATGAAAGCAAATAATGAAAGAGCTTTAGATTTTCAAAAATGGTTAGCAGTTGATGTTGTACCTACATTAAGAAAAACAGGTACATATTCAATACAACAACCAACACAACAAATTACTGTACCATTTAAAGAACAAGTGGAAGCAGTAGAAGTTGTTGCAAGAATTTTAAATGTAAATGAAGCAAGTAAAATTGTAATGCTTGGGAAAGTTTATGAAGATAACAACGTACCTTGTAGCTTTTTACCAGAGTACATACAAAGCAATGGTAAAGAATTGCGTTCAGCTACTGAACTTCTTAAAAAATTTAATTTAGGTATGAATGTAAGAAAATTTAATTCTTTATTAGTAGAAAAAGGCTATCTTGAAGAAAAAAGCAGAGCTTCTAAAAGTACAAAAAGTGGGGTTAAGAAATATAAAATCTTAACAAAAAAAGGCTTACAATTTGGCGAAAATACGGTAAGTCCGTATAACCAAAAAGAAGCCAACCCACTATATTATGTAGATAGGTTTTTAGAACTGTATAAATTAATAGTCTAAAAATATCTATGTAAGGTGGTGTCTTCTATGAGTAATGATAATAATACGATAAAACACCTTATAGAAGACACAAACAATAAGGATAAGCAGTTAAGTAACGCAAATTTAATAATAAAACGTTACAGAGCTTATTCTATAGTAATAACTATACTATTGTTTGTGTCTATTGTCAAGATAGAGTTACTAAAACTAATAGCTATACTTATATTTTTAGTAATACTTATATTGGTATATCTTGCATTTAAAGATTAATTAAGGAGGGATTTATATGAGTAAAGAAACAAATTTTAATGAAACTCAAGTTGATGTTATCCAAATGATAGCTTCATTGGATAAAAATACATTTTCAGAAATCGCTTTATCACGATTTAAAGGTTATCTTGAAGCATTAAAAGATATTGGTGCAGTTAAATGTTAGTACAATTTAGAAAGGAGTGGGGGTGATGTATCCATATCACAATAAAATTAAACAAAGAATTAGTAAAGATGAACTTATAGGTTATGAGTTCGTTGACAACTATCCTAGAATAGGCGAGTGTTTAGTGTTGTATTTCATCACTGAACCTTGCAAACGTCCTATAAGACCTTATAGATACACAGAGTATATGAGTATCTTAAAAGAGTGGGACACAAAACAGTTAGATAAAAAAGAAAATGAAGAAAAAGGAGAAGATGATATGAATGAATTATTAAAAGTGAATTTAAATGATAAGCAAGAACCTATTATAAGTGGTAGGGAATTACACAAAGTTTTAGAGGTTAAGACAGAATATAGACATTGGTTTAAAAGAATGGTTGATTATGGGTTTACAGAAAATGCTGATTATACCCCGGTCATTTTTGACCACCCCCAAAACAAACAACCAACAACAGACCACGCACTCAAATTAGATATGGCAAAAGAAATTGCTATGTTACAGAGAAATGAAAAAGGTAAACAGGTAAGACAATATTTCATTGAAGTAGAAAAAGAATACAATTCACCAGAGAAAGTTATGGCTAGAGCATTAATTTTAGCTAATAATCAAATTGAAACTTTAACTTTAGTAAACAAACAACAAGAACAAATCATAAACGAGCTACAACCTAAAGCTACATACTATGATCTAATACTACAATGTAAAGATTTATTATCTATAACACAAATCGCTAAAGATTATGGCAAAGGCGGAGCTTGGCTTAATAAAACTTTAAATCAATTAGGTATTCAATATAAGTTAAGAGATACTTGGTTACTTTATTCTAAATATGCAGATAAAGGTTACACAGGGTCAAAAACTCAAAACTATGTTGATAAAGAGGGTTATACACATTCAAAAATGTATACTTACTGGACACAAAAAGGCAGACTTTTTATTTATGAAAAGTTGAAAAAACAAGGTATATTACCACTTATTGAAATTAATTAGCATTAGCCTAATTACCTTACTTGAAAGGAGGTGATGTGATGCAGAAAGAAATCTTGTTAGAATTAGAAAAAATAAATGAAAAGTTGCAAGAAGTAATTAAACTCTTGCAACCTAAAATTATCAAATATGATTTAAAATTTAATAAAAATTGTAATTTTGATGAACTTTTTTAAAAATGTCCAAAATAAAGGAGGAAATGTAGTGAACACTATTAACCCAAAAGAACAGCTCAACACACTCGAAGAGTTATCGATCCCTTTAGTTGAATATTTAAGGAATTCAAATATTGAATACTCAAAAATAATAATTACTAAAGAAAGTGTTGAGCTAGTTACTACAGATAAATTTATACCTATAGAATAAAGGGAGAAATTCCCCCTTTAAACTTTAAACCCTTGAATATCTATGTATTTTATCTAACCTTGATAAAGCTGACCCTAAAGAAGATGAGTTCATAAAAGAAATATATTCTTGATAAGTTACTTCAAAATATCTATATATTGCACCATTTTTGAACTCAACTTCTAATATATCATTTTCCCAGCCTACACTAGATATTCTACTAGAAATGACAGGTTTTCTAATCATAAAAAACACTCCCTTTCTAATTAAATTATACAAGAGAAAGGGGGAAATAACAAATAAAAAGTAGGTGATTATATGAAATTATACAAGGTGTTTCTAAAAAATAACACGACATATTTGTATGCAAAAGACAACCACGAAGCAATGAATTTTGCCTTATTCACACCTACAATCAAAAAGATTGTAGATGAAAATGACAGGTTGGTATTCGTGAGGTGTGGGGTATTTTGAAGAAGTTAATATTAAAAATGTTAGTAATAGCACTAGTTTGTAGTATAGTTGGATACAACATAGGCTATTATTTTACAAAAATTTTTATAGATGTTTTAGGAGGGATATTATGAAAATATCATTAAAAGCTGCTAGAGTTAATGCTAACTTGACACAACAAGAAGTAGCAGAAAAATTAGGTGTTAGTAAACATACTGTTATTAACTGGGAAAATGGTAAGACACGCCCTAAAAAATGTATGTTAATTTTGTTAAGTCAATTTTATAACATAGATATTGATTATTTTAACGTTTAAAAAGTGGGGACAACCCCCACGAAAATAAATGATATTGATTATCTGAACCTCCCACGACTAAAGTCGCGGGGTTCCTGCTTCATAGAATTTTGCATATTTTTAAATATGTCTTACTAATTCTCCACAGGCTATCCCCGTAGTTCCTACGGTTCTTACATTGATTATATCAAATTTTAGGAGGGAATGCAAGATGAGAAAAACATACGAAGAAAAAACAACTAACAACTTTCAAAAATGGGTGTTAGTTAATAATCTTTTAAATACATTAAGAAAAGCTAAAGGGGTTGAATTAGTTCCAGCTAGTAATAACCCTTATAGAGTAGGTAAAGGAGGGGTTAAAAATGGATAATCAAGTATATTTAAGAGAATGTGAAAAAAT
>ERZ1643250.537-NODE-537-length-40080-cov-9.592430_pt1 | contig 40080 bp, 36 predicted proteins | sample MGYA00579262_ERZ1643250 | MGnify/ENA primary metagenome ERZ1643250 (study PRJEB29033, sample SAMEA4952265) | chicken gut metagenome | biome: Broiler Chicken; feature: Gastrointestinal Tract; material: Caecum | place: Ireland | collected 2018 | study: Broiler...
AGCACAGCAATGTGTGGAGCTGACTGTTACTAATCGGTCGAGGGCTTGACCAAGAGGGCAGGAAAAAAGTACTGCCAGGTCTTGTGTTCCGAAAGAAAGTGTGGTATGATAGCAGATGTACAAAATGTGTATGCGGTTTTGAAGGTATATCGAAACGATATATCAAATGTAGGGGATTGGTCAAATGGTATGACAGAAGTCTCCAAAACTTTTAGCGGGAGTTCGATTCTCTCATCCCCTGTTGTTGGATGTGCCGGAAGCCTTGAGTTTTCAAAGCTTCCGGCATTTTTTATTCCCGCGGGCGATATACATAATTTCAGTTGGTCATTCTTTATGCCTTTTCTTCTTTATTAAGATATAAAATAGCTAATAAAAGCATCAAACCAAGAAGAACCCAGAAGCTTCTCTGCTACCTGTTCTTGTGTATATCCCTTTTGTATACGAGCGTTTTTAATTTTCTCTGCTATCATCATTGGATGTGTCCTTCTTCACTTATGAGTTTACAAAAATGCTGTATGTCTGTCTATCAAATGTCTTTTACAAAAGAGAAAATTCATGTAAAAGATTTTTTACACGCTTGATTTTGAAGATTTCTGGATTTTTTTGTTCCCAAATAGTAGTGCAGTCACGTCTGCACAGTAAGAGGGAGCCACTCAATCGTCATATCAGAATGATTGAGCGGCTCCCTCTTTGCGATTTGGGTTATAAAAGGAATTTAAGCTGCGCCTGCACGTTTGGAGATCCTTTTCCGTACCCAGAGATAACAGCCAAAATGAACGCAGGCAGTCAGTGCCCAGGTGATGGGATAAGAGATGTACAGCGTGAACAGCGTATGATTCCAGCGGAATACGGTAAAGATCCAAACGATACGCAGGCCGCAGACACCGACAATGGAGGCGATCATCGGTAGAATGGAATAATTCATACCGCGGAGCATGCCCACCAGTGTATCCATGATTCCGCAGAGAAAATATGGCAGACAGATGATAAACAGACGAACCGTTCCATAGGAGATTACCTCAGGGTCTGTGGAATAGATGCTGAGCAGAGGCTGATGAAACAGAACAACAAGTCCGCCGAGAGCCAGTCCAATGATGGTTACGAGAGCCACGCAGCGCCGAAGAATCATACCGATTCGCTGATATTTGCCGGCACCAATATTCTGGCTGGTAAAGCTTAAAGCAGTCTGATATACCGCGTTCATTGACGTATAGACGAACCCTTCCAGGTTGGATGCCGCCGTGTTTCCTGCCATTGCAATGGAACCGAAGGAATTGACGGAGGACTGGATCAATACGTTGGAGATAGAAAACACAGCGCCCTGCAGTCCGGCAGGAAGACCGATCTGAACGATCCGCAGCAGCTTTTCCGGATAGATTTTCAGCTGCTTCAGATACAGCCGGCAGATTCCATCCAGGTTCGTCAGGCATCGCACAACCAGAATTGCGGAGAGTGTCTGTGAAATAATGGTGGCAAGAGCAACTCCGGCTACTCCCATATGAAATACGATTACGAAGAAAAGGTTCAGAAAAACGTTCAATACCCCGGCGGTGAACAAAAAATACAGGGGACGCCGTGTATCGCCGATGGCACGCAGGATGGCGGCTCCGAAATTATAAACCATAGTCGCCGGCATTCCACAGAAATAAATTTTCATATAAAGTGTCGCCTGATCGAGCACGTCTTCCGGTGTAGCCATGAGTTCCAGCAGCGGTCGGGCAAGCAGTACGCCGACAGCAATCAAAATGATTCCTCCGATCAGACTGATCAAAATGGAGGTATGTATGGTCTGATGAATATTTTTTTGATCTTTTGCACCGTAATACTGGGCAGTCAGAACATTTGCTCCGATGGAAAATCCGATAAACAGATTTACCAGCAGATTGATCAGTGAAGATGTTGAGCCGACAGCCGCCAGAGCATGGCTTCCGGTGAAACGCCCTACCACAATAATATCAGCTGCGTTGAACAGCAGCTGAAGGATTCCGGACAGCATCAGCGGCAGTGCAAAGATTAACAGCTTTCCAAGCAGCGGACCGTTGCACATGTCGATTTCGTATGATTTTTTCATTTGAAAAATCCCCCTTGGTTACATATTGTAAAGCAGGTTGTGTGCTTTCTTTTCATTATAAAAGATTTTTCAGTTTTTTCAATGGATTTCACAGATTTTCGAGAGGCTTTTTAGGCATTCGGCAAGAGGAACTGTTATATTTTTTACTCAGATTTTCATGGAATTTTCTCAATGATCTGATATAATAGTTACGATTCCTTTCACTATGGAAAAAGTTTTGGAAACAGAAGAAGGAATGCAGAAAATCAGGAAAAATAAGGTTAGAGAAAGTCAGACGAAATACGGAAAACCAAAAGAGTACAGAAAATCAGAAGAAATACAGAAAGCCAAAAGATTATAGAAAATTAGAGGAAGTACAGCAAGCAGAAGAAATGAGAGAAGCAGAGAACATAAAAAAAGAAAAAAAACAGAAAGAACAAAACGGAAAGGAGATTTCTGCAGGCCATATTTATGAGATCGCCGGAAACAGAATAGAAATCCGGTGTGAGGGATCCTATGTGACAGGCATTGATTTTGCGGAAGAATCTCCGGAGGAAAAGGAGCAGCAGGAAAGGACGGAGGTATCCGATGAGGCGGCGCGCCAGCTGGAAGAATATTTCCAGGGAAAGCGTAAAACCTTTAAACTTCCGCTGAAATTGAAGGGAACCGAGTTTCAGAAACTGGTATGGGATGCGCTTCTGACGATCCCTTACGGAGAGACAAGAAGTTACAGTGAGATCGCCTGCCAGATCGGCCGTCCCAAGGCGTCCAGGGCCGTCGGTATGGCGAATCACAGAAATCCTGTGGCCATCGTCGTCCCATGCCACCGGGTGATCGGAAAAAACGGTTCCCTGACCGGATACGCCGGAGGACTGGACAAGAAAGAGAGACTTCTGGATCTGGAGCGGAGAAACCGATGAAGAGAGAACAGATTCTTGCGTGGATGAAACGGGAGGCGGAAGAAGGTTACAGAAATTTTTCCGCGTCCCTTCTGCCGGAGGTGCCGAAAGAGAGGATTCTTGGAGTACGGCTGCCAAAACTGCGGAAACTGGCGGCGGTGATCGTGAAAGAAGGATGTCAGGAGTACCTTGCGGAAGAACCGGGATGTTTGTTTGAGGAAGTGATGCTGCGGGGGATGGTGATCGGGGCTGACGGCGGCAGCTTTGAGAAGACGGCAGGGCGGATCCGGGATTTTCTGCCGTACATCGACAACTGGTCAGTCTGTGACAGTTTCTGCAGCAGTCTGAAAGGAACAAAGGAATATCCGGAAAAAATGTGGCCGTTTTTGCTGGAGTGTCTGCAATCGGGAGAAACTTATACAATCCGGTTCGCCCTGGTGATGATGCTGCAGTATTATGTCAGCGAGAAATACCGGAAGCAGGCGTTGGACCTGTTGGAGCATATGAGATCCGGGGAATACTATGTGCGGATGGCCGCAGCCTGGGCCGTTTCCATCTATTATATTCATTTTCCGGAAGAAGTGATGGAGTGGCTGGAACACTGTGGCCTGGAAGAGGATGTCTGGAGAAAGGCGCTGCAGAAGATTCTGGAATCTCGTCGGGTATCTCCGGAAGAGAAGGATAAGATCCGGAAACTGAGAGCGCGAGGCAGGAGGCAATGAGCATTTGAAAAGCAGGGGACCGGAAAGCAGGAAACAATGAGCATTCGGAAAGTAAGGGATCGGAAAGCGGGAAACAATGAGGGAATTGACAGCAGGGCAGATGTTCGGTATAGTAATGAGCGGTATAGTGTAATAGAAAGAAGAGCAGAGATGAGTTTGGAAGTAGACTTCCAAATCTACCTTTATGACACAGCAAGTGCGTCAAGAAAGAGGGAAAAATGAAGAAAAAAATACTTTTACTGACCACAGGCGGGACAATTGCTTCGCATAATACGGAGAAAGGGCTGGTTCCCCTTCTGGAAGCGGAAGATCTGATGAAGTATCTGCCGTCTGTCCGGCAGAAATGTGATCTGGAAGCGCTGAACCTGTTCAGCCTGGACAGTACCAATATGACTTATAAAGAGTGGCTTGCGATCGCAGCAGCAATTGAGGAAAACTATGACAGATATGACGGGTTTGTGATCTGCCATGGAACCGATACGATGGCATATACAGCGGCGGCTCTTTCTTATCTGATACAGAATTCTCCAAAGCCGATCGTGCTGACCGGTTCCCAGCGCCCGCTGGAAATGGAGATCACAGATGCCAGCATGAATCTGAGAGACAGCATTATTTATGCGATGGATGAGAAATCCAATGGCGTCAGCCTGGTGTTCGGCGGAAAGATTATTGCCGGAACCAGAGCGAAGAAGACCAGGAGCATGAGTTATGATGCGTTTTCCAGTATCAATTATCCTCAGCTTGCCGTTATGAGAGGGGAACATCTGGTGCGCTACATTCCGCCGGAACACTATACGGAGCCGGTGCGGTTTTACCATGAATGGAATCCGCGGGTGTTCCTGCTGAAGCTTACGCCGGGGATTGAGCCGGCGGTGCTGGAGGATATTTTTCAGAGATACGACGGCATCATTGTGGAAAGCTTCGGAACCGGAGGAATTCCCGACAGTCTGCTGGATGAGTTCAGTCGGCTGATGAAGCGTTATGAGAACAGCAGAAAAGCTGTGGTCATGACGACACAGGTGACCTATGAGGGAAGTAATCTGGGTATCTATGAGGTAGGACGGAGGATCAAGGATGAATTTCAGATTCTGGAAGCCCGTGAAATGAACCTGGAGGCGGTGCTCACGAAACTGATGTGGATCCTGGGGCGGAATCCGGAGAACTTCAATGAGATCCGGGATGCGTTTTATCAAAGGATTAATTTTGATATTTTTATCTAAATGTTGTCAGATTCCGGGCACATCTGCGGGCGACAGGAGAAACCGCAGGGATGTGCTCTGGCAAGAGTAGAAGGTGGAAATGGACTATAAACTGTTGTTGGATTCCGTTGTCATGGCAGGCGAGATCATGCTCGAGAGCGGCGCTGAGACCTGGAGGGTGGAAGATACCATGCTGCGGATGCTGAAAATGTCAAAACTGAAAACTGCGGAAGTTTTTGCGATGACCACCGGTTTCACGGTGACACTGGATGACCCTTCCATGGATTCCATGACGGTCGTGCGAAGGATAGAGAACCGTTCGATGAACCTGGAGCGGGTGGACCGGATCAATCAGATTTCCAGAAATTTCTGCTGTGGTGCAATGACCGTGGAAGAGATGTTCCGGGAAGTCAAAAAAATTTACCGGGAGCCGGGGGATACAAGAGCGCATCTTCTGGGCTATATGATCCTGACGACCGGATTTACACTGATGTTCGGCGCGGCGGTGCCTGACGCTGTGGTTGCGGCGGCTGCCGGGCTGATCAGCGGTCTTGGAGTCTGGGGATGCAGAAAGATCCATCTGCATGTGTTTCTGGTCAATGCCATCGGAGCTTTTCTGATCGGAGTGACTGCGATTCTGTGTACCAGGATGTGGCCGTGGAATTTTGATCTGCATTCCATTATCATCGGTTCCATCATGCCGCTGGTGCCGGGAGTGGCGATTACCAACGCAATCTATGATACTCTGCACGGAGATTATATTTCCGGTTCCGCGCGGATGCTGGAGGCATTTGTGACCGCAGCGGCGATCGGGATCGGTGTGGGCATTTCCATGGCGCTGTTCCGGGGCGCATTATGAGAAAAGAGAGGCGATAGTTATGGGTAAAGTTCTGTTACAGCTGATCGGTGCTTTTTTTGGAACCCTTGGATTCTGTATCCTTCTGAATATTCCCAAAAAGCTCTGGGTGTATTCGTCGCTGGTCGGAACAGCTGCCTGGGGTGTGTATCTGGCGGCAGGGCACTTTACGGATGCCGTGGCAACTGCAAATTTTCTGGCGGCGCTGACGGCTGCGGTCATCTCGCAGATCCTGGCAAGATGTTTCCGGGCGCCGGTGACATTGTTTCTGATTCCGGGAATCCTTCCGATGGTACCGGGCGCGGGAATGTATGAGATTGCTTACAGTGCGGTCCAGGGAGATCAGGCATTGGTGAACCATTATATTATGCAGACTCTGCAGATTGCTGGTTCAATTGCTGTGGGCATCTTTCTGGCGGATATTGTTCAACGGGTAATCAGGCCCAAAAGTATTACGAAAAACTGACGAAAATCTGAAATTTCCACGAAAATGGATTTTGTATCACTAATTTCTAAAATTTATGATATACTTTATCGTGCAGCAGAAGGAGAGAAAATATAACGGCGGGCAGAAAGTGTCCGCAAAGGTTTTAAGAGGAGTATGAAAATGAAATTTGACGATGATCAGAAGCAGGAGTGGGAAGAGCTGGAATTCGACATTCCCGGCGCGGATGAGGAAGAAGACATCAGCGTAGGGGATCAGGTCGAGGAGGCAGTCCAGAAACTGGTGAGGGATACGATGGGAGAAATTCCGGCGCATGCCTATGCCAAAGAGGAAGAGGACGAAGAAGAACAGGACGAAGACGGCGATTACGACGGCGATGAATACGACAACGAATACGATGAGGACGATGATGAGGATGAAGGTCCCCGCAGAAAAGGCGGGAAAAAGAAACTGATGATCTTTGGCATCGTTGCAGCGGTGGCAGTGGTTCTTCTGGCTGGATTTTACGGTTACCGTGCCTTTTATTTCACCAGTCACTTTTTCGATGGAACTGTGATCAACGGAATGGACAGCAGCGGCATGACTGCGGAGCAGGTGGAAAAAGTGATTGAGGAAAGTGCACAGAATTATACGCTTGATATCCATTTCCGCAACGGAGATCAGCAGATACAGGGAAATACGATCGATTATCGGTATCAGCCGGACGGCAGCGTTCAGGATCTGCTGAAAAAGCAGAATGCGTTTGCATGGCTGATGGAAAATTCCAGGAATAAAGAGCATCAGATCAACGTGACTATGCAATATGACGAGGCGAAACTGGAGGAACAGGTCAGTCAGTTCCAGCAGCTTCAGGCGGATCAGATGCAGGCACCGACAAATGCTCAGATTCAGTATCAGAGCGATGGATTCGTTGTGACGGAAGAGAATCAGGGGACACAGCTGGATGTGGATCAGGCAAAAGCTGTGATCGCAGATGCCGTTGCAAAGGGTGTCACAGAGTTGGATATGGATGAAGCAGGGGTTTACAGCGAGCCGGAGATCACTGCGGCAGATTCAAATCTGGAGGAGCAGGCAGCACAGCTGAACGATCTGGTCAGCGCGAGCATTACCTATCAGCTCCCGGATGGTCAGACACAGGTGTTGGACGGAAATACAATGAAGGACTGGCTGTCTGTGGATGAAAATGGAAGTTATTCCAAAAACGACGAAGTCTGGAATCAGAAATTAAATGAATATGTGGCAAGCCTTGCAGAAGCAGTGGACACTTACGGTGAGGCGCAGACATTCCCTGCCACCGGGATCGATGAGGGCGTCAAGGTGACCCAGTCCAACTATGGATGGAAGATCGATCAGGAACAGGAGGCGGCACAGCTGGCAAAGGATATCGAGGAGCATCTGACAACAACAAGAGAGCCGGTTTACGCCAGCAGAGAATTTGCATCGGACAACAATGGCTTTGGCAATACATATGTGGAGATTGATGTCAGCCGCCAGCATGTCTGGTTTTACAAAGATGGTTCGCTGATCGTGGACAGCAGCTGTGTGACGGGGAAAATGGTGAAGAGCCGTTATACACCGGCCGGCATTTTCCAGCTGGTTTCCAAGACCAGTCCGAAAACGCTGAGAGGTCCCAAACAGGCGGACGGAAGCTACGAGTGGGAATCGGATGTCACCTACTGGATGCCGTTCAACGGAGGAATCGGACTGCATGACGCCACATGGAGAAGCAGCTTTGGCGGAACCCGTTATATCAATAGTGGATCGCATGGATGTATCAACCTTCCTCTCAGTGTAGCGAAAAAGATTTATAATAACATTGAGGTGGGAACACCAATCATTGTTTATTATTCGGAAAAATATTCTGTAAGGGATGATTCCGCGGAACGCGCGGCACAGAACCTGCCGGAAAGTGCGGCTGTGACTGAGACGACACCGACTGCAACACCAACGCCGACGGCAACCGCGACACCGACCGCAACGCCAACACCGACGGCAACTGCGGCACCGACGGAAACTCCAACTGCAACGCCTGTGCCGACAGAAACGCCGGCAACGCCGGAACCGACACCAACGGAAGCGCCGGCAACACCGGAACCGACGCCGACAGAAGCGCCGGCGACACCGGAACCGACACCGACGGAAGTACCGGCGACACCGGAAGCAACACCGCCGGAGGCGACACAGGTACCGGAAGCAACTTCCGCACCGGAGGTGACACAGGCGCCGGAAGTCCCGCAGCAATAAAGTTTCCAAAGATACAGAAAAGATGAAATAAAAAAGAAGAGGGTGTTTCAAAGACAATTCTTTGATCCACTCTCTTCTTTGCTCTGGAAATTCAGAAAAGGCTGGTCAGATCCAGCGGCTTTTTGATCGTATATTCCGGCTGCTCTGCAGTGCCGAAGCCGTAGGAGGCAAAGACAAAGGGAACACCGGCGCTTTGACAGGCTTTCTGGTCACCGGAGGTATCGCCCACATAGACTGGGGATTTCAGACCATGGCGACGTACGATGGTGCGGATATTCTCGGCTTTGGCTTTGCCGGTATCTCCGGGGCAGAGATGATCCTGGAAATAACGTCCAAGTCCCGTCGCTTTCAGGAAAACTTCGATATAGCCAGCCTGACAGTTGCTGACGATGTATAGAGGATAGCGTTGGGACAGGATCTGAAGCGCTTCCTCCAGAGTTTCATAGACCGGAGCAGGATGTGCGAGAAGTTCCCGGTGTTCTTCCTCACAGCAAAGGTCGATCAGTTCCAGCTGACGCTGTTTTTCATATTTTTCAAAGATCACGGCGGCAATGTCCGGCAGCAGGCGGCCGAACAGGCCTTTCAGCGTAGCGCCGGTAAGCGTAGGTTCCAGGTTGGTTTCCTGTTCCAGAATACGGTTCCAGGCACGGGCAACAATATCTGTGGAGTCCCACAGGGTACCGTCAACATCGAAGATGATACTGTCAATCACGTTTTTTTCCTCAGCTTTCTTGTTTTGTTTCTTAATTCTAATCAAAATGAGAAAGAAAAGCAATGTTTATTTTGCATTTTTGATGAAAGTGTGGCAAAATATACAAAGGAGAATCTATATGCTTGAAAACATTATTGAACCATTGCTTGGATGGTATGAAAAAAATCACAGAGACCTTCCGTGGAGAGCCCACAGAGATCCCTATCACATCTGGGTGTCGGAGATCATGCTCCAGCAAACCAGGGTGGAGGCGGTAAAGCCGTTTTTTGAACGGTTTACCAGCACCCTTCCGACGGTGAAGGATCTGGCGGAATATCCGCAGGAAAAGCTTCTGAAATTGTGGGAAGGACTTGGATACTACAATCGTGTGAAAAATATGCAGAAAGCGGCAGTTATCCTCTGTGAACAGTATGATGGTGTGCTTCCGGCGGATTATGAGGCGCTGAAGTCACTGCCGGGGATCGGAAATTATACGGCGGGCGCGATCGCGTCCATCGCCTATGAGATCCCGGTGCCTGCGGTGGATGGAAATGTGCTTCGTGTCCTGGCAAGGATCCGTATGGATGACGGGGACATCATGAAGCAGTCCGTGCGCAGCCGGGTGGAAAAAGATCTGCTGGCAATCATGCCAAAGGGAAGATCCGGAGCGTTTAACCAGGCGCTGATGGAGCTTGGCGCGATTGTCTGCGTACCCAACGGTGCGCCGCTGTGTGAAAAATGTCCGGTGAAAGAAGAGTGCCTGGCAAGAAAAACGGGCACCATAGAAGCATATCCGGTGAAAGAAAAGAAAACCAGGAGAAGAATCGAAGAGCGGACCGTTCTTCTGATTCTGGACGGCCGCCATGTGGCGGTGAGAAAACGTCCGGAACAGGGTTTGCTGGCAGGGCTTTACGAATTTCCAAACACGGAGGGACGCCTGACGGAAGACCAGGTACTTTCCTCTGTGGAAGAAAGAGGGCTGATGCCGCTGCAGATTCTGCCGCTGCCGGATGCAAAGCATATTTTTTCTCATGTGGAATGGCATATGACCGGATATGTGGTGAAGATTGCCGAGCCGGAGACTGCGTTTGACAGAGAACTCATTTTTGTCGAAACCCAGGAGGCTCAGGAACATTATCCGATGCCGGCGGCGTTTGCCGCCTATGCCAGTTATATGGACCTGCGCCTTGGTCAGGAAAAATACCAGGATAAAAAATAAAGAAGGAAAAGGAATCATGAAAATACTGACTTTTGCCGTACCCTGTTATAACTCAGAGGCGTATATGGAAAAGTGCATCGATTCTCTTTTAGTTGGGGGAGAGGATGTGGAGATCCTGATCGTCAATGACGGTTCCAAAGACCGTACTGCGGAAATCGCGGATGCATACGCGAAAAAGTATCCGACGATCGTGCGGGCGATCCATCAGGAAAACAAAGGGCACGGAGGTGCTGTAAATGCGGGACTCGCCAATGCCACAGGACTTTATTTTAAGGTTGTGGACAGCGATGACTGGGTAAACGAAGAAGCTTACCGGAAAATCCTCGGGATTCTCGAGGAAGCAGTCCGGGGTGACAAGACACTGGATATGCTGATCAGCAACTATGTGTACGAGAAAGTGGGAGCGAAGAAAAAGAGAGTGATGCGCTATGTGCACTCGCTTCCGGAAGATACGTTTTTCGGATGGAATGACACCAAGTCGCTGGGCAAAACCCGGTATATCCTGATGCATTCCCTGATATTCCGGACCCAGCTCCTCCGGGACTGTGGACTGTGTCTGCCGGAACATACTTTTTATGTGGATAACCTGGTAGCGTTCGTTCCGTTCCCGTATGTGAAGACCATGTATTATGCGGACGTGAACTTTTACCGTTACTTTATCGGCCGCAGCGATCAGTCCGTCAATGAGCAGGTGATGATCGGCAGGATCGATCAGCAGATCCGGGTCAACCGTCTGATGATCGACTATATGGGACAGCAGAAAAACCTGAATAAGCAGCTTAGAAAATATATGGTAAATTATCTCAGCATCATCATGACGGTGTCTTCGGTAATGATGATGCGTTCAGAGATGGAAGAGAACCTCAAAAAGAAAGAGGAATTGTGGAAATACCTGAAAACGCAGGATCCGAAGGATTATTTCAGGATCCGCCATGGATTTCTCGGTTCGATCATGAGCGCCAAGAGCCGTCCAAGCCAGAAAATCGCGGTTTACGGCTACAAGCTGGCGCAGAAGATTTATGGTTTCAATTAAGGTTTTAAAGGGAAGGAAAGGGTGAAGAGAATGGAAATAGACGTGGAGCAGTTTCAGGGTCCCTGTTCCTGCAGGAGACAGCATGAGATCACGGTGAAGGGAATCTGGATCGAATCCGGAGCCTCAAGAAAACTGTATGAAATGCTGACCGAAGGGGAACTTCGGGATTTTGCCGCTCCGGCAATCGTCTGGGATGAAAATACAAAGGAGGCTGCGCTGGAAGCGCTGGAAGACGTGGAGGAGATCTGCGAATCCGTATGTCTTGACTGTGAAGATCTTCATGCGGACAACCATGGCGTAGAAATCCTGGAGGAGACACTTCCGGAAGAGACAGATTTGATCCTTGCGGTAGGCAGCGGAACGATTCACGACCTGAGCCGTTATGTGGCACATAAATGGGGTATTCCGTTTATTTCTGTGCCAACGGCCGCAAGTGTGGATGGTTTTCTGTCCAACGTTGCTGCAATGACATGGAATGGGATGAAAAAGACAGTTCCGGCGCAGGGACCGCTGTATGTTTTTGCGGATACGGATATTTTTTCCAAAGCTCCGTATCGGTTGACGGCATCGGGAATGTCAGATCTGCTGGGCAAGTACATTGCGCTGGCGGACTGGAAGATCGCGGCGCTTGTGACAGACGAATATATCTGTGAGAAGACGATCGCGCTGGAGGAAGAGGCGCTGGAAAAGACCGTCGGACTGATTGAGGAGCTGAAGGAAGGTGATCCGGAGGCATTTGAGCAGCTGATGTATGCGCTTCTGCTGTCCGGTATCGCGATGCAGATGGTCGGGAATTCCCGTCCGGCTTCCTGTGCGGAACACCATGTCTCTCACCTGTGGGAAATGGAAGTCATCAATGATAAGGTAGATGCCCTTCACGGAGAAAAAGTTTCTGTGGGGCTGGTGATGGTCAGAAAGCGGTACGAAGAGATCGCACAGGCTATTGAAAAAGGAGAGTGCCGTCTGAAACCGTATCACGGACTGGAGACGGATCTTCTACGGGACACTTTTGGGAAAAAGGGTCTGATGGAATCGGCTGTGCAGGAGAATACGCCGGATCCATTGGATCTGGTGGAGCCGGAAAAACTGATGGAACTTCTTCCGGAGATCGCAAAGATCCTGGATACAGTTCCGTCTTCCGGAGAATTGGTCAAAATCCTGCAGAAAGCCGGATGCTGTTATGAGCCGGAGCAGGTTGGAATTTCCCGGGAATTGGTTCCGATGACCCTGCAGCTTTGTCCTTATGTAAGAAATCGTCTGAGTTTCCTGAGAATCAGTAAGATGCTTCAGTGGACCACAAAATAAATGAAACAAGGCGGCAGCCTGTGTTTCTGGAGCCTGTCTGAAAATGATTTTCGGATATCGTTTGATCCGCTTTATGCGGACATTGCAGACATTGCAGACATGCTCCAGGAGCACAGGCAGCGGTGCCTAGAGAAGGGAGGTGCTTGAATGAGAGTTGGAATGGGATATGATGTACACCGTCTGGTGGAAGGCAGAAAGCTGATACTGGGCGGGGTGGAAGTTCCCTACACCCACGGGCTGCTGGGACATTCGGATGCGGATGTGTTGGTACATGCAGTGATGGACGCGCTTCTTGGAGCGGCGGCCCTTCGGGATATCGGGCGTCATTTTCCGGACAATGACCCGGCTTACGAGGGAGCTTCCAGCATCGGGCTGCTCCGGCAGGTTGGAAAAATGCTGGAAGAGCGGATGTACCTGATTGAAAATATTGATGCGACCGTGATTGCGCAGCAGCCGAAACTTCTGCCTTATATTGACACGATGGTGGAAAATATCGCGGAAGCGCTGCATCTGGAGAAAGATCAGGTGAACGTGAAGGCGACTACGGAGGAAGGTCTCGGCTTTACTGGCAGCAGAGAAGGGATCTCAGCCCATGCAGTATGTTGTATCACAAAAGCGCTGGATTATCTGGCGGATGACCGGATCGCGTCCGGCTGCCCAGGATGCTCCGGATGTGCCGGACAGTAACAGAAAATCAAGAGCGGCAGTAGGGAAGCAGGAAACTGCTCACAGAGAATACTGCCGGAATGGAGGTAACAGAGTTTGAAGGAATACTTACAGGAGAGCCAGGAAGTACTGGAATCTTTGAAGAGCCAGGAAAACGGTCTGAGTTCCGCGGAAGCGAGCGCAAGACTGGAACAGTACGGCAAAAACAAACTGAAAGAAGGAAAGAAAACACCGCTTATCGTTCGTTTTCTTGAAGAGCTGAAAGATCCGATGATCATCATCCTGATCGTTGCGGCTTTGATTTCAGGTGTGACAGCGTTTTACTCCGGAGAGTCATTCGCGGATGTAATCATTATTCTGATCGTTGTTATTATTAATGCGGTTCTCGGCGTTGTACAGGAGAGCAAGGCGGAAAAAGCAATCGCCGCGCTGCAGGAAATAACGGCGGCCACGTCGAAAGTCATCCGTGACGGACATCAGGTCACAGTAAAAAGCGAAGAACTGGTACCGGGCGATGTGATCGTCCTTGAGGCCGGCGATGCGGTTCCGGCAGATGCCCGTGTACTGGAAAGCGCCAGCATGAAGATTGAGGAAGCTGCGCTGACCGGAGAGTCTGTGCCGGTAAACAAGAAGGCGGACGTTCTCGAACTGAACGGAGAGAAAGACATTCCTCTGGGCGACCGGAAGAATATGATGTATATGGGAAGTACTGTGGTATACGGACGCGGACGCGCCGTAGTTACCGGTACCGGAATGAATACCGAAATGGGTAAGATCGCCGATGCCCTGGCAAATGCAAAAGATGACGCGACACCGCTGCAGATCAAGCTGAACCAGCTGAGCAAGATTTTGACTATACTGGTTATCGGTATCTGTGCGATTATTTTCGCGGTGGATCTGTTCCGTGCATATCCGGATATCACCGGAGAAGGCATGCTGGATACCTTTATGGTAGCGGTCAGCCTGGCGGTAGCTGCGATTCCGGAAGGCCTTGCAGCCGTTGTAACGATCGTTCTTTCGATCGGAGTTACAAAGATGTCCCAGAGAAACGCGGTAATCCGAAAACTTACCGCGGTGGAAACACTGGGATGTACCCAGATTATCTGCTCCGATAAGACAGGTACTCTGACACAGAACAAGATGACGGTTGTGGAGCATTCCGCTTCCGATGAAATGGAACTTGCAAAAGCGATGGCGCTTTGCTCTGACGCAGAGCAGGACGAGACCGGAGAGGCGGTAGGAGAGCCGACCGAGTGTGCCCTGGTCAACGACGCGACAAAGATGCAGTGCCCGAAGAACGAACTGAAAAAAGAGTATCCGCGTATTATGGAGGCTCCGTTCGATTCCGGACGTAAGATGATGTCCACCGTACATCAGACCGCGGACGGCACGATCGTTCAGTTTACCAAAGGTGCGCCGGATGAAATCCTGAAACGGTGTACCAATGCATGGATTGACGGAAAAGTAGTTCCGATGACCGAGAAAATGCGAGAAGAGATCCTTGCAGCGAACAAGGGAATGGCTGACCAGGCGCTTCGTGTGCTGGCAGCGGCTAAGAGAATGTGGGACAAGGCGCCGGAGAACAGCGAACCTGCATTTCTGGAGCAGGATCTTTGTTTTGTAGGACTTTCCGGCATGATCGACCCGATCCGTCCGGAGGTTAAGGATGCGATCGAGGAATGCCGCAGCGCGGGAATCCGTCCGATCATGATTACCGGTGACCACAAAGATACAGCGGTTGCCATCGCGAAACAGCTTGGAATCATCAAAGATGCCAGCGAGGCAATCACTGGCTCCCAGCTGAATGAAATCAGCGACAGCGATCTTGACAAAGAGATTGAAAAATATTCTGTATATGCCCGCGTTCAGCCGGAGCATAAAGTACGTATCGTAGACGCATGGAAGAAGAAAGGCAAGATTACCGCGATGACGGGCGACGGCGTCAACGACGCGCCTTCCATCAAACGCGCGGACATCGGTGTCGGCATGGGTATCACCGGTACCGACGTTACCAAGAATGTTGCGGATATGGTTCTGGCGGATGATAACTTTGCGACCATCGTATCTGCAGTAGAAGAAGGAAGAAGAATTTACGACAATATCCGTAAGGCAATCCAGTTCCTGCTTTCCGCGAACCTTGCCGAGGTACTGTCTATCTTCTTTGCGACACTGATGAGCTTTACGATTCTGCAGCCGGTACACCTGCTCTGGATCAACCTGATTACAGACTGTTTCCCGGCTCTGGCTCTTGGTATGGAAGAGAGCGAAAAAGACAGCATGCAGAAACCGCCGAGAGATTCCAAAGAAGGTATTTTTGCCGGCGGTATGGGATTTGACGTATTTTATCAGGGTGTATGGATCACCATTCTGACCCTGGGATCATATTTCATCGGACATTATATCGAGTCCGGAAGATGGGAGATCGTCAACAGCGCGGATGGTATGACAATGGCATTCCTGACACTGTCCATGGTGGAAATTTTCCACTCCTTCAACATGCGTTCCAGAAGAGGATCTATTTTCCGTCTCAGCAGCAAGAACAAATATATCTGGGGAGCGATGATTCTCGCTCTGCTGCTTACAACGGCGGTTATTTACATTCCGTTCCTTTCCAATGCATTCTCCTTCGAGCATATCAGTCTCATGGAATATGCGATTGCGATGGCACTCGGATTTATTATCATTCCGGTGATGGAGATCACGAAACTGATCCAGAGAAAACTGGGCAAATAATATAACAATGAAGAAGGCTGCTGTCCCAAAGGTGATTTTTGGGCGGCAGCCTTTTTTCTGCATGGAGGGAACGGAATTTGAGCAGAAAGAAAAAAGAGAAAGTAGAGTTCCGGTATTATGAAATGCCTCCCGGCATACCGCTTCTGGCATTGCTCGGGGAAAAATGGATTCATAGTTTCAACGGGCAGAAAAGAGGGGATTGTCTTCATTTTCATAATTATATGGAGATTGGATACTGTTATTCCGGAAGGGGTGAAATTCTTCTGGAGAATACGGAACATTCCACACGATTTGAGGGAGACATGCTGTCAATTATTCCAAGAAGCTACCCCCATGCCACGCTCAATGAACCTGGTACGGAAAGCAGCTGGGAATATCTGTTTATCGATACCGATAATTTTCTGCGGGAACAGTATACGGATAATCCGCGAAAGGCGCAGGAACTGATCCGGAGGATTTCGAAAAATGCCCATGTCTGTCATGTGAGTCAGACACCTGTCATGGCGGGGCTTATCCGCCATATCATGGAACTTATGAGACGGGTGGAGGAGTATTATCTGGATGAGGTAAAATGTCTCCTGCTGGCGTTGCTGCTGGAAATTGCCAAAATGAATGCAAATGAGACAGAAAACCGGACGGGACTGGAAAAGTATCAGCCGATGATCTCTGTGGCTCTGGATTATATCAGCGATAATTACGCTCAGGAGATCCGTATTCAGGATCTGGCAAAGCTGTGTCATATCAGTGAGACGCATTTCAGAAGAGTATTTCACGCATGTATGCAGATGACGCCGGCGGATCCGGTGACAACACCCTGACCGTATGGACCTGGGACCCGAACTTCAACGTATACGCGATCGAGAAAGCGGCTGAGATTTATGCGCAGGATCATGAAGGATTCAAGGTTGAAGTTACAGAAGTTCTGTCCGATGATATCGAGACAAACCTGACAACAGCGGCATCCGCAGGTGATTACAGCACTCTGCCGGACATCTTCCTGATGCAGGACAACTCTTTCCAGAAATATGTTACCAACTATCCGGATATCTTCACCGATCTGACAGATTCAGGCGTTGATTTCTCACAATTTGCAGAAGCAAAAGTTGCTTACTCCGTAGTGGATGGCAAGAACTACGGTGTTCCGTTCGATAACGGTGCGGTAATCGCAGCTTACAGAATGGATTATCTGGAGCAGGCAGGATTTACGATTGACGACTTTACAGATATCACCTGGAGTGATTTCATGGAGAAGGCAAAAGTTGTCAAAGAAAAAACAGGACAGCCGATTCTTACTTCCCAGGCAGGTTCTCCGGACCTGATCATGGAAATACTGCAGTCCTGCGGAGCTTCTCTGTTTAATGAAGACGGAAGCGTAAATATTGTTGGAAACGACGCACTGAAAGAGTGTATGGAAATTTATGTACAGATGGTAGAAGACGGAACTCTGGTAGAGGTTACCGACTGGGATCAGTACGTAGCATCTCTGAATAACGGAACAGTAGCAAGTTCCATCAACGGCTGCTGGATCATGGCCTCCATCACGGCACAGGAAGATCAGTCCGGAAAATGGGCGATCACCAATATGCCGAGACTGGAGAGACAGGAAAATGCTACCAACTACTCCAACAACGGTGGTTCTTCCTGGGCAATCTCTTCCAACTGCGACAATCCGGAACTGGCAATGGATTTCCTGAATGCTACCTTTGCAGGAAGCACAGAGCTGTATGACGATCTGCTGACCGCAGGTACCGGAGCAATCGCTACCTGGTCACCGGCAAAAGAATCTGACGTATACGCAGAGCCTTCTGAATTCTTCGGAGGAGATGCGGTGAACAGCAAGATCCTTGGATTCTCAGAGCAGACTCCATCCAATGTTACCGGACCGTTCTACTATGACGCACGTAATGCTGTAGGAACTGCATTGTCTGCAATCACACAGCAGGGTGCAGATATGGATTCTGAAATTGAAAAAGCTCAGGATACTGTAGAATTCAATATGGGCGGCTGAGTATAGACGACGTACGGAAGGTCTGCTGTCGGAGATGGCAGCAGGCCTTTTCCTGTATCATCTGGTATGCAGAAAACTTTCTGCTCTTCACATAGTAAGGAGGAAGTCCTATGAAAGGTTCAGGAAAGAAACTTTCACTTGAGAGAAGACATAATCTGACCGGATGGGTTTTTCTGATCCCTGCCACTGCATTGATCGCCTGGATGAGTTTCTATCCGATGATCCAGGCGTTTATTCTGTCGCTGCAGACAGGTCTGGGCATTAATCTGAAATTCGGAGGTCTTACCAATTATACCCGTATTCTTCAGGATGCCACATTCCGTCAATGTCTTTTCAACACCATATTTTATTTGATCATTCAGGTACCGGTGATGTTGATCCTGGCGCTGATCCTGGCATCCATGCTGAACAACAAACATTTGAGATTCAAGGGACTGTTCCGTACGATGATCTTTCTGCCGTGCGCAACATCCTTGGTATCTTATTCCATGATTTTCCGTTCCATGTTCGCCAACGATGGCCTGGTCAACACACTTCTCCGTGGAATCGGTATGGAACCCGTGATGTGGTTTGCCAATGCGTGGACAGCACGTGCGGTTATCATCATCGCGCTGATCTGGCGCTGGACCGGATATAATATGGTCTTTTATCTGGCAGGTCTTCAGAACATTGAGTATTCTGTTTATGAGGCTGCGAAAATTGACGGTGCGAGCCCGAGACAGTCTTTCTTTAAGATTACTGTGCCGCTGCTGAAGCCGACGATCCTTCTGACGGCGATCATGTCGACGAACGGTACGCTGCAGCTGTTTGATGAGTCTATGAACCTGACTAACGGAGGTCCTGGACAGGCAACCATGACATTGTCCCATTACATTTATAACATGTCCTTCGTGCAGAGCCCCAACTTCGGATATTCGGCGGCAATGTCGATTATCGTATTGATCATGGTGGCGGTTCTGGCAGTGATTCAGATGAAAGTAGGTGATGAACGATGATGAGCAAAGGTAAGAAATTTTTCCAGTATGCATTTCTGACCATCGTATCTCTGCTCTCCGTTTTTCCGCTGTACTATATGTTCTGCGGTGCAACCAACAAGAGTACGGATGTTGTAGCCGGACGGCTCTATCCGGGCGGATATCTGGTCGAAAACTTTAAAAGCCTGATCGCAAATCAGGATCTTGCAAGGGCGCTGTTCAATTCCTTCAGAAACTTCTTCCGCATGTTTATTCCGACCATGAAATCTACCTATGCGGCAGCTATGACCATTACCTTTATGAACGCATGGAACAATTATCTGTGGCCGAAGGTAATTCTGAAAACCAATGAGTCTATTACCATGCCAATGCTAGTAGCGAACCTGCTGGGCGGATATTCCGTAGATTACGGTATGCTGATGCTTGGTGTATTTATCTGTACTGTTCCTACTGCGATCGTATTCTTCTGCCTGCAGAAGAGCTTCGCGGAAGGTATCACAGGTTCTGTCAAATAGTATTGAAGTAAATGAGCGAAGCCTATGGATGGGCATTGGAGCGATTCGCCTGGGATTTTCTATAAATTCCCGGCGAATCGCTTTTCAGGTCTGGGTGTGAAGCGTGTTTGAAAACAGCTTTTTGGTTGACAATGGCATGTATATCGGTTAGAATAAAATTCACAGAAAACCTTTCAGGAAAGTTTCTTTTTCCAGGGCGATATTCTTTCTGTGTTCTGGCGGCTGTCGCCATAAATTCCGTAATGAATATAATTGAATAATGCTTTGATCGTGCTTTCAGGTGAGACAGGAGGTGAACCATCCTATTGTGTGAAAATCTGTCCCAAATTATAAAGTTTCTGAAGAGGAAAAGTTTGTGTCTTGAATGAGAAAGGTGGTTTTTGCACATGAGTTATGAAGATTTTACACAGGCGTTTTTGAAGGAAATCCGACGTCAGGCGGGAGAGGAGTATCAGGTTGCTCTGCAGACGATAAAGAAAAACAACGGAGTATCCAGGGATGCGGTCAGTATCACCAGGAAAGACTGTAAAGTAGCGCCGCTGATTTATATTGGCAGTTTCTATGAGCGTTACCAAGGAGGAAGTTCGGTGGTTCGTCTGGCGGCATGCCTGCTGGAAAATTATTACGAGATGGATGATTCGCTGCTGGATATCAATACGGATTTTTTTTCGGATTATGAGAACGCGAAAAAACATCTTTACTGTAAGCTGGTGAACATCGGAATGAATCGGGAAATACTCCGGGAGATTCCCTACCGGACGTATCTGGATCTGGCAGTTGTCTATTATTATATGACCGCTTCGGTTGGAAGCGGGCAGGCTACGATACTGATCAACAAAAACCATCTGGAGATGTGGGGGATCACAGGGGAAGAGCTGGACCGTCAGGCGTGGGAGAATACCGTCTCAGATCTGAAGGCGAGCCTGCGTCCTATGGGAGAGATCCTCCGGGAGTGCTTTCTGAATGCGGATGTTGATGTAGCGAAAACAGAGGATGAGGCGGAATACCGGATATTTCCCATGTATGTACTGACAAACCAGAAGAAAACCTTCGGCGCGATCTGTATCCGATATCCCGGTATGCTGAAGGAATTGTCGGAAAAATTCGGCGGTGATTTCTATATACTTCCAAGCAGTGTTCATGAATGTATCCTTGTGCCGGCAGATGAGACAGTGAGCAGGGACATGCTCAAAGAGATGGTAACGGATATCAATCAGACCCAGGTAGAGCCTCAGGAGATCCTTGCCAATCAGGCGTATCTTTACAGCAGGACTTTGAATCAAATTGTGTTCTGAGGGATGGGGCGGATGCCGTAACAGTTCAGCCGGCTGGACTGTTGCGGTGCCATTCTGGTTTTTGACTTTTCGGCGAGAGGCAGTTGACAAGATTCGCTGAATGTAGTATGATAACAATGTTGTATCGTAAAAGTAAGAGACGCAAATGCTTTTATGGACAGCAGATAAATCAATACTTATTCAGGGAATACTCAGAAGATTTTGCTGAGAGTTTCGTGGATGTAAGCGTTTGTAGCTCAGGGGATAGAGCAACGGTTTCCGGTACCGTGTGGCGGGGGTTCGAATCCCTCCAGACGCGTGTGACAGCCCCTATCTCCAGAAATGGAAATAGGGGTTTTGTGCTATCGTAAAAAAGAAGGAAAAGAGAGGGTAGAATATGGCAAAACCAATGTCGAGAAAAGACCGTTTCAGGGAATGGGTTTCGGATAATCTGCGTTATATGCTGTTGATTCTGGCGATTCTTGTGGTAGTCGGCCTGATACTGCTGGTTGTACATCTGGTTTCTTCCAATTCGGATCAGGAAGGGGCCGGGGGAAATGCTCAGGTCACTGCGACGCCAACGCCTGCCGGTGAGTCCGGTCAGGAGGATGGACAGCAGAGCGCCGGCGAGCCGGGACAAGAGTTTGCGGCGGAAAATAATGCACAGGTAAGCGCGGTGGCGACCACTTATTTTACTGCGCTGGCTTCCAAGGATATCGGGACGATCAAAGAGGCAGTCGATACGCTTCCTGCCGAAGATGAAGCCCAGATTACGGCAGAGGATCAAGTGGAAAGCTACAATGATATTATCACGTACACGCTGGATGGTCCGACGGAGGGAACGTACGTTGCGTTTGTCAGCTATAATTGTAAATATAAGGAGATTGATACCCAGCTTCCGATGCTGATGGAATTGTATATGTACACCAATGAGGAAGGGAATCTGGTGATCGCATCGGACGTGGAGAGCGATACGCAGATTGCGGAGGCGATGAGCAGCGCGCTGGAGCGGGAAGAAGTAAAGGCGCTGGTAGGAAATGTGCAGGCTTCTTATGAGCAGGCGCTGGAGAGCGATGCGGATCTGAAAGCATATGTGGAAAGCCTTCAGTAAATCTGGTCAAAGATAGAGGAAACAAAAAAGCAGCTTTGTACAAAGGAACGGACCGTCCGGAAGATGTGCAAAACTGCTTTTGTTGTCCTGTGAGGTGGAAAACAACGGATGAGAGTAAACAAATATCTGAGTGACGCGGGATTCTGTTCCCGCAGGGAGGCGGACCGTCTGACTGCAGACGGGAGAGTCACGATCAACGGGATTCCCGCGGTTATGGGATCCCAGGTAGAAGAGACAGACATTGTCTGTGTCGACGGAAAAAAGATCACCCCGGAACAGAAAAAAGTCTATCTGGCGTTTTATAAGCCGCGGGGGATCGTATGTACGGCGGAGAAACGGGAAAAAAATAATGTGATCGATTATCTGAACTATCCGGTGAGAATTTATCCCGTGGGGCGGCTGGACAAGGATTCGGAAGGCCTTCTGCTGATGACCAATGACGGGGACATCGTCAATGGGATCATGCGGGCGAGAAATTTTCATGAAAAGGAATACCTGGTCTGGGTGGACCGGCCGGTGACGGAAGATTTTCTGAACCGGATGGCGGCTGGAGTTCCGATCCTGGACACGGTGACACGGCCGTGCAGGGTGAGAAAAAGAAAGGAAAAGTGTTTTTCCATCGTTCTGACCCAGGGACTGAACCGCCAGATCCGGCGAATGTGTGAAGCGCTGGGCTACCGGGTGGAGCGGCTGAAACGGATCCGGATCATGAATATCCGGCTGGATGGGCTGGAGCCGGGCAAATACCGGGAGATGACGGAAGAAGAACTGAGAGAAATCCGGAACAGAATTCAGGGGAAACAGTAGTAGGAGGCAGCATATGGATCAGACAAAGAGAATGAAAGAGCTGGTGCGGCTTTTGAATCAGGCGGCAAAGGCCTATTATCAGGAAGACAGGGAGATCATGAGCAATCTGGATTACGACAGGCTCTATGACGAACTTGTGGAATTGGAGAAACAGACCGGAACCGTGCTGGCAAACAGTCCGACGGTGCAGGTGGGGTATGAAGCGGTCAATGAACTGCCGAAAGAGGCCCACGAAAGCCCGATGCTTTCTCTGGATAAAACCAAGGATGTGGAAGTGCTCAGGGAGTTTATCGGGAACCAGAAGTGCCTGCTCTCCTGGAAAATGGATGGACTGACCATCGTCCTTACCTACCGGAATGGAGGTCTGGAGAAAGCCGTGACGCGAGGAAACGGGCTGATCGGAGAGGTCGTGACAAACAATGCAAAAGTTTTTGAAAATATTCCTCTGAGAATTCCGTTTCAGGGGGAACTGGTACTCCGTGGAGAGGCGGTCATCACATACTCTGATTTTGAGAAGATCAACGAGGAAATCGAGGATGTGGATGCAAAGTACAAGAATCCGAGAAATCTGTGCAGCGGTTCCGTGCGCCAGCTGAACAATGAGATCACAGCGAGACGTCATGTGCGGTTTATGGCGTTCACGCTGGTGCGCGCCGAAGGAGAGACGTTCGACAATTCGGTGGAATGTCAGATGGAATGGCTGAAAGAGCAGGGCTTTGATACGGTGGAATACCGGGTTGTGACCGCGGATACGCTGGATGAGGCGATGGAGTATTTTTCTTCCCAGGTTGTGAAAAACGATTTTCCGTCTGACGGTCTGGTGGTGATTTATGATGATATCGCATACGGGGAATCCCTGGGCGCTACGGCGAAATTTCCGCGGAATTCTTTCGCGTTCAAATGGGCGGATGAACAGAAGGAGACGACGCTGCTGGAAATCGAGTGGAGTCCGTCCAGGACAGGGCTGATCAATCCGGTGGCGATTTTTGAACCGGTGGAGCTGGAGGGGACTACGGTGTCCAGAGCCAGCGTTCACAATATCAGCATTATGAAAAGCCTGGAACTTGGAATCGGAGACCGGATCGAGGTTTACAAGGCGAATATGATCATTCCGCAGATCGCGGAAAACAGGACCCGCAGCGGGGTGAAAGATATTCCGGACACATGTCCGGCGTGCAAAGGACCGACGAAGATCCAGATGGTCAACGATGTGGAAACGCTGTACTGCGTCAACCCGGAATGTCCGGCGAAGGCGATCAAGACCTTTACGCTTTTTGTGAGCAGGGATGCGATGAATATTGACGGATTGTCCCAGGCGACGCTGGAGAAATTTATCGGTCATGGATATCTGCAGGATTTCGGAGATATTTTTGAACTGGACCGTTACAGGGATCAGATTGTCGCGATGGACGGTTTTGGAGAGAAATCCTATGAAAATCTGTGGCAGAGCATTCAGAAAGCCCGCCATACGGTACTCTGGAGGGTCATTTATGGACTGGGGATCCTGAATATCGGGCTTGCGAACGCAAAGATGATCTGCCGGGAATTTGACTATGACCTGGAGCGTATCCGCCATGCGACGGTGGAGGAATTGACGGGAATTGACGGGATCGGAGAAGTGATCGGACAGAGCCTGGTGAGCTATTTCGAGGATGAAAGAAACAATCGGAGGCTGGATCATCTTCTGGAGCATCTGGAACTGGAGAAACCGGAAGGCTCCAAAGAAGAGCAGAAGCTTGCGGGACTGACCTTTGTCATTACGGGAAGCCTGGAGCATTTTGAGAACCGCAGCGAGATGAAAAACCGTATCGAAGCGCTGGGCGGAAAAGTGACGGGGAGCGTGACGAAAAAGACCAGCTATCTGGTGAACAACGACACAGCATCCACCTCTTCCAAAAATAAAAAAGCAGCGGAACTTGGAATTCCGGTGATTTCGGAAGAACAGTTTTTGGATATGATCCGTTAAAAATCACAGACAGAAGAGAGGAAGAAAGATATGCCAGTAAAAGTACAGGCCGATCTGCCGGCAAAGGAGATTCTGGAGCAGGAGAATATATTTGTTATGGATGAAAACCGGGCGATCCATCAGGATATCCGTCCGCTGAAGATTTTGATCTTAAATCTGATGCCTTTGAAGGAGGATACGGAGCTTCAGCTTCTGCGTTCTCTTTCCAACACACCGCTGCAGGTGGATGTGACGTTTATGGCGGCTGCCAGCCATGAGTCCAGAAATACGTCCACCAGCCATCTGAATACTTTCTACATCAAATTTGAAGATGTGAAGAAGAATTATTACGATGGCATGATCATTACCGGGGCGCCGGTGGAGCAGATGGAATTTGAGGAAGTGGATTACTGGCAGGAACTGGTGGAAATCATGGAATGGACCAACACCCATGTGACATCGACGATCTTCCTGTGCTGGGCGGCGCAGGCAAGCCTGTATCATTTTTATGGACTGAAAAAGCGGATGCTCGATCAGAAAAAATTCGGCCTGTTCTGGCACAAGGTCAACAACCGGAAGATTCCACTGGTGCGGGGCTTTGACGATATGTTTCTGGCGCCTCATTCCCGCCACACGGAAGTGCCCATTGAGGAGATTCGCAAATGCAGCGAGCTGACGATCCTGGCGGAATCAGAGGAAGCAGGTTTTTATCTGGGCATGGCGGACAATGGAAGAAAGATCTTTGTGATGGGCCATCCGGAATATGACCGGGTGACGCTGGCGGGGGAATATAAGCGTGACAGCGATAAGGGGCTGCCCATTGAGGTTCCGAAAAATTATTTCAAAAATGACGATCCGGATACCCGGCCGCTGCTGATGTGGCGCGCCCACGCAAATAATCTTTATACCAACTGGCTCAACTATTACGTTTATCAGACGACGCCGTTTGTATTGGATGGAACACCATTTTAAGAGACAGATAAGAGACAGGGAGAAGGTCTGAGAAAAGGGAGGAAAACAAGATGAAGGAATCAATTCACACAATACCGTTGATGGATGCGTTCAAGGCACAGGACGAATGCCCGTTTTGCTTTCTGGAGCGGGAGGCAGAGCAGCATGCCATTTCCTATGCCCTGGGAAGCGGAGCCTCTTATATGGAAGAGGATGTGCGGGGGATGACGGACAAGGAGGGGTTTTGCCGCCATCACTACAAAATGATGTATGATTACGGAAACCGTCTGGGAAGTGCGTTGATCCTCAGCACACATCTGAAGCGTCTGAATCAGGATCTGAAAAAACAGATGGACGGCTTCACACCGGGAAAAAGTTCCTTCATGAAACGGATGCAGAAGACATCCCTGTCCGGAAAGGCGCCGGAGACATCCATCGGGCAGTGGGTACAGGAGGAAACATGTTCCTGCTTTGTATGCAGCCAGTTTAAGGCGAATTATGAACGGTATCTGGATACCTTTTTTGATCTGTACAAAAGCAGTCCGGAATTTGTTCAGCTGTTTGAAGAGAGCAAGGGATTCTGTCTGCCGCACTTCGGAGATCTGGTGGAAACGGCGGAGAAGAAGCTCAATGAGAAACAGAAGAAAACGTTTTATCCGACCTTGTTCCGTCTGATGGAAGAAAATTACAAAAGGCTGCAGGAAGAAGTGACCTGGTTTACGGAAAAATACGATTACCGGAACAAGGATAAGAGCTGGGGAAATTCCAAGGATTCCATCCAGCGCTGCATGCAGAAACTCGCCGGAGGATATCCGGCAGATGAACCTTTCACGGAGGATTAAGAAACTGTTTCGGGCAAGAAAACCCTTGACAAATATTTGAAATTTGCATAGACTATAAAGAACAGGGAAAGGCAGAGAACGGAAAGAGTAAAAAATCAGCACCGGTTTCCAGAGAACGGCTGTCAGCGGGTGAGAGCAGCCGAACCAGGAGGTTTTTGAAGTGCGTCCGGAAGCTGCCCGGGTGAAGCGGCTGCGGGAAATCCGGGAAACGGGATTGCCGTGGGTAAGAGCTGTGTGTAGCCGGGGACGTGTGACACGCGTTAAGTGTTTTGAGGAGACCGGAAAGGGTCTTGAAGAAAAGTGGAACCACGAAAGCATTTCGTCTTTTTGATGAAGTGCTTTTTTTGTGCGGTTGCGCCGCCTGGAGGCTGGTCTTGGCCGCGGGAGGGGTGTGAGTGATGGGCTGGATGTGGTGGCAGAGAGTGGAGAGGCTGTAGGTGCAGATTGTGCGTGTGGCTGTTTTGGTTCTTGGTGGTCTGGTGTTGAAAAGGGGTAACCGTTCAGCTGGCTGAACAGTTACAAAAAGGGGGTCATTGGGATGGGATTTTTTAAATATTTTAAAGAGGAATTTCAGGTGATTCAGGAGAGGGATCCGGCGATTCATTCGCCGTTGGAGGTCTTGCTGTATCCGTCGTTTCGTGTTATGCTCAAGTACAGGCGGGCGCATAAGCTGTATCTGAAAAAGCATTATTTTCTGGCGCGCTGGATTTCTCAGAGGGCGGCGCGTAAAACGGGGATCGAGATTCATCCCGGGGCTGTGATCGGTAAAGGGCTTTTTATTGACCATGGTGCAGGGGTGATCATTGGAGAGACCGCGGTCATCGGGGATAATGTGACGTTGTATCAAGGGGTGACGCTTGGCGGTACCGGTAAGGAGACGGGAAAGAGACATCCCACGCTGTGTGACAATGTGATGGTCAGTGCCGGAGCTAAAATCCTGGGTTCGTTTACCATTGGAGAAAATTCCAAGATCGGAGCGGGCTCTGTTGTGCTGCGGGAGGTTCCGCCGAACTGTACGGTGGTCGGTGTTCCGGGGCGGATTGTCAAGAGAAATGATGTGCGTGTCACCTGGAATACCATGGATCAGATTCATCTGCCGGATCCGGTGTTTGATGATATAGAAACGCTGAAGCATGAGAATACGGAACTGACGAACCGTGTCCTGGAGCTGGAGAGGGAACTGAAGTTTATGAAAAAGGAGAACAAAGATGAAGTTTTATAATACGCTGACGAAGAAAAAGGAAGAATTTATTCCGCTGGAGGAAGGAAAGGTAAAAATGTATGTCTGTGGGCCGACGGTCTACAACTTTATTCATATTGGCAATGCGCGTCCGATGATCGTTTTTGATACGGCGCGCCGTTATATGGAATACAAGGGGTATGAGGTAAATTACGTTTCCAACTTTACGGATGTGGACGACAAGATCATTGCCAAATCCATTGAGGAGGGCGTGAGCGCCCAGGAAATCTCTTCCCGTTATATTGAAGAGTGCAAGAAGGATATGGAAGCGATGAATGTGCGTCCGGCAACCACACATCCTCTGGCGACTCAGGAGATTCCGGGTATGATCGAGATGATCTCCACTCTGGTGGAGAAGGGGTATGCCTATGACGTAAATGGCACGGTATATTTCCGCACCAGAAAATTTGACGAGTATGGAAAGCTTTCCCATAAGAACCTGGATGATCTGCGTTCCGGCGGCCGTTCGCTTCTGGTTTCCGGCGAGGACCAGAAAGAAGATCCGCTGGATTTCGTGTTGTGGAAACCGAAGAAAGAGGGAGAGCCGTTCTGGGTTTCTCCGTGGGGAGAAGGCCGTCCGGGATGGCATATTGAGTGTTCCGAGATGTCCAAGAAATATCTGGGTGAAGAGATTGATATCCATGCCGGCGGCGAGGATCTGATCTTCCCGCATCATGAAAATGAGATCGCGCAGAGTGAGTGCTGCAATGGAAAGCCGTTTGCCCGTTACTGGCTGCACAACGCGTTTCTGAATATTGATAACCGCAAAATGTCCAAATCTCTGGGGAATTTCTTTACCGTCCGTGAGATTGGGGAGAAATATGATCTTCAGGTGCTCCGTTTCTTCATGCTGAGCGCTCATTACAGAAGTCCGCTGAACTTCAGCGCGGATATTATGGAAGCGTCCAAGAATGCTTATGAAAGAATCGTGACGGCTGTGGATCGTCTGAAAGAGTTTTCTTCCGCTGCGAAGACAGAAGCTCTCACAGAAGAAGAAACCGGAAAGCTGAAAGAGATGGAGCAGTTCCGCGCAAAATATGAGGAGGCAATGGACGACGACCTGAATACTTCCGACGCGCTGGCGGCTGTCTTTGAGCTGGTGAAGTTCGCCAATACAGAGGTTACGGAAGCTTCTTCCCGTGCGTTTGCTGAACGGGTGAAGGATGAGATCAAGGAACTCTGCGATATCCAGGGACTGATCGTGGACCGGAAGAAAGAATCTCTGGATGAAGAGATTGAGGCGATGATCGCTGAGCGGCAGGCGGCGAGAAAGGCAAGGGATTTCGCCCGGGCGGATGCAATCCGTGATGAGCTGCTGGCAAAAGGAATCGTGCTGGAAGATACCAGAGAAGGTGTGAAATGGAAGAGAGCATAAAGAAGACAGAAGCGTTGGAGAATACGCCGCAGAAATATCTGGCGGAGAAATTTCATCTGCCGGTTCATGACCTGAAAGAGTATTCCCCGCTGACCCTGGCTTATATCGGAGATGCGGCGTATGAGATGGTGGTGCGGACGGTGCTGGTCCGCAGAGCTAATCAGCAGGTGAATAAGCTGCACAAAATGGCTGCGTCTCTGGTATCGGCAGAGCATCAGTCGAAAATGGTGGCGGTGCTGGAAGAAGCGTTCACACCGGAAGAGCAGCAGGTCTATAAGCGGGGACGCAACGCGAAAGCGGCGACGAAGGCAAAAAATGCATCGATCACAGATTACCGGAGGGCAACCGGGCTGGAAGCTGTGATGGGGTATCTGTATCTGAAAGGCGACTATGACCGGATCGTGGATCTGGTGGAAATGGCTTTGGAAAAAGCCTGACTGATAAAGAATGAGGATGGAACAGAAAAATGGGTAAAAAGAAGGAAACAGAGGGCGGACTGATTGAAGGACGGAATGCGGTGCTGGAGGCATTCCGTTCCGGGAAGAGTGTGGATAAGCTGTATGTTCTGACAGACAGCCAGGACGGACCGGTACATACGATCCTGAGAGAGGCAAAGAAGCATGACACGATCATCAACTATGTATCCAAGGAACGTCTGGACGGAATGTCACAGACCGGACGTCACCAGGGCGTGATCGCACAGGCAGCTTCTTATAGTTATGCTACCGTGGAAGACATTCTGAAACGGGCGGAGGAAAAGCAGGAACCACCGTTTCTGATCCTGCTGGACGGCATTGAGGATCCCCACAATCTGGGCGCGATCCTGCGTACCGCCAATATTGCGGGCGCTCATGGCGTGATCATTCCGAAACACCGTGCGGTAGGACTGACTGCGACTGTGGCGAAAACTTCCGCAGGCGCGATCAATTATACGCCGGTAGCGAAGGTGACGAATATGGCGCAGACCATCGAACAGTTAAAGGAGAAAGGTCTGTGGTTTGTTTGCGCGGATATGGACGGAGAACCTATGTACCGTCTGAATCTGACAGGTCCCATCGGACTTGTGATCGGAAATGAGGGTGAGGGCGTATCCAGGCTCGTGCGTGAGAAATGTGATTTTGTCGCGACGATTCCGATGAAGGGAGAAATCGAATCGCTGAATGCTTCTGTTGCGGCGGGAGTGCTGGCTTATGAGATTGTAAGACAGAGAGGATGACATGACAGGAAAATATGATGGATATAAGGATGAGGAGCTTCTTCGGATGATGAGAAACGGGGAGAGCGAGGTGGCGGATTATCTGGTGGACAAGTATAAATACCTTGTCCGCCAGAAGGCGCGCGCGCTCTATCTTGCCGGAGGCGATCAGGAGGACCTGATCCAGGAAGGAATGCTGGGGCTGTTCAAGGCGATCCAGGGGTATCAGGAAGACCGGGAGGCGTCTTTTGCTACGTTTGCCGCCTTGTGTATTGACCGTCAGCTGTATTCGGCAATCTCCATGTCTCAGAGACAGAAACATCAGCCGCTGAACAGCTTCGTCTCTCTCAGCGAGCCGGTGTCGGAGCAGGAGCTGCGGCTGATCGATGAGGAGACGCCGGAGGAAATTCTGATCAACCGTGAGAATCTGGACCGGATCCATGAAAAGATCCGGAAGATCCTCAGTCCTTTTGAGTATGAAGTGCTGCAGCTGTACCTGAAAGGGTACGGTTATCAGCAGATTGCCCGGCAGATGCAGAAACCGCCCAAGGCGATCGACAATGCACTGCAGAGGATCCGAAGCAAAGTGCGGAGCAGCATGGACGAACAGAGGGCTTCCGGAGAGTAGGAAAGAAGGAATGGTAAGATGGCGTACAGGCTTCTGATTGCAGACGATGACGAAGAGCTTGTGAAGATGCTGAAAAGCTATCTGGAAATCAAAGGGTTTGAGATCATTACGGCAGGGGACGGACTGGAAGTACTGGAGAAACTCTCAAAAAATCCGGATCTGATCCTTCTGGATATCAACATGCCCCGCATGGACGGGATCGAAGTTTGCAGGAAGATAAGGAATGAGACCGCCTGCCCGATCCTGTTTCTGACGGCACGTGTGGAGGAACAGGACCGGGTGAACGGACTGTTGTCCGGCGGGGATGATTATATCACCAAGCCGTTCAGCCTGAAAGAATTGGAGGCAAGGATCACAGCGCATTTGAAACGGGAGGAACGTCAGAAATTCCGGACAAGCTCCAGATATGAGAACGGACTCTGGATCGATTATGCCGGAAAAGAGGTGCGGTTTGAGGGAAAGGAAATTCCCCTGATCCGGCTGGAATATGAGATCGTGGAGTTTCTGTCCGCCCATCCGGGACAGGTATTTGACAGAGAACGGATCTACGAGAGGGTCTGCGGATATAATGCCGAGGGAGACAGCCGTGTGGTGACGGAACTGGTGCGCAGGATCCGGAAGAAGTTTTCCGTCTGTCTGAAGGATGAAGTGATCGAGACGGTCTGGGGGAGCGGATATCGATGGAAAAAATAAGAAATCTGTCTATTCGGCGTTCGTTTGCGCTGTATTTATCTGTGGCAATGATTTTGAGCTTCTTCTGTGCTGTCCTGGTTCAGGGTACTGCAGAACAATTTCAGATCCATCTGTACCGGAAACATCTGAAGGAAGAGACGTATTACGAAGCGCTGGAGGAAGCCATTTACGAGGAAAATCTGGTTTACTGGGGAAACAGTCATGGAGTTGAACTTTCTGATGTGGAAAACTTTCTGTCAGAAACCTGCGATTTTCTGATCACCTGGTCCGGGCTTCTGATTCCGATGATCGGATGCGGCGGGGCGATCCTGCTTTTTTACCGGAAGAAGATCCAGCCTCCGCTGGACGCAATGTCTCAGGCGTTGGAAGCGATAGCGAGGGAAGAATGGGATCATTCCATCGATTATCAGAATCGGGATGAACTGGGACAGCTTTGCGGGAAGTTTGAGCAGATGCGCCTGCAGCTGAAGGACAATAACCGGAAGCTCTGGGGGATGATCGAGGAGGAAAAAGCCCTCCGCTCGGCGATTGCCCACGATATCCGTTCACCGCTGGCGGTGCTTCGCGGTTATCAGGAAATGCTTCTGGAATTTGTGCCTCAGGAAAGGCTGGACAAAGACAAGGTGATGGAGATCCTGCGGACAGGGCTGGATCAGATTGACAGAATGAACCGTTTTGTGGATACGATGAAGGAGCTGAGCCGTCTGGAGGAGCGTACTGTGGTCTGCGAGAAGATCTCTGTACGTGAATTGGCACAGACCATGGAAGAGACCGGCAACTTGCTGGCGGCAGAGGCGGGAAAGCAGTGTCTTGCTGCGTATAAGGGCAAAAGTGAGATACAGGCAGACCGGGAACTGATTCTGGAGGTTTATGAGAATCTTCTGACCAATGCTGTCCGCTACGCGAAAAAGGAGGTTGCAGTCACCCTCGAAGTCGGAGAGGAATTTCTTGTTTTGACCGTGAAGGATGACGGGGAAGGATTTCGGGAGGATGCGGAAACGGTGACGAAGGCGTATTACCACTCCAATCCCCTGGATGATCTGAAACATTTCGGGCTTGGACTGTACCTGTCCCGGATGTACTGTGAGAAGCACGGAGGCAGACTGCTGATCTCCAACTGTCCGGGAGGCTGTGTGCAGGCAGAATTCCGGGAAGGAATAGAGGAGCAGAACCGATAAAAAAGAATAGAGAGAGCAATAGGAAAGATGGTTGTTGTCAGCCATCTTTTTTTTCGTTGCTTTTTTGTTGTAAATGATCCAAATGCTCGAAGAAGGGCTGAAGGCGATCCGTCCGGCACTGGTGGCGGAAGACGGATTTGGGATGAGTGAGCAGGAAGCCGATGAGGTGCTGGACACGGTCCGGAATTCAGATATGACCATTGAGGAGATCGACCGCTATATGGAAGAAAACTATCACTACCTTGGCGTCGACTCTTATCTGGAAGAATACGAATACGGGAGGGCGGATCTGGAAGAGACCAACGCCTGGATCCGGCAGAAGCTGGAAGAGCATCCCTATTCCTGGTATCTGGCGCGAAAATTTACGGATGCTCTAAGCCTGTTTGTGGGATTTGGGACGGCAATTCTGCTGGCATTTCTGTTTCTGAGGGACACCAGAAGAGATACCTATGAGCTGCTCCATACAAAGCCGGTGTCTGCGAAGAATTACGTTCTGGGAAAGGCTGCAGGGCTGCTTTTCCTTGCGGTTTGGATCTGGAAAAGGAGGCGGGTATATTGAGAAAGGACAGAAAAATTTCACTGCCCAGGTATAAGATCGCCTATTCTTTATGTTTCTTTGTACTGATATCACTGGTGCGTGGAATTACCGGAACTGCAGAGATAGGAATCGCGCTGGCGGTTTATACAGGCGCGCTGGCAGCCGTCTTCTTTGCGGACACCTGTGAGATGGAGCGGAGAGAGAAGCGCTGGGAAATTTTCTGGCTGTTTTTCTGGCAGAAGCCTTTGTGCGGAACTTTTGAGGAGGAAGCGGGGCAGTATCTGATGTATCTGGCGGCGGTGTCCGTGAGTATTCTGTTTTTCGGCATTTTGTCGATGACATTGACCAATCTGCTGGGCAGTGTATGGGCAGGAATCGGGATTTGCGTTTTCGTCTGGCTGTTTCTTTCCTCCAAAGGCGGGGAGGTACTGCTTGGAAACTGGAATCCACTGGCGTTTCAGAACAGAAATTTTCAGGCGCCTGGGGACTTCGGATGGATGCTCGGTGAGGCGGCAGCGCTGGCGCTGACGGGAATCATGCTGGCGGCTTTGCCGCAAACGATGAAAAAAGGAGTGCGTGGATGATGGGAGTAAAAGGAAATAATCTTACGGTGAAATTTAAGAATGGAACGACAGCGGTAGACCATGTGAGCCTGCAGATGGAGAAAGGGATTTACGGGCTGTTGGGAGAGAATGGAGCAGGCAAGACAACGCTGATGCGTGTACTGACCACGATCCTGAAACCGGCGGAGGGGAGCGTATCGCTGAACGGAATCGAGTACTGCGAGAAAAATTATGAGAAAATACAGAAAAAAATCGGATATCTTCCGCAGGAGCTGAACCTGTATCCGGAATCTTCTTGTGGACTTTTCCAGGGACAGGATCGTACTGTTTTCCACCCATGTGGTGGAGGATCTGGCGGCAACCTGCAGCCATCTGGCGGTTATGAGAAAAGGACAGTTTCTCTATGACGGATCTGAGATCCAGCTGCTGAACCAGGCAAGAGGCCATGTGTGGGTGTGCGAGACAGAATCGGACGCGATTGCGCGGGAAATGGAGCAGAGATACCGTATGTCTTCCAGACAATATACGGAGAAAGGGATCACGATGAAATTTGTAGGGAAAGAGCCGCCGGTTTATGAGAATGTTTTGTGTCGGGCGGTGGATATCACACTGGAGGACGCGTATATGTATTTGATGAATGGAATGAATACATCCCCAAATAAATAATCAGCCATTTGATTTGTCTTTTTTCTGATAGCATATAATCGGGCAAGGAAGATGGGATCAGATCTTTCTTGCCCGATACTGGGACGGTGAGTTACCGTAATGCTTTTTGAACAACTTACTGAAATGATAGGCATCGTCATAGCCTACCTGCAGGGCAATCTCCTGGACGCTGCAGTTTGGTTTCTCCCGCAGAAGCTGCCGTGCCTTTTCCATCCGGAGATTGATCAGGTAATTGATCGGTGTGTCACCGACTTCACTCTTGAAAATTCTTGAGATATAAAACGGGCTCAGATACATATTCTGAGCTATCTGATCCAGAGAAATTTTTTCGGTATAATGATCTTCCAGATAATCGACAATCTTTTCCACCACATACTTCTTTCCGGTGGATTCGAAAATAAATCCGGAAGCGGCAGAATTCTGCTGCTCCGCTTGTTCACGGTAAAGGAGCAGGATCATCTGGGTCAGATAGGACTTCAGCATAAAGTAACGCCCGGGCTGTGTGCTGCGGGATTCCGCCATCATAGACTCCGCAAGCCGGGTCAGATGAAGGAAGGTTTTCTCCTTTGGGCGGAGGAGGAATGTTCTGTGCGGAAAGAGAATTTGATTATATTCCATATTCCGGAAATGAATATTGGAAAAACCGGCGTAAAATTCTGTTGCCGGTTCTTTTTCATTGATTCTCCGGCTCTGATGGAGCATTCCCGGATTGAAAAGCAGCAGATCCCCTTTGCGAACCGGAAACACCTTATCGTCCACAGAAAATTCTCCTTCGCCGTCCAGAATAATTCCAATCTCAATAAAATCGTGTCTGTGCGCCTGTTCGGTTTCTTGACGCAGGATCTCACAGGAAAATAAAAAGGTAGGATTCAGATCCTCGAAAGTAATGTCGTATTGCGGCTGACACATAAGCAGATTACCTCTCACAGAAGAACAATTTCCTCTATTGTAAAACAGCTTCTACTGTAATGCAAATGGTTTTTTGGGGAAAGGGACGAATTTTACCCCCGGCACGCCATGCACCCCGCGGCGGGGGAATTATGGAATGCGTGCTCACTCCACATTCGGACAGAGGAGGGCGGAGTGTTCGCGGCTCGTAAAACGGATGTGGTGTTTCTGGCTGCGGTTGTTTTTGTTCCGTTTTACGCTCCTCGGACACTCCACCCGCCTCTGTCCGCCTGTAGTCGCAAGCACTGCATTTCCATAATTCCCGTCCCGGCCACGGGGTACATGGCGTGCCGGGGGCAAAATTCTGGCTTTCTCAGGCGCAGTGGGGTGGATCGGATCTGCGAGAGGGCTTTTTAAAGCATTTTGGTTGTAACCGTTGTTGTAATATTTAATGTCCAATCTGCTTAGAAGCTGCTGCATATGCTTTACACTTGCTTATTTTTTGAATACTTTTTGTCATCCAGTTCAAAAATGTCCAGTGTAGCTTGCCATGTCTCCTGGTTTTGTAATAGATTTTCCACGAACAGTACGGTACATCTTACAGAAAGAAATTTTCAATCTTACAGAAAAAATTGCAAACACACTCCAGAATCTCAGAGGCTTGCCAACCCCATCCGCCCTCACCCACACGCAGCCACAACACAGAAAACGGCGGAGCCGGTCCCTCCCTGCACGGCGGCGCGGCGAGAGGAATTATGGAAATGCAGTGCTTGCGACTACAGGCGGACAGGAACGGGCGGGGTGTCTGCGGATGGAAAACGGGAAAAAGACTGCCGCAGCCAGTAATAAACAGACCGTTTTACAAGCCGCAGACACCCCGCCCGTTCCTGTCCGAATGTGGAGTGAGCACGCATTCCATAATTCCCCCGCCGCGCCGCCGTGCAGGGAGGGACCGGCTCCGCCGTTTTCGTCCCCCCCCACAAAATAATACAAAAAGAGTACAAGAAAATACATTTCTTTTTTGACAGGATTTTTTATTATAAGGGTACATCATTCATGAATGAAACCAAACGCTGTATCAGCAAATCAAAAAACCACATACAGACAGATAAGACATAAGACAGAGGAGGGTTTTTTACTTATGACACCTATGAAGTGGTTCTGCTCATTCCTGAAAGAGTACCGGCCGAGAATTATCCTGGGATTTCTCCTGGTGACGGTGATGGCTGCGCTGGCGATCATCAGTCCGCGGATCTCTGGACTGATCGTTGACCAGGTAATCCAGGGCGGTAATTATGGCGCGCTGCCGGGTCTCCTGGCGGTTTTGCTAGGGGCGACTGTCTGCAGAAGCATTTTGCGTTTTGTTGTCCCGTACAATTTCGAAACCTGTTCCCAGGGGATCCTGTATAAGATGAGGGACGCGGTCTATCAGAAGCTGCTTGCAGAAGATTTTGAGTTCTTTAACCGGAACCGGACCGGCGACCTGATGTCCCGGCAGACCGGCGATATGGACGCGATCCGGAATTTTACCGCTTCGACGATTTATACGATCTATGAGAGTGTGTTGTATTTTGTGTTCGCCTTGATCATGGTCTTTACCGTGAATGTCCAGCTGGCAGTGAGCATGCTGTGTATTCTGCCGTTTACGGCTTTGACCACCTTTCTTCAGATGCGGGCAGTCAAGCCGGCGTTTCACAGAATCCGCCGTCAGTTTTCCGCGCTGAACACCTTTGTGCAGGAAAATATCAGCGGCAACCGGGTGGTGAAAGCTTTCGCGAAGGAAGACTTTGAGATGGAGAAGTTTGAGAAAGAAAATGACGCCTACCGGGATGCGGAACTGGCATGTGCCGGGATCTGGACGAAATATGTTCCAGTGTTTGAGCTGTTCTCCAATATCCTGACCGTTGTTCTGATGCTGTACGGCGGAATTCTGGCTCTGCAGGGGGAGATCACCGTCGGAAATATGGTGACGGTCAACGGGTATCTCTGGATGCTGAATATGCCGCTGCGTATGGCTGGATGGTATATCAATGATATCCAGCGGTTTATCACTTCCGTGGAGAAAATCTACAGTACCTTTTCCGTGGAGCCGCGGATCCGGAACCACCGGAAATGTACGCAGAAAGAAGCTTACCGCGGGGAAGTGGAATTCTGCAACGTCTCCTATCAGACGGACGGCAAGGAGATCCTGAAAAATATCAGTTTCCATGTAAAGCCGGGTCAGACAGTGGGAATTCTTGGACCGACGGGAGCGGGAAAATCCACGCTGATGAATCTTCTGTGCCGTTTTTACGATGTATCCAGCGGAGCTGTTCTGGTCGACGGGGAGGACGTCCGGCGGCTGAATCTGCAGAATCTCCGCGATCATATCGGTATGGCGATGCAGGATGTCTTCCTGTTTTCTGATACGATTGAGGGTAATATTGCCTACGGAAGACCGGACTGTTCTGTTGATACAGTGAAAAAGGCTTCCGTGATGGCGGATGCGGACAACTTTATCCGGAGAATTCCGGATGGCTATGACACTATCGTCGGCGAGCGGGGCGTCGGTCTTTCCGGAGGGCAGAAACAGAGGATTTCTCTGGCGAGGGCGCTGGTCAAGGATCCGGCGATCCTGATTCTGGACGACACCACGTCTGCGGTGGATATGGAGACGGAAACCTATATCCAGCAGCAGCTGAAGACCCTTGGCGATAACCATACGGTCTTTATCATCGCTTACCGGATCTCGTCTATCAAAGACGCAGATCAGATCTTCGTGCTTGAAAACGGAACCATCAGCGAGCGGGGCACTCACGAAGAGCTGCTGAAGAACGGCGGTTATTATGCCCAGGTCTTTGAACATCAGTACGGAAAGGAGGCAATGGCAGATGGCAAGAAATAAATACGACGTAGATGAAATCATAGAGGAGCAGTTTGACGTCCACCAGCTGCTCCGCCTCGGAAAGTATGTAGCGCCTCACAAAAAGAAAATGTTTCTTGCAGCGGTTCTGATGCTTTCCTCCAGTGCGCTGACAATGCTGATCCCCATTTTTTTCATGAGAGTCATCGACCAGTGCATTCCCGAACGGGACATGAACGGGATTATCCGTTACAGTATCCTGTCCTTGCTGCTGATCCTGTATTCAGTGGTCACTCTGAAGGCGAAGATCCAGATCACCAACCAGGTGGGTCAGAGTGTGATCCATCAGCTCAGGACGGATCTGTTCGCGCATCTCCAGGAGCTGCCGTTTTCCTATTATGACAACAGACCTCACGGCAAAATTCAGGTACGGGTGGTCAATTATGTGAATAATCTGAGTGATCTTCTGTCCAACGGCCTGATCAATACAATCACGGATCTTTGCAGCCTGATCTTTATTATTGGATTTATGGTTTCCATCAACTGGAAGCTGACCCTGATGTGCATGTGCGGACTTCCGGTGCTGGCTCTGTTTGCGGCGCTGATCAAGCGGCGGCAGCATCTTGCCTGGCAGATCCAGAGCAATAAGCAGTCGAACCTGAACGCTTATATTGCCGAGAGCATCAACGGCGTGCGGGTGACACAGTCTTTTGTGCGGGAAGAGAAAAACCGGGAGATATTCAACAGTCTCAGCGACAGCTACCGGACTTCCTGGATGAAAGCAGTGCGTTTCAATTTCATGATGGGACCGACGGTGGATATGATCTCCGTTGTCACGACTGCTTTCCTCTATGTCGTGATCGTTCAGTGGGTGAGCCATGATGTGTCCGGGGCTTCTGTCGGTGTTCTGGTGGCATTCACCAGCTATATCAGCCGTTTCTGGTCGCCGATCACGACGCTGGCGAACTTTTACAATTCCCTTCTGACGGCAATTTCCTATCTGGAGCGTATCTTTGAGACCATCGACGAGCCGGTGGCGGTCAAGGATGCTCCCGACGCTGTAGAAATGCCGCCGATCACCGGAAAAGTGACGTTCGACCATGTGGATTTCAGCTATGAGGACGGCGTAAAGATTCTGGATAATGTCAGCTTCATCGCTCAGCCGGGAGAATCCTTTGCGATTGTCGGACCGACCGGCGCGGGAAAGACGACCATCGTCAATCTGCTGAGCCGTTTTTACAATGTGGACAGTGGTACTGTGCGGGTGGACGACATGGATATCTCCAAGGTAACCCTTCATTCGCTGCGGACGCAGATGGGGGTTATGATGCAGGACAGCTTTATCTTTTCCGGAACGATCATGGACAACATCCGTTACGGAAACAAAACTGCCACTGACGAGGAGGTGATCCGGGCGGCGAAGACGGTCTGCGCCCATGAATTTATCATGCAGATGGAGGATGGCTATCAGACGCAGGTCAACGAGCGGGGCAGCCGGCTCTCCGCAGGACAGCGTCAGCTGATTTCCTTTGCACGGGCGCTGCTGGCAGACCCGAAGATTCTGATCCTCGACGAGGCGACTTCCAGCATCGATACGGAAACGGAGATCGCGCTGCAGAAGGGACTGAACGAACTGCTGAAAGGGCGTACTTCCTTTATCATCGCCCATCGTCTGTCTACGATCAAGAATTGCGATACGATCCTGTATGTGGATAAAGGAAAGATCCAGGAACGGGGAAATCATCAGGAGCTGCTGCGTCAAAAAGGCGCTTATTATGATCTTTA